>Ga0081539_10004694_pt1 | contig 14822 bp, 14 predicted proteins | sample TabmetS4T2R2_FD_71023 | JGI IMG/M metagenome (GOLD analysis project Ga0081539, IMG submission 71023) | Tabebuia heterophylla rhizosphere microbial communities from the University of Puerto Rico - S4T2R2 | ecosystem: Host-associated > Plants > Roots > Rhizosphere ...
CGGCGTCGAGATCGAGGCCGCCCCGGTGATGGATCCCGCCCGCAATGTCGGAGACGGCGACCACGCGGGCGCGGCGCAACGCGAGCTCGTGTGCGGCCACGGCGCCGACCTTCCCGTAGCCCTGGACGACGCAGGTCGCCCCTTCGAGTGACCAGCCGAGCCGCTTGACCGCCTCTTCGACGACCATGACGACGCCGATCCCCGTCGCCTCGGGACGGAGCACGCTGCCCCCGACCGAGAGCGGCTTCCCCGTGACGATCTCGGGGACGGCGTGCCCGACCTGCATCGAGTAGGTGTCCATCATCCAGGCCATCGTCTGCTCGTCCGTCGCCATGTCGGGGGCAGGGATGTCGCGCTCGGGGCCGATGATCGGGAGCAGCTCCGTGGTGAAGCGGCGGGTCAGCCGCTCGAGCTCCCCCTGCGAGAACGCCCGCGGATCGCAGCGCACGCCTCCCTTGGCTCCGCCGTACGGCAGGCGGAGGAGAGCGCATTTCCACGTCATCCACATGGCGAGGGCCGCGCACTCGCCGAGCGTGACCGCCTTGTCGTAGCGGACACCGCCCTTTGTCGGCCCGAGGACGCTCGAGTGCTGCACGCGATAGCCCGGGTAGACGCCGATCGAGCCGTCGTCGAGTCGCACCGGGATCGACGTCGACAGCGCGCGCTCCGGATAGCGCAAGCGCTCGGCGATCCCTTCGTCCACGCCGGCGTGTGGAAGAACCTGGTCGAGCTGGCCCACCGCCTGCAGATAGAGCGGGTCCTCGAGCTCCGGCGGAAGCTCGCCGCTCCACGCAGCCGCGGGCTTCGCCTGGGCCATGCGGGGCAGTCTATTCAGGCTCTATGAGCAGAGTCAGCCCCTCGCGGCCCACGATGCGAGCCGTCTCCCCCACGTCCGCCCCCTCGTCGCAGCGCGCGCGCCACCGCTCTCCGTGCACCCGCACCTGTCCCAGCGGGCGGCACTCGGCGACGACCTGCGCGGGCGAGCCGATGAGGGTCTCCGCGCCCGCGCGGATGCGCCACCGTCGCGAGAGGCGGATCCAGAACCAGGACTCCGCGAGCTCGACGACCCCTGCTGCGACGACGAGGAGGAGCCCCCAGGGATGCGGGACGACGAAGACCGCGAGGGCGACCGCCGCGACGAAGAGCAAACGATTAGGCCGCCAGCTCCGCGATCTGCGGCTTGCGCCGGCCGACCGTCAGCGTCAGGAACGCGGTCACGGCCGCGAGGCCGGCGACCCCGACGCCCCACCACACGCCCGAGATGTTGTCGCTCCAGCCGATCGCGCGGTCGAGCGAAAACCGTCCGGGGCCGGTGGCCGCGAGCGCCAGCGCGGAAGCGGCGATCAGGAGATTGAACTCGTAGCCCCCGTTTGCGACGAAGAAACCCTTCGTCCAATGCACGAGGTAGACCGCGTTGATCATCACGGTGACGACCGCAAGAGCGCCGAGTGGCGTGAGCAAGCCCGCAGCGAGCGAGAGCCCACCGCCGAGCTCGGCGAGCGCGAGGCCACACGCCATCAGGAAGGGCGCGCGGTAGGCCATGCTGTTGCACATTCCTGCGGTCCCGCTGAGCCCGGGGCCTCCCCACCACCCGAACAGCTTCTGCGCCCCGTGCGCGGCCATGATCCCGCCGAGCGCGAGTCGAAGAAGCAGAAGTCCGGAAGACATACGTTCCCCCTTGATAGAACCGCTGCAAAGAACGGTTTTTCGGGGCGTTTCATTCCCCTCGGGGGCGATTTGTAAATGCCGGGGGCGGGAGTCGAACCCGCATGTCCGCTAGGGACAGAGGATTTTAAGTCCCCCGCGTCTACCGTTCCGCCACCCCGGCTCGAGGATGGGGCGAGCTTATTGCCCGCCGGGCTGTAATGCCTCCAGCGGGAACTTCTCCGGCGCGTCTCCGCCGGGCCCGCGAAAGGCGTCCCGGAACTTGCTGAAGGTGTTCTCATCGAACCCCGTGCAGGTAGCGACATGCGTCCAGGCCGTGATGAAAATCTTCGATTCGGCGTCAGCGGGAGGCTTCGCCTGAATGTCCGAAAGCGCCGGAAGCGGGGCAACCACCATCCCGACCGGCGAGGCCTGGTACCACTGGGCGATCTGGGCCACCGACGCCGGCGGCACCCTCGACCCGTACTGGACGACGATGCCGCCGTGCTCGAGGTTGTGCACGAGCGCGACCTCGTCGACCGGCGAGTCGTAGATGTTCCACACCGCCGGCGCCTTCGGGCCGGGCGGGTAGTGAGGCCCGCTCGTGGGCGGGAACGAGTTGTAGACGAAATCCGGTCTTACCTTCTCGAGGTGCGTCCGTCCCATCGACGGGTATGTCTTCGTGACACACGGGCCGATGGTGCCGTCCGCCACGGTCTCGTTCCCGCCGCCGCGAAAAGCGGTCAGGAGACCAACCCCGACGGCGACGAGGAGGATGGCCGCTCCCAGGGCCAGGAACCACAGGCGCGAACGGTCTGCGTCTCGGTGCTCGACCCTTCGCTGGGGCGCCTGCACACGGCGCTCGCGAGCCTGGGCCGGTCTGGGCGGGGCCGGGACCCGACTCTTCTTCTTCTTTGCCACGCGCGAAAAAGGTATCAGGCAGTCGCGCGCGCACCCGCGCCGAAGAACTCGGCCACAGCGTCGCGCTCGGCGACGAGCCGGGCCGGCGGAAGCGCCTCGAGGAAGCGCGCGCCGTAGCCTCGCGTGCGGAGGCGCGAGTCGAGCACGGCCACGACTCCCTCGTCCGCGTGGCCGCGGATGAGTCGCCCGAACCCCTGGCGGAGCTGGAGCACGGCGGAGGGCAGGGCGTAGTCGGAGAACCAGTCGCCGCCGTGGCGGACGATGCGCTCGCAGCGGGCCTCCACGAGCGGATCCCCGGGCGAAGAGAAGGGCAGCTTGTCGACCACGAGGAGCGAGAGCGACTCCCCGGCCACGTCGACGCCCTGCCAGAAGGTGGCGGTGGCGAAGAGGATCGAGTCGACGTCCTCGCGGAAGCGCTCGAGCAGCCGCTCGCGCGGAGCCTCCCCCTGCACGAGGATCGGGTAGTGGAGGCGCACGCGGGCGCGCTCTACGAGCTCGTCGAGCGCCCGGTAGGAACAGGTGAGCACGAGCGCCCGGCCGCGTGAGAGGTTGCAGAGGGAGACCACTTCGTCCGCGAGGCGCCCGTAGTAGTCGGGCGCGCGGGGCTCGGGGAAGCGGGCGGGGACGTAGAGGAGCGCCTGCTCGCGATAGTCGTACGGGGAGGGCAGGCAGACCTCCTGCGCATCGTCCAGCCCGAGGCGAGTGCGGAGAAAGCGGGCCTCGAGAGTGGCCGAGACGAGGACGGCTGTCGGGCCGGCTCCCCAGACCTCCTCGCGCAGGGTCTCGGAGACGTCGACCGGCGCCCATGCAACGGCGCCTGGCTCGGCCCATGCCACTCGGTCCGGGTCGTCGAACTCCGCGCACGCTTCGACGTCGATGCGCAGCGCGACGGCTCGGCGGGCGAGCGCGTCGGCCTCTTCGGTCAGGCCCGCCAGCTCACCCGTCAGGTCGCCGAGCGCCCGGCTGAGCCGTCCGCTGAGGAGCTCGAGCTCGTCCCCGTCCGCGGCTGTCAGCCTTCGCCGACCTGCGCCGGGGTCGAACGCCGCCACGAGCTGGGTGCCTGTCGCCTCCACGTCCGCGAGGGCGTGCGCGGGCGGCGCCGTCTCCGTCTCCCGCGCATGTCGCTCCACGTCTCGAAGCAGCTGGCGAATACGGGCGACCGAGACGCGGCCGCCGAACCAGGCTGCCGCAGCTTCCTCGAGCCGGTGGGCTTCGTCGAAGACGACCGCGTCGTGCTCCGGGAGGACGCCCGCGCCGTCGGTTCGCTGCCGGACGGCGACGTCCGCGAAGTAGAGCGCGTGGTTGGCGATCACCAGCTCTGCTTCGGCAGCGCGGGCGCGCGCGGCTTCGGCATAACACGAGCCGACGAAGGGGCAACGCCGCCCCGTGCAGCGGTCTGCGCCGACGGAAACCTCGGACCAGAGCGACTGACTGGGCTCGAATGGCAGCTCGGCGCGGTCCCCCGTCTCCGTCGTCGCGATCCATTCGGCGAGCCGGTCGTAGGCCGACGCGTCCTCCGCGCTGCGGAAGAGCCCTCCCAGCTGGTCGACTCCGGCGAGGCTCTTCCGGCACAGGTAGTTCTGGCGCCCCTTGAGCACGGCGACGCGCACCTTCCGACCGAGCGCGGCGGCCGCGGCGGGTACGTCCTTGGTGAGGAGCTGCTCCTGCAGCGCTTTCGTCGCGGTCGCGACGACGACGCGCTTTCCCGACGCAAGGGCAGGAACGAGATAGGCAAGGCTCTTGCCCGTGCCCGTGCCGGCCTCCGCCAGGAGGTGCTCCTCGCTCTCCAGAGCGTCCGCGACCGCCCGCGCGAGGGCAGCCTGACCGACCCGTGCCTCGAAGCCCGGAAGGGCCGCCGCGAGGCGGCCGGCTGGACCGAAGTACTCGTCCACTTGAGAGCCGCGAGCCTAGTTCAGGCTCCGGCCATCATACCGAACACACGTTCTATTGACCTCTGAAGCCGGCCGGGCGCTTCTCGAGGAAAGCGGAGAGCCCTTCGCGAGCGTCCTCGGTTTCGAAGAGGCTGACGCAGAGATCGAGCTCGCGCTCGAGCGCCTCTTCGAGGACGTTTCGGCTCGCATCGTCGAGCAGGCGCTTCGAGCCTGCCACCGCAAGCGGCGCAAGCGAGGCGATCCGCTCCACGAGGCGGCGGGCTTCGGCTTCTGCGTCATCGACGAGCGCATCGACGAGGCCGAGGCGCAGAGCTTCCTCCGCGCCTACGAGCTCACCGGTGAGAACGAGCCGGCGGGCGGCCCTCGGAGCGAGGAGCGAGAACCCGTTCGAGATCGAGAGCCCGATCGACACCTCCGGGCAGCCGAAGCGGGACCGCGGCGTGGCCACGCGGATGTCGCAGGCATAGGCGAACTCGAAGCTGCCGCCGACGCAGACGCCGTCGATCGCTGCGATCACCGGCTGGGGCGCCGCCATGACCTCCCTGGTCAGTCGGTTGAACGCCTCCAGGGTGACTCTCCACTCCCCAAGCCCCATCTCGGCTGTGGCGGCCAGATCGTCACCGGACGAGAAGGCGCCGCCCTCGCCGAAGACGACGATCGCCCGCGCGTCGCTCGAGGCGGCCTCCCCGAGCAGGTCTCCGAGCCGCTGTAGATCCTCCGGGCCGAAGGCGTTCAACCGCTCCGGCCTCGCCCAGCGGATCCATGCGCCGGCGCCATCTCGCTCGAGCCTCATGCCGGTGCCTCCTCTCCCTCGTAGAGCCGGTAGAGCCGTTTCGACTTCGCCTCCGAATGCGGGAGTGTGGCGGCCGAGATCTCGCACGCAAAGTCGAGTCGGGCGCGCACCGCCTGCGCCAGCTCGCGCTCGCGACCGTCAACGCCTTCGACGAGGATCCTGACGGGCGGCTCGACCGGAAACCTGTCGAGGAGGATCGCGAAGCGGTCGATTCCGTGCTCGCGCATGAGTCCCTCGACGGCGCTCGGGAAGACGTTCACGCCTCGGACGCGGAACATGTCGTCGCTGCGACCGACCACCGTGAACCGGAACCCCGTTCGACCGCAGGGGCAGTCGAGCCCGAGGATCTCCACCACGTCCCGCGTGCGGAAGCGAAGAAGCGGCGCGGCTTCCCGCTGCAGGTGCGTGAAGACGAGCTCACCGCGGACGCCCTCGGCGAGCGCCAGCTGGTCGCCGTTGTCCGGATCGACGAGCTCGGGCAGCGTGGCGCCCTGGCCGCAGAAGTGGAGCCCTTGCCGCTCCTCGCACTCGCCCGCGAGGGTCCCCCAGACGTCGGAGAGGCCATACGTGTCCCCGACCCGCGCGCCCCAGAGGTCTTCGAGCCGGCGCCGGGTGCTCGCGATCTGGCCGCCGGGCTCGCCCGTGACGAAGAGCTTCGCGAGCCGGAGGGCGCGAGGGTCGATGCCTCGCTCGAGGGCCGTCTCGGCGAGGTGCACGGGGTACGTGATCGTGGAGAAGAGCGCCGTCGGGCGGAGGTCGCTCCACAGATCGAGCACGCGGCGGCTTTGGCCGAGCCCCGCGGGCACCATCGTGGCCCCGGTCGCCTCGAGCGCGGCGTGATCCGACAGGCCGCCCGTGTAGAAGCTGTAGGTCAGGCAGTGCAGCACCGTGTCGTCTGGCCGTGCCCCGGCCGACCAGAACGCGCGCGCGCCGACCTCCGCCGATGTGGCTGCGTCCCGCTCCGTATACGAGAGCACGAGCGGCTTGCCGGTCGTGCCCGAGCTGAGGTGCAAGCGGACGACGTCGAGCGGGTCGGCGCAGAGGAAGTCGCCGTACGGAGGGCTCTCGGCCTGCGAGACGCGCAGCTCCTCCTTGGTCGTGAACGGGAGCCGCGCGAGGTCCTCCAGATGCCGGATGTCCGCCGGCCGGACGCCCGCGCCGTCGAGCTTCTGGCGGTAGAAGGGCGCCCGCTCGTAGCAACGAGTCACCTGCTGCGCGAGGCCCTCCTCCTCGAGCCGGCGCGTCCAGGCAGGCGGCATCGTCTCGAGGCGCTCGTCGAAGTAGCGCGCCCAGGTCGTCACGCGCGCCTAGCGTAACGCGTTCCGTACCGGGGCCATATCGCGCCGAGCGTCCGTAAAAAAGCCGCATTTTGCGAACTTCTCCCCGAAGTCACCTTGACGCTCATCGAGGCCCCCTCTAGGCTGGCGCGTGCCAGATCCGGTAAGCCTTCGGGCTCGCCGGATTTGGCGTTTTAAGCGATAGTTCCGCGGTTGCCACAAGCGTCAGGAGGCATCGCAATGGGCTGGCTGGACAAGTTGATGGGACGCGGCAGGAAGGCGGCCGGAGACGTGATGGACGATCCTGGGATGCGCGACGAGGGTCGGCACCAGGAGGCCGCCGGAGAGGCCGACGATCGCGCCTCGATGCACGAGGACATCGCGCAGGAAGAGCGCCAGCGCGAAGCGACGGAGCGCGCCGAGTCCGACATGTAAGCCAGAGGGCGGCTTCGGCCGCCCTCGATCTCCTCGGCTCCGTCCGAGCCGTTCTCTAGCGTTTGTCGGTCCATGACCGACATCGCGCTTCTGATCGTTCTCGCGGCCGGCCTGGTGGCCGGCGCCCTCTGGCTCGCGCGTTCTGCACGCACGATTCTCGAGAGCCGTCTGACGGGCATGGAGGACAAGCTCGACCGCCGGCTCGGCGACGTCGAGTCCAAGGTCGACCGCCGTCTCGAGGGTCTCGACGGACGCCTGCTCATGCAGCAGCAGAACGCCGGCCAGACGACCGCCCAGATCGCAGAGAAGCTCGAGCGTGTCCAGGGAGCGACAGCGCAGGTTCTGGCCCGCGCGAACGACCTCGCCCGCCTCGAGCAGGCACTGCGGCCACCGAAGGCTCGCGGCGGCTTCGGCGAGCTCCTGCTCGGCAACCTGCTCCGGGACATGCTTCCGGCGGAGGCGTATTCGCTGCAGCACGGGTTCAAGAGCGGCGAGCGCGTCGATGCGGTGATCAAGGTGGATCGGCTCGTCCCGGTCGATGCGAAGTTCCCACTCGACAACTTCAGCCGCCTCGTCGAGACCGAGGACGAGGCTGAGAGCTCACTGCACGCGAAGGCGTTCGAGCGCGACGTGAAGCTGCACGTCGACGCGATCGCCTCGAAGTACGTCCGCCCCGCCGAGGGCACCTACGACTTCGCGCTCATGTATCTCCCGTCCGAATCGGTGTACTACGAGGTCGTCTGCTCGAAGAACGAGACGCTGCACCGCTATGCCCTCGGGAAGCGCGTCTTCCCGGTCTCCCCGACGACGTTCCATGCGTACCTGCACGTGATCGCGCTCGGGCTCAAGGGTTTGCAGATCGAGCAGCACGCACAGGACGTGATGGCCTACTGCAGCGGCCTCGCGAAAGACTTCCAGCGCTTCCGCGCAGAGTTCGACACGCTCGGGAAGCACCTCGGCAACGCGCAGACGAAGTACGGCGAAGCCGACCGGCGTCTCGGCGGCCTCGCGCGCGACCTCTCGCACGCGACCGACTGGGAGCGGGTCGTCGAGCCGGCGGAGGCCGTGACGCTGCAGAAACTGCCGCGGACGGCCGACGCCGCGTAGCCAGCAGCTAGGCGAGCGCCGCCACCTCGCGGATCGCGTCCACGTCGACCGGTCGTACAAGGAAATCGCGACGGCCGAGGAGAACCTCCAGGGACACCGACCGATTAGACGAACCGGGAGGGAGGTAGTCGGGCCGGCGGCTCAGGCGGGAGCCGGCTGCTGCTCGCGCAGGTAGCGGATCAAGCCGCCAGCGACCGCGATCTCGCGTTCGCGCGGCAGCAGATCGTGCGTCACCGTGAATGAGTCGCCGCCGACGATCTCGACGGGAAGCTCGTCGTTCCCGCCCGCGATCGAATGCAGTTCGGAGAGCCGCCATGTCTGCCCAAGCTCAGCGCGGTCGTAGCCGGCGGAATCCTTGAAGAGCAGCGGGAGAATCCCCTGCGCGATCAAGTTGCGCCGGTGGATCCTGGCGAAGCTCTTGGCGATGACCGCGCGGACACCGAGCTGGGCAGGGGCGAGCGCGGCATGCTCGCGGCTCGAGCCCTGTCCATAGTTCTCGCCGGCGACGATGAAGCCTCCGCCCCACTCCTTGGCACGGCGTGGGAACTCCTTGTCGCGATGCTGGAACGTGAACTCGGCGATCGCCGGGACGTTCGACCGATACGCCATCACCGTCGCCCCGTCGGGCGAGAGGTCACCCGTAGAGATGTCGTCGGGCGCGACGATCAGGACGCGCATCTCGAGCTCGTCCGGGAGCGGCTTCTGCTCCGGCGGTGGCTTGATGTTGGGCCCCCGCGGGATCTCGATCCCGGCGGCCTCATCTGCGGGAACGGGCTCGAGGATGTGCTTCTGGACGACCTCCGGCCGTGCCTCGGGACGAGCAGGCAGCTCGGGCGCCGACAGCTCACGCGGGTCGGAGATGACGCCGGTCAGCATGGACGCCGCGGCGACTGCGGGCGAGCACAGGTAGACCTGGTCGTCGGCAGTGCCGCTTCGTCCGGGGAAGTTGCGGTTGAACGTGCGCAGAGACGCCGAGCCCGACGGCGGCGCCTGGCCCATCCCGACGCACGGACCGCAGGCCGGCTCGAGCATCCGCACCCCGGCCGCGAGCAGGTCGACGTACGAGCCGCTGCGCGTGATCTGGTCGAGGATCTGCCGTGATCCGGGTGTCGCGGTCGCGGAGATGAGGCGTTCCGAGATTCGCGAGCCGCGCAGCACGGCCCCTGCGAGCGCGAGGTCCTCGTAGGAGGAGTTGACCGACGACCCGATGCAGACCTGAGCAAGCTCGGTGCCGATCACCTCGTCCACCGGCACGACGTTGCCCGGGCTCGACGGCTTGGCAACGAGTGGGATGAGCGCAGCGAGGTCGATCTCCTCTTCCTCGTCGAAGTCCCCCTGGCCGCCCGTCCGCAGCTCGACGAAGTCATCGTGGCGCCCCTGCTCCTCGAGCCAGGCCCGCGTCTGCTCGTCGGCGGGGAACACGGCGCCGGTTGCGCCGAGCTCGGCGATCATGTTCGCGATGGTCCCCCGCTCCGTGTAAGAGAGCGACGCGACGCCGGGGCCGAAGAACTCGAACACGCAGCCACGACCTCCGCGAACCCCGCGGCGGCGAAGCAGCTCGAGAATGATGTCCTTGGCCTGGATCCACGGCCGCGACAGGTCGTTCTGCAGGTGAACGCCCACGATCTTCGGACACGGAAGCTCGAACGGGTGCCCCGCCATGCAGACAGCCACGTCCAGGCCGCCGGCTCCGATCGCGATCATTGCGCACGAACCCGACTGGGTCGTGTGGCTGTCGGCCCCGACGAGGGTCTTGCCCGGCGCCGCGAAGCGTTCGCAATGGATGTAGTGGCAGATGCCGTTGCCGGGTCGGGAAAACCAGGCTCCGTACCTGGCAGCCATCGCCTGCAGGAAGCGGTGGTCGTCCGGATTCTTGAAGTCGATCTGGAGGATGTTGTGATCGACGTAGACGACCGCTGTCTCGACCTGGACGCGGTCGACCCCGAAGCTCTCGAATTGCATCATCGCCATCGTCCCCGTGGCGTCCTGGGCGAGCGTCTGGTCGACGCGCAGCGCGATCTCGGTGCCCGGCAGCAGATCGCCCCTGACGAGGTGTTCCTCGAGGATTGCGCGGGCGAGCGAGGACATCGGCCTCAGTATCGCAAGAGCGCGCCGATGCCCTCGACGGGCTCCAGATCCTGGTGATGGCGAACGGCCCAGACGGTGCCACCGTGGCGCAGGGTCTGATGAACGGCGAGATCGAGCCCGTCGTCCGAGTGCTCCATGCTCGTCCCGTCGAGCGGGCATTTCCCGTCGTTCACCGACACACGCCCGCAGCGCGGGCACGCAGCCGCCTCGTGGCCGGCACCGTCCTGGAAGAGCAGCAGGTCGACGCGCCCGTCGGAGGCGGCCTCGAGCGTCTGCTCCCAGCCCGCCGCTGCCCGGCCGCTGCGGCCGGCCTCCTCGCGCCAACGCTCGAGCGTCTCGGTCTCGCGTTTGGCCCGCCAGTCCTCGAGCACGGGGCTCGTGACCTGCAGTAGCTCGGGTGCCTGCGCGTGGGCCTCGGCGTGGGCCCAGCCGATGATCGCCCCGTGTGCGTCCTTCGAGAGCAGCTCTTCGAACTCTGCGCGCGTCTCCTCCGTCGTCACAACCACGATCTGGGGGCCGTGCAGGGCTCGGACGAGGCGGTCGAGCTTGCCGGCGACCTCGCGCAGGTGCTCGGCGACGAGCTTCTCGATATGGCGTTGAAAGCGCGCCTGCGACCAGCCGCCCTGGTCGTGTCGACCCGGTTGCTCCTCCGTGTGGTCGGCGATTTCCTCCAGGCGGCCTCCGTGCAGCCGGTAGAACTGGCCGCGTTCCCGTCCGACGACGACCACGAGCGCGCCTTCGCCGCGCCCGATCAGCGGGACGAGAGGTGCCAGGTAGAGCTTGCGGCCCACCTTCGCTCGATCCTCGACCGGTTCGGTGAGCGGCAAGGGGCGCCAGACGTTGTCGAGGCCCGCCGCGAAGATCGCGAGGCCGCGGGCGCCCTCCCGCGTGAATTCGTTCAGGTAGTAACCCCGGATCCGCTCGAAGTCGGTCGCCAGCCCGACCTTCTGGTCATGCGTCAGCTCGCGCCGGTTGGCTCCGTTGCCTCGTCCGGCCTCGTCCAACAGAGCATGGAGGCGCGTCGCAGCGTCACGCGGTGTCGGCGCTACGCTGGGATCGAGATCGAGATACACACTGACGGCACATCCCTTCTCGGCTTCGAAGTCCGCAAGAGCGCGCAGCTCTTCCCAGGTAATGGTCCGTGCCAAAAGGCTCCCCAGGTCCTTTTCCGAACGCCCAGCAACCTACACAATCGGAACAACCAGCCGAACGTTCCCGTTTACTACCAGTAGGGAACCGTAAATCCGGAGGAATTGGTGAGCACGAACGACGTGCGAGAGATCATCGTCATCGGCGGCGGGCCGGCTGCCTACACCGCGGCGCTCTACAGCGCCCGCGCCAATCTGAACCCGCTCGTGATCGAGGGTTTCGCCTGGGGCGGCCAGCTCATGATCACGAGCGACGTGGAGAATTACCCGGGGTACCCGGACGGCGTCCTGGGCCCTGAGATGATGCAGGACCTGCGCCGCCAGGCGGAGCGATTCGGGACCGAGTTTCTCACGGACGACGTCACGAAGGTCGACCTCTCGGAGCGCCCGTTCAGAGTGTGGGTGGGAGAGGACGAGTACCGCGCCGAGGCAGTCGTCGTCGCGACCGGCGCGAACGCACGCCAGCTCGGCCTCGAGTCCGAGAAGAAGCTGCAGGGCCGCGGCGTCTCGTATTGCGCCGTGTGTGACGCCGCGTTCTTCAAGGAGCGCGACATCGTCGTGGTAGGCGGCGGCGACTCGGCCATGGAGGAGGCGACGTTCCTGGCGAAGTTCGCCTCGAAGGTCACGGTCATCCATCGGCGCGAGAGCTTCCGTGCCTCCCCGATCATGGTCGACCGCGCCCGCTCGAGCGACAAGATCGAGTTCGTCCTCGACTCGGTCGTGGAGGAGGTCGTCGGCGACGACACCGTCACCGGCGTCCGCGTGCGCAACCTCAAGACCGACGAGCTGACGGAGATCCCAGCCGATGGATTCTTCGTGGCGATCGGCCATGACCCGAACACGGCCCTCTTCCGCGGTCAGCTCGACATGGACGAGGCCGGCTACATCGAGACGAAGGGCAAGAGCACCGAGACGAACATCGTCGGGGTCTTCGCCGCGGGCGACGTGCAGGACCATGTCTACCGCCAAGCGGTCACCGCCGCCGGGTCAGGCTGTATGGCGGCGCTCGACGCCGAGCGCTTCCTCGCTGCCCGAGAAGGGCGCGCGGAAGCAGCGCTGGCGGCTCCGCGTAGCTGATAGATCTTGGGCTAGTGCCCTACTTCATCTGCCCGAACTGCCGACAGCGGTCGATCGACCACGACCGGCTGGAGGATTTGACCAACGAGGCGGTCGGCTGCGCGCACTGCGGCTTCGGCTTCCTCTTCGAGCTGCTCGACGATTACTACCCCGCCCCCGGAACCGGGTTCGTCGTCTGCGACCAGGGGAGGCGCATCATCGCGCTGGGCCAAGGAGTCTTCGAGCTCACCGGCTTTCGGGAGAAGGACGTCATCGGGCAAGACATGGTCGACGCGTTCCAGCTCGACGCCGACGGCGGGGCGAATCCCGCTGAGGTCGCGCTCGAGTGGGGTGTCCGCCAGCTCGGCAAGCGAGTCACGATCCGCACGCGCGCTGGAGTGACGAAGGCCCTCAAGGCGGACTTCTTCCCCGCGTACGACGAGGACGGCGGGCTGCTCGTCGCGCTGATCCCGGGTCAGGCGGCAGAAAGCTCCTCCTGAGCGGCGACCAGCCGCACCTCGACCCAGGCCTGAAGCTCTTCCAACGCCGCGACCGACGCCGAGAGCTCCCGGAGATCGGAGCGCAGAGCCCTCGAGTCGCCGCGGTCGAAGAGCCCGAGCGCGTCGAGGCGGGCGACGGAGCCCTCGTCCAGCGCCCGCCTGGCTTCCCGCTCGATCGCCTCCCGACGCAGGCGGCAGCGGGCTCGCTCGAGCTCTGCGGCCAGCGTGGCGGCGCGGGACGCAAGCTCGTCTGCGTAGAGGGCGAGGTCGACCGAGCGCATCGAGCTTCGACCGTACCGCCCGATCTCGCGCGGAAGGCGCGCGAATTGCGCCGATTCAGACCCGACTCGACGGACAGAGGTCGCTGACGACGCATGCCTCGCAACGTGGGCGTTGCGCGATGCAGACTCGCCGGCCGTGCCAGATGAGGAGATGTGGGAAGCGCGCCCAGTCCGCTCTGGGAACGAGGCGCTGAAGATCGCGCTCGATCTTCACAGGGTCGTGATTGGTCGTGAAACCGAGTCGTTGCGACAGCCGGCGGACGTGCGTGTCGACGACGATTCCCTGCGTAGCCCCCCGCTCGGCGGCGACCACGTTGGCCGTCTTCCGTCCGACTCCGGGAAGGCGCACGAGGTCTTCGAGCCGTGTGGGAACCTCGCCGTCGAACTCCTCGATGAGCATGCGCATGGCACCGCGGAGATTGCGGGTCTTCTGGCGAAAGGTGCCGGTCGGGCGAAGGTCGGCCTCGAGCTCGGCTTCCGGCACGGCGAGGTAGTCCTCGGGCCGGTGGTACTTGCGGAAAAGCCGCTCGGTGACGCGGTTGACGGTGACGTCGGTGGTCTGCGCGGAGAGCATGACCGAGACGAGAAGCTCGAGATCGCTGCGGAAGCGGAGGGCGATGGTCGCGTCCGGGTGGTCGGCGGCCAAGCGCTCGATGACGGGGACGATCCTCGCGCGCCTCGGTCCGACGCGCCTGCGCGCCTCGTGGACGTAGCTCCTGGCCATTGGATTACTTTCTACGCTTTCGGCGCTGCTGAACACACACGCGCGTCTTCTTTCGCACTACGCTCGAAGCGGAGGGAGGCCAGCGGTGGCCCCCGGGAATCGGTCGGAAAGGGCCTAGCCGTTAGCGGCGAAGGCCCGGCCCGGCAGGGCGGGGCCCGCGCAGACGACGTCCAGCGCGGGGCAGCCGGCGCACGCGAGCTCGCTCGGCGTCGGGACGAAGCGCCCGGCGCGGATCGCCGCTATCGCCTCCGAGAGCTCAGCCTCCAACGCCGGCATCTCCCCACGACCGAACGTGCGGCAGACAGGCTCGTCGGGCCGCTCGAGGAAGACGTACGCAACCTCGACTTCCTCGGCTTCCGCCCGGAACGCGGCGAGAGCGTAGACCAGGCGCTGTAGCGAGTAATCCTCTTCGAGCGCTTCCTGCGGGGTCAGCTCCTCGAGCCGGTTGGTCTTGTAGTCGACGACGAGCGTCTTCCCACCGGCGCTCGCGTACACGTCGAGCCGGCCGTGGATGAGAACTCCGTCGTGCTCGAAGGCGAACGGAAGCTCCGGCCGCACGTCCTCGAGCGCTGCAAGCCGATGCGCGAGCGCAGAATCGTGCCACGCCCGGACGAGTGTGCCCACGCGTTCGAGGTCCTCCTCAGTGGCCGCGGGATACCGAGCGAGCACGGGTTCGCGCACGTCGGCCGCTCCGACATCGTGCTCGAGCAGCACGTGTACCGCATCGCCGATCTCGGTCGCCGCCAGCCCCGATTGACCGGGGACCGAGCCGCTGGCATCACCTGGCCGCATGCCGACGACGCGCTCCGCGTAGTACCGATACGAGCAGCGGCCGAAGAGGGCGAGCGCGCTGTAAGAGAGGCTCCGTACGTGATGAAGCGGCGGCTGCGGGACCGCGGCGAGCTCGGGAAGCTTGGGCGCCGGGGGCGGGAGGGCCGGCAAGTCCTCGCCGCTGA
>Ga0081539_10004695_pt1 | contig 14822 bp, 15 predicted proteins | sample TabmetS4T2R2_FD_71023 | JGI IMG/M metagenome (GOLD analysis project Ga0081539, IMG submission 71023) | Tabebuia heterophylla rhizosphere microbial communities from the University of Puerto Rico - S4T2R2 | ecosystem: Host-associated > Plants > Roots > Rhizosphere ...
GAAGCGGCCGGGGCGCAGGAGGGCGGGATCGAGGATGTCGGGCCGGTTGGTGGCCGCGATCATGATGATGTTGTCCTTGGCCTCGAAGCCGTCCATCTCGACGAGCAGCTGGTTGAGCGTCTGCTCGCGCTCGTCGTGGCCGCCGCCGAGGCCGGCGCCGCGGTGGCGCCCGACGGCGTCGATCTCGTCCATGAAGATGATGCAGGGCGAGTTCTGCTTGGCCTGCTCGAACAGGTCACGCACGCGCGAGGCGCCGACGCCGACGAACATCTCGACGAAGTCCGAGCCGGAGATCGAGAAGAACGGCACGCCCGCCTCGCCGGCCACGGCGCGCGCGAGCAGCGTCTTGCCGGTGCCCGGCGGGCCGTAGAGCAGCACGCCCTTCGGGATCCGCGCTCCGAGCGCCTGGAACTTCTTGGGGTTCTCGAGGAACTCCTTGATCTCGTGCAGCTCCTCGACGGCCTCGTCGGCCCCCGCCACGTCGCGGAACGTGATCTTCGGCGAGTCGACCGACAGCCGCTTGGCGCGCGACTTGCCGAACGACATCACCTTCGAGCCACCGCCCTGCACCTGGTTCATGAGGAAGATCCAGAACCCGATGAAGATCAGGAACGGCAGGACGTAGGTGAGCAGCGAGAGGATCACGCTCGACCGCGCCGGGCGCACGTCGAATTCGGTGATGTTGCCGGCCTGCTCGGACGCGCGCAGCTTGTTGATGAGGACGTCGGAGTAGTCGATCGGGTAGCCGATCTCGTACTTCTTGCCGTCCGGCCGCGTGACCTCGAGCGAGTTGTCCTTGGTGCCCAGCGTGACCGACTTGACCTGCCCGCGCTCGTCGATCTGCGTCAGGAACTGCGAGAAGGTGGTCTTGTCCGCGCGGTTGTTGTTGGAGATCAGCTTCGAGGCGAAGAACGCCAGGACGATCACGATGATGATCGGGAAGGCTGCGCTCTTGAAGAATCGCGTCATGGGCGCACCCGCGGGACGGGAGCGAGGCTGAAACTGCTGGACAAGTCGATCAAGGCTACCAGTGGTGGGGAGCAGACCCGGAGGGCCAGTGTGGTCGGAGTTCCTTCAGATCTCCTAATCGGCAATTCCCGTCAAGGTCGCGACATACGGCAGGTTCCGGTAGCGCTCGGCGTAGTCGAGCCCGTACCCGATCGCGAACTTGTCGGGGATCTCGAAGCCAACGTAGCGCGCGGGTGTGTCGACCTTGCGCCGCTCCGGCTTGGTGAGCAGCGCGCAGACCTCGATCGACGCCGGGTTGCGCGCCGCGAGCGTGCGCATGAGGTACTGGAGCGTCAGGCCCGAGTCGACGATGTCCTCGACGATCAGCACGTTGCGGCCCTCGAGCGGGGCGTCGAGGTCCTTGAGGATCCGCACGACGCCGCTCGAGTCGGTGGAGGAGCCGTAGGAGGAGACCGCCATGAAGTCGACCTCGCACGCGATGTCGAGCTGGCGCATGAGGTCGGCCAGGAAGAAGACGGCGCCCTTGAGGACGCCGATCAGGAGCAGGTCGCGGCCCTTGTAGTCGCGCGAGATCTCCGCCGCCATCTCCGTGATGCGGTGCTGGAGCTCGTCCGCCTGCACGAGGATCTCCCCGATGTGCTCGTCGTCCAGCAAGGCGGAGCAGTCTAGGACCAGCGCAGCTCGGCGCGCCGGGCCGTTCGGTCGGTCGCGGCGAAGCGCTCGCCGGTCGCCACGCCGGCCACCCACGCGATCTCGCCGCCCGCCACCACCACGGGGATCGCGGGGCGGCGCTCGCGCGGCACCTTGCGGTCGGTGAACAGGTCCTGGAGCGTGCGCGACCCGCCCAGGCCGGCGGGCCGCATGCGGTCGCCGGCCCGCCACGGGCGGACCTCGAGCCGCGCGCCGAGCGCGTCCGCGTCGAGCGCGCCGTCCGCGGCCTCCTCGCACGTCACCCGCCCGGCGCCGTAGGCGACGCTGCCCGGCACATCCAGGACGGCGGGCGCGGGCGGTGGCTCGGGCCCGCGGTCGAACCGCAGCCGCCCGTACTCGACCACGGCACGCAGGCCGCCGCCGAGGTCGAGCGTGTGCGTGCCCTCGCGCGCGAGCGCGAGGATCTCTCCCAGCCGCGCGCCGACCGGCGCCCCGGCCATCTCGGCGACGGTCAGGCGGGCCAGGGCGGGCGGCATCGCCGCGAGCCGGTCGAGGTCCGGCTCGGGGGTCACGAGCGCGTCGAGCACGGCCGCCTCGTCCCGCAGCACCGCGAGCGTGCGCAGGACGTTGCGCTCGGCCGCGGGGTGCAGCGAGCGCAGCGCGGGCAGAAGGTCGTGGCGAACGCGGTTGCGCGCGTACTCGCGGGACTCGTTCGTCGGGTCCTCGCGCCACTCGAGGCCGCGCTCGACGCAGTAGGCGGTCGTGTCGTCGCGGGTCCAGTCGAGCAGCGGCCGGATCACGCGGCCTTCGCGCGCGGGCATCCCGAGCAGCGCCCTGCGGCCGGGGGAGGCCGCCAGCCGGTAGAGCACGGTCTCGACCTGGTCGGAGGCGGTGTGGCCGGTCGCGATGAGGCCCTCGCGCCTGTGTGCCTCCGCGTATCGGACCCGCCGCGCCCACGCCTGCACGTTGCCCTGCGGCCGCCCGGCCCGCACGACCTCGAAGGCGGCGCCGAGCCGGTCGGCGAGCGCCGCGCAGAACGCCTCGTCGCCGTCGGCCTGGGGTCGGAGCCCGTAGTTGACGTGCAGCGCGGTGACCGGCCCCGCGCGGCGCACCGCGAGGTCGAGCAGGCAGACGGAGTCCCGGCCGCCCGAGAGCAGCACGACGATGGGACCGCGCAGAAGGTCGGTGCTCATGGCGTACGCGCGAGGAACAGGTCCGTCGCCTCCGGGAAGCCCTTGAGCTTGACCTCGCCGATCGGCTCGAACTCCAGGTGCGGGCCGGCGGCCTCGACGACCGCGTCGGTGACCAGCACCTCGCCGCCCGCCGCCCGCGCGCCGACGCGCGCCGCGAGGTTGACCGCGCTGCCGTAGTAGTCGCCCTCGCGGTAGAGCGCCAGGCCGACGTGCATCCCGATCCGCGGGGCCGGCCGGCGGCCGGCGTTGAGCGCCTGGAAGCCGACGGCCCAGTCCACGAGCGCGCTCGGGTCCGCGCCCACGACCATCACCTCGTCGCCGATCGTCTTCACGATCCGCGCGTCCTCGGGCAGCGTCACCTCGACCGCCTCCACGAAGCGCTCGACCACGTCCAGCGCCTCGACCTCCCCCGCCTCCTCGGTCAGCCGCGTGTAGCCGGCCAGGTCGGCGAAGGCGATCCCGACGCGCAGGCGGCCGAGCTCGCCGTCCGCGCCCTCGAGCTCGAGGTGGCCGACGACGTCCTGGCCGACGAAGTGCTGAAGGGAGCGCTGGTGCACCCGGTCCATGATCGGCGACGCGAGCGGGAGCAGCCGCGAGGCCAGCCCCTCCATCTCCTCGGCGAGCTCGAGGCCGGGGACGCCGTCGCGCATCAGCGGCTCGTGCACGAAGAGGTGGAAGAGCTTGACCTCGGCGTCGGCGATCTGCGCGAGCGCCTGCCCGTACACGCGCACGAGCTGGAGGAAGGCGACGAGCGGCAGCCCGGCGTCGAGGACCGCGGCCATGTAGCGCAGCATCTGGAGGTCCTCCTCGCCGATCCGCTCCAGCGAGTCGGCCGAGAACCCCGCGGCCGCCCAGATGCGCTCGATCAGCGCGGGCTCGAGCCCGGTCTCCTCCGCCGCCTCGTCGAGCGTGCGCGTGCGCGCGGGCCGCGGGAACAGGTCCTCCAGGTAGCCGTAGGCCAGGCGGCCCGAGTTCGCGGCCTCGCGCAGCGCGTCGAGCGAGTACCCCCGGTTGCGCAGGCGCGCGACGATCCGCGCGTGGGCGACCGCGGCGGGCGTCCAGCGGCCGCCGTCGACGGGCACGATCCCGTCGTTGACCCAGCGTCGAAGCGTCCCCGGGGAGACGTCGATCGTGCGCGCGACATCGCTGAGGTTCAGATCCGGCATGTCCCCGAAGATGAAAGCGGCGGGACCGCGGTCGTGGCCCCGCCGCCTGCGGGCAATGCGGCCCGCTGCCTCGGCCGGCGGCGTTCGTCTGAAGGCGACGCCTTGCGGAGAACCCGAGAGCCCCCCACTTCCCGGCCTTTTGCCTGGTTCGGGTGCCGCAAGGTCTAGCGCGGGTCCGGCCGGGTGTCAAACACGCGAGCGGTGCTCTGACAGTTAGACGGCCAGGTGCGGATATTCCTCCTCGACGAAGTCCCTGTAACGCGCATAGATCGGTTTCGTGATCGGGATCAGCGACAGCGCCGCCTTGACGTCGCCGCCCGACTTGATGCGCCGCCGGGCGAGCGCCATCGCGACGTTCTCCTTGCCCTGGAAGTAGCGGTTCGCGATCTCCGACGACATGGTCATCTTGACCTTCGGCTCCCAGTCGACGTCGTCGGACCACTCCCAGTGCAGGTTGCCGTCCTCCCCCTGCTCGGCGGCGCGGATGTTGACCACGAGGTCCATGTCCGGGAACTCGAACCGCTGCGGCACGTCCGCGTCGCGCAGCTTCGGGCCCATGTCCGCGTCCTCGCTCATCGTCGTGAAGATCCAGTCCATGACGGACCGGAACTCCTTCGGCGACGCGAACTCGGCGCCCATGGCTCAGGAGCTCGACGGCTTCGAGCGCGCGCGCTTGCTCGTCGACGCCCGCTTGGTGGAGGACGACTTCGTGGCCGACGTCTTCGTGGACGCGCGCTTGGTGGACGCGCGCTTCGTGGACGCACGCTTGGTGGACGCGCCCTTCGTGCGCGAGGCCTTCGACGCCGTCGACGAGCGCTTCGTCGCGGTCGACCGGGCCTTCACCGGTCGCGTGGTGGTTGTCGAGGTGGTGGTGCGGGAGCCGGGGCGCTCGAGGTTCCCGACGCGGCGCGCGAGCGACTCGACCTCGGCGCGGAGCTTGCCGAGCTCGTCGAACACGCCGTGCTCCTCGAGCGAATGGCGCACGCGCGTGACCGCGCGCGCGACCTCGTCGACGAGCTCGCGTCCTCGATCTCGCGAGCCTTCCGGGAGCGCGCGCTCGACGGCACTGCGGACGGCCTCAACGGTGTCCGCGCGGCCGGAGCTCTTCTTGGTGTCCTTCTTCTTCCTGCCGTCCTTCTTGGCCATGGCGCGAGTCTAATCTCAGTTCGCGGTGCCCGGTCCCGTCCACCTCCGCCCGCACGAGGACGTCGCCGAGCGCGTGCTGCTGCCGGGCGATCCCGGCCGGGCGCTGCGACTGGCCCAGCAGCTCCTCGACGCGCCGAAGATGCTCAACCACCACCGCGGACTGTGGGGGTACACGGGGGCGGCGGCGGACGGCGCCCCGCTGACGATCCAGAGCACCGGGCTGGGCGGCCCGAGCGCGGCGATCGTGGCCGAGGAGCTGATCGCGCTCGGGGCGCGGCGGCTCGTGCGCGTCGGGAGCTGCGGCGCGCTCGCCGACCTGCCGCTGGGCTCGCTCGTGATCGCGGAGGCGGTCCGCGCGCGCGACGGCGCGAGCCGCGCGCTGGGCGCGCCCGCCGAGCTGCCCGCCGACCCCGGCCTGCTGGCGGCGCTGCTGGCCGCCGGCGACGGCGCGGCCGCGGGCGTCGTTGTTTCCACGGACCTCTACTACGACCCCGCGCGCGAGGCCGGCGACGCGGTCGCGCTCGACCTCACGGCCGGCGCGGTGTTCGCCGTCGCCGCCCGCCACGGCGTGGCCGCGGCGGCCGTGCTCGCGGTCAGCGACCAGCTCGCCGACGGCCGGCGGATCGAGCCCGACGCGCTCGAGGCGGCCGAGATCGAGCTCGGCCGCGTCGGCGCCGCGGCCTTCTAGCCCCAGAAGGAGTCGTGCCGCACGGACTCGGCGCGGATGTCGTCGACCTTGACCGAGATCATCAGGAAAGCGGTCTCGGCGTCCGAGTCGTTGCGCGTCGCCCGCGGCGTGCCGGCCGGGATGCGGACCGCGTCGCGCGGGCCGAGTGTGAGCACGTCGTCGCCGAGCTTGATCGTGAGCTCGCCCTCGACGACGAAGTAGATCTCCTCGATCGTCCGGTGGCTGTGACCGAGCGCGGGATCCTCGCCCGGCGGCACGTGCGCCGTCCCGGGCTCGAGCACGCGCAGGTTCACGCCGAGTTGCTCGGAGCCCATCGGCCGGGCGTAGCCGCGGAAGGCGCCGGGCGCGTCGCCGGTGTAGTCGGGGGCGTCGGCGGCGCGCAGGACCGTGTAGTCGCTCACGCCTTCTTCTTGGAGCTGCGGCGCTTCGGCGGCGCCGGCGCCGGCTCGTCGACCTTCAGGCGCTCCTGCTCGCGCGGCAGCGGCGCCGGCGCCGCGTCGAGCGAGCCGGCGAGGTTGGAGATCTCCAGCCCGAGCTTGGACAGCTGGCTCTCGACGGCGCCGAGCCGGTCCTCGAGTCCGCTCGACGACATCCCGGCCAGCCGCTGGTCGAGCCGGTCGACGGCCTCCTCGATCCCCTCCATCCGCTGGGAGACGGACCGCAGCCGGCGCGTGAGGCGCTCGATGTCGGCCGCGGAGGGGATGTTGAGCGCCCCCATCGCGGCCTCCTGCGCCTGGACCGCGCGCTCGCGCGCGTCGAACGCGCGGGCGATCGCCGAGTTCACGAGCGGGTTCTCGAGCAGCTCCTGCGCGAGCTTGCCGAGCGCGTCCTCACCCTGGCGGGCGAGGCGGTCGCGCAGGCCGCCCGGGGTGTCTTCGTCAGCCATGAGTGTGCTCCTGATGCATGCCGGGGAACCTACCGCTACGCTCATCAAAAGGGCGCGGCCGCCGAGGCCGAGCCGGTGACACGGCGGGAAAAGGGGGAAGACCGCCGACCTAAGCCTCAACTCGAGGGTTATCCCAGACGAAAGTCGGTCGCGCGGTGGCCAGTTACCGCAAGACAATGGGCGTTCAACCGTTCGAGTTTGCGACACGCCCTATGCGACCGATAGCCTGCACACCACTTTTGAGGGTCCGAACTCCGGCTATCCAGGGATGTCGAGAGCCCGCCGGGGTCACGGGAGAGGACCTGCTCCGGGGATGATTGGACGCAAGCTGCTCATCGCGCTCGCTGCCGCCGCGCTCTACGCGGGGGTCCTCGCGACGACCGCTTCCGCCCAGGTCCACCGCGTCCAGGTGACGCTGGTGACGGGCCAGGTCATGATCGTGTCGGTCGACGTGCCGACGGGCTCGGCGGTGTCGGCGTCCCAGATCAGCGGCCTGCCGGCCCCGATCAAGACCATCGTCGACCTCGGTCCGGTCGCCACGCCGCCGCCGGTGGCGACGCCGACGGTCCCACCCATCAAGACGCCGACCGTACCGAAGGTGCCCAGCGTGCCCGTCCCGACGCCCGGCAACCAGCACGGCGGCGGAGGAGGCGGCGGCGGCTCGGGCTCGCACTCGGGCGGCGGCAACGGCACGACCATCACGCCTGACGAGAACCCGGTCAACCGCGCCGACGGCAACGTCCACTCCGGCTCGGGCCGCGCGAAGGACAAGGTCAAGCACGCGGCCGTCAAGCCGCCGCGGACCCAGCACGCGGACGGCTCGCCGACGCCGGCGAACCCGACCTACTCCCTCGCGACGCCCGGGCCCGCGCGCATCGGCGTCCCGAACTTCTTCATCGACAAGTTCCGGATCCCGCCCTTCCTGCTCCCGATCTACCAGGCCGCCGGCATCCAGTACGGCGTGCGCTGGGAGGTCCTCGCGGCGATCAACGAGATCGAGACCGACTACGGGCGCAACCTCAACGTGAGCTCCGCGGGCGCCGTCGGCTGGATGCAGTTCCTGCCCTCGACGTGGCGGCTCTACGGCGTCGACGCCAACGGCGACGGCGTCAAGGACCCGTACAACCCGGTCGACGCGGTGTTCGCCGCCGCGCGCTACCTCCGCGCCGCCGGCGCCGACAAGGACATCCGCCGCGCGGTGTTCGCGTACAACCACGCCGACTGGTACGTGGACTCGGTCATGCTGCGCGCGCAGGTGATCGGCGGCCTGCCGTCCAACCTCGTCGGGTCGCTCACCGGCCTCACGCAGGGCCGCTTCCCGGTGCAGGCGCGCTCGACGTACGCGGGTCAGCTCCAGCGGCAGGCCAAGCGCGTGCGCCAGGGCAACGCGGCCCTGGTCGTCGAGTCGACCTCGCGCCGCGGCATCAAGATCTTCTCGCGCGACGGCGCGCCGGTCGTCGCCGTCAACGACGGCCGGATCGTGGACATGGGCTCCAGCAAGCGGCTCGGCAAGTACGTGAAGCTCCAGGACGTCTACGGCAACACGTACACGTACGGGCACCTCGAGCGGGTAGCGAAGCGCTTCCCGGCGCCCAAGCCGCAGCCCGACTCCGCCGCCGCCGAGCGCGAGTCCGCGCCGAAGGCGGACGTCGCGCCGACCCAGCCCGCCTCGGACACGTCGCGCCCCGCCGCCAAGGCGCCGTCGCGCCGGCTCGCCGCGCGCGCGACGCCGAAGGGCCACAAGGCCGCGCCGAAGCCGGCCGCGCCCGAGAAGGAGCGCCTGTTCGCCAACCCCGACCGCCCGAACGCGGCGGCCGCCGGCGGCGCCCAGCAGGTCTTCCAGCGCACCGGCGTGATCGACAGCTCGTCGAGCTTCGAGGGCTACTACAGCCGCGTGCTCGGGCTCAGCCGCAAGGACGTCGTCCTCAAGCGGCTGCACAAGGGCGCGCACGTCGTCTCCGGCACGATCCTCGGCCGCCTCGGCAAGCTCGGCGGCCGCGCCTCCTACCTCCGGTTCGAGATCCGCCCGGCCGGCCGCGGCGCCCCGCGCGTGGACCCGAAGCCGATCCTCGACGGCTGGAAGCTGCTCGAGTCGACCGCGATCTACCGCGCGAACGGCAAGAACCCGTTCTTCGGCGCCGACGCCGCGAACCCGTCGATCGGCCAGATCCTGCTGATGAGCAAGGAGGCGCTGGCCCGGCAGGTGCTCGACAACCCGCAGATCGACATCTATCCGTGCGGCCGCCAGGACATCCGCGCCGGCCAGATCGATCGCCGCGTGCTCGCGACGCTCGAGTTCCTCTCCGCCTCCGGGCTGCGGCCGACGGTCACCGCGCTCAAGTGCGGCCACAGCTACCTGACGTCGTCCGGCAACGTGTCCGAGCACTCGACCGGCACGGCCGTCGACATCGGGGCGATCAACGGCATCCGCATCCAGCCGTCCACGCAGGGGCAAGGCTCGATCACAGAGATGACGATCCAGCGGCTGCTCACGCTCCAGGGCACGATGAAGCCGCACCAGATCATCTCGCTCATGCAGTTCCCCGGCACCGACAACACGCTCGCGATGGCGGACCACTACGACCACATCCACGTGGGCTTCCGGCCGCTCTACGGCGTCAACTCCAAGGAAGCGCGCCAAGTCAACGCGATCCTCAAGCCGAAGCAGTGGATCAAGCTGATCGACCGCCTTGGTGAGATCGACAACCCGGTCGTGCGCCGCCACCCGTCCAAGTACGCGGTACCGACGCGCAGTTCGGTGGCGCACAAGGGCGACTAGCCGCCCTGGCGCGGTTCGGGTTCGTCCAGTGGGAGTTCCCGGGCCGGCTCGGGCCCGAGCCGGGCCGCTACGTCGCCCGGCGCTTCGCGGGTGACGACCCGCGTCACGTGCTCGTGATCGGCGGCTACGAGGCGCCCCGGCGCCGGGGCAGGCGCCGGGCGCGGCGTGCCGAGCCCGAGCCGGCGGCGGTCGACGTCACGCGCGCGACAGTCATCGACGCCGCGCCGCTCGGCGACCTCGACTCCGCCGACGCATGGCTGGCGCGCGCGCTCGGCGACGCCGCCGTGGTCGACGAGGCGCTCGAGCTGCTCAACCGCGCGGTGGCGGGCTACCGGATCGCGGCGGCCGACCCGTGGATCGCCGACGCCGCGCCGGGCCGGGCCACGGTCTGCCGCGTGGGGTACGGGACCGGCGAGCAGGTGGCCGAGGGCGAGTGGGAGTCCGCCCGCGAGCTGGCGCCGCTGCGCGCGACGCGCTCCATGTTCGCGCCGGGCGAGCGCGTGGCGGCGGTGCTGGGCGGCCGCGACGTCGCCCTGGCCTGCGAGGAGCTCGTGCTGCGGGCGCGCGGAGACCTCGACCACGGCCGCGTCCGCGAGGCCGCGCTCCAGCTCTCGGTGGCCCTCGACGCCGCGCTCGCCGAGCTCGAGGTGTGGCGCGAGACGCTGGGCGCGCGGCTCGACGAGCTCGCGGGGTTCCGGGGCGAGGTGAGCGCGGCCGCTGCGGCGGCTTTGCAAGGCGGGTTGGAGCCCGAGACCGTGGCGTTGGTCGAGCGCGTGGTTGGGAGGGTCGAGGCCGCGCTGCGGGCTCGAACTGCGGCTGGGTAGGAGGGTGGCTTACGAACGTTCACGAGGATCGAACAAAAGTCAGCCACCCCTCCTTTCAATGCCCGCAGTTCAGCGCCTCCATCACCGCCCCGAGCTCCTCCTCCACGTCCCCGCCCAAACGAACCGAGGCGTACCGATCAAACGGGGTCTCGCTCTTCGTGACGATCGCGATCCGGCCTCCGTTCCCGAGCGTCAGCTCGGGCAGCCCCGCGGCCGGATAGACCTCCAGCGAGGAGCCGACGCAGAGCATCAGGTCGGCGCCGGCGGCCAGCGCGCTCGCGCGGTCCATGGCCGCCTCGGGGAGGAGCTCGCCGAACAAGGTGACGTCGGGCTTGAGCGGCGCGCCGCAGTCGCAGCGCGGCACGCCTTCCGGGTCGGCCTCGAGCCGGGCGCGGGTCTCGGCCAGCGAGTAGCGCTGGCGGTCGATCTGGCATGAGGCCGAGGCGATCGAGCCGTGGATCTCGATCACCTCGCGGGTGCCGGCGGCGCCGTGGAGGCCGTCGATGTTCTGCGTGATGACCGGGATGCCGAGCTCGGCCAGAGCGCGGTGCGCGCCGTTCGGCTGCTTGCCCTCGAGCGCCGCGAAGCGCTGCCCGTAGAAGCCCCAGAAGCGCTCGGGCTCGCGCCGCCAGACGGAGATGTGGGCCACCTCCATCGGGTCCACGTTCTCCCACAGTCCCGTCCCCGGCGAGCGGAAGTCCGGGATCCCGGACGGGACGGACACGCCCGCCCCGGTCAAGGCGACGACCGACCTCGCCGAGCGGATCAGCTCAGCGAGGCGGTCGTGGTCTCCGGTCACCTGCCCTTGAACTCCGGGTTGCGCTTCTGGAGGAACGCGGCGATGCCCTCGCGGGCGTCCTCGGTCCCGAACACGGAGGCGAAGGCCTCCTTCTCGGCCTCGATGCCGTCGTCGAGATCGCCCTGGTGAGAGGCGCGCTTGATCGCCTGGAGCGCGAGCGGCGCCTGGCGCGCGTACTTGCGCGCCCAGGCGAGCGCGGCGTCGAACAGCTCGTGGTCCGGCACGAGGCGGTTTACGAGGCCGTACTCGAACGCCTCCTCGGCCGAGATCGGCTCGCCGGTGGTGTTCATCTCCAGCGCCTTGGCCGGGCCGACCAGCCGCGGCAGCCGCTGGGTGCCGCCGAAGCCCGGGATGATCCCGAGGTTGATCTCCGGCTGGCCGAACGACGCGGAGTAGCCGGCCAGGCGCACGTCGCACGCCATGGCGACCTCGCAGCCCCCACCGAGAGCGAGGCCGTTGACCGCGGCGATGGTCATGATCCGCGACTTCTCCCAGTCGCGGAACAGCTCGTGCGCGCGGTTGACCATCTCGCGGCCGCCCGCTTCGTCGAGCGTGGTGAACGCCTTGATGTCGGCGCCGGCGCAGAACAGCGCCGGGTTCGGGGAGGCGAGGATCATCGCCTTGACCTCGCCGCCCGCCTCGATCGCCCGCCATGCCTTGTCGAGCGTCTCGACGACGGCCGGGGCGAGCGAGTTCGCGGGCGGGTTGTCGAGCCACAGGATCGCGACCTCGCCGCGGGTGTCGAGCTTGACCGGCGCGTTCTCGTAGCCCTCGTCCGGCTGCGGGTACGGGTAGAAGCCCTGGCCGCTCTTGGCGCCCAGCCGCCCCTGCGCGACAAGGCGCCGCAGCACGGCCGGGGGCTCGAAGCCCTCGCCCCACTCCTGCTCGGCCCGCTCCAGCGCCTCGAGCACGTCGTCGAGCCCGCGGAAGTCCGCGCGCGCGAACGGGCCGGGGACCATGCCGGTGCCCATCATCAGGCCGAGGTCGATGTCGCGGACGCCGGCGATGCCCTCCTCGAGCACGAGGCAGGCCTCGACCAGCGCCTTGAGCTGGAAGCGCTCGGCGATCCGCTCGTCGATCTGCGCGGCCGTCTCAGGCGTGCTCATAGAACCCCTTCCCGGTCTTGGCGCCGAGCTCGCCGCGCTCGAGCTTCTCCTCCATGCCGCGATGCACGTAGAAGCGGTCGCCGTACGCCTCCCGCATGTCGCGGGCGACCTTGACGACCGTGTCGAGCCCCGACATGTCGGCCACCCGGAACGGCCCCATCGGCATCTGCGCCTTCTCGGTGATGAACTTGTCGAGCTCGCCGACGTCGATGCCCGTCTCGTCCTGGTAGCGCCAGATCTCGCTCGCCGTGGACACGAGGATCCGGTTGACCACGAAGCCCGGGCACTCGTGGCAGCGGACCGGCATCTTCTTGATCGCCTGGGCGAAGTTGGCGGCGGCCTGGGCGGTCTCGGGCGCGGTGTCCTCGCCCTCGATGACCTCGATCAGCCGCATGTAGGAGGCGGGCCAGAAGAAGTGGAAGCCGACCACCTTGTCGGGACGGTTGGTCGCGTCGCCGATCTCGGTGATCGAGAGCCCCGAGGTGTTGGACGCGAGGATCGCGTGGCCGGGCGTGGCCGCGTCGAGCTCCGCGAACACCGCGTGCTTGATCTCCATCTTCTCGGGCACGGCCTCGATGACGAAGTCCACGTCGCCGAACTCGTCGTAGGAGGTCGTGCCGGTGATGAGCTCCAGCGTGCGGTCCGCCTGGGCGGCCGCGGCCTCCTCGGACAGCTTGCCCTTGCTCACCAGCTTCGCGACCTGGCCCTGCGTGACCTCGCGCGCCTTCTCCAGTCCCGCGTCGACGAACTTCGCGTCGACGTCCTTGAGCACCACCGGGACGCCGGCGGCCGCGATGACCTGGGCGATCTCGCCGCCCATCACCCCCGCGCCGACGACGCCTGCTTTGAACACGAACATGGGCCCCACACTAGTCGAGCGGCGCTCGCCCGAGCTCCGCTCGGCGTTCGTGGCCGAACCGGGCGAGCGTGCGCTGGAGCGAGGCCTCGAGCGCGCGGCGGACGAACAGCACGTCGACGACGGGCGTGAGGAGCGAGCGTTCCTTAAGTCTGTACTGAAGGGTTAGACTCACGTGTACCTCGTCGCCCTCCGGCTCGAAGGCGACCCGTTGGGTCCCACGGAGGCGGCGGTCCTCGACGGTGAGCGTCTGCCCGGTCCGCGCCTCGTAGCGGGTGACGCGCTCGTCGACCCGGCCCCGCCCGTTGGGCCGCGAGTCCCACAGCAGCCGCGCGCCCTCGTGCGGCCACTCGCCCTCCAGCTTGGCGACGTGGCCGAAGCCGTCGATCCACGCCGCCCAGCGATGCGGGTCGTACCACAGCTCCTCGGCCTCGACGATGCGGCCGGGCACGGTCGTGGTGGCGCGGACGGTCGGCACGCGATGATTATCGGGTGTCCGCCCTCGATCTCGCGCTCGAGCTCGTCCGGCTCGAGACCGTCAACCCGCCCGGCAACGAGACGCCGGCCGTCGACCTCCTCGCCGCCCGCCTGGAGGCCGCCGGGCTCGCCGTCGAGCGGCACGAGCACGCTCCCGGCCGCCCGAACCTGATCGCGCGCCTCCCCGGCCGCGACGACGGCCGCGCGGCCCTGTGCATGACCGGCCATCTCGACACGGTCCCGCTCGGAGGCGCGCCGTGGAGCCGGGAGCCGTTCGGCGAGCTGGCCGACGGGCGGCTGTTCGGCCGCGGCGCGAGCGACATGAAGGGCGGAGTGGCGGCGATCGTCGTCGCCGCCGAGCGCGTCGCCGCGCTGGGCCGGGGCGAGGCCGGCCTCGAGCTCGTCCTCACCGCCGCGGAGGAGACCGGCTGCGAGGGCGCGCGCTGGCTCGCGGGCTCCGGCGTGCTCGGCCGCGCGGGCGCCGTGCTCGTCGCCGAGCCGACCGGCGGGCTGCCGCTGCTCGCGCACAAGGGCGTGCTGTTCGCGCGCGCGTCGACCGAGGGCGTGTCGGCCCACGGCTCCGCGCCGCACCTCGGCCGCAACGCGATCTACCCGCTGGCCCGGGCCGTCGTCGCGCTGGCCGATCTCGACCTCGCCGTGCCGCTCCATCCGCTGCTCGGGGCGCCGACGCTGAACGTCGGCACGATCGCCGGCGGCTCGGGCGTCAACCTCGTCCCGGACCGCGCCGAGGCGCAGATCGACGTGCGCACCGTGCCCGGGCTCACCGGCGCGATGGTGCTCGACCGGCTGCGGGCCGCCGCCGGCCCGGAGGTGGCGATCGAGCCGTGGATCGACCTCGCGCCGGTCGTCACCGACCCCGGCGAGCCCTGGCTGCGCACCGTCTACGACATCCGCCCGGCCGAGCCCGGAGCGGTCTCCTACTTCACCGACGCCGCCGCCCTCACCCCGGCCTACGGCAACCCGCCGACGGTCATCTGGGGACCCGGCGAGGCCGACCAGGCGCACCAGACCGACGAATGGGCCTCCGCGGAGCTCATCGACGCCGCCGCCAACGACTACTTCGAGCTCGCCCGCCGCTGGTGCGGGCTCTAGGCGGTCGCGCGGGCACTGGAGTCCGGGACCGTGGCGGTCGGGCCGCGGTAGCCGTCGAGCTGGCGCGGGGCGTAGTCGGACAGCGTCTCGCGCCGGCGCAGCGCGCTCGCGGCCACGGAGCCGGCGTCGGCCTCGAGCGGGCGCTCGTAGGGTCCGAGGACCTTGTACG
>Ga0081539_10004696_pt1 | contig 14818 bp, 10 predicted proteins | sample TabmetS4T2R2_FD_71023 | JGI IMG/M metagenome (GOLD analysis project Ga0081539, IMG submission 71023) | Tabebuia heterophylla rhizosphere microbial communities from the University of Puerto Rico - S4T2R2 | ecosystem: Host-associated > Plants > Roots > Rhizosphere ...
AGAGGAGAAACATGCCCAAAACACACAAAACAAAACCGCAAAGCGCGCGGGGAGATGGGCCGGGGAGCCGGGCGAGCCGGGCCGGGTCGAACGGACAGGACGACCGGGCAGAAAGTGGACTCCCGAAAACCAGGATGATCCGGCAGAGTGTTGGCGTGCACTCACCGTCCGGCGCAGAGCTGGCCGGGTTGGCGAGCCTCCTGGTCGCGGTCCCGGCGGTGGCGTTGTTGGGCAACTCGGGACGAAAGCACACCGGTGCCGTGCGCCGCGCGCATCTACTCCTCGCCGCCGGTGGCGCCATCGCGACCGCGGCCGCACTGGCGGGCCTGGTCAGCGCTCTGCTCGTGGGATACGACGCGTCACCGGACCACCGGATGACGCTGGGCACGGCGGTGGCCGCTGGGATGACCACCGGCACGCTGGCGCTGATGGCCGGCACGCTGATGCTGCCCGGCTCTCCGCAGGGCCTCGGCGCAGCCGTACGCCACCTGCTGGATGGGTTGATCATCGCTGCGGCGATCTGGTTCGTCAGCTGGGTGCTGGTGTCGCGGCCGACGCACGTGTTGGGCGGCTTGACGCCGTACCGGTGTGTGGCGCTACTGCTGCCGGCGGCGGTCGCGGCGGTGGCGGTCGGGCTGACCGCCGTGCTGGCGCTGCACGCGTACCCGCCGCGGCTCATCAACGTGCGGGTATCCGCCGGGGTCACGCTGATCGCGACCGGCGCCACCGGGCTGTCGGTGGGCATCTGCCGGCACTGGCCGGTCATCGTCCTGCTCGGTGCCGTCCTGCTGCCGGCCGGCCTGCTGATGGCGGCCCGCGCGGTGAAGATGGCGGCCCGGCCGGTGCAGGTCACCGGCGATGTGACCGAGCGGGGCACGGCGTACGCGTTCGTTCCGATGATCGGGATGATCGTGGCTGCCACGTACCACCTGTCGACCGGTGGCCGCATCAGCCCGATCGGCGTGGCCACCGCCAGCGTCGAGGGCCTCGCGTTGGTGAGCCGGCAGTACCTGGCGTTGATCGACGTCAGGCGGTACACGCTGCAGCTGAGGGAGCGGGAGGCGCACTTCCGTGAGCTGGCGCACACCGATCCGCTGACCGGGCTGGCCAACCGGCGTGGCCTGCTGCGGGCGCTGCGCGCACCGGCACCGGACGGCCATCCCCGCGTCCTGATCGGCATCGACCTCGACGGCTTCAAAAATGTCAACGACATGCGGGGGCACGAAGTCGGCGACGCCGTACTGGCCGAGGTCGGCGCCCGGCTGCGCCGGAATCTACTCACCGGCGACATAGCGGCCCGCCTGGGCGGGGACGAGTTCGCCGTGCTGATGGCGGCCACGCCGGACGAGGCCATGCTCGCCGCCAAACGGGTGCTCGCGGTGCTGGACCAGCCGTACGAAGTGGACGGCGGCTCGGTGTTCCTGTCGGCGAGCGTGGGCGTCGCCGATCACCCGACCGCGGGGGAGAGCCTCCACCTGATGCGGGACGCCGACCTGGCACTGCGCTACGCGAAGCAGCGTGGCAAGAACCGGGTGGAGCGATACCAGGTCCGGTACGACGAGCTGCTGCGCCGGCGGACCCTCCTGGAGGGTGAGCTGCGGCACGCCATCGACCGCGACGAGCTCGGGCTTGTCTTCCAGCCGGTGGTGGCGTTGCCCTCGATGCGCCTGGTGGGGGCGGAGGCGCTGCTGCGCTGGCACCACCCGACGCTCGGCTCGGTGCGGCCGGACGAGTTCATCCCGGTGGCCGAGGAGTCCAGCCTGATCAGCCGGATCGGCGCGTGGGTGCTGCGACGGGCCTGCCGGCAGTTGGCCACCTGGCTCTCGGCCGGGCACGACGTCTGGGTCTCGGTGAATCTCTCGCCGAGGGAGCTGCATGCCGCCGACTACGCGGGCCAGGTCGCGGACACGCTTGCCGAGTACGGCGTGCCGCCGCAGCGTCTGGTGCTCGAGGTGACCGAGCACGCCGTCGCCACCGATATGGAGGAGCTGGTCGCCAGCCTCACCGAGCTGCGCAGGACCGGTGTGCGGATCGCGCTGGACGACTTCGGCGCCGGTTACTCGTCGCTCGGGCAGCTGCGCACCCTTCCGGTGGACATCCTCAAGATCGATCACGCGCTGGTGGCCCAGCCCGAGTCCCGGACCGGTACGGCGGCGCCGCTGGTCGATGTCGTGGTCCGGCTCGGGCACCGGCTCGGCCTCGAGGTGCTCGCCGAAGGCATCGGGACACCGGCACAGCGTGCCGTGGTCCAGGAGGCCGGCTGCCGGCTGGGCCAGGGCTCGCTGTTCGGCTGGGGTATGCCCGCGGAACAGTTGGACGCGCGTTTGCGGTCGATGCGCACACCGGTCGCCCGGCCGGTGCCCGCGCCGCGGTCGGCACCGCCACCGGGTTCGGTCGCCCGTAGTCAGGTGGTCATGCTCGGCCCCGGGATGCGCCAACTCAGGGCTCTGCTACCCACCGACCCGGCGTTCCGGCCTTATCCAATTTCCCCGGATTCTCCGCGCCGGCCGGAGGTCCAGGCGCCGGATGCGACACCGCGTGATCAGGATGTGGGATCAGTTGACTCATCGCGTGAGATCGGGCATGGTTAGCCACATGTGCTTGTCCGTCCGAGTACTTGTGTGAGCGGATTCTCGCTGGCGAGAGTCCGCTAGGTCCCGTGCAATAGGCGCACGAGGGCCTTTTTTGTTGCTCGAGATACCGGCAAGCCCGACCGTCGTAGAACGAAGGCCTGAATCGCCATGACGAGACCACCCACGCCCGAAACGCTCGCTCAGCGCGCGGCCGCCGCCACCCCGGCGACCGTGGCCGCCGGCGCCGCCCCGGCCATCACCGCAGTGTCGCCCGTCCCGACCACCGGCGCCGGCTCGCTCGTACGGTCACTCGAGGCGCTCGGCGTCGAGGTCGCGTTCGGCATCCCCGGCGGCGCGATCCTGCCCGCGTACGACCCGCTCTTCGACTCGCACGTGCGGCACATCCTGGTGCGGCACGAGCAGGGCGCGGGGCACGCCGCCACCGGGTACGCCCAGGCCACCGGCAAGGTCGGCGTCTGCATCGCCACGTCCGGCCCGGGCGCGACGAACCTGGTGACTCCGATCGCCGACGCCTACATGGACTCAGTGCCGATCGTGGCGATCACCGGGCAGGTGCCGCGCGCCTCGATCGGCACGGACGCCTTCCAGGAGGCCGACATCCAGGGCATCACGTTGCCGATCACGAAGCACAACTTCCTGGTGCAGACGGCCGAGGAGATCCCGCGAACCCTGGCCGAGGCGTTCCACCTCGCCTCCACCGGGCGACCCGGCCCGGTGCTGGTCGACCTCCCGAAGGACGTGCTGCAGGCGCAGACCATGTTCTCCTGGCCGCCGACGCTGGAACTGCCCGGATACCGCCCGACTCTGCATCCGCACGGCAAGCAGATCCGCGAGGCCGCGCGTCTCGTCGCGGAGGCACGCCGTCCTGTGCTGTACGTGGGTGGCGGCGTCCTCCGGGCCAACGCCACCGACGGGCTGCGCAAGCTGGCCGAGCTCACCGGCATGCCGGTGGTCACCACGCTGATGGCCCGCGGCGCCTTCCCCGACTCCCACCCGCAGCACCTCGGCATGCCGGGCATGCACGGGTCGGTGCCGGCGGTGTTCGCACTGCAGAAGGCGGACCTGCTGGTGACGCTGGGGGCTCGCTTCGACGACCGGGTCACCGGCCGGCTCGACTCGTTCGCGCCGGACGCCAAGGTGGTGCACGCCGACATCGACCCGGCCGAGATCGGTAAGAACCGGCACGCCGACGTCCCGATCGTCGGCGACGCCCGGCACGTCATCGACGAGCTGATCGCGGCGGTCTCGGCCACGTCCGCCGGGCCGGCCGCGTACGAATCATGGTGGGCGCAGCTGAACGACCTGCAGAAGCGCTATCCGTTGGGGTACGAGGAGCCGGGCGACGGCTCGCTCGCCCCGCAGTACGTCATCGAACGGATCGGCAAGCTGGTCGGCCAGGACGCGATCTATGTGGCCGGCGTGGGCCAGCACCAGATGTGGGCGTCGCAGTTCATCGAGTTCGACAAGCCGGGCACGTGGCTCAACTCCGGCGGCGCCGGCACGATGGGGTACGCGGTCCCGGCCGCGATGGGCGCCAAGGTCGGCCGGCCCGGCACTCCGGTGTGGGCGATCGACGGCGACGGCTGCTTCCAGATGACCAATCAGGAGCTGGCAACATGCGCCCTGGAGAGGATTCCGATCAAGGTCGCGGTCATCAACAACGGCAACCTCGGCATGGTCCGGCAGTGGCAGACGCTGTTCTACGGCGGCCGTTACTCCAACACCGAGCTCGGCACGCACAAGCAGCGGATCCCCGACTTCGTGAAACTCGCCGAAGCGCTCGGCTGCGTCGGGCTCCGGTGCGAGTCCAGGTCCGATGTGGATGCCACCATCGAGGCGGCCATGGCCATCGACGACGCACCGGTGGTCATCGACTTCACGGTCGGCAAGGACGCCATGGTGTGGCCCATGGTCGCGGCCGGCACCAGCAATGACGAGATCATGTTCGCGCGGGACGTGCGCCCGAACTTCGACGACGACGAGCTGTGAGCAGGAGTCCAAAATGACCAAGCACACGCTGTCCGTGCTCGTCGAGAACAAGCCCGGCGTGCTGGCGCGCGTCTCGGGCCTGTTCTCCCGGCGCAGCTTCAACATCGACTCGCTGGCGGTGGGCGAGACGGAGAACCCGGACGTCTCCCGCATCACGATCGTGGTCAACGCCGAGTCCTCCCCCTTGGAGCAGGTGACCAAGCAGCTCAACAAGCTGGTCAACGTCCTGAAGATCGTGGAGCTGGACCCGACCCAGTCGGTCCAGCGCGAGTTGCTGCTGGTGAAGGTGCGCGCCGATCGGGCGCAACGAAACCAGGTACTCGAGACGGTCGAGCTGTTCCGCGCCAAGGTGATCGACGTCGCGCCGGACACACTGACCATCGAGGCGACCGGCAACCCCGACAAGCTCGACGCGTTGCTGCGGGACCTCGAACCGTACGGCATCAAGGAGATGGTGCAGTCCGGCCTGGTCGCCATCGGCCGCGGCTCTCGCTCCATCACGACCGGCCCCGCGCTGCGGGCCGCATAGCCAAACAAGCGGAAGGGAACCCATGACCGCCGAGGTGTTCTACGACGACGCCGCCGATCTGTCCATCATCGCCGGACGCAAGGTCGCCGTCATCGGGTACGGCAGCCAGGGCCACGCGCACTCGCTGTCGCTGCGCGACTCGGGCGTCGACGTGGTGGTCGGCCTGCAGGAGGGCTCGAAGAGCCGGCCCAAGGCCGAAGAGCAGGGGCTGAGGGTCGCCACGCCGGCCGAGGCGTCCGCCTGGGCCGACGTGATCATGTTGCTCGCGCCGGACACCGCCCAGCGGCGAATCTACGCCGAGTCGATCGCGCCGCACCTGTCCACCGGCAAGGCGTTGTTCTTCGGGCACGGCCTGAATATCCGGTTCAAGCTCATCGAACCGCCGGCGGACGTGGACGTGGCCATGGTCGCCCCCAAGGGTCCGGGCCATCTGGTACGCCGCCAGTACGTCGATGGCAAGGGCGTGCCCTGCCTGGTGGCTGTGGAACAGGACGCCAGCGGCACCGCGCTGCCCTTGGCGCTCTCGTACGCCAAGGCGATCGGCGGCACCCGGGCCGGGGTCATCAAGACCACGTTCACCGAGGAGACCGAGACCGACCTGTTCGGCGAGCAGGCGGTGCTGTGCGGCGGTACCGCGGCGCTGGTGCAGACCGGCTTCGAGGTGCTCACCGAGGCCGGCTACGCGCCGGAGATCGCCTACTTCGAGTGCCTGCACGAGCTCAAGCTCATCGTCGACCTGATGTACGAGGGCGGCCTGTCCCGGATGCGCTACAGCGTCTCGGACACCGCCGAATTCGGCGACTACACCCGCGGTCCGCGGATCATCGACACCCGGGTGAAGCAGGAGATGAAGAAGATCCTGTCGGAGATCCAGTCCGGTGAGTTCACCCGTGAGCTCATCGCGGACGACGACGCCGGCCGCCCGGCGATGACCAAGTACCGCAAGGAGAATGCCGAGCACCCGATCGAGGTAACCGGCAAGAAATTGCGCGGCATGATGAGCTGGGTCGACCGGCCCATCACGGAAACGGTGTGAGCGTGCTCACCACGGGTTGACGTCCCCGGTCGCGTCGCGTCCGCATACCATCGCCGGGGACCCGACCCGGATGGAGACGCATGACCCCCGTCGTACTCATCGCCGAGGAACTCGCCCCGGCGGCGCTCGACGTGCTGGCCGACGATTTCGAGGTGCGGCACGTCGACGGCACGGACCGCACGGCGCTGCTGGCTGAGCTGGCCGATGCCGACGCGGTTATCGTGCGCAGCGCCACCCGGGTGGACGCCGAGGCGATCGCCGCGGGTTCGCGGCTTAAAGTCGTGGCGCGCGCCGGCGTGGGCCTGGACAACGTGGACATCACCGCGGCCACGGCCCGCGGCGTCATGGTCGTGAACGCCCCGACGAGCAACATCGTCTCCGCGGCCGAACAGGCCATCGCGTTGTTACTGGCGGTGGCCCGGCACACCACCAGCGCCAGCACGGCGCTGAAGAACGGCGAGTGGAAGCGGTCCCGATACACCGGCGTCGAGGTGCAGGGCAAGACGGTCGGCGTGGTCGGGCTGGGCCGGATCGGCGTGCTGTTCGCACAGCGGATGGCGGCGTTCGGCACCCGGCTGATCGCGTACGACCCGTACGTCCAGCCGGCCCGGGCCGCGCAGCTCGGCGTGCGTCTGGTCGGGCTGGACGAGCTGCTGCGCGAGAGCGACTTCATCTCGGTCCACCTGCCGAGGACGCCCGAGACACTCGGGATGATCGGCGAGAAGGAACTGTCCACGGTCAAGCCGGGCGTACGGATCATCAACGCGGCGCGCGGCGGACTCATCGATGAGGATGCGCTCGCCGAGGCGCTGGCCGAGGGCCGGATCGGCGGCGTCGGCCTGGATGTCTTCGCGACCGAGCCGACCACGTCGTCGCCGCTGTTCGGATTCGACAACGTGGTGGTCACGCCGCATCTCGGCGCGTCCACGGTCGAGGCACAGGACAAGGCGGGACTCTCCGTGGCGCGCAGTGTCAAGCTCGCGCTGCAGGGCGAATTCGTGCCGGACGCGGTGAATGTGCAGGCCGGCGGTGTCGTCGACGAGGACGTGCGGCCGCTGCTGCCGCTGGCCGAGAAGCTTGGCAAGGTCTTCACCGCGGTGGCCGGGGTCGTCGCCGCGAGCGTCACCGTGGAGGTGCACGGCGAGATCGTCACCCACGACCTCTCCGTGCTCCGCCTGGCCACCACCAAGGGTCTCTTCGCGTCTGTCGTGGACGAGCGGGTCACCTACGTCAACGCACCTCAGCTGGCCGCGGACCGCGGTGTGGACATCGAGCTGATCGTGGGCGACGAGGCTCTCGACCACCACAATCTGGTGACCGTACGCGGCGCGCTGCCGGACGGGCGCAGCATCAGCGTGGCCGGCACGGTGACCATCACCGGCACCCGTGAGGTCCGGCGACTGACCGAGGTGGACGGGTTCGAACTGGACCTCGCCCCGGAGGGCGTGCTGCTGTTCTTCCGCTATCTCGACCGGCCCGGCGTGGTCGGCGCGATCGGAACCATCCTGGGGGAGAACGGCGTCAACATCGCCGCCATGCAGGTGGCCCGGCGGGAGGCCGGCGGGGAGGCGCTGATGGCGCTCACCGTGGACTCCTCGGTGGATGTCGAGCTGCTGTCCACGGTGGCCACCGCGATCGGTTCCTCGCAAGGCAGCATCGTGGACCTGCGCGACTGAGTCGACACGCGGGAGGATGCGTCTTGCGCGCTTTAAGTCCGCATCGCTAGCGTTGATCCTGCCGCTCGTACTTCGCGGGGCGGGCCGTCTTCGGGTGGCGCGTCCGTCGCCGCGCCGGGCGGCGAGCACCCCCGGCGGGCGCGAGCCACGCGTTTTCGTCGCAACAGCCCCCGCGATCGTTTGCCGCGATCTGCGGGGGCTGTTCGCGTCTTAACGTTCATTAAACCGGATGGTGGGACCGGCATACCGGCCCTCGGGACACCCGACTACGCTCGTCGGGGTTGGACCGATGGCGTGAGGAGTGGACGTGGCGCGGATCGCGGTGGTCGCCGGTGACGGCATCGGGACCGAGGTGACCGCGCAGGCGCGGAAGGTCATCGACGCCGTACTGCCCGGAGTCGAGTATTCGGACTACGACCTCGGCGCGCGGTTCTACCGGCGGACCGGTGAGGTCCTTCCCCAGTCGATCGAGGACGAGCTCGCCGGCCACGATGCCATCCTGCTCGGCGCGGTTGGCGATCCCAGCGTCCCGCCCGGCGTCCTGGAGCGCGGCCTGCTGCTGAAGCTCCGGTTCGACTTCGACCAGTACGTGAACCTGCGGCCATCCCGGCTCTGGCCGGGCACCGCCAGCCCGCTGGCCGGTGTCAAGCCCGGCGAGATCGACATGGTGGTGATCCGGGAGGGCACCGAAGGGCTGTACGCCGGCGCCGGCGGCGTGCTGCACAAGGACACGCCGGCCGAGATCGCGACCGAGGAGAGCCTCAACACCAGGCACGGCGTCGAGCGGGTCGTCCGTGACGCGTTCGCTCGCGCCGCGCGGCGCGAGCGCCGCCATCTCACTCTGGTCCACAAGACCAACGTGCTCACTCACGCGGGCGGCCTGTGGGCCCGGACGTTCGCGGCTGTCGCGGCCGACTTCCCCGACGTCACCACCGAGTACCAGCACATCGACGCGGCCAGCATGTTCATGGTCAGCAACCCGCAGCGGTACGACGTCGTGGTGACCGACAACCTCTTCGGTGACATCCTCACCGATATCGCCGCGGCCGTGACCGGCGGCATCGGCATGGCCGCCAGCGGCTCCGTGAATCCGGAGCGCACGTATCCGTCGACGTTCGAGCCGGTGCACGGCTCGGCGCCGGACATCGCCGGCCGGGGCATCGCCGACCCGGCCGCCGCCATCCTCTCGGCCTCGCTGCTGCTCGAGCACCTCGGGCACGACGACGCCGCCCGGCGAGTATCCGAGGCGGTCGCAGCCGAGGTCGCGTCCCGTACGCCGGGCGCGCCGGTGCGTACCGCCGATGTCGGGGACCGGATCGCCGCTCTCGCGGCCGCCTGAGCCGTTCCCACCCGTTCGTCCCCTGCCCGGCGAGCGATGACGTACACCCGCGGTCGAATCTTAACGACCGTTCGGGGTAAATTCGTGCTCACCTCCTTGAGTTGAGAAAGCAGGTCACGTGCCATGAGCGGTGGTGACATCCTCGATTTCGAGATCCGTCCGAACCAGGAGCCGGTGCCCGACGCGGAACGCGACGCTCTCCTGGTCAACCCGGGCTTCGGCCGGATCTTCACCGACCACATGGTCACCCTCCGATACGCCGAGGGCAAAGGCTGGTACGAGCCTCGGGTGGAGGCGCGGGCGCCGATCCAGCTGGATCCGGCGGCGGCGGTGCTGCATTACGCCCAGGAGGTCTTCGAGGGGCTGAAGGCGTATCCGATGCCGGACGGCGGGGTGGCGATGTTCCGCCCGGAGGCGAACGCGGCCCGGTTCGCGTCGTCCGCCCAGCGCATGGCCATGCCGCAGCTGTCGCAGGCGACGTTCCTGGAATCGCTGCGGCAGATCATCCGGATCGACTCGCGATGGGTGCCGCGGACCGAGGTGGGCAGCCTCTACCTGCGCCCGTTCGCGTACGCGAGTGAGGTCTTCCTCGGGGTGCGCCCCGCGACGGAGTACCTCTACATGGTCATCGCCTCCCCGGTCGGGCCCTACTTCAGCGGCGGCGTCAAGCCGGTGAGCGTGTGGATCACGCCGGAATACACCCGCGCGGCCCCCGGCGGCACCGGCGCGGCCAAGTGCGGCGGTAACTACGCGGCCGGGCTGTCCGCCCAGGCCGAGGCCATCGAGAACGGCTGTGACCAGGTGGTCTACCTGGACGCGGTGGAGCGCCGGTACGTCGACGAGCTGGGCGGCATGAACATCGTCTTCGTGATGGACGACGGCACCCTGGCGACGCCGCCGCTCACCGGGACGATCCTGCCGGGCATCACCCGGGACTCGATCCTCACGCTGGCCCGGCGGGCCGGCCGGCGGATCGAGGAGCGCGCGGTCAGCTTCGCCGAATGGCGCGAGGGCGCCGCGTCCGGCCGCATCCGTGAGGTGTTCGCGTGCGGAACCGCCGCGGTGATCACGCCGATCGGCACGGTGCGCTACCCGGAGGGCGAGTTCACCGTGGCCGACGGCGGGTCCGGCGAGGTGACGATGGCCCTGCGCAAGGAGTTGGTCGACATTCAGCGCGGCCACGCCGAAGACCCGTTCGGTTGGGTGCACCGGGTGATCTGACATCCGAACCGCGAAGCGAGTGTTCCATGCGCTGGTCCCAGCTCCATATCCCGACGCTCCGGCAGGATCCCGCGGAGGCGACTTCGCCGAGCCACCGGCTGCTGTTGCGCGCGGGCTACATCCGCCAGCTCATGGCAGGCCACTACTCGCTGCTGCCACTGGCAGTCCGGGTCCGTACCAAGATCATGGACATCATCCGCGAGGAGATGAACCGCATCGGCGGCCAGGAATTCCTACTGCCGAGCCTGCACCCCGCCGACGTGTGGCGCCGGTCCGGGCGCTGGGAGATCATGGGCGAGGAGATGTTCCGCCTCAGGGATCGCAAGGGCACCGACCTCGCGCTTGGCATGACCCACGAGGAAATCTTCACGCTGCTGGCTAGCGAGCTGTCGACGTACAAGGCGCTGCCGCAAGCCTGGTATCAGTTCCAGACGAAATTCCGTGACGAGCCGCGCTCCAAGGCCGGGCTGCTGCGTACGCGCGAGTTCACCATGAAGGACTCGTACAGCTTCGACCTGGACGAGGCCGGGCTCGACAACGCGTTCCGGCAGCACCGCGAGGCATACTTTCGGATTTTCGCGCGGCTGGGCATCGGCGCGATCGCGGTGGACGCGTCCAGCGGCGCGATGGGGGGATCGGGCTCGACCGAGTTCATGTCCCCGTCCGCGTCTGGCGAGGACCTCGTCGTGCATTGCCCGACGTGCGGCTACGCCGCCAACATCGAGAAGGCGACCTCCAGGGTCCGGCCGGCCAGCGACGGGCCGGTCCGGCTGGCACCGGAGCGCTTCGCCACCCCGGGCGTGCTCACCATCGAGGACCTGGCCACCGGGTACGACATGCCAGCCGACCAGCAAATCAAGACGCTGGTGTACGTTCTGGACGGCGCTCCGACGCTCGTCCTGCTGCGCGGTGACCACCAGCTCAACGAGCAGAAGCTGCTGGACGCGACCGGCGCCCTGCAGGCCCGGCCGGCACACGCGGAGGAGATCGCCGATCTACTCGGCGCGTCCGCGGGCAGCCTCGGCGCGGTCGGCGTCACGCTCGCGCCGGTCATTGCCGACGAGGTGCTGCACGACCGCGCCGGCATGGTCACCGGCGCCAACATCGACGGCTTCCACGTGCGCGGCGTCGACGTCGCCCGGGACATCACTGTCAGGCAGTGGGCCGATCTGCGGGAGGCGGCGGCGGGGGAGCCGTGCGTACGCTGCGGCGAGCCGCTAAGCGTGCAAAAGGCCATCGAGGTCGGCCACATCTTCAAGCTGGGCCGCCGCTACACCGATGCGTTCGACGTGACGGTCCTCGGACCGGACGGTAAGCGGGTGCCGATCGTCATGGGCAGCTACGGCATCGGCGTCGAGCGGACGATGGGCGCGATCGTCGAGTCCAACCACGACGACAGGGGCATCGTCTGGCCGGCCGCGGTGGCGCCGTTCACGGTCTGCGTCACCGTCGCCCAGATGAACGACGCCGAGGTGCAGAAGGCGGGTTGGTGCGTGTACGACGGGCTCATCGCGGCCGGCGTGGACGCGATCATCGACGACCGGGAGGAGCGGGCCGGCGTCAAGTTCCAGGACTGTGAGCTGATCGGCATCCCCCAGCGGATCACCGTCGGCAAGCGACGACTGGCCGACGGCGCGGTGGAGGTGACCGAGCGAGCCTCGGGCGCCACGGCCGCCGTACCGCTGGACGAGGTCGTGGCCCGGCTGGCGCCGAAACGCTGAGCGGCACACCCAGGTCCGGACTACTCGGTCAGGAGGCTGTCCCGCATCGTGGCGATCTGGTCCGCGGTGAGACCGATCGTGCGGACGTACTTCTCCACCGACCCGTACAGCCGCCGCATGTCCTCGAGGAACAGCAGCATCGCCTCGCGTGGCGAGTCGAACATGTGATCCTGCCCCTCGATCGCCGCCGGGTCGTGCTCGCGCAGATACGCGGTCAGCCGCGCCATCGCCGACTCGGTGAGCGCGTAGTCGGTGGCGATGTCGTCGTCGGTCACCCCGAGCACCGACAGGGTCAGGGCGCACACCACGCCCGTCCGGTCCTTGCCCGCCATGCAGTGGACCACGACCGGCGCCGCCGCCGGATCGGCGATCACCGACAGCGCGGCGGCCAGCCCGGCGCGGCCGTCCGCGGTGAAGTTGAGGTAGCGGTCGGCGAGCCAGCGCTCGTGGACGACCCCGCCCGGATACGGCACCTCGCTCCAATCCACGTGCTCGAGCACCGGATTGTGGTAGGTGAGCCCGTCGGCCTCGGGCACCCGGCCGTGCTCGGTGACCTCGAAGTCGCGGCGCAGATCCACCACCGTCCGTACGCCCAGGGCCCCGAACGCCGCCCAGTCGTCGCCCTCGAGCCGGTGCAGCGAGTCGGCCCGGAACAGCCGCCGCCAAACCACGGTCCGGCCGTCGAGTCCGGGATAGCCGCCGACGTCGCGGAAGTTGTAGGTGGATGAGAAGGCCAGGTTCCGGGGGTACGGTTCGGCAGCCACGCGGCCACGGTAGTCCCGAAAGGTGGAACATCGCTTCCGGTGACCGCGGTTAGTGGCATGCTTCATCTCGTGACCACGTACGTGTTCATTATTGGCACCTAGCGCGCCGGCTGTCGTTTCCGCCGACGCGCAGACCTCCCGCATCCGCGGGGGGTCTTTTTGTTGGTCGCCTCCCCCTTGAAAGGAAAGGAACTCCCGATGGACTACCAGGTCTTCGACACCACACTCCGGGACGGCGCACAGCGGGAGGGCGTCAGCTACTCGGTCGCCGACAAGCTGGCGGTCGCGCGGCTGCTGGACGATTTCGGCGTGGGGTTCATCGAAGGCGGCTGGCCTGGCGCCATGCCCAAGGACACCGAGTTCTTCGCACGCGCCAGAACCGAACTGGACCTCAAACACGCCCTGCTGGTGGCGTTCGGCGCCACCCGGAAGGCCGGTGTGGACGTGGCTGAGGATCCACAGGTACGGGCGCTGCTCGACGCCGGTACGCCGGTCGTCTGCCTGGTCGCCAAGTCCGACATCCGGCACGTCGAACGGGCGCTGCGGACGACCGGCGAGGAGAACCTCGCGATGGTGCGCGACTCGGTACGCCACTTCCTGGCGAACCACCGGCGCGTGTTCCTCGACTGCGAGCACTTCTTCGACGGCTACCGGTACGACCCCGATTACACCGCCTCCGTGGTCCGCACCGCGCTCGATGCCGGCGCCGAACGCGTGGTGATGTGTGACACCAACGGCGGCATGCTCCCATCGATGATCACCGCGGCCATCCGCGACCTCGTCGAGCGCGCCGGCGTCCGTCCCGACCAGCTCGGCATCCATTGCCAGAACGACACGTCGTGCGCCGTGGCGAACACGGTCGCCGCGGTCGAGGCGGGCGTCAAGCACTTCCAGTGCACGGCAAACGGCTATGGCGAACGGCCCGGCAACGCCGACCTGTTCGCCACCGTCGCGAACGTGCAACTCAAGCTCGGGCGCAAGGTCCTACCGGACGGCTGCCTCGAGCAGGCGATGCGGGTCTCGACCGCACTCGCCGAAATCGCCAACATCGCCCCCGACACCCACCAGGCGTACGTCGGGGCCGCCGCCTTCGCCCACAAGGCCGGGCTGCACGCGAGCGCGATCAAGGTGGATCCGGTGCTCTACAACCACGTCGACCCGGCGGTTGTGGGCAACGACATGCGGATCCTGGTGACGGAGATGGCCGGCCGGGCCAGCATCGAGCTCAAGAGTCGCGAGCTGGGCCTGGACCTGGCCGGCCACCCGGACACGCTCTCCGCCGTAACCCGCAGGGTCAAAGACATGGAGGCCGACGGCTGGTCCTTCGAGGCCGCCGACGCGTCGTTCGAGCTGCTGGTCCGTGCGGAGCTGCCGGGCTCGGACTTCGTCCGCCCGTTCACCCTGGAGTCATACCGGGTCCAGGTGGAACACCGCGAGGACGGCGCTGTGGTCTCCGAGGCCACCGTCAAGGTGCGGGTACGCGGTGAGCGGGTGATCGCGGCCGCCGAGGGTAACGGCCCGGTCAACGCGCTGGACGAGGCGCTGCGGGTGGCACTGTCGAAGCACTACCCGGATCTGAAGAGCTTCGAGCTCGCCGACTACAAGGTCCGCATCCTGGAAGGCTCGCACGGCACCGGCGCGGTGACGCGCGTCCTGCTGGAGACCAGGGACGGCACACGCGACTGGACCACGGTGGGCGTACACGAAAACGTGGTGGAGGCCAGCTGGCACGCGCTGGTCGACGCGCTCACGTACGGCCTCGCCCGCTCCACGACCCGCGCATAGCCCCCCAACCATTCCCCCGCGATCTTGGAGTTGTGGTTACCCTTTTGTCCGTTACACGGGCCTCTGTTCCAACCACAACTCCAAGATCGCGGGGAAATCAGGCGATGTCACCTACACCCGCGGTGGTGAGGTCGTCGCGGATCACGGCCGCGTCGCCCTCGACC
>Ga0081539_10004697_pt1 | contig 14814 bp, 14 predicted proteins | sample TabmetS4T2R2_FD_71023 | JGI IMG/M metagenome (GOLD analysis project Ga0081539, IMG submission 71023) | Tabebuia heterophylla rhizosphere microbial communities from the University of Puerto Rico - S4T2R2 | ecosystem: Host-associated > Plants > Roots > Rhizosphere ...
CTACGATGGCGACAAGGGCCCGAATACCGGCGGGGTGGGAGCGTTCAGCCCGGCAAACAATTGGAACACCAAAATGCAAGCGCAGTTCGAAGCCGAAATCATGCGACCGCTTCTGCGCGGGCTGCGCGAGAGCGGCGTCAGCTATCGCGGGTTGCTTTATCCCGGCCTGATGATGACCGACCAAGGGCCGCGTGTCCTCGAGTTCAACTGCCGCTTCGGCGACCCGGAGACGCAGGCGATTCTGCCGCGGCTGAAATCGGATTTATTGCCGCTGCTCGAGGCGACAATTGACGGCAAGATCGAAGATTGCGCGATCGAATGGGACGAGCGCGCCTCGGTCACGGTCGTGCTCGCCTCGGGCGGTTATCCCGGCAAGTATGAGACGGGTCGCGCAATTTCAGGCCTCGCAGCCGCCGGCAAGATCGACAATGTGCAGGTCTTTCATGCCGGAACGAAACGTGTGAATCGCGATGTGATGACAAGCGGCGGACGCGTGCTCGCGGTCACCGCGCTCGGCTCGAGCATGGGAGCGGCTCGCGCACGTGCCTACGAGGCCGTGGGGCAGATCGAATTCAGCGGTTGTCATTATCGTCGGGATATTGCTCTCCCGGCTGAGGGCGGGTAAGAATCGCGCCATGCTGCAGCGCGTTACCTTCGCGACGGTTGCCATGTCGATGGCGGTATTCACCGCCGCGGCGCAATCGGTCACGCCGTCACCGACAAAAGCTCCCAGCGCTACGCCGTCGCCGTCTGCCACGCCGATGCCGAGCCCGCAGCAACTTATCGACTCGTTAGGCGCGGCCGACATTCAAGCGGCGATCGCGTCAATTAAAACCAACTTCACCGAACCGGCGGCATTGGGGGACGACGAATTGAATCGCGCATTGTTGCACGGACTGCTTGTTCGCTATCCGCGCGGGTTTGTTCTCTTGCCAGGCGGATCCCTTGCGCCGGCCGAAAGTCCGGCCCCGTTTTACAGCGAGATTTTCGAGGGCCACATCGGTTACCTGCGCTTGGGTGCGCTCAACGATGCCAACGTGAAGGCGCTCGATAAAAAATTGACGGAGTTCGGCAAGATCGACGCAGTGATTGTCGATCTTCGCGAAAAAGACGCCGGCAGTGACTTCAGCGCGGCGGCGGAAGTGGCGAAGCGTTTTTGTCCGAAGGGCAAATTGCTTTTCACCTTGCGGAAACCGGCTAGCCGACAGGACCGTCAGTTTCAGTCCGACCGCGATCCGGCGATCCGCGCTTTGATGACGGTGCTGGTCGACGGCGATACGGCTGGTGCAGCGGAGCCGGTGGCGGCGGCATTGCGCCTTTACGACAAAGCGCTGGTCATCGGGCAAACGACTGCCGGTCGCGCGGTGGAATATTCGGATGTGCCGTTGCCGAGCGGCAAACTCCTGCGCGTGGCGACCGCCGAAGCAGTCCTTCCCGACGGGCGATTGTTATTTCCACAGGGGCTGAAACCCGACCTCGAAGTGACGATGCCCGCGGTGGAGAAGGCGCAGATTTTTCAAACGAGCGCCGAGAAAGGCATGGCGCAGTTCGTCTACGAGACCGAGCGCCCGCACCTGAACGAAGCTGCCTTGATCGCTGGAACGAATCCGGAGCTCGAGGCGGCCGGCGATCGTCGCCAGCGCGGGCGTGACCGCCAACCGGTCCGCGACCCGGTGCTGCAACGCGCGCTCGACGTCCTGACCTCGCTCGAGATCTACCAGAAGCGATGATTGGAATTTAAGATTTAGCATTTAGGAATTTCGGATGCATCCGCTCGAGGAAAGGATCGGTTACAAATTCCGCAATGCATTGCTGCTGGCCGAAGCATTAACGCACCCGAGCCTCGGCCACGAGACGCAGCAGCGGCACTTCGACAATCAGCGCCTCGAATTTCTCGGTGACGCGGTCTTGCAGCTCGTGATCACCGAGCATCTTTTTCATCATTTCGGCACCGAACCGGAGGGCAAATTGACCAAGCTGCGGTCACGGCTGGTCTCGCGCGACACGTTGCAGGTGCGCGGAGCGGCGCTCGAATTGGGCAAGCACCTGTTGTTAGGCCGCGGAGAAGAAGCGAGCGGCGGCCGCGAGCGCACCTCCACGCTGGCAGACGCCTTCGAGGCGCTGATCGGCGCGATTTACCTCGACAGCAACTTCGAGCACGCGCGCAAATTCATCCTCGAACAATGTCGCGCCGACCTGGAGAGCGTCGCGCAGGAGCCGGTCGACATTAATCCCAAGGGCGATTTGCAGGAGTTGCTGCAAAGCATTTCGCCGACAAGCCCGGTCTATGAAACAATCTCCGAAAGCGGCCCGGAGCATGACAAAACTTTTGTGGTGCGCGCGATTTGGGAAGGGCAGGAGCTGGGACAAGGCAGCGGGCGGAGCAAGAAGCAGGCGGAAACCGCGGCGGCCGAAGAAGCGTTAAGGCTGGAACGCTGGAAAAAAGTGCGGGTGAAAGCGTGATCCGCTAGGCGCGCCGGCCGTGATTCAGCGCGTCGATCGTTTCTCCTGAAGGCGAACGCCAGCAGAATCGCCCGGTGATTGATCTCGTGACGAATTCTTTCGCTTGCGCGATCGCTTCGACGAGCGACAAACCGGCGGCGAGACCGGCGGCGATCGCGCTGGAATAGGTGCAGCCGGTGCCATGAGTGGCAACGTCGGCAACGAACGGCGCCGTAAACGTCTTCACTTCGGCGTTGTCGACGAGCAGATCGACCGCTTCTTCGCCGCGAAGATGACCGCCTTTGAGGAGAACAGCCGTGCCGAATTTCTCCGCCAGCGCGCGCGCGGCTGCTTCGATTGATTGTCGATCTTCGAGTTTTCGGTCGAGCAACGCGCCGGCTTCGTCCAGGTTCGGCGTGATCAGCCTCGCGATCGGGAACAACGCGCGCTCGTAAATCGCGATGGCGTCCGGGTCGAGTAAACGATCACCGCTCGTTGCAATCATGACCGGGTCCACGACCAGCGGAACGTTTGCGGCAAGATCGACAATCGTCTTGGCGACGGTGCTGACAATCTCAGCGGAGCAAAGCAGGCCGGTTTTGATGGCGGCGATCGGAAAGCTGCTTGCGAGCACGTCGATTTGCCGGCGCACCATGTCGGCTGTGAGGGGCTCGATGCGCGAGACCTTTCCCGGAGTTTCCGCGACGACGCAGGTAATCGCGCTGAGCCCGTAAACACCCAGGGCGGTGAACGTTTTCAGGTCAGCCTGGATGCCGGCGCCGGCGCTGGTATCGGAGCCCGCGATGGTGAGTGCGACCGGCGGGGACACTTGCTGCACGGATCAATCTGCCGCCAGAGACGGCGGCAGCTACAACAAAACCGGGACGCTACCCGCCGTTGTCGCCGATGGCTTCGACCGGGCAACCTTCCATCGCTTCCTTGCAGAGACCCTCTTCTTCCGGCGACTCGGGTTGCTTGTAAACGTAGGAATGGCCGCCATCATCGTTGCGTTTGAAGTTGGCAGGGGCAGTTTCGCGGCAGAGGTCGCAATCGATGCACTGGTCATCGACATAGAATTTACCGGCAACGTTCTCGGCGTATTTGTTAGCAACATCAGCCATGGCTCAGGTTTTTGCGGAGTGGAACGTTAGAAGAAAACGCGGCGAGCGCAATGCAATTTCCGCAATTGACGTAGCTCGCGCAACCGGGCGGCGCGTGAGGCGCGAATAGTCAGCGACGCGATGAAGAAAAGCGCTGCCACGACCTTACGCGCGTTTGCGGTCGAGGCGGTCGTCTACGCCGCGCTGGTGACCGGTTATTTTTTCGCCGTGCTGCACTTTCTTGGCGGTTGGCTGTTCCAACTTCAGCAACATCACCGCTACACCTACGCCGGGGTGGCCATCCTGCTCATCATCGGCCAAGCCGTCGTCCTCCAGAATGTGACGACGCTTCTTCTGCGCATCATCCGCGCTCGCACGGAATAGAAGCGCACCGACGATGGATTTCCCGATCTCGCAGTCGCATATCAACCCCATTTATCTTGTCGTCGTCGGTTTTCTGATCGGCGTCCTGGGCGGTTTTTTCGGTGTCGGAGGCAGTTTCATTGCCGGCCCGGCGTTGCGGCTGATGGGAATGCATTGGAATTTTGCCGTCGGCACTGATCTCGCCCACATCGTCGGCAAATCGGTGGTCGCGGCGAAACAACACCGCGCGCTTGGCAACGTCGATTTGAGACTCGGATTGTTCATGGCGATCGGCACGATCGCAGGCGCGGAATGCGGCGCGCAAATGATTCAGGCGTTAAAGCGGGCGGGGAATGTCGATGCTGTCGTCAGCATCGTGTCCATTGCCGTTTACGTCAGCATTTCAACGTTCATGATCTGGGAGAGCCGTAAAACATTGCGCCAGACGAAGGCACGTGTTCCCGGCACGAGTGCAGCGAAGAAGCGCGACCCGTCGGCGTTTGGCCATGTGACGCGAGCGATTCAACGACTACAGATCGCGCCGATGATCCACCTGCCGGTCTCGGGCGTGACGATCTCGTTGTGGATCATTCTGGTCGTCTCGTTTGTCGGCGGCGTGTTCAGCGGCTTTCTCGGCGGCGGCGCCGGCTACATCCGGATGCCGTCGATGGTTTACGTGCTTGGAATCCCGACCCACCTCGCGGTCGGCACCGATTTATTCGAGATCATCATCTCGGCGAGCTACGGGACGTTCACGCACGCGGTCAAAGGTAATGTCGATATTTTGATCGCGCTGGTCATGCATACCGGCGCGGCCATCGGGGCGCAGATCGGCGCCATTTCCACGCAGTATTTTGCCGGGCCGAAGATCCGGCTGGCGTTCGTTCCGCTGCCGTTGATCGGCGCGATCATCGTCATCTATACGCTCATCACCGGACACAAGGTTTAAGATCAACACGCGATGAAGATTTTGATTTGTAGCGACGGCAAACCGGCAGCGGACAACGCGACACGCATCGGCGGATTGTTCGCGCGGGCGGCGCGGGCCGACGCAACGTTGCTCGGTATCGCCGAGAAACCGGCCGACGAGCAACCGCTACGCCGCGCCCTGGAAGCGCAGGCCGAGATCCTCCACGCAGAAAATGTGACGCCGAAGATCGTCGTGCGCGCGGGCGACCCGATCGCCGGCATTCTGCACGAAACTTCCACGATCGAGTACGATCTGGTGGTAATCGGCTCACGCCGGACGCGCACGAGCGGTCTGCATTGGCGGACGGAGAAGACTTACGAGGTCATCAAAGCGATCCCGGTGCCGGTGCTTGTCGCCGTCGGCGATCGGCGCCGGGTGCAACGTTTTCTCGTCTGCACCGGTGGCAAGGAATACATCAACGACGCTGTTCGCCTGACTGGAAACCTCGCTGCGGCGGTGGGTGGCGTGGTCACCTTGCTGCACGTCATGGCCGAGCCGCCAGCCATTTACGCTGATCTTGTCCGGCTCGAGGAAGATTTGGATCGGCTATTGGCGTCCGGCTCCGAGCTTGGCCGAAACCTGGTGAGCCAGAAAAAAGCGCTCGAAGCGCTCGGCGTGAAAGTGACGGTGCGCGTGCGGCACGGCATTGTCGTCGACCAGGTCTTCGACGAGCTGCGCGAAAGCGACCAGGACGTGATTGTGACCGGGTCATCGCAAGCGCGTGGCGCGTTGCGTCATTACATCATGGGCGACTTAACGCGGATGATCGTCAATCGCGCCGACTGTCCGGTGCTGGTGGCGCGTTCTGAAACGCAGGGAGCGCCGCGTGGATTGTGGCGCAGTCTGAGGAAGTTCGTCGGCGCCGCGCGTTAAGTTGCGCTGTTGCTTAGATCGACAACTGCGCGGCGATTGTCTCGGCTTCGTTGAGCCAATCCTGCGCGTGTTCCGGCGGCGCATTCCAATCGCGCGACCAACCGAGAAATTGTATTGCCTGATGCAACCGGCAGCAGAGCAGATCGCGTTGGAACTGCTCGAACGGCCATTTGTCGCGGAGATCGTCAGCGAGCGCGGAATGATAACTGTGCGCCATCGCGTCGCGTTCCTCCGTTGTCCAACTGCCGCTCGTCATCGCGGCCAGATCGATTAAGCCCGGTCCGTAGGCCGCCATTTCCCAATCGACCGCACAGACGCGCATCGCCTCGGTGGCGGGGTTTTGGATCAGAACGTTGGACGGATAGAACTCGCCGTGAATGATAGTGCGCGGAAGGCGCAGCAGTCGTTCGACCACGCTGCTGTAAGTGTCGGCGATGCGGTCGATGGTATGGGTGGCGGTGTGCTCCGCCGATTTATCGCGTTGTCGCACGAACTCCTGCGCGCGTTGCAGCCAGCGGAGATAAAACGCTTCGTCGTGTTCGAGCAAGTGCGTAAGCGCGCGGCCGCCGCGAGCGGCGTGCGACAGAGCAAAATGCGCGCGCGCCAGCCACGCGGCGATCCGCTGCCAGATCGCGAAGTCTCCCATTTGCCACAAATGCACCGGCTCGAGTCTCTCGAGGAAAAGCCAGAACCGGCCGCCGGCATCATCGACGACTGCGCCGTAGCAGGTGGCGGTTCCGAGTTGCTGCTGTTGCAAGACGCGCCGGTACATCTCGATTTCGCGCATGGAATCGTCACAGAAGGCCGGTTTATTGCGGCTGGCGTCGATCAAGAGAGCGCGTCGGCTCAGGTCTTTGAACATGAGCTTGAGCTCACCGTGTCCGCGCACCTCCACATCGAGTTCCTCGAGCAGGTAACTAGAGCTGTAATCGGAGACGTGCCGGTGCCAGCGACTGATCGTTACCGGTTCGCTGAAGAACTCGGAAAGAACTTTCTCGAGCGAATCCTGCAGTTCCTCCGGCGGAACAATCGGGTCGAGATGTTCCAGGACGCCCCTCATTCGCTCCTTCCCACGGTACGCAGAATATTTGCCAAGACCCGGTCCGAGTCGAAGAATTCTTCCGCAAGTTCCCGCGCCGCGCGACGTTGCGCGGGGTAATCGCTGTTGATCGCGGCGATGGCATGGAGAACATCGTCGATGTTGCTGAATGAGTAGAGACCGCGCCCGGTCGGCAGAAAACGGCTGAACCCGGTCTCCTGCGCGACGACCGGCCGGCCACTGGCGAGGTAACAGGCGCTGCGGTCGCTGAACCACCCGCACTGCGAAACGACGTAACCGCTTTTGGCGATCCCGAGCTCGGCTTTCGAACCCTGGACGAAATGTCGATAACTCGCCGGCGATCCGGCGAGGTTAGCAGAATCGAGCAGGTCCCAATGGTTCACCCTCAACGCCTCGACGTCATTTGTTTCTTCGGGGTGAATGCTCAGCGCGATCGCAAATTTTTCCGTGGTCATTTTCGGCAACTCGAAAAATGACCGCCACGAATGCGCTTTCTGGCCATAGCGTCGGCCGGCGTGTTCGATGGAGCCATACCCGCGCCAATTGCCGATCGTGGTGAACGCGTCGTGTTCGATTTTATCGGCGAACGGCCATTCGGATAAAACAATCGGTTGCAAGGTCGGCAGCCAGGCGCGGCCGCAGGTCGGCACGTCGCAATTTGGCGAACCGATTGCCTGTCCGACGGTGACGAAATGCGTGTGGTTGGAAAGGTGCATGTCGATCTTCGAGACCGCTTCCCACAACTGAATGAAGGCCGGATCGAGATCGAGGTAGACGCGGCGATCGATTTTGCCGAGCAACGCCGCGTCAGTAAGCATGCCCGAAACGTTGAACAGCACATCGGCTTGACCGGCGCGACGCAGCAACTCGTCGTAAGAAAGGCCAATTGTCTGGCGCGTACCGGCGACCATGAGGGCCGCATCGCGATCCAAACCGAAGTCGCGAATGACTTGAGTGAAGTAGCGCGCGTTGCGCGACGCTTCGAAAGAGGCATTCTGTGGCTGCAGTTTTGATGCTGGGATCGGCTCGACAAAGGCAATCTCATGGCCGAGTTGGCGGAAACCGAGAAGGTATTGCAGCACCGCCCATGTGGCGCCGCCTTGGAATGGATCGGCGGCGATCATCCCGGCGAATACGATCCGCAGCTTGTCTTCTCTCATGCCAGCGAATGCCCTTTTATCGGTCGATGCCTATGACGCGACGGACGAAAGATCGGCAAATGAGATGAGGGCGACGTTTTGTTGCTCAATTTCGGCACGAACTCGCGCGTCGCACAAAGTTTCCACTTCCTGAATACGCTCATCGCGATAGTCGGAGTCGAGCTGGCGATCGTAGCCGGGGTGGCAGCTTAACTCGGTCACGCCGGGTCCGAGCTCGCGGATGGCTCGGCACAGATGTTCGGCGGTAATGTTCTGCGGGTAGGCTTCGGTTTTGCCACGCCCGTAGAATGCGCCGTAGAACGCGATGCGCTCAGCGCACCCGCGCAGGGGCAGGGCGAGTTTTGCCGCAATCTTCTCAAAGATCGGACGAACCATGCGCGCGCGATGAACATGTTGATGCGAGTCGAGGTGCGTCGGGTCGCGTCCGGCCAGCTCTCGGAAGCGGGCGATCTGGCGAAGAGTTTCCATTTCGACCGCCGCCAGATCGTCCAACGGGGCTATTTCGTAAGTCCATTTTTCGTTCCGATATGACCAATCGGCAAGATCGACATGCAAACCGATGCTCAGCCGCGGAAACTCGCGACTTGCACGGAGTGCATCGACCGCCGCGCTTTGCGTCACCATCAAGCTCGCGCTGGTGACGATGCCGTGGGTATGTGCCTGGAAAATGCCTGCGTTGGTCGCGGCGCTCAGCCCGAGATCATCCGCATTGACGATGAGCCAGCGCGCCGGTTTCGCCACTATTTGGTCGCTTCGATGTAGAAGCTTTCCTGCTCGCGATTATCCGGCTCCACGATCTCCGGCCAGCGGCTGGATGTTGTTTTGAATTGGCAACGGGCCACAGAGTTAAAGCCGGCTTTGCGCAGCAGTTCTTCGGCGAAGTCGGGTGTAAAAATGGTGCGGGTGTAACCGTACCACGTGAGGTAGAGGGCGAGCTTGCTGCTGAGCTGCGTCGCGTCATCGTCGGGAATGGGGAAGTAATCGCGGTTCCCGGCGCGAAATGCCTCGATCGCCTTGTGCAAATCGGCCAGCACCAGGCGCAAGACCCCGCCCGGTTTTAAAACACGCCGCAGCTCCTGCAACGCCGGCACCACTTCGGGATAACTAAGCGCGTGTAATGCATGAATGCTGACGGCGTAATCGATCGACTCGGTGTCGAGCGCCAGACCATCGCGAATGTCCCCGACCAGATCTACGCCCGGCACCCGCCGCCGGTCTGAATTGATCCACCCCGGCCGCGAATCGCGCCCACACCCCCAATTTAAACGCCGAACCGGCTCGTTACTCATGTGTCGCGGAAATTACGCCGAGTAAGTTCCGCAACAACTTGTCCGAGTCGAAGTATTCTTCGGCAATTGCGCGCGCGGCGCGGCAATGGCGGTCGTAGTTCGCCGCGATCTCGTGCGCGCCGGCGACGGCTTGGTCCGTATTACTGAACGTGAGTAAGCCTTCGCCGGTCGGCAAATTATCGGTGAACCCTGTGTCCTGCACGAGCGCGGGCTTGCCCGAGGCGAGGTAAGCGACGGTGCGATCGCTGAACCAGCCGCTGTTTGTCTGGACATAAATGGATTGAGCCACGGAGAACTCGGCGCTCGAATGCTGCACGAACTCGCGATACTGGTCGGGAGTCGCAACGGCAGACGGCGAGAGCAGTCGCCATCCCGCCTGCTCGAGCGCTTGTCGATCTTTCGCATCAGCCGGATCGATGTTCAGCACCATTTCAAACGGCAGGCCGGTTTTGCCCGGCATCTCGATGAATTTGCGGAACTCGTGCACCTTTTGACCGTAGGTTTTGCCGCCGAACACGACTACGCCATACGGTCCGCGCCAGCTTCCGACAGTCGTAAAACTGCGGAAGCTCTCTGGCTCAACCAGGGGCCAGTGCTCGAGTGCGATCGGCACACGCATCGGGCGCCAATCAATTCCACTGCTTGGAATAACCGTGCGCTCGGTGCCGATGTTTGTCCCGAGCGTGAAATAGTAATCATACCCGGCCAGACGTTCGCCGAGTTGTTCGTTAGCATGCCAGAACTGCGTGTAACCGGGGTCGTCGTCGAAGAACAGTTTCACGCGTGGCGCATTCTTCAGCGCCGGCAACTGCAAGTGGCCGCTGATGTTGATCAAAAGGTCAGCTGCGCTGGCGAGCTTCTCCAGGCGAGCAAACTCCGATCCGTACAAGGTTGTGCCGTCGCTACAGACGAGGTGGGCGTGCTTCTGTAACCCGAAACGCTCCATCACGTCCGCGAAGTAACTAACGTTGACCGAATCGCGCGGCTGGGTCGGTCGGCAACTGGCGTCGACACAACTGGAGGCGTCGATTTGATCGATGAGGTGGGCTTCGAGCCCCAGCCGCCGCAAGCCCAGCACCCAGTTCAGGCGCGTCCAGGCGTTGCCACCGTTGAACGGTTTGTTAGCGAGAGTCGCGCCGACGATTACGTCCGACATGGAAAGGATGCCGAAGTTTTGATGCGTCAACCTACCGGGTCATCGCACCTCATCCGTTAACAAGCCGACGTCGGTCCATACGGTCCAACCCCATGAAGTATCTTTGCTGCGGCCCGGGTTGATTTGAAAAACGACGCGACCGCCGGGTTTATCCGGTAATCTTTCGGCAAAACTGCGCAACCGCCGATCGCCGGGCACCTCAGACGGGTTAACAAAGCGCCTGAACAGCTCAACCTCCTCGTTGGCTTGCACCCAACTGACGCGGAACTCCGCGCCTTTTGTCGCACCGCCGTTCCGGTAAGCGCCCGGCACGAAACCAAAGCTACCGAAGACGTACGTAGCACGATCGGGAACAACGAACTGCAGCTCACTCGGCACATGCATCAGCAACGCATCCTGGTGTTGGGCGCGAACTCTGCGGGACGGCACAGCCGCGACCAATTTGAGCGGCGAAGTTTGTACCGTCCCGTGGCTGATCAGCTCGTGGATGACAGGACGGCGTCCAAGGGCGCGTGACACCGGGTTATCCCTCCACCACCAAACACGAGAGGGCAGCTGCCTGATCTCGATCGGCCACGAATTCCAATCACTGAACGCGTATACGCCGACTACTTGTATGAAGATTGAGACAACGGCCAGTGACGCGACGAGGGACGGCGTGATGGCCGTGCGCGCTTCCTGCAGCGCCGGCAAAAGCATTATCACCAGCACGAATTCGACCTCGGACAAATACCTCGGGCCCCAAGAGTGGCCACCCACCCAGTCATAGTTGCGGGTCGACAGCCAGACTAGGAACACATGTACTAGCGCGCCAACAGCCAGCCAGATGTACAATGACGCCCAAGCGTCCCTTCGTTTTAGTGCAATGTACAAACCGAATATCGACACGATGCCTAGCGGAAAATAGAACAGCACGCCGCGGCCAGGACTGACCAGTAGAGCAAGAAAAATGGCGCCTTGCTCCGAAATACTCTTCCAGACTGAGAGCAGCGGCTGATGGTGTCCGATGAGCGTCGCATACGCCAGGCGACTTTGATAACCGCCGAACAAGCTGCCGTATGTTTGATAATTGTATATCGCTATCGGAGCGAAAACGATTGCGAACCCCGTCGCTAGATGGATCAGCCGCTCTTTGCGCCATTCGGCTACCCAGACCAGCACGACCGACGCGATCGCTATTGTCGTCGGCCGACAGCCAGTCGCAATGCCGAGTAAGCCACCGATGAAAAGGAACTGCCACCAGCCGGCACGATTTCTCCGGAGTAGCGCAACCAGAATGGCGGCTTCAACGAAGACGGCACAAAAGCCGTGCTGCCATAAATGCTGCGCGAAATTGGAAAAGACGTTCGTTCCGAACGCGTAAATGACGCTCAGGACGGACGCGCGCGCCGGACTTGCGCCCATGCAGATCAAAATCGCGTAAAGCAATACGACGCTCAGCGAAGCTATGCCCGGTGCGGCGATTCGCTCGGCGCGATCAGCAAATGCCAGCCATTCATCGGGCGAGGGGTGCTGCGCCTGATGATAAAGAACAAAAGGCGCGTAAAGCGGCGTCAGAAGAATGCCAGGCGCCACAGGAAAGAAGCTGACATAATGAGCACCGATCTTGCGCAGAAAGTAAAAGTGCTGGTCGATGCGTGGAAACTTCCGATCGAACGAAGCCAGATAAGCGTCGAAATCGAGATTGCCTTGCGTTAGCAGCAGCACAGGGATTAGCCGGGTGGGGATCGAATCGGCCGTCTCGTGCCCGCGGTGCGGAGTCAGATAGATCGACAGTGTTACTAAGCCGATAGCTATCCCTGTGATTACCCGTCGATGCTCAGGCCATCGCAATTTCATAACCAAAGCACAGTCGCTCCGATGCGCCGACGCAGGACCGCTACGCCGCGGACAAGACGGCGGCACTCGCGCCGACACCGCGCCTTTCTAGCTGCACGTCGCGGGCACGCTGCGCCACAACCAGCGCTGCGCCAGCTTCGGTTTGGAAAATGGCCTCCTGCTCTTTCCCCCAGCGGCGCCACGGCTCGTCCAGCAATCGATCAGGTTGCCCCGGAAAGCTGGAGGGACAAAGGTCGATGGTTTGTTGCGACTGGTGGCTCACAATCTTTCGGCGCGGGAGCTACACATTGCTCGGGCGCGACGCGAGCTCGGATGCGATCGACCGTTTCGCCTCAGCCACGGTTGCTTCCGTTTCGTAGCCAAAATCGATCAGCTCGGGACCAAGCAATTCGAGGCTGCGAAGCTTTTGAGCCGGATTTAACATTTGGTTCCAATCGGAATTGCGCGCCCCTTTCGCGAGGTCGCGCGACGGCCTGGCGAAAGGTGTGCGCTTTTGCATTTGGTTTTGGCAAAAACTGAGCACCTTGGGATGCATAGGTATGCGCAGGAACTGGAAGATCCGCGTCGCCATGCCAACGTCGTCGCGGACGAGTTCTTCGTAGCGCAGCTCGAAGTAATGGTCGGGCGGGACAACCGCAGCGAGTTGCCGGCCGTGTCGAACGTGGCTCGTCCACATCTGGTGCACGCTGTCGAAATTCTTCCACACCCCGCGCATGCCCGAGCAAACTACATCGCGGCCGTCGCGGACGATGTTAATAAATCGCGTCCCGGAGAAGAGCTCGCGGATGGTCTCAAGCCCGCCATTGGTGGCGAATGGCGCGGACAAATAGTGCGGGTTCTTGTCTCCCCAAAAGCGCCGCCCGGGATTGAGCGCGCGGTAAAACGTGCGGATCAGCTCGGGAAACTGTTGGGAGAGGAAGTCGACGAATTCGTCCCGATGGCGAAAAATAACATTCTGGTCGTGGGGCAACTCGCGCAACACCTTGTGCACCCACACAAACAGCCGGATCTCGTCCGTAATCGCGACCTCCGGATGGCTATTCAGTATCTGGACAAGGTAAGTCGTGCCGGAGCGAGCTGCACCGGTGATGATGATGGGATCGGCGGCTAATTCAGCGGTCATGTCGTGCCATCACTGCCGTCACGCGGAATTACCTGAAGCAAACGCTCCCGCATCATCGCGCCCACGGCACGCAGACTGAGATAACGGGTCACATCTTTTTGTGCTTGCGCGCCGACCGCGCGGGCCAGCCGACGATCCTCGTAAATGTTACGCATCAGCTCGGCCGCATGCTCAACGTCCGGCTCCGCCCAGACGGCGCCTTTTTGGTATGGGCCGTGATCTTCTTCTATCGTCGTCAACTCGTAGCGAACGAGAAAGCTGTTCCCAGGATTCATATAATCGAGATTGCCGGAATAAGCCGTGGCGATAACCGGCTTACCCAAGGACATCGCTTCGGCCATGGTCAGACCAAAGCCTTCCGCGCGGTGGAGCGACACATAGCAATCGGCTCGCGACATCAAATCGTCGAGTTCGCGCCGGTAAAAAAGCGACGGAATGAGGCGAACGTCAGCGTCTTTCGCTGTGGCTCGCAATATTTTTGCATGCTTGTCGATGTTCGTGCACTTCAAGACCAGCATCGCTTTATCGTCGCGACGGAAGGCTTTGCGAAAGGCCCGAATCAAACCAAGTGGGTTTTTCCGTTCGAAAAAGCTGCGCAGATCGAAAACGAACAAAAACATAAACTTGTCCCTGGGCAGCCCGAAACGATTCGTCGCCGCGCGATGTTGTCGCCGAGGGACGCGAATTGAATGGGGCATGCGTACGACCGGCACGGGTGAGACGCGGGCGACGGCGTCGAGTGTGAAGGTGCTGGGCACCCATATCTCCTGAAAATACTGAAAACTGCCAACCCATTGCTTGGGGAAGGCCGCGAGCTCCCAAGCCCAGTAAGCAATGTTATAATTGCCGGGGAAGTAATCCTTGCCCTTTTTCCGCGCGAACTCCCACGCCTGATCGGCATTGAGATGGATCAGGTTTATCCGGTACGGACGCGCACTGGAAAAGCTGCGGTAGGTCGTGTCCTTGTTCGCGGCCAGCGGATCAACGAAGTCACTTAACGCCATGGGCACTTTGGCCGCCTTAAGAGATCTTATGTCGGAGCGGACGGCTTCACCGACTCCTGTTTCCGCCGTGATGTTTCCGCAGAGATTCACCCCGAATTTCGGCGGCAACGCCGGCGCCGGATTCACAATCGCATTGAAAGCGATTTTGCGCGCGCGCGACCGCGGTGCGCGCGCGTAATGTTTGCGTAGATCGAAGATGATGCACGCATCCTTTTGCATGAATGCGACCTTGAAGTGCCGCTCAAGATAACGACAAAGGCCACGGTAATGGGTCAGCCACCAGGTACTGCTCGCCGGAAAGAGAAGGAATTGAGCCCCCTTGGCGCGCAAGCTCTTCAGGTGGGCAATCGCGCTCGCACTGTCGCGCGGATAATAACCGGCGTATGTGCCGTCATCGGTTTGCGGGAAATGCCAGCCTTTACGCGGGGATATGCG
>Ga0081539_10004698_pt1 | contig 14814 bp, 13 predicted proteins | sample TabmetS4T2R2_FD_71023 | JGI IMG/M metagenome (GOLD analysis project Ga0081539, IMG submission 71023) | Tabebuia heterophylla rhizosphere microbial communities from the University of Puerto Rico - S4T2R2 | ecosystem: Host-associated > Plants > Roots > Rhizosphere ...
GCGGTTTGGAGATCGGGGGGGCCCCAGCCGCCTCCTGGGACTTCGACGAGCCGTTCCGGGCTCGGATGAGCACCAGCGCCGTGCGGGCGCCGCGGTACGCGGGCCGGTGGGCCGAGCGCGGCTTCCGGCAGGGGGAATCCACCGTCGGGGTACCCCCGCCGTACCTGCTGTGGTGGTGGAAGAACCCGCGCCCGGAATCACCGATCGCGTCGATACGGCTGTTGTCGCACGGCCCCACCGTGGTGGTGGCCGCCATCACGCTGTCGCACATGGACGAGTCGCCGTTCGTCCAGACCGGACCGTCGCTCGTCCTGGTGCGAAGCGCCGACGGCCGGCCGGTCTCCGGGCTGGAGGCCGAGGTGGACCGGGGAACAGCCGGCTATCTACGGCCGTTGCCGGCGGTGACCGCCGAGGCGTTCCTGGATGATCCGCTTCCCGGGTGGGGCCTGCCTCCCGCCGGTGACCCGGTCAGCGCCTACACCCACGTCGCCGCGATTCCCTCGGCCACCCTCTCGATCACCCAGGACGGCGCGGACGTCGCCGCGGTCGGCTGGCAGGAGCTGGTCTCGGCCGGAACCGTGCAGGTCTCGGACCTTCACCTCACCGTGGTGCAGCCGCGTGTCACGTGGGTCCGCGTCACCGTCGTGGACGAGGACACCGGCCGCCCGATCGCGTGCCGGGTGTCGTTCCGGGATCGCCACGGTGTGCCCTATCAACCGCACGGCCACCCGGCGGAAGCCGCGTTCGAGGACGAGACCTGGAGTACCGACATCGGTGGCGACGTGCGTCTCGGTGGTCTCACGTACGCCGCGGTGCCGGGCGCGTGCGAGGGCTGGCTACCGGTCGGTGAGGTGCAGGCCGACATCGTGCGCGGCTTCGAGTATCAGCCGGATCCGGGTCGAGGCGGACCAGCGGGAGCTGCGCATCACGCTCAAGCGATGGATCAGCATGGCCGACCGCGGTTGGTACTCCGGGGACTCGCACGTGCACTTCCTGTCGGCGCACGCCGCTCTGGTCGAGCAGATGGCCGAGGACCTGCACGTCGTCAACGTCCTGGCCACGCAATGGGCCCGTCTGTTCACGCAGACCGCCGAGTTCACCGGCGCGCCGGTCACCTCACCGGACGGCCGCTACGTCACGTACGTCAGCCAGGAGAACCGGCAGCACATGCTGGGCCATCTCGCGCTGTGGGGCCTCAAGGAGCCGGTCCTGCCGTACTGCTCCGACGGGCTGAGGGAAGGCGACGCCCACGCGCCGCTGGACACCACGCTGAGCGACTGGGCCGACCGCACCCACGCGCAGAACGGCACCGTCATCATCGCCCACGTGCCCCGTCCGAACGGGGAGACCGCGGCGCTGGTCGCCACCGGCCGGGTCGACGGCGTCGAGATGATCCTGCATCATCGCGACGCGCACCGGGCGTACTACGACTTCCTCAACGCGGGTTACCCGGTCCCCCTGGTCGCGGGCACGGACAAGATGTCCGCCGACGTCCCGGTCGGGCTCTACCGCACGTACGCCTTCCTCGGCGACCAGGAGTTCTCGTTCGAGGCGTGGTGCCGGGCGGTGCGGGCGGGGCGCACGTTCGTCACCTCCGGACCGATGCTGGGCCTCACCGTCGGGGATGCGTCCATCGGGGACACGGTGCCGGTTTCTCCGGGGCGACCCCTCACGGTGACCGCATGGGCGGAGGGCAACCTTCCGGTCGGCTCGTTGGAGCTGCTGCGGAACGGAGCCGTGGTCGCGCGCACCCGGGCCGTCACCGGCGACCGTCGGATCGAGCTCGTGGCCGAGGTCACCGTCGACGACGACAGCTGGTTCGCGGTCCGGGCCGGCGGACCGGACTACTTCGACGTGGCGCATCACCGCGACGTGTGGAACCGGGGCGTCTTCGCGCACTCCTCGCCGGTCTACGTCACCACCGCCGACCGGTGGCACCGCTTCGACCGGGCCTTGGTCGAGGAGATGCTCACCATGGTCCGGGGCGGCATGGAGTACGTGGACGAGACGGCGATCCGGTCCCATGCCGGGCCGGCCCACCATCATCACGGCGAGCACGACCATCGCGCCTTCCTCCTGCGGCCCTTCCAGGAGGCGGAACAGGCCCTCGCCGAGCGGCTGGCCCGCGGAGCGCGCATCGACGGGTGACCGTGGGATCACACTGGCCCGGGGTCGCCCGCGCTGCGACGATCGGGGTGTGGGCAACCTGCTGGTCCGGTGGGCGGAACGGAAGAGCGACGAGGAACTGGCGCAGTACCGGCGTACCCGCAACGGGCAGAGCATCGACGGCCTGCCGGCGCTGCCCGCCTGACCGCGCCGCGCGGGCACCTACGATGGCGGCGTGCCTGACGAGACCAGCCGCGCCGGCCGGGCGGACCTTCATCTGCACACCAACCTGGGCGACGGCTGGATCAGCCCGGCGCGACTGGTCCGCGAGGCGGCGCGCCGGCGGCTGGCGGTCATCGCGGTGACCGATCACGACCATCTCGAGGGTGTACGGCGGGTCGAGGAGCTGCTCGCCGGACCGGCCCCGGCGGTGCGGCTGATCAAGGGGGTCGAGGTCTCCACCCGCAACGGTCACCTCCTCGGCCTGTTCGTCGAGACGGCACCCAGGCCGATGCGCCCGGTGCAGGAGAGCATCGACGCCATCAAGGAGCAGGGCGGGCTGGTCGTCGTGCCGCATCCGCTGGGGCGGCTGGTGCCGAGCCTGAGCCGGCGGAGGATCGACACGCTGCTCGCCGCTGGGTACGAGATCGACGCCATCGAGATCTACAACCCCAGTCCCGCCAACTCCGCTCACCGCGCCGCCGTGCGTGCGGCGAACAAGGATTGGGGTCTGGCCGAGATCGGGTCGAGCGACGCGCATTTCTGGCAGCACGTCGGGGCCGGCTACACAGAATTCCGCGGGGCCACCCCGGACGACCTGCGGCGCGCCATCGTGGCCCGGTCGGTGCGGGCGGGCGGGCAGGAGCAGCCGCCGGTCCGACTCAATCCGGGCGCCTACGTCGCACAATGTGCCTGGAGCTGGTTCGTGGACCCGCCACGCCGTATGGTCCGTCGGCGCCGCGCCCGGACGCCTCCGCCTCCGCCGGCCAGAACCGGCGGAACATGAACCACTGCGTCGGGCATTGCCGGACCACTTCTTCCTGGCAGGCGAACATGTACTGGGTCAGGCGCTGTATCTCCTGCGCTTTCTCCGTGCTGTCGTGCACCGCGCGCGGGAACATCGGGGGAAACGCCCGAATGTAGTAGCCGTTGTTGGGCGCGTACCACACATAGCCGGGCATGACCGGTGCGCCCGACTTGACCGCCAACACCGCCGAGCCGGCCGGCACGTAGGTCCGGTGGCCGAAGTACGTCACCTCCACGCCGCGTTCCCTGGTCACCGGCCGGTCGATGACGATCGCCACCGCGCGGCTGGCGACGAGTTCCTGCATCGCGCGGCGGGCGGCGTCCGACGCCGGGATGATCTCCACGCTCTTGTCGCGCCGGTGCCCTTGGAGCAGGCCGTTCAGCCGGGGGTCCTTGAACGTGTCCGCGATCGCGGAGAGCGGTACCTGGCGCGCGGCGATGGCACCGGCCAGGTCCCAGCTCCCGAAATGACCGGTGGTGATGATGGCGCCCTTACCGGGGGCCATCGCCGACCGTACGCAGTCCTGCCAGGACATGCCGGCGGTCAGGTCCTGGGTGCGCGCGTCGACGTCCAGCATGTCGACGTAGGGCAGGCAGATCAGGGATGCCGCGGTCCGGCCGTAGTTGGTCCAGGAACGCAACGCGGCACTGCGCACGCGAACGTGGGTGGCGGGCAGCCCGAGGACCTTCGCCATGTTCTCCCGGGTCACCAAGCGTTTGGAGCGCCATCCCAGGTAGCTCGCCGACGTCACGGTCGAGGCCAGGACGTGCCGCACGCGCGGCGGCGTCCGGCCCGCAACGGCAATACCGGAGTGGGCAAGCCAGTACACAGAGGGCACCGTAGCTGAACACCTGCCGGACGTTGAGAGACGAACAGCGAACGACGTGGTACGGACGCTTGAACACTACGTGCCAGGGCTCCGTCCGGGGACGTCAGAGTGTCGAACGCCGCGCGCAACGGGCCAGCCGGCTCGGCCGATTCCCTGACGATCAGGCGGTGGCCTCGTCGTCCACTGAGCAGTAGACGTATCCTTCTGCCGCATTCGTACCTTTTGTGGTCTACTTATTATCAGTATCTGTCCGTTTTGAAGCCATCTTCGGGCATTTCGCGGCTTCTGGTGGCCGTCGCGATCGCGGCGCTTGGCGGGCTTGCGCTGCCGGCCGGTCCCGCGTGGGCGGCTCCGGTGTGCAGCGGGGCGGCCGGCCACCCCACCACCACTCTCACCGTTGCCGGTCAGGGCACTTACGCCCTCGATCCGGCCACTGGACGCCTCACCTTCACCCCCATGGCCGGGTTCGCGGGAGTCCCGACACCGGTCACATACCAGGTCACCGACGCGTACGGGCAGACCGCCACCGCCGTGCACCGGCCCGCAGTCCAGGCCAGACCGGAAAGTCCCGGAAAAACGTTGCCGGTAACCGGCCCGGGCGCCGTCCTGCTGAGCGAACTCGGCCTGATCGCGGTGCTGGTAGGGGCGGTTCTGGTTCGCGCTCAACGGGGACCTCGTCGGAAGGTCCCCGGTGTTGCTGGATGATCAGGCGGGCAGTGATCGCGGCAGCCCGAACGAGCGCAGCACGCTGTCGTCGAAATGGGCGATCGCGCGGATCCGCCCGCCGGTGAGGGTGAGCACGTCGAGGCCGGTCCCGGGGCGGATGCCGCCGGTGGGGGAGCGGAGGTACGTGCCGAACGCCGGTTGCCCGTTGGCCCGGGTCGGCACCAGGTCGAACCTGCGTTCGGCGAGGACGCGGGCGAAGAAGCCGGCCACGGCGTCGCGGCCCTCGTATTCCAAGGGGAGCGGCGGCATGGACAACAGGACGTCCTCGGTGAGCAGGGCGACCAGGGTCCCGACGTCGCCGGACTGGTACGCGTGCGCGAGCTTGGCCACCAGCGCCTGCTCGGCGGGTGAGCCCGGCGCCGGCGGCGGGTCGCTCAAGCTCGCCGCGGGCAGGCGGCGCCGCAGCGCGGTGCGGGCCCGCTTGAGGGCGCTGGTGACCGACTCGACCGTCGACCCGAGCATGTCGGCCACCTCGGTGGCGTGGAAGCCGAGCACCTCGCGCAGGATGAGCACGGCACGCTGGCGAGCCGGCAGGATCTGCAGCGCGGTGACGAACGCCAGGGAGATGGCCTCGGTCTGTTCGTAGCGGGCCTCCGGACCGAGCAGGGCGTCCGGGTACGGCTCGAGCCACACGATGTCGCCGAGGCGGGTCGGTTCGGGCGGGTCTACCTCGGGGATGCTCCACGTCGTGGCGGGCCGCCGGCCGGCCGAGCGGAGCGCGTTGAGGCACCGGTTGGTGGCGATCCGGTAGAGCCACGTGCGGATCGAGGCGCGTCCCTCGAACTCGGCGAGGCCCTGCCAGGCGGCCAGCAGGGTGTCCTGCAGAGCGTCCTCGGCGTCCTGGAACGACCCGAGCATCCGGTAGCAGTGCACCTGGAGCTCGCGCCGATGGGGCTCGGTCAGCTCCCGGAACGCGTCGCCGTCCCCGGTGCGCGCCCTGGTCACCAGGTCGGTTGTCACCCTTTCATCCTCACCCACGCCTCGCCGCCGGCGTGCCGCCCATTTTCCCGGCGCGGCGGTGTCTGCCCTTCGAGCGACACGATCGGAAGGAGATCACGATGCTGCTGGAGAACAAGACCGCGGTGATCTACGGCGGCGGTGGGGCGGTCGGGGGCGCCGTCGCGCGGGCGTTCGCCGAGGCCGGCGCCCGCGTCTACCTCGCCGGCCGGTCGAGGGCCCGGCTCGAGAAGGTCGCAAACGACGTCGGTGCGGCCGGTGTGGCCGAGGTCGACGTCCTCGACCAGCGCGCCGTCGCGGACCACGCCGACGCGGTCGCGGCCGGCGCGGGCGGGATCGACGTCGCCCTGAACGCGGTGTCCTTCCCGTTCGTGCACGACAGGCCGTTCGCCGACCTGACCGTCGAGGATGTCATGCACCCGATCGACGCGTTCCTGCGCAGCAACCTGATCACCACCGGGGCGGTCGCCCGGCACATGACGGCGCGCCGGTCCGGCACGATCCTGACGCTCTCGGCCGGCGCGTCCCGGGTCATGACCCCTGGGAGCCTCGGGTACGGCACCACGTGCGCGGCGATCGAGGCGATGACCCGGCGGCTCGCGGTCGAGCTCGGGCCGGCCGGCGTACGCGTGGTCTGCCTGCGGCCGCACCTGATCGCCGACGCACCCGCCGGCGGCTCCTACACCGGTGAGCTGTTCGAACGGCGGGCCGCCGCGGCCGGCGTCAGCGTCGAGGAGTGGCTCGGGCGCTGGTCGGAGGACGTGACGCTGTTGGGACGGCTCCCGACGCTGGCGCAGGTCGCCGACACGGCCGCCTTCCTGGCGTCGGACCGTGGCGGGGCGATCACCGGCGCGGGGGTCGACCTGACGAGCGGCAACGCCGTGCGTACCAAATCCGGGTTCTTGGTGGGGGCCTTCGACTAGGTGCCCCGACCGCCGCTTATGGAGCCGTCCCCCAGAGCGCCCGGAGGCGGCGCCTCGCCGATCCGCCAGCCGCGACGGACCGGCCGGCCGGCGCCGTCCAGGTGCTTCAGGCAGATCATGCCGGCCTGCTGGAAGCACTGCCCCCGGCCACCGCAGTCGGCCAGATAGTGCCGGCCGTCCGGGACCCCGATGTCACTGTCCACCCGGAACAGTAGCGGGAGGACGTCCGCGCCGACGCCCTCGTCCTGCTGGGCCAGGCGCAACGTCTCCGGCAACCCGGACCGCTCGTCGGCCGGCTCGGGCACCTGGTGCGGGAGCCGGCCGAGCGCCGCCGCGCAGAAGTCCGCGTAGTCGCGAGTGTGCCGGACGAACTCGTGCCGGTAGTCGCGGGCCACCGCCGACGGCATCGCGAGCCGCGCCCCGGGCCGGCGGACGGCGAGCCGGAACCACTGCCGGAGCGCGTCCTCCACCAGCCGTATGTCCTCAGCGGACAGATCCAGGTGGGCCTGGCTGAACCGCTGCCGGACGGCGCTCGGGAACGCGTACCGGTCGATCGCCGCCACCCGGGCGGTGACGCCGCGGCCGGACCGACCCATCCACCTCACGCGCCCAGCCTCGGGTGGGCGAACAGCCTCGTCAATCCGCCGATCATCCGTCCGGGCACGCCGGCGGTGGTCAGCCGGAGAACCGCCAGCGGGTCGCGCCGTGCGGCTCGGCGGTGGCGACCCCGACCGCGGTGTGGAACCTCAGCCGGTACAGATTCCACGGCGGCGGCCCGGCGCTCGGCGCGCTGAACGGCGCGGTGAACGCGTCGCCCTCGACCTCGGCCGGCCAGCCGCCGTCGCGGTACAGCGCGACCACCCGCTCCAGCGTGGGCCGGTCGGTGACCTGTTCCGCCTCGCCGTCGACCACGAGGTCCATGTCCGCGAGCCGGACGGACATCGTGCAGGCCGGGTTCGCCGCCAGGTGGCGGGACTTGCGGGTGCCCGGTCCACTGGTGAAATACAGGTCCCCGTCGAGCCAGGCGGCGCCGACACCGGCGGCGTGCGGTCGCCCGTCGGGCCCGACGGTACCCAGGAAGAACGTGACCTCCGTGGTGGGCGCGCCGGTCACCACCCCCTCGCGGGCCCGGCTCCACGGCAGGGCGGCGTTCCCGTACCGATCGAGGTTTGTCACGTCCGTGGGTTCACGGTCAGTCATCTCGTCACCTCCGTCTGCGGGCCGCACTGGCCCGTCTCGATGGGTAGACCGGATGCACGGCCGCGACTCATCGCAGGGCGAACGCCGTGGCGACCCGATCCGTCAACTCGTCCTCGGTCGTGGTGATATCGACGTCGATGGCCGGCAGGTCCAGGCGCCTGGTCTCCTCGCGCAGGCGCTCGGTGAACATCCGGTCCCGCTCCAGCAGATTGCGCAGCGCCCGTTCCGGATCGCTCGTCCTCCCGGCGATCTGCCAGGTCGAGCCCCGGCTCTCGAACGCCGCCCGGCGGAACTCGGCCGTGGGGAGAAGCCAGACGGCGTGCCGACGGTCCTCCAGCAACGGCTTCACGAGGTGCGGGAGCAGGCGGAATCCCTCGGCGAGCACACCGCGCTCGTCGTCCCGGGCGAGGCGCCGAAGGTCCTGGACGATCAGGCCGAATCCCTCGCCCTGGAACCAGTGGAACGTCTCCAGCATGACGTCCGGGGGGCGGTGGACCCACCGTTGGTCCATGTCCATGGTGATGAAGTCGCTCAGCAGCGGGCTGTCCTCGGGCGTGCTCCGGCCGGCATGGTCCCGCATCGCGTCGTCGGTCGGGTACGGAATCAGATCGTGCTCGGTCGCCAACCGCCGCGCGACGGTCGACTTGCCCGCGCCGCTCCCGCCGCCGATCCAATAGACGTGCCGCAACCGGCCTCCTTCCGAGCGCGCCGCGCCGATGCGATGGCGAACCACCCCGAACGGCCATGATGAGCGGGTGGACGATGATCCCGCTAGCGAGATGCCGGAGCGGCTGGCCCGTCTGGAGCACGTGATCGGCCGGGAGCTGGCGATCCCCGCGTGGCGCCGGCACACCACGGGCGAGCGCCGCTGGCCGTCGGCGGTGGCGATCGTGTGCATGATCGCGCTGCAGTACGCGCTGCCCGATTGGCTGTCGCTCGGCCCGCGCTGGCTGATGCCGGTGATCGAGATCACGCTCATCGCGGTCCTGGTCGCGGCCAATCCGGGGCGGACGAGACGGGATACGCCGTTCCTGCGGATGATCGCGCTCACGCTGATCGGCGTGGCCAGCGTGGGCACCGCGTACTCGGTGGGCGTCCTGGTCACGGACATCGCGTTGGGCCGGCACACCGGTTCGGCGGCGCTCCTGCTGGCCACCGGTGGCGACGTGTGGCTGATCAACGTGCTGACGTTCGCGGTCTGGTACTGGGAACTCGACCGGGGCGGCCCGCTGGAGCGCATGCTGGGCACCCATCAGTACCCGGACTTCCTGTTCCCGCAGATGACCTCACCCGGCATGGCGCCGAAGGAGTGGGAGCCGCAGTTCGTGGACTACCTGTACCTCGCGTTCACCAACGCGACCGCGTTCAGCCCGACCGACACCCTGCCGCTGTCCCGGTGGGCCAAGTTCCTGATGCTGCTGGAGTCGCTGACCTCGCTGGCCACCGCGGCGCTGGTGATCGCCAAGGCGATCAACGCGCTGGCCTGACCCCGGCCCTCCCTTCTCGCCGATCTTGGACTTGTGGCCTCCCGCAAAAGGGTGTGACTCGGGTGAACCGGGCGCCACAACTCCAAGATCAACATAGGTTGAGGGCGCACAGGAGTTGTGCATAGGTTTTGTGCACAGTTATTGTGGACGAATGGAGCTCAAGCACGTCTCTCTCGACTCGCGGCAGATCCGGGTGCTGGCCCACCCGCTGCGCGCCCGGCTGCTCGGGCGCCTGCGGCTGGACGGGCCGGCTACCGCGACCCGGCTCGCCGAGGTGCTCGGCACGAACACCGGCGCGACCAGTTACCACCTGCGGCAGCTCGCCGAGGCGGGCCTCGTGCTGGAGGAGGCGGGTGCCGGGCGCGGGCGCGAGCGGTGGTGGCGCGCCGCGCACGACGTGAGCAGCTGGCGGCGGGAGACGTTCGCGGGTGACCCGGACGCCACCGCCGCCTCGGACTGGCTCACGAACTTCCAGGTCAGCAGCTTCACCGACCACATGGCGGCGTGGCAGCGCGCGATGCCCGCCGAGCCCGCGGAGTGGCGCGCCGCGGCGGAGTTCTCCGACTACTTCATGCCGCTGACCGCGGCGCAGCTCGGCGAGCTGGTCAAGGAGCTGGACGCGGTCATCGAGCGGCACCGGCCGGCGAACCCGGCCGCGGACGCCCGGCAGGTGCGCCTCTACCTGGCCGCCGTGCCGCGGGTGGACCGGCCATGAGGACGCTGACCCCGGCGCAGGCGCAACGCCGTTTCCTGCTGCTGCACGGGCTCCGCTGGCTGCCCGTGGGCCTGCTCATTCCGGTGCTCGTGCTGCTGCCGCTGGAACGCGGGCTAACGCTGGCCCAGTACGGCTCGGCCGCCGCGATCCAGGGCATCGTGGTCATGGTCCTGGAGCTGCCCACCGGCGGTCTCAGCGACGCGATCGGGCGCCGTCCCGTACTGCTGCTCGCCGGAATGCTCAACTTGGCGTCGTTGACCGTGCTGACGTTCGCCGACTCGGTCCTGCTGTTCTCCGTGGTCTACCTGCTGCAGGGCCTGTACCGGGCGCTGGACAGCGGGCCGCTGGAGTCCTGGTACGTCGATCACGCGCTGGCCGCGGACCATTCCGCCGATATCGAGACCGGCCTGAGCCGCAGCGGCGTGGTCATCGGCGTGGCCATCTCGGGCGGTGCGCTGCTCGGTGGCGGGCTGGTCGCGCTCGGCCCGGTCGGCCGGTTCTCGGCGTTGACCGTACCCGTGCTGGTGTCGTTGATCTGGCAGGTCGTGTCCCTGATCGCGGTGGCGGCGCTGATGACCGAGAAACGGCCCGGCCGCGGACTCGGCGCCCTGATCACGTCGGTCGCCCGCGTGCCGGCGGCGATCGGCGGGGCGGTCGCGCTGATGCGGCGGTCCCGGATCATCGTGGCGCTGGTCGCGGTCGAGGTGTTCTGGGGCTTCGGCATGGTCTGTTTCGAAGGCTTGATGCCGGTGCGGCTGACCGGGGTCGTGGGCAGCGCCGACACGGCGTCCGCGTTGATGGGACCGGTGGGCTCGGCGGCCTGGCTGGCCTCCGCGCTGGGCGCCGCGCTGATCCCGCTGCTGGTCCGGCGGATCGGCGCGCCGTGGACCGGTGCGGTGCTGCGGATCGCGCAGGGCGCGACGGTGGTAGGCATGGCGCTGCTCGCGGGGCCGGTCGGGGTGGTCGCCGCGTACCTGCTCTGCTACACCGTGCACGGTGCCGCGAACCCGGTCCATTCCGGTCTGCTGCACCGGCAGGTCGAGGGGCCCTATCGAGCCAGCCTGATCTCGCTGAACTCGATGGTCAGCCAGCCGGCGGGCGCGCTCGGCCTGCTCGTGCTGACCGCGGTCGCCTCCCGGGCGGGCGTCTCGACGGCCCTGCTGGTGGGTGCCGTCGTGCTCGCCGCGGCCGCACCTCTCTACCTGGTCGCCCGCGGAGCCCGCCACACTGTGAGTAGCGGACCGGTGACGGCGGTCCATGGTGGAGTTTCGGCCTGACGTGCGGCTGGGTACCAGCAGGCTACGTGCTCCTACCCTCGGAGGGAATCCATGCTCGCCATCATCGCGGCCGTCGTCTTCGGCTTCTACCTGATCCTCGATCTGTTCGACACGAACCTCGGCGCCCCGGACCTGTTCAACTTCCCGACCATGGCGTCGCTCGGGCTGCTGCTGCTCTCGCTGTACCTGGCGGGCGTGGGAAGCGGCCCGGTGGCAGGCGCCGGTGCGGGACGCCGGTTCTACGGTCGGCGCCCCGGCCGGGGCTGACCAGCAGCGGGGTTCGACAGGCCGCCTTCGGAGCATTTCGGGCATTCGTCGGCGGCCTTGTACTGTCTCTGCCGATGGAAATCGACGGGCTGTTCCCCCTGAGCGAGCCGGGCGGCGGGCGTCCGGGCCGGGCCGGCGGGCGCGTCCCGGACGTCACCGGCGCGGAGACCGCCGCGTTCATGGCGCCGGCCGTGGACTCGCCGCTGCCCGTGCGCATGCGTCCGAGGAGCCTCGACGAGCTCGTCGGCCAGGACCATCTGCTCGCCCCCGGTGCCCCGCTCCGCCAGCTGGTGACCGGCTCGTCCCCCCTGTCGGTGATCCTCTGGGGGCCGCCCGGCAGCGGCAAGACGACGATCGCGCACCTGGTCGCGGCGGCCTCGGACCGCCGGTTCGTGGCGATGTCCGCGTTGTCCGCCGGCGTGAAGGACGTGCGCGCGGTGATCGACACCGCCCGCCGGGAGCGCCGGGCGGGCGGGCCGCCGACCGTACTGTTCATCGACGAGGTGCACCGCTTCAGCAAGACCCAGCAGGACTCGCTGCTCGCGGCGGTCGAGGACCGGACCGTGACACTGCTCGCGGCCACCACCGAGAACCCGTACTTCTCGGTCATCTCGCCTCTGCTCTCGCGCTGCGTCCTGCTCACCCTGCACCCGCTCGGCGAGGACGACGTGCGCGAGCTGGTCCGGCGCGCGATCTCCGACGAGCGCGGCCTGGGCGGTGCCGTCACGCTTTCCGCCGAGGCAGAGGACCATCTGGTACGCCTGGCAGGCGGCGATGTCCGCAAAGCGTTGACCGCGCTGGAGGCGGCCGCCGCGTCCGCCGCCGCGCAGGGCGTCGCCGAGATCGACCTGCCCATGGCCGAGAAGGCGGTGGACGTCGCGGCGGTCCGCTACGACCGGGACGGCGACGCGCACTACGACGTGGCCAGCGCGTTCATCAAGAGCATGCGGGGCAGCGACCCGGACGCGGCGCTGCACTGGCTGGCCCGGATGCTCATGGCCGGGGAGGACCCGCGGTTCATCGCCCGGCGGATCGTCATCTTCGCCAGCGAGGACGTCGGCATGGCCGATCCGCAGGCGCTGCTGGTCGCCACCGCGGCGGCGCAGGCCGTGCAGAACGTCGGCCTCCCCGAGGCGCAACTGAACCTCGCGCAGGCCGTGGTGCACATGGCCACCGCCCCGAAATCGAACAGCGTCACCACGGCGCTCGGCGCGGCGATGGCCGATGTACGCGCGGGCCGGGGCGGTGCGGTGCCGCCCGGGCTGCGGGACGCGCACTACCCCGGCGCGCGTGGCCTTGGTCACGGCAAGGGCTACCGCTACCCGCACGACGACCCCCGGGGTGTTGTGACTCAGCAATATGTGCCGGATGATCTGGTCGGCGCCGATTACTACCGCCCGACCGACCACGGAGCCGAGCGCGCGGTCGCCGACCGGCTGCCCCGGCTCCGCCGGATCGTCCGGGGTGGTTCCGGTGGGCCGGTCGACCTGCCCGCGGACACCGACATGACCGATCCCGATGTGACGCCCAGCGACAGCGGCCCAGCCGCCGGAGAGGAACAGCCGTGACACCGCGCGGTGCCGAACGGCCCGACGACGACGCCGACCTGCGCGACGAGCAGGGCGGCCGGAGCCGTCGCCGATTCGGGCGCGGCCGGGCGGACTCGACCGGCGTCCGGGACGTGCCCGAGGAGGAGACCGACTGGCTGGACGACCTCCGCATGGCCAAGCAGGCGCGCGCGGCGATCGGTCCGGAGCAGGCCGAGCCGGAGCCCGGGCACGGGCGTCGCTCGATCGACCGCCCGGACCTGCCGGCTCCGTCGTCAAGCGCCCCGATGCGGCCGTCCTCGGGTGTGCCGGGTCCGGCCTCTTCCGAGGTGCCCTTTTCCCGGGTGCCGGGTCAGCCCTCCGCCGGCATGCCAGGTCGGCCCGTCTCGGGCGCGGCCGCCCGGCCATCGTCCGGTGTGCCGGCGCGGCCGCCGGCCGCCGCGCCGCCGCACGGCCGGCACACCTCCGATGAATTCCCCGCCGTGGGGCGGCACACCTCGGACGAGTTCCCCGCCGTCGGGCGGCACACGTCCGACGAGTTCCCCACGGTCGGCCGGCACGGCTCCGGAGAGGAGCCGGTGGGAGGTCGCCGGCGTGCACCCGACGACGCGCCGACCGGCCGGCGGGCTGCGCCCGAGTCCGGCGCGGGTCGCCGGGTGGCTCCCGAGCCGGGAACTGGTCGCCGGGTCGTCGACGAACCGGTGGCGGGCCGGCGGGCTGCGCCAGAACCCGGGACAGGCCGGCGGGCCGCTTCCGATTCCGAGACCGACCGGCGGGCCGCTCCCGGGTCCGCGACTGACCGGCGGGCTGCTCCCGGGTCCGCGACCGGCCGGCGGGCCGCCCCCAACGATGGGACTACCGGCCGCCAGGCCGCCGCCACCGCCGCGGGTCGGCGGGCGCTCGCCGATGACGCGCCCACGGACAGCCGGGCCGCCCCTGATGATGCGCCCACGGGTCGCCGGGTCGCCGCCGAAGATGCGCCTACGGGCGGCCGGGCTGTCTCCGACGACGTGCCTCCGGGTCGCTGGGCCGTCTCCGGCGAGCCGACCACGGGCCGGCATGGCACCGGCGAGAACCCGATGCCCGGTCCCCGCGGGATGCCCGACGACGCACCTACCGGCCGTCGGGCCGCCCCGGACGACACGGCCGGCGGCCGGCACGGGCGCGGCGAATCCACCGGACGGCACAGCGCGATCGGCTTCCCGGAAGCCGGGTCTGCGGCGACCGGCTCCCCAGCGGCCGTAGACACGGCCGGCGAAGACACCGGCCGGCACGGGCGCGTGGACGGCGAGGCAACCTCGGCGCGTTCCCCACGATCACGGACCGCCGGATCGGCGTCCGATGCCGGCGCCGGCGAGGAAGGCACGACAGGGCGTCGCAATGCCGACCGTCCGGAGGGCGGCGATCAGACCGGCGCGGTCGGGCGCCGAAGCGCCGAGCGGGCGGAGCGTGAGGAGACGGGCGCGGTCGGGCGCCGCAGCGCCGAGCGGGCGAATCGCCCGGACACCGGAGCGGTGGGGCGCCGGAGCGCCGACGGCGAGGATCGGGAGCTCACCGGGGGCGGTTCCGATCGCCCGGTCTCCCCGGTGCCCGGTGTCGGCGGCACCGGATTCGGCTCCCGCAACGTCAACCCGGCCCGGGCGAGGTCCGAGGCGGCCGGCCGGGCACGCCCGGACGTCACGGGCGGTCTCGCTCGTCCCGAGTCCGCCACGGCGGACAGAACGCGCCCCGAGTCCGCCACGGCGCACGGAAC
>Ga0081539_10004699_pt1 | contig 14811 bp, 13 predicted proteins | sample TabmetS4T2R2_FD_71023 | JGI IMG/M metagenome (GOLD analysis project Ga0081539, IMG submission 71023) | Tabebuia heterophylla rhizosphere microbial communities from the University of Puerto Rico - S4T2R2 | ecosystem: Host-associated > Plants > Roots > Rhizosphere ...
CGTCCCGGTCCACCTCCGCGGCGGCGAGCGCGCGCGGCACGGCGCCGGCCTCGGCGGCGAGCAGGCCGAGGAGGACATGGCCGGCGGCGATGCGGCGGTCGTGGCGGGCGGCCGAGGCCTTGACCGCGCGGGCCAGCGCGGTCTTCGCCGAGGCGGCGAACCGCGGATGGCGGGTCACGGGCGCCGGCGGCAGGTCGAAGTCGCCTGCGGCGATGCCGACCGCCGTCAGGCTCCGGTCCCGGGCGGCGTCGAGCGCGGCGAGCACGGCGTCGTGGTCGAGGCCGGCGTCTTCGAGCGGGGCGACGGGCGGCGTGTGCGACGCGAGCGCCAGCAGCAGGTGCTCGGCCTCGATCGTCGGGCTGCCGAGCCCGCGGGCATGGGTCTCGGCGGCCTTGACGACGGTGCGGGCGTCGCGCGTGAACCGCTCGAACATCAGCCTCTCCTCGGCTCGACGCCGAGCGCCTTGAGCCGCTTGGCGTGCTTCTTGTGCACGGCCTGGCGCGTGACGCCGAGCGCCTCCGCGATGAGCGACCACGTCCACCCGTCCTGCACGGCGCGCACGACCTCGGCGTCCTCGAGCCGGTCGGCGAGGCGCCGCAGCTCGACGACGGCGGCGAGGCCGTCGGCGGGGTCGCGGGGGAGATCGAGGTCGATCGGCATGGCCGGTCGCGCAACCGTAGTTGACAATCGACGGTGTGTCAACCTAGGTTGCGGAAGGCCGCGCTTCGTCACGGGTCTGGCGCGCTCTGCCACGACTCCGTGACGACTCCGTTCCAATTGCGTGCCAATTCACGCGCACGCGGCCGAACGGGCCTGCCAGGCCCTAGGGTCCGTCGCCGACATGCACGTGAGAGGAGGCACCGATGGACCTGGACCGGATGCGCGCGATCGTCGCGGCGATCCCGGAGGGCGGCTGGATGAGCTACGGCGACGTCGCGCGCGGCGCCGGCGGCACCGACCAGCACGCGCGCGCGCTCAACCAGCGGTTCATCCGCGAGCAGACGCCGGGCTCGCACCGCGTGCTCAAGTCGGACGGGACGGTCGGGGGCACCGCGCTCGGCGACCCCGCCGCGGTCCGCCGCAGGCTCGAGGCCGAGGGCCTCGAGTTCGAGGGCGGGCGCGCGAACGCCGCGGCCCGGGTCCGCCCAGCGGAGCTCGCGGAGGTCGCGTGAGCGCGCGCGGCGCCGCGGCCGCGGGGCCGCGTGCCACGTTCCGGCGGGCGGGAGCGCTTGAATGCGTCGCCGTGATCGAGCGTCCCCCGCTGCCACCGGGACCATTCCTCGTCGTCGGGCTGGCGCGCTCCGGCGTCGCCGCGGCGCTCGCGCTGCGGGCGCGCGGCGGCGAGGTCGTCGGGTGCGACAGCGGCCCGATCGGCGACGACGCGCGCGCGGAGCTGAGGGCGGCCGGCGTCGCCGTGCACGCCCCGGCCGAGGGCGTCGAGCTGCTGGCGGCCGCGTCGACGGTCGTCAAGAGCCCCGGCGTGCCGCAGCAGGCGGCGGTCGTCGCCGCGGCGCGGCGGGACGGGCTGCGCGTCGTCGGCGAGCTCGAGATCGGCTGGCGGCTGCTGGCGCACGAGTTCGTCGCCGTGACCGGCTCCAACGGGAAGACGACGACCGCCGAGCTGATCGGCCACGTGCACCGCGAGGCGGGGGCGCCGGTCGTGGTCGCCGGCAACGTCGGCACCGCGCTGACCAGCCTGCCGGCCGGGCTCGACGCCGGCACCGTGGTCGTCTGCGAGGCGTCGTCGTTCCAGCTCGAGGACACCGAGGCGTTCGCCCCCGAGGCCGCGGTGCTGCTGAACCTGGCCGAGGACCACCTCGATCGCCACGGCTCGTTCGACGCGTACCGCGCCGCGAAGATGCAGGTGTTCGTCCGCCAGCCGCCCGGCGCCGTCGCCGTCGCGCCCGCCGACCTCGCGCCGGATCTCCCCGGCGACGCCGAGCGCGTGACGTTCGGCCGCGGCGGGGACGTCGAGCACCGCGACGGCCGGCTGTGGTGGCGCGGCGAGCCACTGATCGACGCGGCGGCGATCCGGCTGCGCGGCGCGCACAACCGCGAGAACGCGATGGCCGCCGCGGCCGTGTGCCTGGCGCGCGGGCTGCCGCCCGGCGCCGTGCGCGCCGCGCTCGAGAGCTTCGGCGGCGTGCCGCACCGGATGGAGGAGGTCGGCCGCATCGACGGGGTCGTCTACGTCAACGACTCGAAGGCGACGAACGTGGCGTCCGCGGTCGTCGCGCTCGAGTCGTTCCCCCCCGGCAGCGTCCACGCGATCCTCGGGGGCCGCGGCAAGGGCGGCGACCACCGGCCGCTCGCGCGGGCCGTGGCCGAGCACGCGCGCGCCGTCTACCTGATCGGCGAGGCCGCCGAGACGCTGGCCGACGTGCTGGCGGGCACCGGCGTGCCGCTCAGCCGATGCGGCCACCTCGAGCGCGCCGTCGCGGCCGCGCGGGCCGCGGCCCGGCCCGGCGAGACCGTGCTGCTGTCACCGGCGTGCGCGTCGTACGACCAGTACCGCTCGTTCGAGGAGCGCGGCGACCACTTCCGCGCGCTCGTCCGGCACGCCGGATCGGGAATCGGGGAGGCGGGCGAAGGGGGATAGGCACGGGCGTCGAAGCCACGTCTGATGGGCTCACGGACGGAGCGGGCGAAGACGCCGCAGCCACTCGAGCACCGGCTCCTGCTGACGGCGACCTTCTGCCTCCTGGCGGGCGGCGCGGTGATGGTCTACTCGGCCTCGTCGGCCCGGACCCTGCTCCAGGGCCAGGGCGACGGCACCGCGTACCTGGTCAAGTACGTCGCCTATGGCGCGGTCGGCCTCGTCGCGATGCACGTGCTCTCGCGCCACGGGCTCGCCGCGGTCCGCCGCGCGTCGCCGCTGATCCTGATCGTCGCCTTCGCGCTGCTCGTCGCGGTGCTGCTGCCGGGCCTGGGCCTGAAGATCAACGGCGCCCGCCGCTGGCTCGGCGCGGGCCCGCTCGCCTTCCAGCCGTCCGAGGTGATGAAGCTCGCGCTGGTGCTGCACGTCGCGGCCGTGCTCGCCGCGCGGCCCAAGCTCGCCCGCAGCCTGCGCGCCGTGAGCGGCCCGGTGCTCGCCGTGGGAGGCGGCGCCGTGCTGCTGATCATGGCCCAGCCCGACCTCGGCACCGCGCTGGTGATCTGCTTCACGCTCGCGGCGATGCTGGTGACCGCCGGCCTCCCGCTCCGCCAGCTCGGCCTCGTGGCCGGGGTGGGCGCGTTCCTCATCCTCGTGTTCGCGCTGCTCGACCCCGAGCGCACGTCCCGCCTGACGACGTTCCTGCACCCGTGGGCTCACGCGTCCGGGGCGGGCTTCCAGGCGGTCCAGGGCCAGATCGCGATCGGCTCGGGCGGCTTCTTCGGCGTCGGGCCCGGCCAGTCGGTCCAGAAGATCTTCTACCTGCCGGAGGCGCACACCGACTTCATCCTCGCCGTGATCGGCGAGGAGCTCGGCCTCGCGGGTGTCAGCGCGCTGCTGTGCCTGTACGGCATGATCGGGTACGCGGGGCTGCGGACCGCCCGCAACGCGAAGGGCGCCTACGCGAAGCTGCTCGCCGGCGGCCTCACCAGCCTGATCCTGTGCCAAGCGCTGCTCAACGTCTACGCCGTCCTCGGGCTCGCGCCGCTCACCGGCGTGCCGCTGCCGTTCATCTCGTCCGGCTCGACGTCCCTGATCGTGCTGCTGTGCTCGATGGGGCTGCTGCTGAACATCGCCGGCGGCGGCTCGGCGCACCTGCGGGCCGTGGAGAGCGGGCGTGAGCGCGCGCGTGGTGATCGCGGCGGGCGGGACGGCCGGCCACGTGGTGCCGGCGATCGCGGTCGCCGACGCGCTGCGGGCTGAGGGCGCCGACGTCCGCTTCGCCGGCGGCGAGCGGGCGGAGGTCGAGCTCGTCCCCGCCGCGGGCTACGAGCTCGACACGCTCGCCGTCGAGGGCATCTCGCGGACGAACCCGCTCAGGGCCGCCCGGGCGGCGGCGAAGGCCGTCGGCGCCCTCGGCACCGCCGCGCGGCTGCTGCGCCGCCACCGCGCCGACGCGGTGCTCGGGGGCGGCGGCTACGTCGCCGGCCCGGTCGGGCTCGCGGCGGTCCTGCGCGGCACGCCGCTCGTCCTGACGGAGGCCGATTCTCATCTGGGCCTGACGAACCGCCTGCTCGCGGGGCGCGCCCGTCGTGTGTGCCTGGCGTTCCCGATCGAGGGCCGCGACGGCGAGCGCTACCGCGTCACCGGCCGCCCCGTACCGCCCACGATCACCGACCGCGACGGCGCCCGCGCCCAGTTCGGGCTTCAGCCGGGCGAGCTGACCGTCCTGGTCTTCGGCGGCTCCCTGGGCGCCCGCTCGATCAACGAGGCCGCCGTCAAGGCGTTCGCCGGTGCGCCGTACCGGGTCCTGCACGTCGCCGGCCGGCGCGACTACGCCGAGCTCGACGCGCCCGACCCGCACTACGTCCTGCGCGACTACGTCGTGCCCTTCGGCACCGCCCTCGCCGCCGCCGACCTCGCCGTCGCGCGCGCCGGCGGTTCGGTGTTCGAGCTCGCGCAGTACGGCCTGCCGTCCGTGCTGATCCCCTATCCGTACGCCTCGGGCAACCACCAGACGGCCAACGCGCGCTGGATGGCGCAGGCCGGCGCCGCCACGGTGCTGCCCGACGCCGAGCTCACGCCCGAGCGGCTGCGCGCCGAGGTCGACGGGCTCGCCGGGGACGAGCCGCGCCGCCTCGCGATGGCCGCGGCCGCGCGCGCGCTTGCGCGACCCGACGCCGCCCGCGAGATCGCCCGCGAAGTCCTCGATGCGGCGACAAACGGCTAGAAACGCCGTCCGGGCACTCAAGGATCGCGCTTAATCTTCCGTTATCCGTTCTATGCCACGGAATGGCGAGAACGGCTTCACCTTGATCGAGCTGCTGGTGGTCATCCTGATCATCGCCATCCTGGCGGCGATCGCCCTGCCGGTGTTCCTCAACCAGCGCGCCAAGGCGCAGGACTCCAGCGCGAAGTCGGCGGTCTCGGTGGCCGCCCGCGCGATCGAGATCTTCCACCAGGAGAACAACACCTACGCCGGCGCGGACGCGGCCGCGCTGGTCGCCATCGAGGCGAGCCTCACCCAGGCCCTGAACCTCACGGTCTCGGGCGGCTCGGTGACCGACTACACGCTCGAGGTCGACTCGCGGTCGGGCGACGGGCCGTTCCGGATCCGTCACGACGCGACGACCACCACGCGCACGTGCGACCACCCCGGCCAGGGTGGCTGCCCGCTCAGCGGCGAGTGGTAGTCACGCGGGCTCGAGCAGCGCGCGCTCGCGGATGACCGCGACCGCGAGCGTCTTGTAGCCAACCTCGTCGAACAGGACGACGACCGCCTCGTCGTCGTAGCGCTGGATCACGCCCGTGCCCCAGGTGGAGTGCCGCACCCGGCTGCCGACCGCGAAGGGGACGTCGGCGGGCGGCGCGTTGGTCCGGCCCGCGTCGCAGTTGTCGCAGTGGCCGCACGGCGGGGCGAACGGCTCGCCGAAGTACGTGAGGATGAAGGCGCGCCGGCACTCGCCGCTCTCGGCGTAGCCTCGCATCATCTCGACGCGCGAGCGGTCGAACGTGCGCCGCTTCTCCTCGGTCTCGGCCGCCGCGCGGACCGCCGCCGCGGAGTCGGCGGCGGCGTCGGTCGCCTCCACCTCGCCGGTGGGCATGATCGTGATCGCGCCCGCGTCCTCGAGCCGGGTGAGCGCGGTGGCGAGCTTCGTCTCGGGGAGCGCGACCGCGTCCTGGAGCGCGGCGGGGTCGACCGGCGCGTCCGACCGCCGTACGCGGTCGAGCACCTGCGCGATCTCGTCCACCTCGACGTGGCCCATGCCCGCGAAGTAGCGGCGCAGCCCGAGGTCCTCCGCGCGGAAGAAGAGCACCGCCCGCGCCGGCTCGCCGTCGCGGCCCGCGCGGCCGATCTCCTGGTAGTAGGCGTCCAGCGACTCGGACACCTCGCTGTGGAACACCCACCGCACGTCCGCCTTGTCGATCCCCATGCCGAACGCGGTGGTGGCCACGACGGCCTCGAGCTCGGACTCCATGAAGCGCTGCTGGACCGCGTCGCGCTCGCTCGTGCGCATCCCGGCGTGGTAGGAGGCGGCGGTCACGCCGCGGTCGCACAGCGCGGCGGCGAGCTCCTCGGCCTGCCGGCGCGTGGCCACGTAGACGATCCCGGGCTTGTCCGCCTCCTCGATGGTGTCGAGCAGCGCGCGCTGCTTGCGCTCGGCGCTGAGCTCGCCGTGGAAGCGCTGGACGGCCAGGTGGATGTTCGGCCGGTCGAACCCGCGCACGAGCACGGTGGGATCGCGCAGGGCGAGCCGCTCGACGATCTCGTCGCGCACCGGCGGCGCCGCGGTGGCCGTCAGCGCAAGGATCGTCGGCCGCCCCATGGCCTCGGCCGCGGCGGCGAGCCGCAGGTAGTCCGGCCGGAAGTCGTGGCCCCACTCGGAGATGCAGTGGGCCTCGTCGACCACGAGCAGCGACGGGCGCGCGGCCGCCAGCTCGCCCAGCACCTCGTCGTTGGCGAGCTGCTCGGGCGCCAGCAGCAGGAACTCGAGCGCCTCCTCGGCGAGCTCGGCCAGCGCCCGCTCGCGCTCGGAGGCCGGCAGCGAGGAGTTCAGCTGGGCGGCTCCGCCCGCGGCGCGGTCGGCGAGGTCCTCGACCTGGTCGCGCTGGAGCGCGATGAGCGGCGACACGACGACGGTCGCCCCCTCGATCAGCAGGCCGGCGATCTGGTAGATCGCGGACTTGCCCGAGCCGGTCGACATGACGACCAGGGTGTCGCGCCCGGCGAGCACCGACTCGATCGCCTCGCGCTGGCCCGGCCGCAGCGCCTCGTACCCGAAGGCCTCCCGCGCGGCGCGGTCGATGCGGTCGCTCACGAACCGCGGTTCCCCGCCGCGGCCCGCGGCGAAACGCCGCTAGCCTGCCGCGCCGTGTCAACCGAACGACCATGGTCCGGCCGGCGTCTGCACTTCGTGGGGATCGGCGGCGCGGGGATGAGCGGCCTCGCGCTCGTCGCGCGCGAGCTGGGGGCGCAGGTGAGCGGCTCCGACCGCGCGCCGGACTCGCCCTACCTGCGCAGCGCCGGGCTCGACGTCGCGGCCCACGACGCCGCCAACGTGCCGGCCGACGCGCAGCTCGTGGTCTCGAGCGCGATCCCGCCCGACAACCCCGAGCGCGTGATCGCCCGCGAGCGCGGCCAGCGCGAGCTGCACCGGGCCGAACTGCTCGGCGAGATGACGCGGCTGCGGCCGACGATCGCCGTCACGGGCACGCATGGCAAGACCACGACGTCGAGCATGCTCGTCCACCTCATGCGCGGCTGCGGGCTCGATCCCGCGTACCTCGTCGGCGGCGAGGTGCGCTCCACCGGCAGCAACGCCGGCTGGGGGGCGGGGGAGTGGCTGATCGTCGAGGCGGACGAGTCCGACCGCAGCCTGCTCAAGCTCGCGCCGCGGATCGCGGTGCTCACGAACGCCGAGCTCGATCACCACGCCACCTACGCCTCCCAGCGCGACGTCGACGACACGTTCCGCGCGTTCCTGGACATGGCCGACCACGTCGTGCTCGGCGACGAGCCGGACATCACGCGCTTCCGCGGGACCGTCGCGCGGCCGGAGCACGTCGAGCTCGCCCCCGGCGGGTCGCGCTTCAGCGTGGACGGCGTGCCGGTCGCGTTGGAGGTCCCCGGCGAGCACAACGCCCGCAACGCCGCCGCCGCGCTCGCGGCGGCCGCCCTGGCCGGCGCCCCGCCGGCCGCCGCCGCCGACGCGCTCGCGAGCTTCACCGGCGCCGGCCGGCGCTTCGAGCGCGTCGGGACGACCCCCGCGGGCGCGCAGGTCGTCGACGACTACGCGCACCATCCGACCGAGGTGCGCGCGACGCTGGCCGCCGCCCGCACGCTCGGCCCGCGCCGCGTCGTCGCGGTCTTCCAGCCGCACCTGTTCTCGCGCACGGCCCGGCAGCACCGCGAGTTCGGCGCCGCGCTCGCGCTCGCGGACGCCGTCGTCGTGCTCGACGTCTACCCCGCCCGCGAGCGCGCCGAGGACTACCCGGGGGTGACCGGGCGGCTCATCGCCGAGGCCGCCGCCGACGCCGCGGGCGGCCGTCCCGTCGCCTGGCTCCCCGACTTCGACGCCGCCGAGCGCTACCTGCGCGGCGAGCTGCGCGACGGCGACCTGCTGCTCACGCTCGGCGCCGGGAACGTCGACGCGCTCGGGCGCCGGCTCGTGCAGGGGTCGGACCCCGGGCGTCGAAGCGCCCAGTCGTGACCCGCCGTCGAGCGTTCGTGCGCGGCTTCGTGGCCGTCCTGCTGCTCGCCGTCGTGCTCGGCGGAGGCTGGATGTGGCTCCGCGACTCAGGCCTGGTGCGCGTCACCGACGTGCGGGTGAGCGGGGCGACGACCAGCGAGGAGGGCGCGATCCGGGCCGCCCTCGACGGTGCCGCGCGCGAGCTGACCACCTTGCACGTGCGCCGCAACGTGCTCGACGACGCGGTCGCGCCCTACCGGTCCGTCGCCGGCCTGCGCGTGACCACCGACTTCCCGCACGAGATGTCGATCGAGGTGCTCGAGCACCGCTCGGTCGCGGCCCTGGAGGTCGACGGCCGGCGCGTGCCCGTGTCGAGCGGCGGGCTCGTGCTCCAGGGCGTGCAGGCCGACAACGACCTTCCCTCGATCCGGCTCCAGGCCGCGCCCGCCGACGGCCGGGTCACGGACGCGCGCACGCGCGCCGAGGTCGCCGTCGCGGCCGCCGCGCCGCCGGCGCTGCTCACCCGCGCCGACCGGATCTGGTCCGGGCCGCGCGGTCTCACCGTCGACCTGCGCGACGGCCCGCCGCTGTACTTCGGCGCCGCCGACGCCCTCCGCGCCAAGTGGGCGGGCGCGGCTCGCGTGCTGGCCGAGCCGAGCGCCGCCGGAGCGACCTATCTCGACCTCCGCGTGCCCGGCCGGGTGGCCGCCGGAGGCCTCGGACCGGTGCCTCCGGAGGGCACCGCGCAGGATGCTCAACCTTAGGCTGACAATAGGACAACCCTCGACTACGAGTCGAGACTTCGAGCGGCAAGAACCGTTGCAGCCAGGGCTGCGCTTCGTTGACATATGGAACGAAACCGCCGTAACGTGCCACAATCCGCGGCCCTGACCGAGTGCCTCGAAACACTCGACTATAAGTAGAGGTCCGGACGGAACACTCATGGAAGCTGGCAGCTATCTCGCAGTGATCAAGGTCGTCGGTGTCGGCGGCGGGGGAACCAACGCCGTGAACCGGATGATCGACGCCGGTCTGAGCGGCGTCGAGTTCATCGCGTGCAACACCGACAACCAGGCGCTCCAAATGACGGACGCCGACATCAAGCTGAACATCGGCCACCAGCTCACCAAGGGCCTGGGCGCCGGCGCGAACCCGCAGATCGGCCAGGGCGCCGCGGCCGAGTCGCGCGACGACATCAAGGAGGCGCTCAAGGGCGCGGACATGGTGTTCGTCACCGCCGGCGAGGGCGGCGGCACCGGCACGGGCGCCGCCCCGGTCATCGCCGAGATCGCCAAGAACGAGATCGGCGCGCTGACCGTCGGCGTCGTCACGCGGCCGTTCGAGTTCGAGGGCGCGCAGCGCGCGCGCCAGGCGCAGGAGGGCATCGACCGCCTGCGCGAGATGGTCGACACGCTGATCGTGATCCCGAACGAACGGCTGCTCTCGATCGTCGAGCGCCGCACGAGCATCCTCGACGCGTTCCGCGAGGCCGACAACGTCCTGCGCCAGGGCGTCCAGGGCATCACCGACCTGATCACGATCCCCGGCCTCATCAACCTCGACTTCGCCGACGTGCGCACGATCATGCAGGACGCCGGCTCGGCGCTCATGGGCATCGGCCTGGCGACCGGCGAGTCCCGCGCCGCCGAGGCGGCCAAGGCGGCCGTGTCCTCGCCGCTGCTCGAGGAGTCCGTCGAGGGCGCGAGCGGCATCCTCCTCAACATCACCGGCGGCAAGGACCTCGGCCTCTTCGAGGTCAACGAGGCCGCGGAGATCATCCACTCCGCCGCCGACAGCAACGCGAACATCATCTTCGGCGCCGTCATCGACGACGGCCTGACCGACGAGATCCGCGTCACCGTGATCGCCACCGGCTTCGACCGGGGCGGCATCCGCGCCGCCCGCGAGCAGCGCGAGCGCGGCCCGCGCGACCGCGGCCCGCGCATCGACGAGCGCCAGCGCTCCTCGCTCGAGATCCGCGACGACGATCTCGACATTCCGCCGTTTCTCCGCTAATCGCAGGAAACTGAGACTCAGGCTGGAGGGCTTGCGGGCCGATACAGGTCCCGTATGGCCGCTCCGCGTCCGCTCCGACTTCTGCTCGCCGCCTGCGCTGCGTGGCTCGTCCTGTACGAGCTGCACGTCGTGCTGGTCCCGGGCTGGGATGTCGGACCGGTCTTCTCGCGGTTCGCGCACGACGTCGTGCTGGTCCTGTCCGGGATCGTCTGCCTGGCCCGGGCGCCGCGCGTGCACGGCCCGGAGCGCGCGGCCTGGGCGCTGATCGGCGCGGGCGTGGTCGCGTGGGCGCTGGGCGAGATCTACTACACGGCGGTCCTGTGGACGGAGTCGGACCCGCCGATCCCGTCGCTCGCCGACGCCGGCTACCTCCTGTTCCCGCCGCTCGTCCTCGCCGGCGCGCTGGCGCTGCTGCGGGCGCGCGCCCGCGGCATCCCCCGGCGGCTGTGGGTCGACGGCCTCACCGCCGCGCTCGGCGTCGCCGCCCTGAGCGCCGCGATCGTCTTCGAGACCGTGCTCGACAGCGTCGACGGCCGCTCGCTCGCCACGCTGACGAGCCTCGCGTACCCGGTCACCGACCTGATCCTGCTCGGCGTCACCGTCGGCGCGCTGGCCAGCACCGGCTGGCGGCTCGACCGCACCTGGATGCTGCTCGCCGCCGGCGTCTCCACGTTCTGGCTGGCGGACTCGATGTACCTCGTGCGCACCGCCCAGGGCGTCTACGAGTCCGGCGGGTGGTTCGACGCCGGCTGGTGGGCCGGCCTGGCCCTGATCGCCGCCGCGGCCTGGCAGCCCGCGCCGACCCGCGAGCGCCGCCCGTCCGAGGAGCGCGTGCGCGTGATCGCCGTGCCGCTCGCGTTCGGCGCCGTCGGCCTCGGCCTGCTCGTCTACGGCGCGATCGCGCACGTCAACGTGCTGGCCATCGGCCTCGCGGCCGCCTCGCTGGTCGCCGTCATGGCGCGCGCCACGCTCACGTTCGGGGAGAACGTCGCGATGCTGCGCACGTCGCGCGACGAGGCGCTGACCGACGCGCTGACCGGCCTCGGCAACCGCCGCGCGCTCGCCCGCGCTCTCGACGAGCTGCTCCCGCAGGCCGATCCGGAGCGCCCGCTCGTGCTCGCGCTGTTCGACCTCGACGGCTTCAAGCAGTACAACGACACCTTCGGCCACCCGGCGGGCGACACGCTGCTCGTCCGCCTGGGCGGCAACCTCTCCGCCTTCCTGCACGGCCGTGGCCGCGCCTTCCGGATGGGCGGCGACGAGTTCTGCGCGCTGTTCCAGACCGCCGGCGAGCCCCCGGAGCCGATGGTCCAGGGCGTCGCCGCGGCGCTGTCCGAGCACGGCGACGGCTTCTCGATCACCTGCTCGCACGGCGCGATCACGCTGCCCGTCGAGGCGACCGAGCCCGTCGAGGCGCTGCGGATCGCCGACCAGCGGATGTACGCCAACAAGCACGCCGGCCGCATGTCGGCGGGCCGCCAGAGCAAGGACGTCCTGCTGCGCGCGCTCGCCGAGCGCGACCCGCACCTGGGCACCCACGCCGAGACTGTCGCCCTCGCCGCCGCCACCGCCGAGGCGCTCGGCCTGCCGCCCGAGGACGTCGAGAACGTGCGCCACGCCAGCGAGCTGCACGACGTCGGCAAGGTCGCGATCCCGGACGCCATCCTCGGCAAGCCGGGCCCGCTGACCGCCGAGGAGTGGGAGTTTGTCCGCCGCCACACGATCATCGGCGAGCGGATCATCCTCGCCGCGCCCGCACTGTCCCGGGTCGCCAAGCTCGTGCGCGCGAGCCACGAGCGCTGGGACGGCGGCGGCTACCCCGACGCCCTGGCCGGCGATGCGATCCCGGTCGGCGCCCGCATCGTGGCGGTCGCTGACGCCTTCGCGGCGATGATCGCCGGCCGCCCGTATCGCCCGGAGCGGACTGCCCCGGAGGCGCTGGAGGAGCTCCAGCGCGGGGCGGGCACCCAGTTCGATCCCGCGGTGGTCGACGCCTGGTGCGCCGCCTACACGTCGAGGACCCTCGCCCAGCGCCCCGACGCGCTGGAAGCGGCCTGACCCGCTCGAAGCGGTAGGGTCCGCCCGGCATGGCCGCCGGTGCGCAGACGCTCAAGCGGACCCCGCTGTACGACCGCCACGTGGCGGCGGGGGCCCGCCTCGTCCCGTTCGCCGGCTGGGAGATGCCGGTTCAGTACACCGGCATCCGCGACGAGCACGTCGCGGTGCGGCAGGGCGTCGGCGTGTTCGACGTCTCGCACATGGGCGAGGTCGAGACGACCGGCCCGGACGCCGAGGCGTTCCTCCAGCGCGTCCTGTCGAACGACGTCACCAAGATCGCCCCCGACGGCGCGCAGTACTCGGTGATGTGCCGCGAGAACGGCGGCGTGCTCGATGACCTCTTCACGTACCGGCACGGAAGCGGCTTCCTCACGGTCACGAACGCCTCCAACCACCAGCGCGATCTCGCCTGGATGCGCCGTCAGGCCCGCGGCTACGACGTCAGGGTTCACGATCGCCTCAACCACTACGTGATGCTCGCCGTGCAGGGTCCCGAGGCCCGCGAGCTCGTGGCCCGCATGGCCGACGCCGAGCTGCCGAGGCGGTTCCGCACGGCGCGGATGGCCATCGCCGACGCTCCAGGAGTCCTTGTCTGCGGGACCGGCTATACGGGCGAGGACGGGGTCGAGCTGCTGATCGCGCCCGGGCACGCGCCCCGGATCTGGGATGCGCTTCTACGGGCCGGCGCGACGCCCGCGGGGCTCGGCGCGCGCGACACGCTGCGCCTGGAGGTGTGCTTCCACCTCTACGGCAACGACCTGATGGAGGAGCGGGGCCCGATCGAGGCGGGCCTCGGGTGGTGCTGCAAGGAGGACACCGGCTTCATCGGCGCGGACGCGGTGCGCGCCGTGCGCGAGGCCGGGCCGGAGGAGACGCTGGTGCCGTTCGCCATGACCGGCCCCGGGATCGCCCGCCAGGGCAACCCGGTGCAGGGCGGCGGGGAGGTCACCTCGGGCACGATGTCCCCGTGCCTGGGGATCGGCATCGGCATGGCCTACGTGCCCGCCGGGCGAGCCGAACCGGGTACCCCCCTCGAGATCGACGTCCGCGGCAAGCTGCGTGCTGCCGAGGTGAGGACCAAGCCGCTGTACACCAAGGAGCGCTGAACGTGGCCGACGCGAGCTATCCCGACGACCTCCGCTACCACCCCGAGCACGACTGGGCGCGCATCGACGGCGACGTCGCGACGTTCGGGATCACCTGGTACGCCCAGGACCAGCTCGGCGAGGTCGTGTTCGTCGACCCGCCGGAGGTCGGCAAGACCGTGTCCAAGGACGATCCGTACGCCGAGATCGAGTCGGTCAAGGCCGTCTCGGACGTCGTCGCGCCCCTGTCCGGCGAGATCGTCGAGGTCAACGAGCTGCTCGCCGACGCTCCCGAGAAGATCAACGAGGACCCCTACGGCGACGGCTGGCTCGTGAAGGTGCGGCTCTCGGAGCCGAGCGAGGTCGAGGAGCTCATGGACCGCGAGACGTACGAGGGCAGCCTCACTTGAGTCGCTACACCTCTGCGACGGACGCCGACCGGCAGGCGATGCTCGAGGCGATCGGGGCGGCGTCGATCGACGAGCTGTTCGCGGACATCCCGGAGGGCGTCCGGCTGGACCGGGCGATCGAGCTGCCGCCCGGCAAGCCGGAGCAGGAGGTGTACGCGTACCTGCGCGACCTCGCGGCGCGCAACACGTCGGCCGAGGACGAGATCTCCTTCCTGGGCGGCGGCATGTACGACCACTACGTGCCGGCGCTCGTCGACGCGCTGCTGGCGCGGTCGGAGTTCCTCACGCCGTACACGCCGTACCAGCCCGAGGTCTCGCAGGGGACGCTCCAGCTCATGTTCGAGTACCAGACCGCGATCAGCGAGCTGACCGGCCTGCCGGTGTCGAACGCGACGCTCTACGAGGCGCCGTCCGCGGTCGCCTCGGCGGGGTGGCTCGCGCGCCTCCAGAACGGCCGCGGCCGGTTCCTGGTCTCCCGCGGGCTGCACCCGCACTCGCGCGAGGCGCTCGCGACGACCGCCGCCGGCTACGGCACCGCGGTCGAGGACGTCGCGCTGAGCGGCGGCGCGACCGACCTCGAGGCGCTGCGTGCGGCGGTCGACGACGACGTCTCGGCCGTGTTCCTCCAGCAGCCGAACTTCCTCGGCGCGGTCGAGGACCTCGAGGCGCTCGCACCCGCCGCACGCGACCGCGGCGCGCTGCTGGTCGTCCAGTGCGATGCGCTCACGCTCGGCGTGCTGCGCCCGCCGGGCGACTTCGACGTCGACATCGCGGTGGGGGAGGGGCAGCCGCTGGGCAACCGGCTCGACTACGGCGGGCCGTCGTTCGGGTTCTTCGCCGCCCAGGAGAAGTACCTGCGGCGGATGCCGGGCCGGATCGCGGGTGAGACCACCGACGTCGACGGCAAGCGCGGCTTCGTGCTGACGTTGCAGACGCGCGAGCAGCACATCCGGCGGGAG
>Ga0081539_10004700_pt1 | contig 14809 bp, 14 predicted proteins | sample TabmetS4T2R2_FD_71023 | JGI IMG/M metagenome (GOLD analysis project Ga0081539, IMG submission 71023) | Tabebuia heterophylla rhizosphere microbial communities from the University of Puerto Rico - S4T2R2 | ecosystem: Host-associated > Plants > Roots > Rhizosphere ...
ACCCTGGTCTCTCGTCCGTCCGCATCCCGCTGTTGCTCTCTCTCTGCTGCTTGCTGTTCATGGTTGTGCGCTCTTTGCCCGTTGTTTTGGCCGGGGATGAACCGCTGGTTCAAGTGGCGGCAGAGAGTGTGGCGCGAGAGGATCGTCTGACGCTCGGCGACATCGCTAAAATTCGCGCGGACGATCCATCGGTCGCCGAACGGTTGCGTGCGATTGCTCTCGGTTATGCTCCGAATGTCGGCGCGGTCCGCGAGATCGCACGAGATCGAATCGTCCTCGCCGTGACCTCCGCCGGTTTTCCCCAAGGGACGCTCCGGATAGAAGCTCCACCAGTGGCCCTGGTGCGTCGCGAATCGCAAGTGGTCGCGCCTGAATTGGTACGCGAGGCAGTCGAGAGCGCGGCCCTCTCGGAACTCCGTGCCCGGGGCGCAGTGGCGCGGCTGGCGCGGCTGGATTTGCCCGCATCGATTGAAGCGCCGACCGGCAAGATCGAAGCGCGCGCTTCGATCGGCGGAGTGAGGGACATCTTTGCGCCTTTCATCGTCATCATCGAGATCCGGCTTGAAGGGCGCGTGGTCCGGCGGTTCAGCGCGACAGCTCAGGTCGAGGCCTTTGCTCCGGTCGTGGTGGCGGCGCGGGACCTGGCGGCAAATTCACGCGTGCGCAAAGAAGACATCGGGATCGAAGTTTGCCGGCTGGAACGGGCCACTTCATTCTACATCCATGATCCGGCGCGGTTGCGCGGAACCTCCGTGCGGCACGAGATCGCGCGCGGAGCGGCCATCACAACCGATCTGCTGGTGGCCGAAATCATCGTCAAACCCGGCGATGCGGTCCGCATCATCGGCGAATCCGGCCAGCTTCAGGTCATAGCGGCAGGCGAAGCGCGTGCCGCCGGCCGCGTCGGCGACCGCATCCAGGTCAAGAACAATCAATCAGGATTATTGCTCCAGGCCGTCGTTGTGGACGAAGGTCTCGTGAGCGTTCGGTTTTAGATTGAGTAATAAGGATCGAACCGAAGACTGATCCCCGACCCCTGCCCCCTGATCCCTGATACTACATATATCAGGGATCAGGGGGCAGGGATCAGGGATCAGAGAATTGCCCGGCACTTGATCACTCAATAAAAAATTGCTGCAGAAACTTCATCTACAAGGTATTCAATGTCACTACTCAGATCCTGCATGTTATTTGCGAGCCTGGCCCTGTTGGCGGCGGTCATGACGCCGCGCGCCATTCGGGCCGACGAACCGGGAAAGCAATCGGACAAAAGCCAGAAGACCAAAAACAAAAAGAAGAAGAAGGACCGTGATGAAGCCGGCGATGAGCGCAGAGACCTTTTGTCCGTGACGCCGGAGCGCGAACCGGATACCACGACTCCCGCGCGCCCGGCCAATGGGTCGCTCTTTACGGACAATGCGCCGGTCGGCAGCCTGTTCAGTGATTTCAAGGCACGCCGCGTCGGCGATCTGGTCTTTATCGATATCGCGGAAGAGAGCACAGCCAGCGTCTCATCGAGCGCCAAGCGGAGCCGAGACTCGGGAACTCTCGGCGGGCTGACCGGCGCGGTCGGGGCCATTCCGTTCGGAGGCGCGGGGACCGCAGCCAGCGTACTCGGCGGGCTGGGCTCGCGCACATTCGAAGGCAAGGGCGAGACGGGGCGCCAGAGCCGTCTCACCGCGCGCGTCGCGGCGCGGGTGCTTGAAATTATGCCCAACGGCGATCTGCGGGTTGAAGCGCAGAAGATGGTGAAGATCAATAAGGAGGACGAAATCCTGACCCTCTCCGGCATCGTGCGCAGCCGCGACGTCTCCGCAGAGAACGCCGTGCCGACGACGATGGTCGGAAATCTGCGCGTCGCGCTCAATGGCAAGGGAGTTGCATCAGCTGATAATGCGCCGGGCTGGCTCTTCCGACTCTTCGAAAGAATCGCGCCGTTTTAGAGCCGGGAGGCGACGAAATTTCAGGTGGCTAGAACTCGAACTAGATGCGACAAGCAAATAAGATCAGGCAAAGAAAGATATTTAACCGAACGGCCGGCATGATGATGCTGGCTTTCGTCTGCTCTTTATCCCCGATCGCCCGTCGTGCTGCGGCGCAACAGAGTGACGGACCGTTGACAGTGCGCGTCAAAGACATAGCAGATATCGAGGGAGTGCGGGGCAATCAGTTGATCGGCTACGGTCTCATCGTCGGGCTTAATCGGACGGGCGACCGCGTGCAACAGAACCTCTATGCGCGCCAAACACTGCAAAACGTGCTCGAACGAATGGGAATCACCACATCGATCAACTCACTCTTACCGGAAAATATGGCGACGGTGCTGGTGACAGGCACGCTGCCGCCATTCGCACGACAAGGCACGCGAATTGATGTGACAGTCTCCTCGATCGGAGACGCGCGCTCGCTGCAAGGCGGGACGTTGATCATCACGCCTCTCAAAGGCATGGATGGCCAGGTCTATGCTGTTGCGCAAGGCGCGGTCTCGATCGGCGGAATCTCCGCGGGGAGGCCCGGAAATTCGGTGGAGATCAATCACCCGACCGCCGGCCGGGTGCCGAATGGCGCAACCGTCGAGCGGACCGTCGCGACGAGCCTGGCTGAAGGGCAAGCGCTCACGCTCGTGCTGCGCCAGGATGATTTCACGACCGCCGCGCGATTGAACCGCACGATCAACGGCAAGTTCGGCCCGGGGACGGCACACGCCGTCGATGGCCGCAACGTTGAGGTCCAGATTCCGGCCAAGTGGGGCGATGACAGGGTCGGTTTCATCGCCGAACTCGAATCGCTCAGATTACAGACGGACGCGTTGGCAAAGGTCATCATCAACGAACGCACCGGAACCATCGTCATGGGCCGCGACGTGCGGTTGTCGTCGGTGGCAGTCTCGCAGGGCGGTGTGACGGTTCGGATCGGCACCGAATTTGAAGTCTCGCAACCGGCGCCGCTGTCGCGAACCGGTGAGACGGTCGCCGTGCCGCGAACCACCGTCGAGGTGCAAGAGAAGAAAGCAAATTCAGTGATCTTGCCGGACGGGGCGACAGTCGAGGAAGTGGTGCGCGGTCTGCGCGCCGTCGGCGCTTCGGCGCGCGACATCATCAGCATTCTGCAGGCGATTAAAGGCGCCGGGGCGCTCGCCGCCGATCTTGAGATGCAGTGAGGATTATGAGCTCTACGCGCATTGATTCCGCGAGTTTTGATCATTCAGCGTCGCGCACCGCGGCTTCCGACCGCGATGCTGATGCGGCACGCCGCGCGGCGCGAGAGTTTGAGGCGCTGCTGTTGTCGCAATTTACCGCCGCGCTCAACCCTTCGAATGATGATGAAGAAGAAGGGATCTTCGGCAGCGGCGGGACCGATCTGTACCGGCAAATGTTCAGCGAACAGATGGCCAAGACTCTGGCCAATAGTGGCGGCGTCGGGCTGGCCGATAAAGTGATGGAGCAGCTCGGAAAGATCTCGCCGAAACTGGGCGCTCACGCGGGTGTCGCGCAACGTGCGATCGATTCCGCCCGCCTCGTGCGCAGCGGAGGAGATGGAATCACTCCGGCCGATCAGGCTCATCAGGCTCATCAAGCTCATCGGGCTCATTTGGCCGACCAGGCAGGTTCGCACTCGCATCACCATTTAATCGAGAAGTCGCATCGCGTTGCGGCCCGGTCGCCCCTCAACGCACATCATTCCGCCGGCGCTGCAATCGGTGCGGCGAGCGCGGCAAACATGGCGGCGACGAGCGCGAACACTGTGACATCCGCCAAAGATGAGGACGAAATCGATATTCATCTGCCGCTCGAAGGCCGGATCAGTTCGCGCTTCGGAATGCGCCGCGATCCGATCCACGGGCATCACCGGCGTCATTCAGGGATCGATATCGCCGCAGCGCGCGGAACTGTGATTGCCGCCGCCGCACCGGGCAAAGTCGTCTTTGCCGGACGCCGCGGCGGTTATGGCAACCTGGTCGAGATCGAACACGCCGACGGCAGGCATACGCGTTACGGGCACGCCGACCAGCTCCTGGTCGCCCCCGGAGACGAGGTCATCGATGGGCAACCCATTGCTACCGTTGGCTCTACCGGCCGCTCGACCGGGCCGCATCTGCACTTCGAGGTGATGGAAAACGGTCAGAAGGTGAATCCCTTGGAAGCTCTTACTAAAGATGTCACACTCACTCGTCGATAAGGACATTACAAGCATCCGAAATGATTAAGGATGCTGTTAAAGTGAGGAGCTTTTAAGATGAATCCAATTAATTTAACCGGTGGCGGGGAGATTGAGCCGAGGCTGGGAACAACACGGATTGAGAATGATCGAGCGAATGAAGCAAATGCCGGCTCGCAAAAACCAGGCGCTGACTCTCCAGCAGCTTCAGACTCGATCAGTGTTTCAAATCGCGCGGCGGAGATCGGAGAACTGGCTGCAAAGGCTGATCAATTGCCGGAGGTTCGGCAAGAGCGAGTGGAACAATTGCGCAATTCGGTTCAGGCCGGGAACTATCATCCTTCGGCTTCCGACATTGCCGATGCCATCCTGAAAGATGGCAAGGGATCGACGAGTGAGATCTAAGGCTCTTGGGGAATTCGCAGAAAAAGATTGCAAACTTGGACATACGTCCGCACTTAACGGGTAATTTAGGGGATACCGTCTAGGACGGCTGTCATTTCTGCGAATTCCCGAAGAGCCATGTGGGGTCTCCTCGTCCATCCTTAGAACCGGCGATGGCACGGCGGTCCATTATTGAGACGAGATTTATGCTGGACGAATTGATTCAAAATGCGGCGAAGTTGATGCGGGAGCAAGCCGCAGCCTACCGGCGGCTCGATTCGGCAAGCAATCAACTGACGGTCGCGCTGATTAACGGGCATCCGGAGAAGATCGATTCTTTGACCCGTGCGGGCGAGGGAGAACTGCTCAAGATGCGTGTGCGCCTGGTTCAGCTCATGACGGCGCTCGCAGCCTTCGCCGATTCACAGGCAGAGGGCGGCCCGGCCCGGCTCAGCGCTGAAACGCGAGCCGTCTTCAGGGAGGCCTCAGGCGAATTGCTTCGAGCAGCACGAGAGTTTCAACGGACACAAGCACGCGCCTCCGCCGTCGCCAACAACGGCGCCACCTTTGCCTCCGCCGGAATCGAGATGTGTGGGGTGTTACCCACGACCTATCGCGCGCCTTACTCCCGTCGCGGGGAGGGCCGGCCATGGGCGTAAACTTTTCAGCATTTGAGATCGGGCAGCGCGCGCTCCGCGCCAACCAGTTTGGACTGACCGTCACCGGACAGAACATTGCCAATGTCAATACGCCCGGCTATGCGCGCCAACGAGTGCTGCTCTCGGCCACTCCGAGCGACGGCACCAATCTGCGGCTGACCGGGACCGGAGTGACGATCGATGGGGTTCGCGCGTTGCGTGACCAGTTTATCGAGTCCCGTCTACAGACCGAGACCGCAATCTCGGGCCGGCTAGAGGCCAGACGCGACGCGCTGACGCCGGTCGATACCGTCTTCAATGATTCCAATGTCGGCGGTGGTATTCAGTCAGCAATGGCCGAGTTCTTCGGCGCCTTCCGCAATCTCGAAGCACAGCCTGCGTCAGTACCTTTGCGTGCTGTGGCTACCCAGAATGGAGAGAGTCTTGCCGCGGCCTTTCACACCACGCGTGGGCGCCTGGTGGAGATTCGCGCCGATGTGGACTCCGACTTGCGTCACACCGTTGACGAAGCGAATACCCTCTCGCAGACAGTCGCAACTCTCAACGATAAGATCGGCGTCGCCGAGCACTCGGGCGGCCTCGCTTCCGAATTGCGCGATCAACGCGGCGAGGTCATCCGCCGGTTGTCCGAGTTGACGGGCGCGCGTTCGACCGAGGCAGATAACGGCCAGGTGACTTTGACGCTTGGCGACGGGCGCCCACTGGTGCTCGGCTCAGAAGCTTTTTCTTTAGGAGCCAACAGCACGCCGCCCGATGGACTCGCCGAATTGACCTATGAAGGAGTGCCGGTCAACAACGTCGATGGAAAGCTGCGCGGGTTGTTGGGTGCGATCGGTGAAATCGGCGGGCAGATCAACGGGCTTGATCAACTGGCGGGAGCATTGGCAGAGCGAGTCAATAGCTTGCACGCCTCCGGTTCGGACCTTGATGGCAACGACGGCACCAATTTCTTCGAGACGCCAGCCAGCGGAACGGTGACGGCGGCCAATATCGCGGTTGCCGCGCCAATCAAGGCGAATCCACGCCTGGTCGTAGCTTCAGGACACGGGGTCGGCAGCGGCGATGCTTCGATCGCGCGCGGCATTGCCGGGTTGCTCCAGGATCAGACCTCGGTCGTGGGCACGCAGACCGGCTCATATCAATCTTTCTATGCCTCGCTGGTCTCCGATGCCGGAGCCGGAGTGAGGTCGGCCGAAGACGCGCTCACGACGCAACAGGCGATTCTGGCGCAGACCCAGGCACAGCGCGATTCCGTCTCCGGAGTCTCGCTCGACGAAGAAGCGATCAACCTTCTTCAGTATCAGAAGGCTTACGAAGCGGCGGCACGCTTTTTGAAAGTGGCGGATGAGATGACGCAGACGATCCTCTCTCTCGCCCAGTGAAAACTGTTTGCCGGCGGATGACGGGTAAGGGCGGGAAGATTCTTCTTCAATTCGTCATGCGCCGGCAAATGGTCCGCAATTTAAGGAGTATGAAGATGCCTTTCCGGGTCACAGATTCTGCAACGAGCGCTCAGCTCGCGGCGCAGGTCGCAACCAGCCGCCAGCGAGTTGCGAGCGCGCAAGAACGGATTGCGAGCGGCAAGCGTATCAATCGCCCTTCCGACGATCCGGCCGGAGCCGGAGCCGTGCTCCGCCTCCGCACGACGCAAGCGGCCACGAGCCAGCTTCAACACAATACCGAATCGGCTCTCAACTCCCAGTTGGTCAGCGACGGCGAGCTGGAGAGCTACGAGCTGGTGCTCGACCGCGCCCGCGCCCTGCTCTCGCAAGGCGCTTCGGACTCAACGACCGACTCCCAGCGGCAGACGAGCGCGATTGAGATCGACAGTTTGCGCACCAGCGCCCTGGCTCTGGCCAATCAACGTTACGGAGACCAGTACATCTTCGGCGGAATCCGCCAGGACGTTCCGCCTTTCGACGCCAACGGCGTCGAGGCCGCGACTCCAACCGCGCCGCAGTCGATTCAGATCGACCCAGACGGCGAAATCATGCTCGTCGGCGTGACCGCCGATCATGTCTTCAAGGATGCCGGCGGAACCGTCTTCGATACTTTGAGCGCGGCGGCGGCGGCCATGCGAGGGACGGGGGATCCGGTGGCCGATCGCGCCACCATCCTCTCGGCTCTCAACCATCTGGGCTCGCTCGGCGACCAGGCGCGGAAAGCGCGCACTGAGATCGGGACCGGGATCAACCGGTTGCAAAACGCATCCGACCAACTCCAACAGCGCTCGTTATCACTCGAGGACTCGGCGCAACGCATCGAGCAAGCTGACTTCGTCGAATCGGCGATTCAACTCACCGAGTCGCAACGCACGCTTGAGGCGATCCTCCAAACCAAGGCGGTGACGGGCCGCCGCTCCCTCATCGACTTCCTCGGATGAAAGATGATCGAGTGGGAGTGAAATGCCAGATGCTAGATGCCGGATGCCGGCGCTGGTCGCTGCCGTCCCGGCATCTGTCTCATCTGGCAATTTTTTTAAGGAGACTTGTAATCCGTGACGACGCTTATTAACGAACAAGTAACATCAGACGCCAACCCGCAACTGTGTTCCAAGGAGCTTATGCCAACGATACACATCCAGGGCATGGATATAGAGTATAGCGAATCCGACGTCATTACCTTTGATGAGGGATTGATTGGTCTGCCGCATATCCGGCGCTGGGTCTTGATCAGCCAGCCGGAGATCGACCCATTTTTGTGGCTCGCCTCGATCGAGGATCCGGAGACCGTCTTTTTGGTGCTGGAACCGCGCTCGCAATTCACCGAGTATGCGCCCTACATCTCGGCTCAAGCCTGTGTCCGGCTCGGAGTCAGTCCCGGAGAGACGCCGCTGTTTCTGGCGATCGTCCGCATTACGGCTGAATGGAAGAATTCTACTATCAACCTTCGTGCGCCGCTGGTCATTGCCGCCAGCGCCATGCGCGGCGCGCAGTTCGTTCTGATGGAGAGCAGCTACCATCTCGAACAGCCACTGACACAATGATAGAAATGAGTTAATGATCGAAGTGAATTACAGCTGAGAATCGGAAAGAGTATATGTTAGTCCTCAAGCGTCAGGTCGGTGAAAAATTGGTGATCGGTAACGAGATCACAATTGAAGTATTGTCGGTGAGTGGTGATGGAGTGCGTTTGGGAATCGTTGCGCCGCGCGAGACCTCAGTCCATCGTTATGAAATTTTTGAGGCCATCCAGGCCGTCAATCAAGCCTCATACAATCGGTCCGGTGCGACTCCGCACAAGGCCCTCACTCAACTCGCCGCGCATTTGCGCGGTCAGGAAGATGTCGATCCACCGCTGCCGGACCGGGCGGAGGTCGATGCTCCACCAGCGTTGATTGAAGTGGCCGAAAAATCCCCAGACTCGAAAGGCATGTTTTGATGAAACGCCCCGATTTCTCGGTTTTAATTGGGTTATTAATTGGCCTTGCCGCCATCGCCGGATGCGCACTTTTGGAAGGCATCAGATTACAGTTTCTCTGGCAACCACGGGCGGCGCTCGTCGTCTTCGGCGGAACGCTCGGCGCGGTCATCACCAGACGTGGACTTGGCGGCCTCAAGGATGCGGCGCGCGCCACGTTCGATCTCTGCTTTCGCGAAGAGACCGACGAAATGGAAGCCGCTTCCGCACGCCTCACGTGGCTGGCGCGGCTGGCGCGGCGGGAAGGAGTCCGCGCCTTCGAAGCTCAAGCCGGAATCAGCCGCGATCCGCTCATCGCACAGGCTCTGTCGCTGGCCTCCCTTTATACCCCATCGGCGGAGATCCGGATGAGGCTCGAACGCATGCTCGATGCAGAGGACGAACGCGGACAGGGCGAGGTGGCGACGCTCGACGCCGCCGGCGGTTATGCCCCCACCTTCGGCATTATCGGCGCAGTCCTGGGATTGATCTATGTTCTGCGTTCGATCGCCGATCCGAGCGCGCTCGGATCGGGCATTGCGACCGCTTTCGTCGCAACGATCTATGGCGTCGGGGCCGCCAATCTGCTCTTCTTTCCGCTCGCCTCGCGGCTGCGCGAACGGCACCGCGCGCGGATGAAAAGGCGCGAGATGCTGGCGGAAGCTTTGATCAGCCTCACGGCGCAGGAATCGCCAAGCTCGATCGTCCTGCATCTCGCCGACCCGGCGGAGGGGACTCAGGAAGCGGCCAAATAAGTCGCACATATGACCAAGAACAAAGCCCCAAAGATTCGCCCGCGACCATCACGAAGAAGCTCCGCCGCCGAGGATGAGGGAGCCATCCTTCACCGCGACCGCTGGCTGATCTCTTACGCCGATCTGGTGACCTTGCTCTTCTCACTGTTCGTTGTGCTCTATGCCGCGGCCGATTATGACCGGGCGCGTGCCGTATCCGAAGCCCTCGCCGGCCAGATCAGCGGGTCTCAGTTGCCTTCGGCAGGCAGTATGCCGGGAGGCCGCGGAGTGTTGCCCGGGGCCGAATCGCTCGTCGCCGCTCGGAAGGCGGTCAGCCGCGCCATGGCAGAGAATGAAGAGTTACGTTCGCGCGCGCGCGTCTCCAATACCGAGCGCGGCCTGATCATCTCACTGGCTGAAGCCGGTTTCTTTGCCCCCGGGGAAGCGACAATTCGCGATGACGCGAGCGACATGCTCGACGAGCTGGCCGAAACGCTTCGTGGAACGCGGACCCTGGTTCGCGTGGAAGGTCATACCGATTCAACACCCATTTCGACCGCGCGTTATCCATCTAACTGGGAACTCTCTTCCGCGCGCGCCTCAGCCGTACTCGCCCAGCTCGTCGCGCGAGGGATCGAATCAACCCGGCTCTCAGTCGCCGGTTACGCCAGCGAGCGCCCAGTCGCCGACAACTCCACGCCCGAAGGCCGCGCGCTCAACCGGCGCGTCGATCTGGTCGTCTTACAGGTAGAAAAATGAAGCCATCCGCTGGGAAATCGTCGAGCCCGTTGTTGAGATCGACTGCCGTCTGGTTGGCCATCACCATCTTTATCATCAGCGAGAGTCAAGTTGCCGCACAGGATCAGAAACCGCAGCGCGATCTGAGCGAGGCCAGCCTCGAAGAGTTGATGAAGATCGAAGTCGCCTCCGTCTACAGCGCCTCGAAGTATTTTCAAAAGGTGACCGAGGCGCCATCTTCGGTCAGCATCATCACCTCCGAAGAGATTCAAAGATACGGATACCGGACGCTGGCCGACGCCTTGCGCAGCGTGCGCGGTTTTTGCGTGACCTATGACCGGAACTATAGTTATCTTGGAGTCCGCGGTTTCGCCCGCCCCGGAGACTACAACACGCGAGTCTTATTGCTCATCGATGGGCATCGCCTCAACGACAACATCTATGACGGATCATTATTCGGCACGGAGTTTCCGGTCGATGTGGACCTGATCGAGCGAGTCGAGATCGTGCGCGGGCCGAGTTCCTCGCTCTACGGGACGAGCGCTTTCTTCGCCGTCATCAATGTCATCACCAAACGGGGGGGCGATGCGAAGGGATTGATGGTCTCGACCGAGGCCGCTAGCCTGGGAACACATAAAGGCCAGATCAGCTACGGCAATAAATTTGATAACAGTTTAGAGCTGCTCTTCTCAATCTCCTATTACAACAGCCGCGGGCAACGACATTTGTTCTATCGAGAGTTCGACGATCCGGCGACCAACAACGGGATCGCCGAGCAGGCCGACGATGATCGAACGACCAAGTTCTTCGCGGAGTTGGCTTATCGCGAGTTCATTCTTCGCGGAGCTTTCAGCTCTCGTCAGAAAGGCATTCCGACCGCCGCCTTCGGCACGGTCTTCAATGACGCGCGCACTCGGACAACCGATCAGCGGGGCTATCTGGACCTCCGATATGAGCATGCCATCACCAGTCAATTGCAAATATCCGCGCGCGTCTATTCCGACCTCTACCGCTATTACGGAACCTACGTCTACGATTATTCGACCGACAACACCCCTTTAATCTCTCTTAATAAAGATCTGATCCAGGGAGACTGGTGGGGCGGCGAATTGCTGCTCACCAAAACCTTGCTGCGCAAACACAAGCTGACCGCCGGCACGGAATATCGCGATAACTTTCGGCAAAATCTGATCAACTATGATGTCGATCCTTACGCCCGATACCTCGATAACAGGCGTGAGTCAAAGAATGTGGGTGTCTATCTTCAAAATGAATTTGCTATCCGCGAAAATGTGAACCTCAGTGTCGGATTACGGCACGACTACCACACGATCTTTGGTGGAACAACTAAACCGCGATTGGGCCTGATCTACCATCCGGCCCCGAAAATGGCCATCAAGCTTCTCTACGGCGAAGCCTTTCGGGCTCCCAGCAATCATGAACTTGTCTACTCGCCAAGCGAGATCAATAACCCCAATCTGGCTTTGAAACCCGAGACCATCAAGACCACCGAGCTGGTTGTAGAGAAATATCTAAAGGACCGCATCCGTCTGTCTGCTTCGGGCTATCTCTATCGGATCAATGGCTTGATTGCCCGTCAGATCGCCCCAACTGAAGCTTATATCACTTATAAAAATGCCGGGAGAGTTGAATCGAAGGGCTTTGAATTTGAGATCGAGACGCGGCTCGCCGGCGGTCTGGAGGGCCGTCTTGGTTACACTCTGCAAGATAGTCGGGATCGAGAGACCAAACAGACGCTGACCAATTCACCCAAGCACCTGGCCAAGTTCAATCTGAGCGTGCCGTTGATTAAGCAACGAATCTTAGCAAGTCTGGAACTACAATATACGAGCGAGCGAAGAACCCTGGCTGGAAGTGATGCTCCAGCCTTCTGGCTCTCCAATTTCAACCTCTTCAGTCAGAAATTGATGAAAGGGCTCAATCTCTCATTCGGCGTCTATAACCTCTTCGATCAAAAGTACGGAGACCCGGGCTCTTCGGAACACCGGCAAAATACGATCGAGCAAGACGGACGCAATTTGCGATTGAAACTGACCTATCGGTTTTAGATCTCCCGCGGACTCACCTTCTCAATTCAAGCAATTGTTACTCCATGCCGATAAGAGGATGGGAAGAGTTACTTTGTCTTCTCCGAGCCGGGATTGAAAATATGAGTTATCGCCATCGACCATCATCTCAAGATCCTTCTCACCTCGGCTTCGGCCCGAGATTTAATCGGATCAAGTGTCCGCGTTCTTTCTGGCTGACTGTTGCGGTCCTCTTCATCAGCGTGAGCCGGATCTGTGCTCAAGATCAGAAATCGCAACGCGATCTGAGCGAGGCCAGCCTTGAAGAGTTGATGAAGATCGAGGTCGCCTCAGTCTTCAGCGCCTCGAAGTATTTTCAGAAAGTGACCGAAGCTCCCTCTTCAGTCAGCATCATCACCTCAGAAGAGATTCGCCGATATGGATACCGGACGCTGGCCGACGTTCTGCGCAGCGTGCGCGGCTTTTATGTGACCCAGGATCGGAACTACAGTTATCTCGGAGTCCGCGGTTTCGCCCGTTCGGGAGACTACAACACGCGGGTCTTATTGCTCGTCGATGGACATCGCCTTAATGAGAATATTTATGACGGAGCCCATCTCGGTACAGAGTTTCCGGTCGATGTGGACCTGATCGAGCGAGTCGAGATCGTCCGTGGGCCGGGCTCATCCCTCTATGGCACCACTGCCCTGTTAGCGGTCATCAATATCATGACCAAACGGGGGCGCGAGGCGAAGGGCCTGGAGGTCTCGACCGAGGCCGCCAGCTATGGCACCTATAAGACCCGCTTCAGCTACGGGAATAAGTTCGATCGCGGCCTGGAGATGCTTCTTTCCGGCTCTTACTACAACAGCCGCGGGCAGCGCTTGTACTATCAGGAGTACGACACTCCGGAGACCAATCACGGCATCGCCGAGAATGCCGACCGCGATCGATCGTTGAATCTCCTGGCCAATCTGGCCTACCGTGGTTTTTCCCTGAGTGGGCTCTACAGCTCTCGTCAGAAGAACCTTCCTACCGGAGTCTATGACACGGTCTTCAATGATGCGCGGACCAAAGCGATTGACCAGAGAAGCTATCTGGACCTTCGATACCAGCACACATTCGAGAATAATTTAGAGATGTTGGCCCGTGTCTCTTACGACCGGTACCATTACGGCGGGACTTACATCACCGATTATTCGGGCGAGACCACTCCGTTGATCGTCGATAATGAAGACAATTCTAAAGGCGAATGGTGGGGCACTGAACTCCAATTCACCAAATCCGTTCTGAACAAACACAAGCTCACTTTCGGGACCGAGTATCAAGATAACGTACGGCAGGATCAGGCGAACTATGATCTGGACCCCTACTACCTATATCTTGACGATAAGCGTATCTCGAAGATTGTGGCCTTCTATCTCCAGGATGAATTTGCCATCCGCGAAAATCTCACGCTCACTGCCGGAGTCCGATACGATCATCATTCTGTCTTCGGAGGAACGACCAAACCGCGCCTGGGTTTGATCTATCAACCGGCGCCGAAAACGTCCCTCAAACTTCTCTATGGCGAAGCCTTCCGCGTTCCGAACAGCTACGAACTCTATTACGGAACAGGGGGCAATGATAAGGCCAATCCACTTCTGAGGCCGGAAGAGATCCGGACCAGTGAAATAGTTTTCGAAAGATATATGGGAAATCGCTTTCGCTTCTCTGCCTCAGGTTATCTCTACCGAATCAATGGCTTGATCAGCCAGCAGATCGATCCGATCGACGGCCTCATTACCTACAGGAATGTTGAGAAGATTCAATCGAAAGGGCTCGAATTTGAGATTGAGACCAGACTGTCCAACGGCATCGAGGGACGCATCGGGTACACCTTGCAAGATACGCGCAACCAGGAGACTGATCAGGTCCTGACCAACTCACCCAAACACCTGGCCAAGTTCAATCTGAGCGTGCCACTGATCAGACAAAAGCTCTTCACCAATCTCGAGCTTCAATACATGAGCAAGAGAAGAACTCTGGATGGCAGTGATGCCGAGGGCTTCTGGATGACCAACCTCACGCTTTTAAGCCGCAAACTGATCGGAGGGCTGGACGCCTCATTGAGCGTCTACAATCTCTTCAACCGGAAGTACGGGGATCCAGGCTCTTCGGAACACCGGCAAAATACGATCGAGCAAGACGGCCGCAATCTGCGATTGAAACTGACCTACCGGTTTTAGATCTCCCGCGGGCTCACCTTTCCAATTCAAGCGATTGCCGCATCGGGCCGATAAGAAGACGGTCAAAGCTATTTTGTCTTCGTTGCGCCGCAATTGAAAATATGAGTTATCGCTATCTACCATCATCTCAAGATCCTTCTCTCATCGGCTTCGGCCCGAGAGATAATAGGAGCAACTGCAGGCTTTCTTTCTGGTTGACTGTCGTGATCCTCTTCATTAGCGGGAGCCGGATCTGTGCTCAAGATCAGAAATCGCAACGCGATCTGAGCGAGGCCAGCCTTGAAGAGTTGATGAAGATCGAGGTCGCCTCCGTCTATAGCGCCTCGAAGTATTTCCAGAAGGTGACCGAAGCTCCCTCCTCAGTCAGCATCATCACCTCCGAAGAGATTCAAAGATACGGATACCGGACGCTGGCCGACACCTTGCGCAGCGTGCGCGGCTTTTATGTGACCAATGACCGGAACTACAGTTATCTTGGAGTC
>Ga0081539_10004701_pt1 | contig 14806 bp, 13 predicted proteins | sample TabmetS4T2R2_FD_71023 | JGI IMG/M metagenome (GOLD analysis project Ga0081539, IMG submission 71023) | Tabebuia heterophylla rhizosphere microbial communities from the University of Puerto Rico - S4T2R2 | ecosystem: Host-associated > Plants > Roots > Rhizosphere ...
CGGGCAAATGGCTTCCGGCATTCCTGCGGAGGCCCCGATGACCAGACTGGAGTTAAGACGGCGTCACCTGTTGGCCGCGGCGCTCTCCGCGGGCCTTGCCGCCGCCGACACGGCTAACGGGCAGGACAACGCGGCGAAGGCCGGGACGCGACGGCGGCTGACCGTCGGCATGTCGGGCTTTCCGCCGGCGCTGGAGCCGGTCCTGTACAACCACACCGCGACGCGGCGCGTCGTGCCGCAGATGTTCGACACGCTGATTGCCTTCGACCACGCCCGCAACATGGCGCTGCGGCCGGCGCTGGCCGAGCGCTGGGAGCGGATCGGGGCCACCGCGCTGCGTCTCCATCTGCGCCGCGATGTCGTCTTCCACGACGGTGGTCCGTTCACCGCCGAAGACGTGGCCTTCAGCCTGGGCCCCGACCACCTGCTCGGCCCCGACCGCGCCGGCCGCTCGATCGCCATGCAGACGCTCGAGCGGATCGAGAAGGTCGAGATCGTCGATCCGCACACTGTCGTCGTCCACGCCAAGGCGGGTGACGCGCTGCTCGAGCAACGCCTGGCGGCCTGGGCCTCGGAGATCGTGAGCAAGCGCGCCTTCGCGGGTGTGGGCTCGTGGGAGCGTTGGACCGCGGCGCCGGTCGGCACCGGCCCGTACCGCCTGGTCAGCCAGAAGCTCGATACCAATGTCGTGCTGGCGCCGCACGACGCCTACTGGGGTGGCAAGCCTGCCTTCGACGGCATCGAATTCCGCATCGTGCCCGAGCTCGCGACGCGCCTGAACGGGCTCTACACCGGGCAGCTGGACGTGATCACCGACGTCCCGCCCGACCAGTTCGCCGAAATCCGGCAACGGCCCGCGCTGGAGGTGGCGGGCGGCGCCGTGCAGAACATCCGCTTTCTCGCCATCGACGCCGAGACGCCCGGCCTCACCGACCCGCGTGCCCGCCGCGCGCTCAGCCTCGCGATCGATCGCAAGCTCTTCGTCGACTCGCTGTGGGACAACCGCGTGCCGGTGCCCAACGGCTTCCAGCTGCCGAGCTTCGGCGCGGGCTATATCGAGGACCACCCCGCACTGGCCTACGATCCGGACAAGGCGCGCCAGCTCCTGAAGGAAGCAGGCTACAAAGGCGAGCCGATCGCCTATCGCCTGCTCAACAACTACTACACCAACCAGGTGTCCGGCGCGCAGGTGATGGTCGAGATGTGGCGCGCGGTCGGTCTCAACGTCAGGATCGAGATGATGGAGAACTTCTCCCAGATCCAGAAGAAGCCCGTGCAGGCGATCTACGACACCTCGTCGACGGCGGTCTTCCCGGACTATCTCGGCCATGCCTGGCGCGAGTTCGGACCCAACGGCACGCTGCCCAGACAGGTCGGCATCTGGCGCAACGAGGAGCATTTCGCGCTGGGGATGAGGCTGCAGGAGACGTACGACGCGGACGAGCGGCGCAAGCTCCTGCGCCGCATGCTCGAGATCATCGACCGCGACGACCCGCCGTGCGTCGTGCTGCACGTCTCGGGTCAGTTCTACGGCAAGCGGCGCGACGTGCCCTGGATCCCCGGCCAGACGCTCGACCTCGACTTCGGGCCGTTCAACCAGGCGTTCTCGCGGACATGAACGAAACGTCCACCGACCGCTCGCGAGCGTCGCGCCGACGCGACGGCGTGCCGCTCAGCGCGGCACGGCAGCAGCGCATCCTCGCACTGGTGGCGCGCGGCGAGGTCATTGCGGTCGGCGACCTGGCGCTGCAGTTCGGTGTCTCGCAGGAGACGATCCGCCGCGACATCCGCGCTTTGGAAGAGGCGGGCGGCCTGCGCCGCGTCCATGGCGGCGCGGCGCCCCCGGCCACGGTCGACCTCACGGCGCGCCGGCCCGTCGTCGAACGCCTCAACGTCGAGCGCGACGCCAAGCTGCGGGCGGCCGAGGCCGCCCTGCCCTTGTTCGCCGACGGGATGAACGTGTTCCTGGGCGGCAGCTCGACGATGCTTCTGCTGGCCGAAGCCCTGGCCGCGCGGCGCCCAGCGCTCTCGGTCACCACCAACATGGTCGATATCGCGACCGTCTTGGCAGCGAGTGGGCGCTGCAAGGTCACGCTGCTGGGCGGCCTGATGAACGCCGCAACGCGCACGCTGATCGGGCCGCAGACCCTGGAAGCGCTCGACCGGCAGGTCTTCGATCTCGCCTTGTGCGGCGCCAGCGCGATCGATCCCCTGCACGGCGTGCTGGGCCCTTCCGAATGGCACGCGGCGATCGGCAGGGCGGTCGGCAAAAGATCGCAGCGCCTCGCCTTCGTCGCCGACGCCAGCAAGTTCGCTCGCACCGACGCGCATGTCGTGCAGCCCTTGAGTGCCATCGACAGCCTCGCGATCGACCGGCGGCCGTCGCCGGAGATCGAACAGAAGATCGTCGCGGCCGGCATCGCCCTCCTCCTGCCTGCAGCATCGGACGGCGCATAACAATGACACCCCGCGTTCTCGTCGTTCTGTTCGACGGCTTGCGCCCGGACCTCGTCGGACCGGCCACCACGCCGCATCTCCATCGCCTGCAGCAGCAGGGTGTCGTGCTGGCAAGACAGCGCACGGTCTATCCCAGCGAGACGCGCGTCGCGCTCACCACGCTCGTCACCGGCGCGCAACCGGGCGGCCACGGCATCGTCGGCAACGGTTATCTCGACCGTACGTTCGATGCGCCGCGCTACATCGACACCGCGGACGATCACGCCGTCGCCGCGCACGACGAGGCGACCGGCGGCGCGCTGGTGCACGCGCCGTCGCTCGGCGAAGTCCTGGCGGCGCACGGCCGCACGATGGCGGTGCTGGCATCCAACTCCACGGGCGCAACGCTGCCGCTCAATCACAAGGCGCAGCGTCTGGGTCATCTCACCCTGTCCGGGCACGCCCGGCACCTCGCCACGTCAGCGCAAACCTTGGCCGCGCTCGAGGCCCGGCTCGGCCCGCTGCCTGCCGCCGAGGCGAAGGGTACGCCCGACCTCGCCGCGCAGAAGTGGCTGACCAGCGCCTTCCTCGATGTCGTGTGCCCGGAGCTCAGGCCCGACGTCGCGATCCTGTCGTTCAGCGAGCCCGACTTCTCCTCCCACTATAGCGGCACCGCCGCCCGTGAAACCTTGCGGGCCATCGCCTTCGTCGACGCCCAATTCGGCCGCGTGCTCGACTGGTGGGAGGCCGAAGGTCGCTCTGCCGGCGTCCAGCTCATCGCGGCCTCGGACCATGGCCACGTCACGGCCCATGCGCGTGCCAACGTGGCGGAGGTGCTGGCGACGGCCGGCCTGCGTTGCGGCAGCCCGGGCGAGCCCGACCTCGATGCCGTGCTCATTCCCGGGCAGGCGGGCGCGCTCTACCTGCGCGAGCCGTCGGCAGAGATCGTCGGCCGCGCCGTGGCTGCCATGATGGAGGCGCCGTGGTGCGGCCCGCTGTTCACCGCGCCGCGCACCGACACGCTCGGCATCGCAGCGGGCAGCCTGTCGCGCTGCCTCGTCTTCGGCGAGCACGCACGCGCTCCCGATATCCTGTTCGCCTACCGCGCCGACGACCGGCTCGATCCGTTCGGCCTGCCCGGCGGCACCTGGAGCGCCAGCTGGCCGCTGGGTCTCGGTATCCACGGCGGCCTGCATGAAAAGGAAATGGCATCGGTCGGCCTGGTGGCCGGTTCGGCCTTCAAGTCCGGGGTCGTGTCGCAAACGCCGTCCGGCATCGGCGATTTCGCGCCGACGATCCTGTCGCTACTCCGGATCGGCCAGCCGAAGGGCATGACCGGACGCGTGCTGCATGAGACTTTGGCAACGGCCCCCATCGAACTGCCGCCTGTGACGAAGCATGCCCACGAGACCGCCGCCGGTGCCTATCGACAAAGGCTGCTGCACGTTTCCGTGGGCAATGCGGCCTATATTGACCATGGAACAGCGGAAGCGTGGTGACCTCCGGCGTTCTACCGCGGATGGCATGCCTCGGAGCCTGCGGCGCGGCTTCACAACGGCCCGCCACAGGGTTAACCTGCGGCCATCCGGTGTGGGGATGGCATGGCAGGGTTGAGGTCGAAGCTGTTCGCGGGCGATGCGCGCCTCGAGGCTTGTCTGGTCGACAACGCCAAGCATGTCACGCTGGGCGATCGCGGGACACATGTCTCCAAGATTCAGTTCGCCGTGCTCATGCTCGAGAGCGGCGTCACGATCCCCGGATCGGAGCTGGACGGAAAGCTCTACGGGCCGAGAACGGCCAATGCGATCCTGGTCTATAAGACACGGCGCCAGATCATCAACAAGAGCTACCAGAATGCGCCTGACAACATCGTCGGCATCATGACCATCCGCGCCCTCGACGACGAGATGGTGCTGTCGGAAATTCGCGATTCGACGGCGCGGATCCGAACCTGATTGATCCACGTGTTGGGGGAGCGCAGGCCGTGGCACGAGACATCGACATCGTCATCGAATCGAGTGCGAGCAACTCGTTCCGGCCGTTCAGCACGTCGGGCATCGATCTCACGGGCTACAACCGGCTGGTGAAGGTTGGCAACCTCAGTCGCAAGCTGGTGAACATCCGGGCGGGCTCGGTAGGCCGCAGGGACTCCTCGGACCTCAGCGGCAACATCAACAGTCTCGCAGTCGAGGTCGACAAGGCAATCGGCGCCGACATGTCCCGCGTCGGCGCGCTCGTCCTCTACGGTACCAGCAACGGCTCGGGACAGACGCTCGGACTGGCGAAGGAACTGCAAAAGCGCGGCGCGCCCAGGGCGACCTATATCGGCGTCGGCGACCTCACCCTGATGCCGTTCGGTCGGCAGCCGCCGGTCCCGGGCATCGGCGATCTCCAGCCGTTCAATGCGCCGCGCATATCGGCCTTCCGCGCGATCAATCCCTTCGCCTCGCTCAAATCGTTCGGGCTGCCGCCCAATGTCGATGAAGACGACTTCCCGAAGATCAGCGATCCGGGAGTCCAGGGCGACATCCTGGAGAACTATTACACGCGCGCCGGCAATCGCATGCGCTTCTACAGCCAGTCGCCGGCCGGCCAGAACACCTGGTGGTGGACGTCGACCCAATCGTTCGGCGAGGTGCACGGCGAGATCGACGGCGGCGGCTGGAAGAACATCGTGCTCACTACCACGAGCGACGGCTCGGAACTCGCGCGCGGGCCAGGCTCGGTCGACGAAGGCCATCATGACAGTCTGTGTGGCCAGGCGACGCAGACGATGAACTTCAAGGCCGGCGATGCACTGAGGCTCTTCGTGGCCAAGCAGTTGGGTATATGAGTTGAGGCAGCGCCCGTCACCGACCAGGAAGGACGTCTAGCGTAGACCGCGAGGTCGGCTGACGCGTCGGCTTGCCGGCCTCAGTTGAGGCCGTAGAAGCCCATAGCGCCTCCCGCCATGACCTGATGCCTGGTCTCCGGCGACACGCCTTTGAGGCGATCCAGCATCATTTGCGGCGCGCCAGGAAAGAAGCCGTCGGGGTGCGGGTAGTCGGTCGCCCACAGGATCTTGTGCGGCCCGATATAGTCCGCCAGCACCTTGATGCTGTTCTCGACCGGCTCGAAAGAAATCCAGCAATTGCGCTGAAAGATCTCGCTCGGCCGCGTCTTCAGCCCGCTGTCGTTGAACCCTTGGTCGTCGAAATGCCGGTCCATCCGGTCGAGCCACGGTGCGATCCAGCCGCCCCCGGATTCGAGGAACCCGATGCGGACCTTCGGATGGCGTTCGCAGACGCCGTTCCAGATCACGCTCATGCAGGCCAGCATCATCTCCATGGTATGCGAGATGATGTGTCGTGCGCCGCGACCTTCGAACCGGTCGACCCCGACGGTCGGCATGCCGCTGCTCGCTCCTTCGTGGAAGCCGATCGAAAAATCCAGCTCTTCCGCTGCGGCCCAGAACGGCTCGTAGTCCGGATGATGAATCGCCTTGTCGTTGTACGGGTTCGGGCGAATGAAGCCGCCGCGCATGCCGAGCTGCTTGCGGGCGAACGTCATCTCCTTGATCGCGAGATCGATATCCTGCAGCGGCAGCATCGCCACGCCGAACAACCGGTCAGGATACGGCTTGCAGTAATCGGCAAGCCAGCGGTTGTAGGCGCGGCACGTCGCGGCGGCGAGCTTCGGGTCGTGTATGGCGCCGGAGAACAGGCCGAGACTGGGATAGAGGAAGGCGGCGTCGATCCCGTCGGCGTCCATGTCGGGGATTCGCTTGTGCGGATCGAAGCCGCCCGGCTTGCCGTCCTTGTAGGCCATCGTATCGGACTCGACCACGCCCTGGCGGGCACCGACGGCGCCGATCCGGCCGATGCCGAGCCGGCTGTCGCCGACCGCGTGCTCCTCGATGACGAGCCGCTCCTTGCCGTTCTCGCCTTTCACGATGCGCGGCGCCCGGTCGCGAAAGGCTGGGTCGATGTAGTTGTCCCAGAGATCGAGTGGTTCGAGGATGTGGCCGTCGGCATCGATGACGTTATATGCGCGTCCCATGGCTCAGCTCCTTTTGAGTTAGAAAGCGCAGGCTGGAGAACCGCTTGACGACTAGTGACGGGCGAGCGCCGGAAGGCCTTCTTCCTTGCGGATGTCGTTGATGATCTGCAGCACCCGCTCGCGGTACGGGCGGTACTGCATGCCGAATTCCGAGACCAGCCGCGTGTTGTCGATCAGGTAGTTGCCCGAGAGCGCGCGGCCGCCGGCCTCCTTGTCGAAACTGATCTCGGCCTCGGGAAGATAGCCGCGCACGATGTCGGCCAGCTCGCCCAGGCTGATCGCCTGGCCGCCGGTGTTGTAGACCGAATGCTGCGGCTTGTCGGTCATGATCACGCGGGCAAAGATCTCGGCGATCTCGTCGACGTGGATGGGGCAGCGCATCGCGTCCTTGTAGGGGAACTTCACCGGCTTGCCGCGCGCCGGGTTGGTGATGCAGAAGACGTGGTCGACCGAACCCACGATCTTGTCCGGCCCGGTGACGTTGGCCGGCCGGATCGCCGTGATCTCCATGCCGTGCTTGTCGCGGTAGTCCTGCGCCTGCCACTCGTTGAAGATCTTGTGCGCCGCGTACTGCACGTGGCCATGGCGGAAATCGTCCTCGGTGACCATCCGCTCGCCGTAGAATTTCTGCTCGCCGCTGACCGCCAGCGAGCTGGCATAGGCAACCCGCTTGCAGTCGCAGAGCCGCGCCGCCTCGAACACGTTGTCCATGCCCAGCACGTTGAGCTTGAAGGCGACGCGCGGCGGGTGCTCGCTGCCCAGCCAATAGGCGAGATTGATGACGCGCTGCGGCCTGGCCGCGGTCATCGCCGCCATGACGTCGTCGAACTGGCTGACATCGCCGCGCACCACTTTCACCTGCTTGCCGAGGGGAGCGAAATCGGCGGTCTGCGGGTTGATGTCCATGCAGACGATCTCTTCGCCGCGTTGCGCCAGCAGCGGCACCAGCCGCCGCCCGATGAACCCGGAGCCGCCGGCGATGAAGGTGGTCATGGTTCTTCCTCCCGGGCAGGAGTTCAGCGCGCTTTTGCCCCGATTACAATGCGGATGGGCGCATCCGTGGGGGCAGGCGTCTGTGGACCGTTGAGCGTGCCGCGGTAGCGGCTCCAATTGGCCGGCCAATCTCCCTTTGCCGCGTTGAACCCGTCCGAGCGCAAGGCCTCGAAGACCGCCGACGCGGCCTCGCTGGTTGCCGGGTCGCTGCCGTCCTTGATCAGCACGACCACGCCCAGGATGCCGCTCACGCCGCTCCACGTCCAGGTCTGCGGCGACCATCCGGCATCGCTGAGATAGCCGGAAATCGCCGCCCCGATCGACGGAGCGTCGCGTGCTTCATCGAGAACGTACACGGCGGCCTTGGTGCCGGCATACTTCTTGAGGCTGGCAATGATCGGCGATGGTGGCGGTGGTGGCGCCTCCTCACTTGCCGCGGCACTTGAGGGTGCCGGCCGCTCCTTGGCTTGCGGTGGGTCCGCAGCAACGGCCTGAGCCGGATCCGGCGCGCGCGTCCGCGCCTCCATGACCGCCTTGCCCAGTTCGGCAACGCGTCGGCGTACCTCCTCGGCATCGATCTCCGCCGAGCGCGCCTTCTCGTTGGCGGTCACGCTCTCGCGCGCCGCCTGCACGGCCCGCGCGTCGGCGGCAGCGGCGGCCTGTTCGAGCTCGACAATGCGCTCGCGCGCCGTCGACAGGTCCTGCTCGAGTTCGACGGCATGCTTTCCCATCTCGCCCTTGTACTGAAGGAAGGTGACGTGCTCGCGCGCGCGCACGGCATCGGCGAACCTGAACGACAGCCAGGTCGTGGTGGCGAGGGCGGCGATGGCCATCACGGTGGCGACGAGGCTCACCACAACGGCTCTGTCCATGAACGTCGCCCATCCCCGTAGCTGCTCGATATCCATGGTCACCACTTTGTTGGAGCGCATCCCAGTGACGGTGATCGTCATCGTGCTCGGCCCATGCGCGTTGCGTGTCGTGTCTCGCTGTTTTCTTGATCAACGGACGTGGGACAGGCCAGCAGGCGAATCGTCGCCGTACACAAGGGACCTTTTATCTACAATCGGCTGCTAGTCGTTGAGAGAAGGTCCCTCGACTTCGCTTCGCTGCGCTCGGGACGACGGTTGGATCTCAACTCATCGCCCACTAATGCAGGCCGTAGAACCCCATCGCGCCGCCGGCCATCACCTGCTGCCTGGCCTCTGCCGGTAGCGGCCCGAGACGGTCGCGCAGCATCTGCGGCGCGCCGGGAAAGAAGCCGTCCTGATGCGGATAGTCGGTCGCCCACATGATCTTGTGCGGGCCGATGTAACCCGCCAGCGCGCCGATGCTGTTCTCGACCGGCTCGAAGGAGATCCAGCAGTTGCGCTGGAAGAGCTCGCTGGGACGCATCCTGGGCGCCGTGTCGTTGAACCCCTTGTCGTCGAAATGCCGGTCCATGCGGTCGAGCCACGGCGCCATCCAGCCGCCGCCCGATTCGAGGAAGGCGATGCGCAGCCGCGGATGGCGATCGACGACGCCGCCCCAGATGACGGCCATCGCCGCCAGCATCATCTCCATCGTGTGCGAGATCATGTGGCGCGCCGCGCGATCGGCCTCGAAGCGGTCGACGCCGACCGTCGGCATGGCGTTGGTCGAGCCCTCGTGGAAACCGATCGAGAAGTCGAGCGCCTCGGCCGTCGCCCAGAACGGCTCGTACATCGGGTCGTTGATCATCTTCTTGCCGTGGTACGGGTTGGGCCGCAGGAAGCCGCCGCGCATGCCCAGCGTCTCGCGCGCGAATTTCATCTCCGCGATGGCGAGCTCGACCGACTGCATGGGCAGCATGGCGACGCCGAACAGCCGGTCGGGATAGGGCTTGCAGTAGTCGGCGAGCCAGCGGTTGTAGGCGCGGCACATCGCGGCGGCGAGGCCGGGGTCCTCGACCGCGCCGGCGAACAGCCCGATGCTGGGGTAGAGGAAGGCCGCGTCGATCCCGTCGGCGTCCATGTCGGGGATGCGGGCATGCGGGTCGAAGCCGCCCTTCCTGCCCTCGGCGTACTTGAGGCTGTCGAGCTTGACGGTGCCCTGGCGGACGCCGACCGAGCCCAGGCTGCCGATGCCGCGCGGATTGCCCAAGAGCTTGCCCTCGACGCTCAGCCGTTCCTTGCCGTTGTCGTCGATGACGAAGCGCGGCCGGCGGTCGTGGTAGGCGGGATCGATGTAGCTGTCCCAGAGATCGATTGGCTCGAGGATGTGGCCGTCGGCATCGATGGCTTGATAGGAGCGGGTCACGGGCGAGTCCCTCCCTGCGGCGCTGGCTGCGGCATCCTAGCGCTGCCGGCCGGCCGACCGCGAGCCCCTCGAGCCGCTGCGCGGAGTCGTCCATCGCAACCCGCTCGCCCTCTGAAAGCGCGTACAAAATCGCGCAGATGCTGCCACCGCTTCTGGTCGCGCCCGTTATTCAGTCAGACGAGGAGCCGAAAGGAGAATGCCATGTTGACGCGCGTTCTCGCGGTCGCCCTGACGGCCGCGTCGATCGCTTCCGCCCCCGCCTATGCCCAGACCGTCGGCATGCCTGGCGGTGGCCCCCCAGGGTCGGACAAGACCAAGCCGAGTACCGCCCCGACAAGCAGTCCCAGCCAGATCCATCAACCGACGGGCTATGGCTCGGACAAGACCAGGCCCAGCGGCGGTGCGACGAGTGACATCGGTCGGCCAAACCAACCCCAGCAGTCGATGGGGTCGAGCAGCTTCGACGCGTCCAAGTACAAGACCCAGACCGAATGCCTGAATGCGGCGGCGTTCGTGAACGCCTCGTTCGGTCTCTGCAAGGACCTGAAGTAGCCTTTGCGGGCGGCGGAGACGCCGCCCGCCTCTCTGCCTCTTGTATCCGCGTGTGCCTGCCGCTCGCGCTCAGCGGGAGAAGCCCAGGATCCCGCCGATCAGGCGCAAGGGATGGAACCTCGTCCATATGTCCGCCGCGGCAAAGCTGGGGCGAGCCTGCACGGCGCGCCAATAGCGCGCCAGCGCCGGCCGCTGCGGGATCTCGGCGCCCAGGCCGGCAAATTCCATGCGCGCCAGGAACACGGTGAACACCACATCGGCGACGCCATAGGCCGGCGGCACGATCACGGCGCGGCCATCGCCGAGCGTCTGCTCCAGCCCGTCCATCAGCTCGATCGCTTCGGCGCGTCGCTTCTCCGCGACCTCAGCCACGGCAGGCGGATCGAGAACACGCAGGCGCTCCGCGAACGCCGCGGCGCGCGCCTCGTAGACCTTGGCGAGGTCGGGATGCTCCTTGGCGCGTTCCAGCAGGCGGCGGCGCGTTGCGTCGAGATACCGGGGAACCATGATGCGCGCCAGGCGATTGCGGGCCAGCAACCGGCCGAACGTCAGCTGCTCGATCGGCAAGGCGTAGTGCCGGTCGAGCCAGGCTCTCGTCTCCTGATCGAGCGCCGCCTCGCTCGTGCCCAGCGCCTGTGCGGCGATGTCGCGGCTCTGATCGAGGATGCGGTCGCCCATCACCAGCGTCGGCACGGTCATGTTCGGATTGAGCCGCACGTAGTCCGGCTGCTGCTGGCTCTTGCGGACATGGATGTCGAGGAAGACCGCCTCATAGGCCATGCCGCCCTCGGCCAGCGCCAGGCGGGCGATCATCGAATAGTAGGAGGACGGCGCGTGGTAGAGACGCGGCCTGGCGCCGGAGATGTCGGCAGGCGCTGTCACGGCTGCAGGACCACGACTGCTCCTATACCGTCTGCAGAATCTTGTCCCTGGTGATGTCGGGCGCCAAGGCCCGGTGCCAGTCGGCGTCGCGCGCAAACACGTCTTCGCCGGCCTTGACCGTGTAGTAGCTGGTGCCGGTGCCGGGCGGCGGCTGGCCCGCTTCGACCGCCTTCACCGCTTCGCGCAAGAGCTTGCGTGCCTGGATGATGGCCTTGTCGGCAGGGCCGAGATGCTCGCGGCTGCGATCGACGACGCGGCCCATGCTTTCCTGCAGGGCGCGGTCCTGCTGGTTGATGCCGTCGATGCCCGAGTAGCTCTCGGTCCTCTGCACCTGGCGGTCGAGGCCGTAGTTGTTCGTGCGGTTCTGGTACGACCGGAAGGTCTTGGGATCGACGTGCAACGGGCCGTTGCCGAGGCCGCGCTCGAGCCGGTCCTCGGCGGTCAGGGCTGCGTCGGTGGTGCTGTAGATCCAGTTGTAGACCATGCAGTTCCCATCATCGATCGGCACCCAGATATGGCCGGCATCGGTCGGCAGGCCCGATTCCGAGCGCGACGGGCGGATCTGATGGAACGGCATGATGAAGTGATAGGTCCGCACGTGGACCTCGCTGTCGCCCAGCGGCCGCACGCCGGCGTAGAGGTAGCCGTAGTCGGTGATGTCGACGCGCAGGTTGGGCGCCTTGCCGCGCACGAAGGGGTTCGACGGCTTCAGCCCGCCGCGCGTCGACTTGTCGGTCAGCAGGCGGTGCAGGATGGGCGCGTGCGAGGTGTCGATGCCGCCTTCGAGCGCCTGCAAGTAGTTGCATTCCTCGACGACCTTGGTGACGTGGCGGCGCTCTTCCGCCACCTGCGTCCAGGCGAACTTCGGCGGCGGCGGCCGCTTGTCGGCCGGCCCGAGATAGGCCCAGACGATGCCGCCCTCTTCGCAGGTCGGATAGGCCACCAGTCGCACCTTATGCTTGAACTGGTGCTCCTCCGGCTCGTTCAGCTGATCGACGCAGGCGCCCGTGACGTCGAACTTCCAGCCGTGATAGACGCAGCGCAGGCCGCACTCCTCGTTGCGCCCGAAATAGAGCGACACGCGGCGATGCGGGCAGTACTCCTCTACGAGGCCGATGCGTCCCTCGGTGTCGCGGAAGGCGACCAGCTCCTCGCCCAGAAGCTTGACGCGCACCGGCGCGCCGTCCGGCTCGGCGATCTCGCTCGAGAGACAAGCCGGGATCCAGTAGCGCCGCATGGCGTTTCCCATCGGCGTGCCGGGGCCGGTGCGGGTGATGAGGTCGTTGTCTTCCTTCGAGAGCATGCGGGGTCTCCTCGGCTGATGGCTTCGACGGATGCCCGTTGACCGGACGGTGCTGTCGTCCGGTGTCGGCGCGCCAACGCGCGCAGCGGCAAGGATAGCGCATTTCGCCGAAACAACAGAGGGCCCGGTCACTTCACCGTGTCTGCGCTGCCGCAGGCCCCGTTCGGTGACTTGCCCATGGTATGATCGAGCCCACTGCTGCCGCCTGCCTGAACTGCGATGGGCCTCGACATAAAGACACTGTTCGTCGCCGACGTCGCCGTGCTGCTCGTGAGCGCAGCGCTCTCTTTGTACTACTGGCATCGCGACCGCGATGGCGAGGGCGATTGGCTGCTGTGGTGGGCCTCCGGTACGGCGGCGACCGCCGCGTCCCTGTTGCTGATCGGCCTGCTCGCGGCCGTGCCGCGGCCGATCGTCGGGTTTCCGGCGGCTGCCTTGGCCGTCACCGGCTTGCTGCTGGTCTGGCAAAGCATGCGCGGCCTGAACGGCAAGCCGCCGTTGACCGGCTGGCTCGTCGCGCTCGTCGCGGCCTTCGTCGCCGTCTTGAGTGTCGCGTTCGCCCTGGGCGCCGACCTGCGCGAGCGAAGCGCCCTCTTGATGGCGGCGATGGCGCTGAGTGCATTGGCCTGCGCCTGGGAAGTCCACTTCGGCGTGCCCGCGCCGCAACGCGGCCGCCTGCTACTGGCGGCCTTGTTCGTCGTAATTGCGGTCCTGCTGGCGGTGACGGCCGTTCTGACGGGACTCGCAGCGCACGGACCGGTCGCGTCCCTGGGGGATCTCCTGGGCGACGTCCTGCCGCTCGTGAACTCGTTGGCGATCCTCTGCCTTTGCTTCTACGTGACGCTGATCATCAACGAACGGGCGCGCAGTCGTTATCGCAAGCTCGCCTCGACCGACGAGCTGACCGGCCTGCCGAACCGCCGCTATTTCATGGAGGAAGCCAACCGCAGCGCGCGCCAGGACCCAACGCCCGCCTGCCTGCTGATGATGGACCTCGATCATTTCTCGGACGTCAACCGGCGCTTCGGCCACACCGGCGGCGACGAGGCGCTGCGCGCGTTCGCGGAGGTGCTGCGGCGGAACATGCGCTCGACCGACATCGTCGCGCGCTACGGCGGCGAGGAATTCTGCGCCTACCTGGCGAAAACCGAGATTGGCGAAGCGGTCCGCATTGCTGAAAGGCTGCGCGCGTCGGCCGCCGCTCTGTCCGTCGAACTCAGGGGCCAGGCAATCGGCATCACCGTGAGCATCGGTGTTGCGCGGGTTCGCGACGGCGATCTCGTCGCTTCGGTCGGCGCTGCCGATGAAGCCCTCTATGTCGCCAAGGACCGGGGGCGCAATCAGGTGGCCGTGGCGCCCGCCGACGCAGTGACGTTGGCAGGCTCCGGGAAGCCGCGGTTGCGCATCGTGCGGTAGGTCATGGCGGCCCCTCGGGGCTGGCACGGAATTCGCTCGACAGCGTCGGAAGGGGCTCTCCATTCTCGACGCATGAGCGCTAGCGCCGAACCGCTGGTCCGGTTCATCGATGTCAGCAAGAGCTATGACGGCAAGGTCGATGCCGTGCGCGCGCTCAGCCTCGACGTCGAGGCGGGCGAGTTCCTGACCTTGCTGGGGCCGTCGGGGTCGGGCAAGACCACGACGCTCACCATGCTGGCGGGCTTCGAGCAGCCGACGAAGGGCCGCATCCATGTCGGCGGCGAGGACGTCACCCTGGTGCCGGTCGAGAAGCGCGGCATCGGCATGGTGTTCCAGAACTACGCGCTGTTCCCCAACATGACGGTGGGCGAGAACATCGCCTTCCCGCTCACCGTGCGCCGACGGCCGCGCGCCGATATCGAGGCGAAAGTCGCCAAGGCGCTGGCCATGGTGCGCCTGGAGGGGCTGGCCGACCGGCGCACGCAGCAGCTGTCGGGCGGCCAGCAGCAGCGCGTCGCGGTGGCCCGCGCGCTGGTCTTCGAGCCGCGCCTGGTGCTGCTCGACGAGCCCTTGGGCGCGCTCGATCGCCAGCTGCGCGAGCAGATGCAATACGAGCTGAAGCAGCTGCACCAGCGGCTGGGCGTCACCATGGTCTACGTCACCCACGACCAGGTCGAGGCGATGACCATGTCCGACCGCGTCGCCGTGTTCAGCACCGGGCTGCTGCGCCAGGTCGCCGAGCCGCGCCGCCTCTACGAGGAGCCGCAGTCATTGTTCGTGGCGCAATTCCTGGGCGAGAGCAACGCGCTCGCCGCCACGCTCGACCAGCATGACGGCGCGCGCTGCACGGCGCGACTTGCGAGCGGCGAGAAGATCCTGGCGACCGCCGTCGGCAGCGCGCGCGCCGGC
>Ga0081539_10004702_pt1 | contig 14799 bp, 17 predicted proteins | sample TabmetS4T2R2_FD_71023 | JGI IMG/M metagenome (GOLD analysis project Ga0081539, IMG submission 71023) | Tabebuia heterophylla rhizosphere microbial communities from the University of Puerto Rico - S4T2R2 | ecosystem: Host-associated > Plants > Roots > Rhizosphere ...
CCCGCCACCTTTTGGCGCCGGATGTTCGAGAAGGCGTCGGTGAGGCCCTTGAGCGCGCCCTTCCCGAACGGATCTTCAAGAAAGCTGGTGAGGGCATCCTGGACCTGGCGCGCCGCCTGGACCTGCAGGTCGATCTTCTGCTTCTGGAGATCATATTGCCGCGACAGTTGGTGATTGACCTCAAGCCGCTGCCGGATATTGTCTAACTCCTGCGGCCCAAGATGGGCGATCCCGCCTTCGATGCGATATTGCTCGCGCAGGAGGTCAGCCAGGTCTTCATGGCCGGCGATTTGCGCCTGGAGGATGGCATTCTGTTCGTCGAGTCCGCGGACGGTGGTCGCCGCTTCGGCATTCGCCCTGGTCTGTGCCAATTGCTGGCGCTGCGCCTCGTAATCCGCGAGCGCTTTTTTGATCTTCTCAGGCTCGGCGTCCAGCGTCGCACCGATCGAGCGCAGGATCGCCAACTTGGCCTCGAGCGCCGCGGCCTCCGCCGGACGTCCCTGGGCGATCAGTTCCTGAACCTTCTGCTGATCCTGGAGTTCGCGGGTCATCAGGCCGATTTTTGTCACCGGCGCATCGGTGATCGTTGCGATGGCATCCTTCGCGCTGGCGAGCAGCTTGTCATAGCCGGGCAGGCCATGGCCGGTGAGTTTGATGAGTTCGGCATTCTTGGCGACGATTCCGCGGGTTACGTCGTCAATCTCCCGGAGGGCCTTGTCGACCTGCTGCAACAATTTTGGCTCTTCGGTGAACGGTGCCTGGATATTGGCGATCTTGTCGGCAGCGTCGCGCCCAAATTCTTCGATGCTTGATATCTTCCCGCTATTGTCGCGCGGCTTTTTGTGGCTGTCGCGGCGCAGGCCTTGGGCTAGAACGCCGCTATCAAGGCTCTTGTCGATCTCGGCGGCGACGCGATCTTTCGCCTGCGAAGATGCAAAATCGATGATGGCCTGTTGAAATCCCTTGCGATCGATTGCCTGGCCGCCGAAATCCGCATGCTCACTGACCGCAAGGGCGCGTGTGACAGCCGCTGACAAGTCCTTGTCGGTCTTGGCCGCCTGTACGCCCGCAACGGCCTGTCGGAGTTCGGCAGCGCGTTGGTCCAGGAGATTCAGGCGGGTGGCAGGGCTGCCGGCGTTGCGGGCGAAGATGGCCCCCAAGGTACCGCCGACGGTCCTGGTGCCTGCGACAGCGAAGGCGGACTGCGATGATTGCTTTTCCGCCAGCGCCTGCGCCCGAAGATTGATAGCCGTGAGCCTGGCATTCGCGATGAGCAGCGCGTTTTGATGTTCGAGTTTTCCGGACGTCAAATCGAAAATGCCGCCCAAGACGCTCTGTGCATCGGACAGACCATCGGCGCCGACCTTGGCGAGGTCCGCGGCGTCCGCATTCTCGCCGAGCTTCGTGGTGAGCAGACTCACCGCCGTGGTGCCGAGCAGCAGCGCGGTGCCCCAAGGTCCGGCGAAGAAACGGCCGACGCCCGCCAGTCTTCCGCCCATGGTTGAAAGGATGAAACTCGCCTGGCTGGCCTGCTGCGCGAAGGCTGTGAGGAAGCGCTGCCCCCCTTGGATTTGGATGCCAAAGTCTTGTACTTGTTGAGAAAGTTGGACCATTGCGAATTGGTTGGATCGGGCACCCACCCCCAATGCCGTTTGACCCACCGCGAACGCGCGCTGTCCACCAGCGGCGGCGATAGCGGCGGCCTGAACGGCCTTGTGTGTGGCGGCGAGCTCGTTGAGGCGCGCCGCCTCCGCCTCAGCCGCATCGGCTGCAGCAATCGAGGCAGCTGCATAGGCGCGGGTGGTTTCGGTGGCTTTGGCGGCATCGCTCGCCACCAGATTGGCTGCGTTCGCGATGGCGCGCTGCTGGGTCGCGAACGCCTGGGCAGCGGTTGCCGCCGCCGCGATGCCGCGCGGGTCCAGTTCGAGCGAAGGAAGTTTCAGCGGGCCCGCAATCAACCTTGCCCGAAGGGCTTCAACCGACCGGCCAAGGTCATCGATTTGCGATTTTGGCCCGCTGAAATCGAACCGAACGTTTTGACCAACATTGGCCATCTTCTGGCCGATCCGTCCGAACGAACTCGAGATGAAGTCCTCGAACTTTCGAACCTCGACGGTGGCCGATCCGTCGGCTTGGACCTTCAAAAAAACCGGAAATTGATTGGGACTTGCCATCCTGGTTTTCCTATTTCGAAAGCGCCGCCGTCATCAGGCCAGGGACGCGCGCCTGCCATTTTGCGGCGATTGACTGAGGGTCGAAGCGCTTGCTGCGCCTCGTTTGCTTGATCAGAACGAAGGCGATCACGGAAACTGCGGCGCGGCCGGCGCGCGGCTTGCCACTCTTCGGCAGCCGGCGCGCGGATCGTGGGCGAAGCGGGGTGATCGAGACGCCCTGGGCGACAAGATAAGCGATGCCTGCGCGGCGTGTCGGGACAAACTGAAGCCGCCCGATGCGCTCATTCAGACCGCTCTTCGCCCACAATTCCGGTGTGATTTTCTGCCGGCCTACTCGGGACGGAATTTCAGTCGTTGGGATGGCGAGCCAACGCCCGCCCTTCGCTCGAATAGTTGCGCCTTCGGTATAGGCCTGCAGCGCACCCGCGGTGCGTGGGCTGCCGGTCTTCGCATAGATCACGCCCGACGCCGACCAGCCGCCGGCGCCGCGGTCCTGAATGCGACCCTTCTTCTGGTCGGAGGTGTATCGCACCGCGCGCGAGAGGCGGCCCAGGCGCTGGCCATTCATCACGGAACGGATATCTCCCAGCGCACCGGCGGCGGCCTGGTCGGTGGCGCGCTTGGCGGCGCGTTGCAGGCGCGCGTTCATGTCGCGGACGAAGGCGCCCGCTGAAAAGCCCGTGCCGGCGCTGATGGCGAATTTCACGCCGCTTCCCCGACTGGCTCGGGATCCGCTTCGGCCACCACCTGGTCGTCATCGTCGACCGGCGCAAGCAAGCCCAGGGCGTGCAGCGCCAGTTCGGTGATCGCTAAGCCAGGCACGACGCCAGGCACTCCGGCGGCGGCGGCCTGTTCCTCGAGCTTCTGCAGCTTGCCCTTGAGCACGACCAGGCAGGCCATCATAACGGTGGCGCCTTCGCGCATGAAAGGCGCGTCGACGCCCTCCCAGCCGCGAAGGAAAAAAGCGAGCGCATAGCCGGGTGCCTCCGCCTTGAACCGATCGCGGCGCTCGACCAGCAAGGCCAGGCGGCGCGAAATGGTCGCGCACCGCACCTCAAGTTCGCCGACTGCGGCGGCATCTTCGGTGGAGAGATCTTCGCCGCGGTCGACCGCGGCCCACAACTTGAGTAGGCGCGGATGCTCGGCGGCGAATGTCTTCGGCGACCAGCTGGCGCGCAACACCTTGACGATCTCGGCCCGGATATCCGCTTCGGGAACCGGATAGAGACCATTCCGGCGAACGAAGTGGTAGAACCGGGCTTCGTCCCGCGGCTCCCTAGCTTTGAATTGGAAGACCGGAGGCTGATCGAGATGCGCGAGCGATGGCGGCGACCAACTGCTGCAGGCGTCGTCTTTTAGGCCGAATTGTAGGGGCACGGATGGTCAACTCGCCTTGAGCGACACCCGTGAGGCGGATTATAGCACCGCCGCTTCGAATGTCACCGAAGATTGATCCATTTCGGATCAAAATTCGCTTGACCGCACGCGCTGGACCCCCTTTCTGGTCGTTAGGGAGCCGTTGCTATCACTTGCGCGTGGCCCTGCATCATGACACTTTTGTAATGTTGGCCATGTGTTTGGTTCGCCGACGCAGTTCATGGAGGATTTCACTGAAAAACAGCGCCCGCCGTCGATGGGTTGCGCGCTCACCCGGCACGCCTCTGCCCGCGGCGACGAACTCTTCGCCGGCCCATTGGGCGAGTAGGTCATCTGGTGCCTGGGGCATCATCGTTCACCGACTGCATCCGACGGCCGTGTAACGAAGAAACGTCCGAAATGGATCAATCACCGTTCAGAAGATCGGCCGAAAGGTGCTGGCGCTGGGCGGAGGCTCACTGACGCCCCGTCGCACCGGCCTCGGTCAGCAGGAATGCGGCGCCGCGCTTGCGCTGCTCGAATTCAATCAGGCGCCGGTAGGCTTCGGCAAGTTCCTCATGCGCCTCGCGCGCCGGCGCGGACCTGGTGGCCTCGGCTTGCCTGCGGGAGATGGCATAGCGCTGTAGATAATAGTTGAAGTCCATTTCCAGGTGACCCTGTTCGAATAAGATCCAAAGATGGGGCGACTCCCACGCCGCGACGATCGTCATCTGGCGCAGACTTCATGAACATTTCACAACCATGGTTATGCGGAACGACGAAGAGCACGCCGCAGACGTTGCGGGCATCGGCGGACGCTTAGTGATCGATTAACCCCGGAGCGCGCATGGTGTCGGGCCCCGATGAGCGGGGGCCTCCCGGCGCAATTCTCCCACGAAAAGCGCCGGGAGCGCTTAACGCCGCTTTAAGGGTTCATATCTCATGCAGGCGCATTCTGGACCTATCCGGAAGCCAGGGTCCAGGCAGAGGGCTCCGGGTCGCGTACGAGCGGCCGGGAGCCCTCAAAGCTTCAGCACCTATGCACGCCCCAATATCGATCCCCGCGCGCAACGGTGCCGCTGCTCAACATGGCGCACGAAACGTCGACGCCGGCCGATGTCCGGCAGAAGGCGGCGACGCGATTGTAGGTCGTGCCGTTGGGTTTGCACTGCAGCACCTGGCCCGACGCGAGCGCTGACAGGTTCGCAGTCGCGGCCTCAGCCGATGCGCTTGGGCAGGGCGCGCGCCAGGGTTGCAGGTGCCGTCCTTCTCGCGCGCATTGATGCCTGCAATCCGGACCCGGGTGCCGTCGGAGCATCGCAGGGTGTCGCCGTCCGTGATCGAGGCGACAGTGCAGGAGAAGGCTTCACCACTGCTAGCCGGCATCTGTCTAAGTATGAGGTGGAATCCAGGCATTCGAGCAAGAGCCAGACCGACGACGAATATCGCCAGAAATCCAATGACGAAGATCGCGACAACAGATCGCATCAATCGGGTCCCAACTTGACCGGCGCCGCCCTGAACGGCTTGTGGAAGGTCATTGGCGCCGCCCCGTGGTTTCCTCAGTCCCGATGACCGCGGCGTTGAGCTTGCGCCGAAGCTCGGCTCGACAATTTTCGTCACCCTGGCCTGCTGGCGGACCGTTCATGGTGCGAGGGTAACAGTCGGCTCGCCGTGCGTCGACGCGTTTGCGGGGCGTTGCCGCACGACCGAGTTTGTTCCACATTCGTTCGCATGCGATTCACCCGCGACGAGCTCAGATATCTTGCCCTGATGGCGCTCGACGAGATCGCCGACGAGTGCGGAGAAGAGCCGGCGCCTCGATCACTGTGGTTGCGGTTCCTGCTCGCCTGGCTGTGGATCGAGGCCGGAGCCGATCCGGCGAAGAAATGGATATTCACCAGCTTTTGGGATGCAGCAACATCGCCCAAAACGACCGATCCGCACCGCGGCATGCTGGATAGGTACATTCGCAGCACTGGCGCCCAGTCGGCGATCAACGGAATTTGCCGCGAGCTCGGATGGGAAAGAACTGTCTCCTTTTTGCAGGAAATGCGGGTTCGTCGAGGCGTGGACTGAAGCTTTTCGGTGCCCCGACGCAAGTTTCTGCTCAATCCGAAACGGAACCATAAACAAACACGGGCCGAATCTGGTCGGTCTGAAACATTTTTTGCGGTCCCTCACCGCTTAGCCCGGCCGGATCGCACAGGTAGGACCCGCGCTTTCATTGCGAGTGAAGATCGGTCGGTGCTAGCCTGTCTCGATGACCGTCGCCGCTCCGCTGTGGGCCACGCTGTGCCTGATGCTTGCGGCAGCGCAGTCACCCGGCGCCAGTGCGCGCGAAGAGCTTCAGGACCTCATCCGCAAATTCTCTGATGGGCTCGAGATCACCGACGCGACCCAGTTTCGCAATCTGCACCGCTACACGGACGCCGAGAAGCCCAGCGGAGAGTCCTGGCTGTGCGGCGAAATCGATCGAGATGGCGACGGGCGATGGGCACGGTTCTACGTCCGGGCTCAATCCAGGATGATCATATATCCGCATGCCACATTGGACACGAGGTTCGCCGATCAACTGACTGCCGATTGTCACAGGACTGCCGCGGCGTTTCATAGCGGCACGACCAGCAGAGAGTCTGCCCAGAAAGCATGCACGGCCGCCCTTGCCGTCTCTCAGGCCCGCTTGGAGCAATCGGAGTTCAACACCGATTATCTGACATGGTGCGGTCTTGGCCCTGCGGCGAAGGAGTTGCCGCTACAGGCAAACGATCCCCCGAAACAGTGAAGCCCCGACGTCACCGCCGGGGCTTCTGTGATCCACTGATTTGGCCTGCCTCGAGGGCCGGCGAGCGGATCATGGGCATCCCGCCGAAGCGGTAGCCGAAATCAAACTACGTCGATCAGCTGAGGCGGTCAATCGGCGCATGAGGCACCGAAGAACTCTTCGACGTCTTCGGGCCCGAGATCGAAATCCTGACCCCTGGCTTGCCGATCGTCGGGCGTCATGGCACTTTCGATGCATTCCGGGGGGAGATCGGCCATGGCTGCCATCATCATGTTCTGGATCATCTGCGGCGGGGTGGCCGCAATGATCGCATCATCAAAGGGTGCGAGCGGAGTGCTCGGCTTCTTCGTCGGGCTGCTGCTCGGGCCACTCGGCATCGTTGCCGCCTTCTTCCTGGGCGGGGAGGAACAGAAGGCAGTGAAGGAACTCGAGGCGGGCACTGCCAAGAAGTGCCCGCGCTGCGCCGAGCTCGTGAAGCCGGACGCACTGGTCTGCAAGCACTGCGGCCACGAATTCGATGCTTCGGCGCCGGCGGCTGTCTAGGGTCGCCACCACTTTTTTGGATCGGCGATTCGTCTTCTCACGGAGCGCCGCGTCGGTGAGTTGCTGAAGGAGTTGGCGCGGACGCCGCCTGAAATATCGGGCGGGATGAGGTTGTCCAATGATGCGACGACCTCCCCTAGCCCCTACGCCGAAGCGCTCGCTAGTAACGGCATGAGCCGCCAGACGGCGCACCGCTATCAGGCGCTGGCGAATGTGCCGCAAGCCGATTTCGACGCTGCAAGCCGAGCAAATGGAAAGACAAAGGGAAAGGGCGGCTCTTTCGAACCGCCCTTCCATGCCTCACCCGGTGGTGAGGTTGCCGGTGGCCCACTTCGTCTGGTCTATCCCGTGGCTCCCGCCGCGATTGGCTCTGCCTGGGTGTGACGCGGCTGGCGTGGGAAGCCTGCTCGCACCGAACAGTTCGTCAATAACGCCAACGATACGGGACGGTCAATCAGCGAATGAGCGAATACGTGAGACTGCCGGCGCTGGCGGCGGTCACGTTGAAGACCTTCCCTTTGACGTTGATCGTCTGCGGAAAGGTCGGGGCGAGCGGCAGTTTCAGCTGCGTGCCGGACCGATCGGGATCAATGCGATAGTCCAGAAGAATTGAGCCGTCTGACACGCCGAGAAAGAGCAGCGAGGTTCGCGCCGGCTTGGCCTGCTCGATAGGTCGCTCGATCAGATTATAGGGGACGCCAGGATTGAAACGCTTGCCGCTATCGAACAGCCCCATTGACCAAGTTCGATCAAAGCGCCCATCCTGATCGTCATCTATCAGGCAGACAGGTTCGGTCGTTTCGTAAGGTGTGACGGTGTCTATGTCCTTTCGCCTGCTGCAAGCCATGAATCCACGTCCGATCGGCCCGGGGATCAATTCTTCGCCTGGCGCAACAGTGATACGCTGGAGACGATGAACGGCCTGCACGCCAGCCTGCGGTACGGCCACGATACGCGCATGATAATCGAAGTCGGTCCACATTTCGTCGCCGACGCTGATCATGACTATCTTGCCGGGTGCTGGAGTTGATCCGATCCGATGCACGATCCCGCTGTCGGTTGTCGCCGTCTGCATCATCGCTATAACCAAGAGCCCGGCCGAGAACACCGCCATTGCCCCTCCCCCGTGAGCGCATCAGGTCGAAGTTACATTAATTAGGGCCGAACCGGAACCAGAAGTCGGATCCTGTGCCATGTCGCGCCGTCGCAAAATGATCGTTGGACCGCGTGCGCGCGTTGGAAATAAGAGGCTCGGGTGCGCTCAGCCGAGCCGGAGCGCATCACCGAATAGGTCGGGCAAGTTGGCGAGCTTGTTGGTCAGCCACAGGAAGAGTTCGGCTTCCTTTTCGGGATTGCCCGGCCCGTAATGCCCTTCGCGTCGATAGATTGAATCCATTTCTTTCTTGAGCGCTTGATACGCGACGCCTTGGCGCCAGACTTGATCAAGGCGATCATGGGTGCCCAGATCGAAAAGCAGCCGCGACATATTCATCGCCTGCAAAAATCCAATCTCGAGATTGCGGTCGGGGTATTGTCCCTCCCTCGCGATGTACACGAGGAAGTCCCTCACTGCAGCGTAAACCTCATGCCTTCGTTCGAAGAGATCGTGTCGAAGAGATAGTTCGTTCAAACGCGTCTGCCGCTCGAGGATCTCATTCTGTTTCTCTGAGATGCCGGCCTGCTTCGCGGTGATCGCCAGTTGCTTTTTGCCGACGTAATAAGCGGCGCCCACGGCTAGGAGCCCGGTCACCAGGGTTGCGAATGCTTCCCATGTGAAGGCGTGCCAGTCAATTCCACCCATCAGCGGCGCAGCGCCTCATCAACCAGCCGGCGAATGGCTTCCGGCCGGGACGGCTGATCATCCTGGCGGGCGATCCATGCGTCGACCGCAGTAAGCTGGTCGGGCTGCAGGCGGACGCCGATCATTGTGCCGATGCCGGTAGCGGGACGACCAATCTTCTTTTTGTTATCAGAAATGCTTGAGCGAGCCATCCGTTTTTGATAACAGAAAGGCGAGCCGAGGGGAAGCGTCCACTTCCCGCCCGGCTCTAACCGCAACCGTCTACATGGAGACGATCATGGCTGACACCACCACTACGCGCCGGGCGCTGCTCGGCGCAACTTTTGCCGCCCCGGTCGCGGCAACGATCCTCACCACTCCTGCCGCTGCTGGCCAAGGCCTGTTCGCAGCCCGGCTGGCCGAATATCACCGCTGCTGTGCCGTGCACGAGGCTTGGCACAAGGCAAACATGACCCCGGCGTGCGCCGCACACGACGCGATGAAAGCGGGCACTGATGAATGGCAGGCGACCCTCAAGCGAGTGTTTGAGCTGGAAGGAGAAGTCGGCGAATACGTCGATCGTACCAGCGACGCGCTGGACAAGCTGCTCGTTACACCCGCTCCCGACTATGCGGCGCTGGCGGTAAAGCTGGAAATCGCCCTGCAGGAAGACGTCTTCAACCTGCGCGACGATTATTCCGAGTTCGGCGCGGTGCTGCTGGCCGACGTCCGCCGGCTCGGACGGGAGGGTTGAGCGATGATGACCGAAATTCAACGCTGCACCGCAAAGGCGCCCGTTCCGTCGCTCAACGAAAATCGCCGCGGCCGAGAATGTTTTCTCGACGAAAGCGGTGAACCCTCCGATCGAGCCGGTCCAGACCTGACGACGGCCGAGCCGATCGAGGACGTCATCTCACGCCTGAAACGCGCGCGATCGACGTTCCCGATGGAGTTCATCCAGGCATGCCGGGATTCCGGAATTTCGCTGCACGTCATGTACTGGAAAGACGGCACTAAGGAATTCCGCGTGGGCTACGCCTGCGATGTTCAGGAGGATATCAGGCGAGCCCGCGGCGATGCACTCGAGGCGATTTTGCGTTCCACCGATCGCCGTCGCGAAAGCGTGGTCGAGGTCGTGGAATGGCTTGGATGGTTCGTCGACAATCGGCCATTCGCCTCGATCGAAGAGGCTGCAGATCAATATCTCGCGATCGGCGGCCGGATCCTGGCCGATCCAGATGGCGGTTGCACCGAGGCCTTGTCGTTCGATCCACAAGTGCCCGACCTCGAATTTCGCGAGGGCTACCCTCGCCGCCGCGTCCTGCACCGCTATGGTGCAACGTTAAGGCAGAAGGGGGCGCGGGAGCAAATGGCCGAGCTCGTCAAGGCCAAGGGCGCCTTCCGGCCCGGATGCGGTTGGTACGTGCTTGAGGCGCCGCGCCAAAGCAGGGAATCCGGATCATGACGTCGATGGACGTCGCGTTGATCTCGCCACCCACGGCCCACGGCGAGGCGGTATGGGAGGAAAGCGCCGGGGGCCTGAGCCTTTTCGCAACCATACCCAAAGGCCACGGGGTCGTGGCCATCGCCGGCCAAGTCGCGATCTATGACGAAGACGATCTGCGCCGGAATGAATTACAAGACGGCGCGTTCTACGTCGTCGAGTATCAGTCGCCGCGATCGGGAATGAGTTGGCAGACATTCCACGCCGACGATCGGCGGCGACTTGATACCAGCCGGGAGGTCGTCCGGGCGGTGCGATGCCAGCGGAATCCCGAACATTGGTGGCTTAGGCACGCTCGTGCTTCGTTCGTGAGCGGCCCGATGCTCGACTTCAATCTCACCGACATGATCGTCGGCAAGGTCGTCGGCATCTACCGGCCGTAACCCCCTCGTGACGAGCCTATAGCCCCGCTGGCCTGTGCTGGCGGGGCCATGCGCCTTCTCGATCAGGAGTTGATATGTCGCTTTTGCTTCCCGGAGACCTTTTTCGTCGCCGCTCCAAGCTCGCGATATCCATCCACGAGGCCGCTCATGCCGTTGTGTCGCTGGCGCAGCCGCCCGCGCCGAAGATCAACTGCGTCTACGTAAAACACAGCCACCTTCGGCAATGGGAGGGTAGTACGGTCTATCCTCACCGCTGCAGCCTAGGTGCGGGGGCGGGATCTCGGACCGCCATAAAGTGCGAACTGTTGGTCACCCTGGCCGGTCCCGTCGCGGAAGCCCGATGGTGCTTGCGGCATCGAGAGCGTGCGATTGCGGTGGCGGCTTCCAACGCAAGGGTCGCAATACGAATGAAACACAAGGCCGACACCGACTACGAGCGGGCTGTCAAATACCTCTCGCGGCTCGGCGCGATCGATCTGGAACAAGCTTTCGTCGACGCATGGCTCGAAGCCGAATTGATCGTGCATGAGCATTGGCAACGTATATTGGTAATCGGTCGCGCCGTCCGAAACACGGATATTCTGAGCGGCGAGGAAGTGGTAGCCCTTTGGCAAGCGTGAGTGCCGGGTGATTGCCAAGAGCAGATTCGCCAGTTTCCGACCGGGAAATCGCGCCAGAAATAGTCGTTTAAAATCAATGGTCGGGGCGACTGGATTCGAACCAGCGACCCCCACACCCCCAGTGTGATGCGCTACCAGGCTGCGCTACGCCCCGACCGGCCGGGCCTCCCGACGAACGGGTCTCCGGAGCCGGCGGTTTAGGAGCAGGGCGGCCGCAAGGCAAGCCGGCGCTGCAGCTTGCCTAAACGTTGGGGGGCGTGATAGTCGCGCGCCCTTCCTCACCTCGCATCGCGCGCAGACCATCAGGTAGACAAATACATGCTCGCATCACCCGCTTATGCCGCCAACGGCGCCGCCGCCTCGGGCGGAGCCGGCGGCTTCCTGTTCGGGAGCGGCATCATTCCGCTGCTCCTGATGTTCGTGATCTTCTATGTCCTCCTGATCCGGCCGCAGCAGAAGCGGGCAAAGGAGCATCAGGCGGCGATCGCGGCGGTCAAGAAAAACGATGTCGCGGTCACCGGCGGCGGCATCATTGGCAAGGTCACCAAAGTCGACGATGCTGAAGTCGAACTGGAAATCGCCCAGGGCATCAAGGTCCGCGTGGTCAAAGCGACGCTGGCCGAGGTTCGCCCCTTCGGCCAGCCGGCCAACGACTGAGAGCTGAGCCGAACATGCTGGACTTTTCGCGCTGGAAAAGATGGGCGATCAGCCTGTCGCTGCTGCTCGGGGTGCTGCTCTCGATCCCCAGCCTGATGGGCGAGAGTAACGCCAACAAATATCATCTCGGCTTCCTGCCGCGCATCAACCTCGGCCTCGACCTGTCCGGCGGCAGCCATTTGCTGCTGGAAGCCGATACCAATGACGTGCTCAAGTCGCGGCTCGGTGCCATGGACGATTCGATCCGCTCGGCGATGCGCCGGCACGATCCCCGCATCGATATCGGCGACATTTCCACGTCGAACGGCCAGTTGGTCTTTTTCGTCCGCGACGTGGCGCAGGTCGATGCCGCGGTCGAGGAGGTGCGCAGGCTCACCAATGGCGTCGGCACCACCGGCCAGCGCGACTGGGACGTTTCGGTCGCCGATTCGAACCGGGTCATCATGCGCCCGACCCAGGCTGGACTCGACAGCTTCGTCGCCGAGGCGATGAAAGGCGCGGTCGATGTGGTGCGCAACCGCATCGATGCGCTCGGCACGCGCGAGCCGACCATTGTCCAGGAGGGGTCCGACCGCATCCTGGTCGAAGTCCCGGGCGTGCAGGATCCCAAGGTCCTCAAGGACACGATCGGCCGCACCGCCAAGCTCGAGTTCAAGCTCGTCGACATCAATGTCGGCCAGGCCCAGTTGGTGCAGAACCAGGTGCCGTTCGGCGACGAAATCCTCCATTACGAAAATGGCGCGCCGATCGCCGTGCAGCGCCGCGCAATCATCAGCGGCACCCAGCTGACAGACGCCAAACTCTCCTACGACCAGAATAATCTTCCCGCGGTGTCGATCAGTTTCGACACCGAAGGCGCGCGGCGCTTTGGCCGAGTCACGCAGGAGAATGTCGGCAAGCCCTTTGCGATCATCGTCGACAATGTCGTGATTTCGGCACCGACCATCAACGAGCCGATCCTGAGCGGTAATGCCCAGATTTCCGGCGGCAACTTCACCGTCGAGTCGGCCAATACGCTGGCGATTGCTCTGAAGTCCGGCGCGCTTCCGGTCGCGCTCAAGGTGGTCGAGGAACGTACCGTGCTGGCTCAGCTCGGCGCCGATTCGATCCGCGCCGGCGTCACCGCCTCGGTGATCGCCGTCGTGGCGATCGTCCTGTTCATGCTCGTCACCTACGGGCGCTTCGGCATCTATGCGAACATCGCAGTGATTCTGAACGTGTTCGTGATCCTGGCCGTGATGGCCCTGTTCCACGGCACCCTCACGCTGCCGGGCATTGCCGGCTTCGTGCTGACTATTGGCACGGCCGTCGACGCCAACGTGCTCATCAACGAGCGCATCCGCGAGGAGCGAAGACGGGGCCGCAACGTGGTGCAGGCGGTCGAGCTGGGCTATAAGGAGGCGAGCCGCACCATCTTCGAGGCGAATGCGACGCACGCCATTTCGGGCTTCGTGATGCTGATCATGGGATCGGGCCCCGTCAAAGGCTTTGCCATTGTGCTTCTGATCGGCATCGCCACATCGGTCTATACGGCCGTGCTGTTCACCCGGATGCTGGTCGCTGGCTATCTGCGGCGGCAGCGGCCGGCGACGATCCACATTTGAGGTCGGGACGATAATATGCGCCTGCTGAAACTCATCCCCGACGATACCAATATCGATTTCGTCCGGCTGCGTGGCTGGGCGTTCGGGCTCACCTTGCTGCTCAGCATCCTGGCGATTGGCGCGGCCGCCACGCGGGGATTGAACCTGGGCGTCGATTTCGTCGGCGGCCTGTCGATCGAGGCCAGGTTCAGCCAGCCGCCGCCGATGGAAAAGCTGCGCGCCACGGTGGACCGGCTCGGCTTCGGCAATGTCAGCCCCCAGCAGTTCGGCGACAAGCGCATCGTCTCGCTGCGCCTGCCGATCCCCAAAGGCGCCGATGAGGGCGCGACCAACGCCGAGGTCAACCAAGTCCAGGCCGCGGTCAAGGCGGAGTTCCCCGATGTCCAGTTCGGCAAGACCGATACGGTCTCCGGCAAGGTGTCGGGGGAGCTCACCACCCGCGGCATCATCGCCGTGCTGCTCGCAATGTTTGCCATCGCCATCTGGGGCTGGATCCGCTTCGAATGGCAGTTCGGTTTTTCGACCTTCGTCGCCATCCTGCACGACGTGCTGATGACGCTCGGCTTCTTTGCCATCACCCGGCTGGAGTTCGACCTGACGATCGTCGCCGCCATGCTCACCATTGTCGGCTATTCGATCAACGACAAGATCGTGATCGACGACCGCATCCGCGAGAATATGCGCAAATACCGCCAGATGGACATGCGCGGCATCGTCAATCTTTCGGTCAACGAGACGCTTCCGCGCACGGTGATGACCTCCCTGACGATCCTGCTCGCGCTGGTCTCGTTGCGGCTGTTCGGCGGCCATGTGCTGCGCGGCCTCACCGAGGCGATGATCGTCGGCGTGATCGTCGGCACCTATTCGTCGATCTACGTTTCCTCCTCGCTGCTGATCTCGCTGGGCCTCAAGCCCCAGCCGCTCACCGCGCCCAAGGTCAAGGGCGTGGCCGAGCATGCCGAACGCGTCACCCGCCGCGAGACGCCTTGAGCCGATGCCGCGCTTCGAACGAAGCGGAGTGGCCGAAGGGCCAGTGGTCCAGGGCTTCACGCCCGATGGTTTTTCGGTCGATGGCAATGTTTATCGCGCGGTGCTGCTGACACCTGAGAAGGCTGCGGCCTGGGATGCGCCGGCATTTGAAGCCCTGACGATCGACGCATTGGAACTACTGCTTGCGCTCGATCCCTCGCCCGAATTCGTCATCCTCGGCACGGGCCCGACGCATCGAATCGCGCCGCGCGCCCTCACCGCCGCTCTCGATGAGCGTGGCATCGGCATCGAAGCGATGGACAGCCGCGCCGCCGCGCGCACCTGGGGCCTGCTGCGCGGCGAAGGCCGCTGGATCGCGGCCGCGATCATGCCGCTGCGGTAATGACGTCGGTGCGCTCGGGCG
>Ga0081539_10004703_pt1 | contig 14799 bp, 17 predicted proteins | sample TabmetS4T2R2_FD_71023 | JGI IMG/M metagenome (GOLD analysis project Ga0081539, IMG submission 71023) | Tabebuia heterophylla rhizosphere microbial communities from the University of Puerto Rico - S4T2R2 | ecosystem: Host-associated > Plants > Roots > Rhizosphere ...
GTATCGGTTTGCTCTTCGGTCGGAATTCGTTCGCCGGTTTCGAAGCGGTGAAGGAGAGTGAAATCCAGGCCGGTGCGGCTGGCCACCTCGCGCAAGGCAAGGGCGCGCGCTTCGCGTGAGAAACGGAGCCACTCCGAGAAGCTATTATTCGGCTTTTCCGTTGACACGTCGCGTCAACGTTCTGCTCTCGCGCAGTTCACACTGCAAACGTTTTTTTATTGGCCTCGCTCTTTGCGGTCTTCCTCCGCCAATAGGTCGGAGAGCGACGCGTTGAGGTCGGCCACATCTTCCACCGTTGCACTCCCCATGCTCGCCCGTCGCAAGGCGGAAGTGCGCCGGAAAAAGGCGCGATATGAGGCGCGCGAACCGGGGGCGTCGGCCACGTAAGCGGCGGCGTTCGCGGCGGAGATGCTCAATTGCGCGGCGGTGGCGATGGCGTCCTGGTTCGCTCCGAGAAAGAGGAAGGTCCATTTGTAAACTTCGCTCTGGTGCTTGATGCGATCGCTGATGTCATGCCACGTGTAGCGCCGGGAGGCGTTTTCCAGACCATCGGTAAGAATGGCGACGATAACTTGGGCCGGGCGATCCTTTTCCGGTAGCTCGACTAGGCGTTTCCCGAGCTCGTCGATGGTCTGCCCAATGGCGTCAAGGAGCGCGGTGCTGTTGCGTGGCACGTAGGTTTCGCTGTTGAGCGGGACAACCTCTTGCACCGGGAGCGACCGGCACGGTACCAAATACTCGTCGTCGAAGAGGACGAGCGTGAGTTTTGCGAGGCCTTCCAGCCTCTGCTGCTCGAGGAGGAAATGATTAAACCCTTCGATCGCTGCTTCCTTGCAGCTGCCCATTGATCCGGAGCGATCGAGCACAAAAGCTATCTCTGTGTAACGACTGTTCATGAGCTGAGAGTAAAGCGTTGACAGCTTTTGTCAACAGATAGCCGCAGGAGAATTTATTCTCGCCGGGTTTCCACAGCTTCCGCGAGGCTCGAGGCGACTTAATGACTACCAAGAGGGAATCGCTCAAGGAAAAGCCGCCGCGCGAATCAGTTCCCAGACGGCGGCGAGATCGGCTTCGGTGGTGAGGAGGTTGCCGAGACCAAGCCGAAGGGCGCTCTGCCCGTGCAGCTTCGTGACCGTAAGGTAGGTTTTTCCTCCGGCGTTGAGATTTTCCACGAGGCGGGCCACTTCTTCGTCAGGCCAACCGCGCAGGCCGAAGCAAACCACCCCCATCACTACCGGCGCGAGCAGCTCGAAGCGCGAATCCTGTTCCACCCACGAGGCAAAAAGTCGGGCCAGGCGCAGATGATCGCGAATCCGTGCTGCCAGGCCTTCGCGACCAAAGGTGCGCCAGACCATCCAGGCCTTGATCGCGCGAAACCGGCGGCCGAGCGGCACGCCGTAGTCCATGTAATTGATCTCGGCGCCGACCGAATCGCCGCGCAGATATTCCGGGACGAGGGTGAAGACGCGCCGGAGCCGCTCGATTTGCCTGACGAACAAGACGCTAAAATCGAGTGGGACAAACAGCATTTTGTGCGGATTGATAATCAGGGAATCGGCTTCATTCCAGCCCTGTGCGACCCATTTGCATTCTGGGAGAAGGGCGAGGCCCGCGCCATAGGCCCCGTCGATGTGAAGCCAAAGTCTTTCCCGGCGCGCGATCGCGGCTAGCGCTGGCACGGGATCGACGCTTGCGGTGGAGGTTGTGCCGACCATCGCAATCAGGGCGAGCGGCCGAAAGCCTCGGGCGCGATCATCGGCGATCGCCTGTTCGAGAGCGCGCAGGTCCATCCGAAAATTGGCATCGGAAGCGACGCGGCAAACGTTTTGCTCGCCCAATCCGAGCGCAATCGCTGCTTTCTCGATCGAGCTGTGCGCCTGATCGGACGCATAGATGCGAAAGGGTCGAAGTTCCGGCCGCCCGGCCAAACCCAGTTCGCGCACCGATTCTGCTGCGGCTTCCCGCGCCGCGGCCAGCGCATGCATGATGCCGATCGAGGCGGTGTCGAAAACGACGCCATCGAATTCTCCCGACAAGCCTAGCCATTGACGCAGCCAGTCGAGGACGAGGGTTTCGAGCTCGGTCGCAGCCGGCGAAGTGCGCCAGGTCATGGCGTTGATGTTGACCGCGGCCGAGACCATCTCCGCCAGCACTCCGGGCGCGGTGTTCGTCGAACCAAAATACGCCATGAATCGCGGATGCCCCCAATGGAGGAGGTTTGGAATGATCACCTCGCGCACGTCGCACAGGATCTCCTCGAGGGGTTCACTTTTCTCCGGCGGTTCGGAGCGTAAGGCGCGCAGGACGGTGCCCGGCTTTTCGTTAGGCGAGACGCGGCGCTGGGCGATCGTTTCTCGATAATCGGCGACCCAGTCGGCCAATTCGTGCAGTTGGCGCCGAAAAACTTCGGGCGCTATATCGCCCAACGGCGGAGGTTCGGAATCGGAGTGGGATTGGCCGGTCGAAGGCAAAATCAGTTCGGTCCAGCCCTACCTTTGGGCTCGTCTCCTTTCCGGTAAAGGAGTCGAATCGACCGGAGGAAACGGGCTACTTCTTGCCTTTGCCTTCTTTGGCCTCAACCGCAATCGCGGTCATGCTGTACATGATTGTGACCTTGGAGCCGATTTTGACCTCGCCCTCGATCTTGGTCTCGGCATTGCGGGCGATCTCCCATCGTTCCTTGCCCTTCTGCACCACGATCATGCTGTCGGTCATTTCCAGCACCGGACCGGTCACTTGATAAGTTTTGGTCGAGCCGGCTTGAGTCGCTTGGGCAAAAGCGAAGATGCCGGCGGCGAGTAATCCGCACCAGGCGATTGAGCTGTTCATGCCCGAGTGAATGCTCAGGAGATTCGCCTCCTGGCAAGCCTTTTCTTCGTTTGCTTTTGTAACGGCAACGTTCTCCCCAGCCCGAGGCAGCTTACATCGGTTCGTGAATTCCGTTTTTCAATTCCCAGACGCGCAAGGCCGCCATGAGAAGGCGCCGCGTCCGCATCATGAAATCGGACGAAGGCCTGGCCAATTCATCTGCTGGCTCGAAGCGATTTCGTTGTCGTCGATTCCGCGGTGCCTTCTTTCTTTTCTGGCGGTAACGCTGCGGGGCGGCCACGATCGACAAATCATCGCCAAGGAGGAGAAATCGCTCAGGCTGGATGATTCTTCGCGGCATGTTTTTCCGGCGTGCGCCGAGTCCCGATAGGTCGCGGCGTGAGAAAGTTCGGCAACAAAGAGTTGGTAACGAGTTTGTTACCTTTCGGCGCCATGGCCAGCGATGACCGATTTGGCGCTACAACCTCAGGTCATGATCCGAAACCGCTCTAGCAATTCCTGGCGAAGCTCCATCGCGGTCTGCGGGTTCATCCGGCCGAGGACTTTCTTGCGCCGTTCCGGCTCCATCGCGGCCAGTTCGCGCGCGAGATCGATCCGCGCTTTGCGCTTCGCGTAGCGGCTCCAGCCGATCCCGGCCGCGAGCAGGGCCGACGCGACCCAGACGATGATGTCGCGTTGCTCGATCATTTTCTCCGAAAAACTACTCGCGGATTGGGAGCTTGCCACCTGCCGCTGCGGTTTTCGTCCAGCGAGGAAACGGGCCCAGAGCATGGCTCAGCTTGCGAAAGAGCGGCGTATGCCCGGGCATGAGGCCAACTCCCCTAACGACGAAAGCCCAATTCCAGAACGAAAAACTCCGGCTGAAACTTCGCCATCGGCTCGCGCAGTCTGGCCAGCTCCTCGTCCGGGCCATGAACCTCGAGACGCACCAGTTTCGCAATCGCCAGCGCCTCATTCAGGAGCGGACCGATCTTCTCGAGATGGGCGAGAGCGCTCTCGCCATCGGCATAGCCTTCGCGACAATGGGCAACGTTGCCCTTGAAACTAAAGCCGTAGTAAAGGCATTTGGGCTCGCTCCGCGTCTGCGCGACGCAGCGCTCGGCGATTGACTTGAATTGCGCAAGCTTGTCAGGCGAGACCTCAAAATACGGAACGATGGTGCAGCATCTGTCTGTCGTAGCCATGTCGTGGCTTGCAGATTGAACAAACTTGGCAGGCTTAGCGATTAAAATGTGAAACACATTTCCGCGCGAGATGAGAGCTGTCCGAATCGGTCAACGCAAACAGACTTTGCGACGGGCCGTTCAAAGCGGTCGCTTCCGCGAGCATTTCGGGGGTCGCCCAGACGAGCCGCCGTATCCCCTAAGCGGCGGCTGCGGGAGAAAGCTCGAGGCTGTGGTGGCGTCCGGCGAAAGGCGGGCAGGCGGCTCGCAGGGCCCGGAGTCGCTTGAGCGCTTCCCCCCGTGGCATGCTGTCGGCGGGGCGATTCATCAGCGCCTGGAGCCCATGGATGATGCTGCCTTCGCCGCCGCATCCTTTGAGGATGACGCGCGCCCAATCGCGCATCTCGGGGTCATCCGAAAATCTCTTTTTTGAGCTCATGGCTGACAGTGTTCCCTATTTACAATTTCGGTTTGCGAGCGGTTTCCGGTTGTTTGGCGGACCCAATCAATTTCAGCAGAGAGCCTGAAGCTTGGATACAATGGCTGGAGGTGGCGAAACAGGTCACTGCGGAGGGGCATGCTTCCGCATGCCCATGAGAGCAACTTTAGCCCTGATGCGCCAGACAAGCCCGGATGAAGCCGCTGAAGAGCGGGTGCGGTTTGTTTGGTTTGCTCTGGAATTCGGGGTGATACTGGCAGGCGAGGAAGAAGGGATGACCTTTCAATTCGATCAGCTCTGCGAGTGCGCCGTCGGGTGAGGTGCCGCTAATGAGAAACCCTTTCTCCTCCATTTGGTGCCGGTATTTCATGTTGAATTCGTAGCGGTGCCGATGGCGCTCGAGCACTTCGCGATCCTTGTAGATTTGTTCGGCGATTGTCCCGGGGACGATCTTGGTCGGCCAGGTGCCGAGGCGCATGCTCCCGCCTTTTTTCTGAATCTTGCGCTGTTCGTCGAGCAGACAAATCACCGGCTCGGCTGATTCCTGGTCGAACTCGCTGCTGTTCGCCGCCTTGATCCCGCAGACATTTCTCGCGAACTCGATCGTTGCCACCTGCATCCCGAGACAAAGCCCGAGAAATGGCACATTGTGCTCGCGGGCGAATTGCGCGGCGCGGATTTTTCCCTCGACTCCGCGCTCGCCAAAGCCGCCGGGAATCAGAACACCAGCGACGTCGTTGAGTTGACCATCCACCCCATGATCGAGCGACTCGGCATCGATCAGGCGCAGGTCGATCCCGCAATCGTGACTCGCCGCGGCGTGGGTGAGCGATTCGTAGATGCTCTTGTAAGCGTCCTGAAGATCGATGTATTTGCCGACAACCGCGATCTTGACCTGCTTTTTCGGGTTGATCACGCGACTAACGAACTTGCGCCAGTCGGTCAGATCGGGCGGCGGTGTCTCGAGGCGCAGGAGCTGGCAGACCAACTCGTCGAGGCCTTCCTCGTGCAACATGAGCGGCATCTCGTAAATCGTGTGCGGCACGTCGCGCGCCTCGATCACCGCGTTGACCGGGACGTTGCCGAAGAGCGAAACCTTTTGCCGCACCTCGTCGTCGAGCGGGCGCTCGGTGCGGCAGATCAAAACCTGGGGTTGAAGACCGATTTCGCGCAGCTTGGCGATGCTTTGCTGGGTCGGCTTGGTTTTCAATTCTCCCGCGGCGCGGATGTAAGGAATGAGGGTGACGTGCATGTCGACCACGTTTTGCATGCCGACTTCGAGAATGAATTGGCGGATCGCTTCGAGAAACGGCAGCCCTTCAATGTCGCCGACCGTTCCGCCGATTTCGGTGATCACGACGTCGACTTTCTTCGGATCGGAGACCTGACGAATGCGGGCTTTAATTTCATCGGTGACGTGCGGAATCACCTGCACGGTTTTGCCCAAATAATCGCCCCGGCGCTCCTTGTTGATCACGCTCTCGTAAACCTGGCCGCTGGTCAGGTTGTTGTTGCGGGAGAGGACGCAATTAGTGAAACGCTCGTAATGGCCGAGGTCGAGATCGGTCTCCGCCCCGTCGTCGAGGACGTAAACCTCACCGTGCTGGAACGGGTTCATCGTCCCGGGATCGACGTTCAGGTAGGGATCGAATTTTTGCAGTAAAACCCGGAGCCCGCGCAGCTCGAGGAGTGTGCCTAACGACGCCGCGGCGAGACCTTTCCCTAACGAACTAACCACGCCGCCGGTGACAAAAATATATTTCATCGCGAAGGAGAAGGGTGGCGCGATTGTCCCGCGGCCTCGAGCAGTTTGCTCTCGATCGCCGCGGCATCCTCCGGCGTATCCACGCCCGGCGAGCCGGTGTTGGTGACGAGCACGTGAATGTTTACGCAATTCTCCAGCGCGCGCAATTGCTCGAGCGCTTCGGCCTTTTCCAAGGGCGTCGGCCGCCAGCGAACGAAGCGCAGGAGCAGATCCCGGCGAAATCCATAGATGCCCTGGTGCCGAAAATATTGCAGCCCGGCGCCGGCGTGGCGCGGGTAGGGGATGAGGGCGCGGGAGAAGTAGAGAATGTGGCCGTTACGATCGAGCACGGCTTTGACCTGGTGAGGCGATTGCGCGTCGGCCGGGTTATCGAAGGGATGGACCGCGGTGATCATCTCGATCTTCGAGTCGCGCTGCATTCGCCTCACGAGCCGATTAATCAGGCTCGCTTCGATCAGCGGCTCGTCTCCCTGGATGTTGATGATGTGGGAAGCGCCGCGCAGTTTCGCCGCTACTTCCGCAATCCGGTCGGTCCCGCTCGCGTGCTGCGTGCTCGTTAGGCTGACTTCCGCTCCCCAGGAAAACGCCGCTTCTGCGATCCGCATATCGTCGGTTGCGATGATGACAGAATCGAGCGCGCGCGCGTGACGACAACGTTCCCAGACGTGTTGAAGCAAGGGTTTGCCAGCGATGAGATGGAGCGGTTTTCCGGGAAAACGTGTCGAGCCCCAACGCGCGGGAATGATGCCGACAGCGCGCATTCAACCGCGCTCTCGCGCCTTTTCGTCGAGCGCGAGATAATCGTTGCGCGGGGGGCTGAACGTGTCGATCACGACCGTGTCTTCCAGGGTTTCGACGCCATGAGGGACATTGCCTGGGAGATAAATTGCATCCCCCGATTTCAGCTCGTGCGCCGTCCCCCCGACGAACATTCTTATCCGGCCGCTGACGACGTGGGCGATCTGTTCCTGCGGATGGGAATGCTCCGGGAGCCGGCTCCCGGCGTCGAGTTGCGCGCGCATTTGATACATGGTGGCGCCGCTCGTGATCGTCCGGCGTTTGATGCCGGGCGCGATTTCGATCCACGGATTCTTGTCTTCGTTCACGGATAAGACGATGGCGGAAAGCGAACCGGTTTCCAAGCGGCAAAGGCGAGGAGTACTAGAAGCGGTCTCATAAATGGAAGGAGCCGAAATCGAGCCTTGTAGCGGCGGTCTGTGACCGCCGCTACAAACGACTGTCGGATATTTTTGAGATGGCTCCTAGCGGTGAGAAACCCGCTGCTCCTTGCAGGATTGCCTTCTGCCGCGCTCCCGTTCAACCTCGCCTGATGCCGGAGCTCGAGCCACCGCCGCCGTTGCCCAAATCGCAACCATCCTTCCTGCGCCGCAATCGCACCGTGCTCAAACTCATCGGTGTCGGTTTTCTCATCCTGATAATGCTGATTCCGCTGGCGATGATTCACGGCGTTCTGTCCGAACGGCTGGCGCGCCGGGACACGGCAGTGACGGAGATTACCAGCTCGTGGGGCGGCCCGCAGAGGATTATCGGACCGGTGCTCGGCATTCCCTTCCAATACAAGTCGCGCTCGATGAAAGACACGACGATGCCGGACGGCCACGTCGAGCGGCGCGAGGTCGAAGAGATGTTGGTGGCGACGGCCTATTTCCTCCCAGAGGCGCTCAAGGTCGAGGCCGACGCGCAAACCCAGACACTGCATCGAGGGATTTACGACGCGGCTGTCTTCCGGACTCAGGTGCGCTTGAGTGGAACGTTCGCGCCGCCGGATTTCGGGCCGCTTAAGATCGAGCCGAAAGATGTGCAATGGAAGGACGCCTTCGTTACTTTCGCGGTCAGTGACTTGCGGGGGGCGCGGCAGGGTTTGATCCTGGATTGGAACGCAAACAAGCGCGCTCTTCAACCCGGATCGCAACTTCCCGGTTATACCACCGGCGGCAGCGCCTTGCTCGGAAATGATCAGCCGATCCCTGGGCCGGCGACGTACTCGATTGCGCTCGATCTCAACGGCAGCGGCGGAATGTATTTCGCGCCTTTCGGGGTGCGAAATGAGGTGGCATTGAAATCAAACTGGCCAGATCCCGGTTTCCGCGGCGCCTTCCTCCCCTCGGAGCGAACGGTGCGGGCGGATGGCTTCGAGGCGAAATGGGAAGTCTCCTATTACGGACGGGATTATCCGCAGAGCTGGACGAGCCTCGGCGGCAATCAGCGCTTCAATGAGAAAACGGTTTCGGAATCACTCTTTGGCGCCGAGTTTCTCTCGATTCTCGACGCGTATCGCTATGTCGAGCGCTCGATCAAGTACGGGATTCTCTTTCTCGTCCTGGTCTTCACGACGTTTTTCCTCTTTGAAGTCACCGCCCGGCAGCGGATTCATCCTTTGCAGTATCTGATGGTGGGAGCGGCGCTCTGCCTCTTCTATCTGCTGCTGCTCTCGGTCTCGGAGTTCATCGGATTTGGCTACGCTTATCTGCTCGCGGCGATCGCTTCGACCCTGCTGATCACCTGGTATTGCCATTCGTTTCTTGGCGGGGGAATGCGCACGCTGGTGATCGGGGCGGGTCTGGCGGGGGTTTACACCTTTCTTTACATCACGCTTCGGCAACAGGATTACGCCCTGCTCATGGGCTCGATCGCGCTCTTCGGTCTTCTCGCGCTCGTCATGTTTATCACCCGCCGGGTGGACTGGTACGGGCGCGACGGGAGCTAAGCTGGGGCGAAAAGGAGGCGGTGCAAAATTTTTGCAAAAAAGTCTTGCAGAGATATAGTGTTATAGTTAACTATATCACTATATGAGCGCAGCCGCCCAATCGTCACCGCTTCATCCGGCACCTCGCCGAGCGCGCTCTATCCTGCCGAATGAATCGTGAATGGAACCAAACCCAGCCCATCTATCGCCAACTGCGCGACCGCGGCGTCCATATGATCCTCGACGGCGTGCTCAAAGAGGGTGATCCCCTTCCTTCGGTCCGAAATGTCGCCGCCGAGTACCGGGTCAATCCCCTTACTGTTCTCAAAGCTTATCAACAGTTGGTCGACGAAGAGCTGGTCGAGATGAAGCGCGGTCTCGGCATGTTCGTCAAGCCGGGCGCCCGCCAGCTCTTGCTCAAGGGCGAACGTGAAAAATTTCTGACCGAAGAATGGCCGCGAGTCGCAGCAAAAATTCAACGCCTTGGATTGACCCAGAAAGAACTCGATGCCGCGGCGGCGCGGCGTTCGTTTCCCAGAAAGCGCTAGGACTATGGCGACCATTGAAGCAGACGGACTCCGCAAGGTCTTTGGCACGACCGTGGCCCTGGACCATGTCGATCTTCGCATCGAGGAAGGTCGCATCCTCGGATTGATCGGTCCCAATGGCGCGGGCAAGACGACCGCGCTCAACGCCATTCTCGGCCTTACTTCCTACGAAGGACAACTGCGCGTGCTCGGTCGCGATCCCTGGACAGCACGCGAAGACTTAATGCGCGAGGTTTGTTTCATTGCCGACGTCGCGGTGCTGCCACGGTGGATCAAGGTCACGCAATTGCTCGATTACGTCTCCGGCGTTCATCCGAAGTTCGACCGGGCGAAAGCGGAAAGTTTTCTGGCCAGGACCGACATCAAGCGCACGAGCAAAGTGAGAGAATTGTCCAAAGGCATGGTGGCGCAGCTGCACCTCGCCATCGTCATGGCGATTGATGCCAAGCTGCTGGTGCTCGATGAACCCACGCTCGGTCTCGACATTCTCTACCGCAAACAGTTCTACGATTCGTTGCTCAACGATTATTTCGACGGACATCGCACGATTGTGGTCACCACCCACCAGGTCGAGGAAGTCCAGGATGTTCTGACCGACCTCAAATTCATCAATCACGGCCGCATCGTCCTCGAGTGCAGCATGGAAGAATTCGACTCGCGTTATGTCGAAGTACTGTTGCACCCGGATCACGTGGAGGGGGCGCGCGCATTCAAGCCCCTCTCTGAACGCCAGGTCTTCGGCCGCAGCGTCATGCTCTTCGAAAATACCGATCGCGGGGAGCTAGCCGCTATTGGCGAGCTGCGCCGGCCAAGCATTGCCGACTTGTTCGTTGCCGTCATGAGCGAACCTTCGCGAAGCCACGCCGCGGCAGGCGGTCCAAAGGTCAGCGGCCATTAGTCAGACAGGGGGGAACAATCCATTGAACACAAAGATGGACAATGCGGAATCTGATTTAACCACATGAACACGTCATCGACAGATCAGAAGTCAGTAGGCAGTAGTCAGTTGTCTGTAGTCCGTCCCTTTTACTGGTCGATCTGGCGCGAGTTGTGGGAAAACCGGTCCATCTACATCGCGCCGGTCAGTGTCATGGCGGTGGTGCTGTTCGGTTTCATGATCAGCGCCATCGGCTTGCCGGAACGTCGCCGCGCCGTTCTGCAGCTCGATCCGTCGAAGGCGCGCGCCGCCATCGAAGGGCCGTATGACGTCGCCGCCATGATGATCATGTTCACCGGCTTTATCGTCGGATTCTTTTATTGTCTGGACGCACTTTACGGCGAACGCCGCGATCGCAGCGTTCTCTTTTGGAAATCTCTGCCCATCTCCGATCTGACCACGGTCCTTTCCAAGGCAACCATTCCGCTGGCGATCTTGCCGCTCATCACCTTCGTCATCATCGTAGTCACACAGGTGCTGATCATGATCTGGACGGGCATTCTGCTGATCGCCCATGGAATGAGTCCCCTCAGTACCTGGACACACGTCAATTTGTTTTGGCACTCCTTCGTGTTGCTTTACAGCCTGGTCGCGCTCTCTCTCTGGCACGCGCCGATTTATGGCTGGTTGCTCCTCGTCTCCGGCTGGGCGCGACGCGCGACATTCTTGTGGGCGGTGTTGCCGTTTATCGCCCTCGCGATGTTGGAACGGATTGTCTTCAACACCTCTTACGTGCCCAGCTTCATCAAACATCGGGTCACGGGCTTCGCCCCCCAGGCCTTCGCCTTCGATCCGATGGCGCACCAGCAGAACCGAGTTGCCATTGAATCGTTCGTCCAACTTACGCCCGGGAGATATCTCAGCTCGCCCGGTTTATGGATCGGGTTGCTGCTCGCAGCCGGTCTCATCGCTGCTGCCATTCGCCTGCGCCGTTATCGCGACCCAATTTGATCGGCAAGCAAAGCCAATGCGCACAAATATCGCCATAAAATCAGTCAAGCGGCCGCTGGCCATCCTGGCTGCATTTGGCCTCAGCGCGGTTGTCATGGCCGCGAGGGACAAATCGGAAGATCTCAAGCAGCGTATTCTCGCGCACCCGCAAAGCACCAATCCGGATGATTACGCATTCACGCGAACCGTCCGCACCGAAGGTGCCACCCCTTCTACGGATGAATTAGGTCGCTACAAAAAGGAAACATCCAAACGCCGCGTGCCAGGTTATCATCGCCTGCCGAAGTATTTCGGCGCCGCGTCGACGGTTTCGACGGCTGCGCAAGGCCGCACCGTTTTTCACTCTAAGTCCCTCCCAAAAGATACCGCACTCGTCTTCGACACGGATGTTTCCCAGAACACGTCCGCCCAAGTCACGATTGGCGAGGCAAACGGAACGGCGTTCGCCGAACAAGTCCGGCTATCGGTCAAACCGATGCGATTGAAGTTGCTCATGAAACTCGATCGTTACGAATCGACGGCCCGTTATCATCTCGGTCCGGAAGGCAAACCCCAGCTCGTCGAACACGTTGCTGATCTGAGTGGGTCCGGTCTCGGCCAGGAAGGTAGCGCTCATACAGTCGCCACTTATACCGATTACCGCTTTGTCGGTAAAAGTCCCTAAGATCGACAAAATCATGAGCACCTTCGCCCACAATACAACCTCCCCGCAGCCTTCGCGCAAGACTCTCGCCCGCATCGCGGGAACAATCTATCTCTGCATGGTCTTCGTCGCGCCGTTCAGCCTGCTCTACGTTCCGGGCAAACTGATTGTCAGGGGAGACGCCACCGCCACGGCGGAAAATGTTCTCGCGCACGAAACCATGTTTCGTCTCGCCATCCTCGCCGATTTAATTAACCAGGTGATTTTCATTTGCCTGGCTATCGCTCTTTACCGGTTGCTGCGCGACGTGAGCCGGCCGTGGGCGTGGCTCATGGTTGCCTTCGTTCTCGTTTCCGCCGCCGTCGCTTTTCTCAATGCGCTAAACAATATTGCGGCGGTGACCATTTTCCGTGGCCCCGAATTCCTTTCCGTCTTCGACAAACCGCAGCGTGACGCACTCGGCATGTTGTTTGTTCGGCTGCACAGCCAGGGAGTCTTTATCGCCGAACTGTTCTGGGGACTTTGGCTCTTTCCTTTTGGGCTACTCGTCTTTCGCTCCGGCTTTCTCCCGCGGTTCATTGGCGTCTGGCTCGTGATCAATTGTCTTGCCTACGTCGTGCTGAGCGTGACCGCGTTGTTCTTTCCCGCGTATTACGGCACCCTGTTCAATTCCTTCCTTCCACTGACCCTGGGCGAATTGGCAACGATGCTCTGGCTTTTGATCAAAGGCGCAACGGAAGAACCCTCGCACGAATCAACCGCCGCTACCGCCTGATTCAAACACGGCCAACCAATAAGAAATGCCACAATGAAATCGCGCCAGGAATTCTCACCGCTTTTCATGGCCAGGGCCGCCGGGTTTTTCTGGCTGTTAACGATTATCGCCAGCATGTTCGCTTATCTTATTGGCGGCCAGTTTATCGTCGCCGGCGACGCCGCCGTCACGGCCGCCAATGTTACAACGCACGAATCGTTATATCGCCTGGCTTTGACCGCCAACCTGGTGGCGACGGCGTGTTATCTGGCCGTCACCCTCTTTATTTACATTCTGCTCAAGCCGGTAAATCGCCATCTCTCACTGCTCGCGGTGTTCTTCAGTTTGACCGGATGCGCCCTTGGCGCCGTCAGTGCTCTGCTATTTCTTGCCCCAGTCCTCATATTAAAAAGCGCACCTGGTGTGTTCGCCCTCGCACAGTTGCAAGCCACTGCGCTCACGTTTGCCACCTTGACCGCGCGGGCAAATGACATTGGCCTCGTCTTTTTTGCCCTTCACGTTATGACCGTTGGTTATCTCATTTGCCATTCCGATTTCCTGCCGCGCATTCTTGGCGCGCTGCTCGGAGTCACCGCCTTCTGTTATCTCGCGAACAGTTTCGCCATTCTCCTCGCGCTTCCTTTCCGGAGGTATCTTCTGCCTTTGGTTGCGATTGGTGGTTTGGTTGGAGAAGGAGCTCTGACGGTGTGGCTTCTCGTCAAGGGGGTGAATATTTCGTCTTGGTCGCAGCACGCTCAGCAACCAGCTATCAGCCAAACCAGTCACTGAATTCATTGACAAATTTGCTCGAACCCACACAAAAAACCGCCGCCCGAATAGTCGGCTTTCTTTATCTCTTCACCAACGTCACCGCGATCGTGGCGTTTTCGATTCGCGGCAAACTCATGGTGCTGCGTGATCCGGTACAAAGCGCTACGAATATCGCGGGCTCGGAGCAGCTTTGGCGAATCGGGATTGCCACCGAACTGGTCACGATTGTCGGCGTCCTCATTTTGCTTTGGGGCCTCTATGTCGTTCTTAGACCGATCCACCGCGACGTGGCGCTCTTGGCCGCCTTTTTGCGCCTGGGCGAAAATTTTACTCTGGCCTTCATCACTGTGCTCGAGTTCGCCGCTTTGGCCGCGGTAAAAGGCGTCACGCGCTTACAAGCTTTTGGCGCCGATGCATCCCACGCCCTTGTTTATACCTCTTTGCGCGTTTACGGCGACGCCTTCAATATCGGTTTCCTTTTTCTCGGCCTCGGCTCGGCCGTGTTCAGCCATCTTTGGTGGAAATCGCGTTATATCCCGCGCCTCCTCGCCGGGTGGGAAATTTTCTCCTCTCTGCTCATGGCCGCCATGAGTGTGGCGGTCATCATTTTTCCCGCTCTCGCCAAGTTGGGCATCACTTACATGATGCCGATGGGCCTTTACGAATTCGGTCTCGGCTTTTGGCTGCTCATTAAGGGAATCACCGTGCCAACGGCCGCTGCTGTCGCCGCCACGCCGTCGGAATCAAGATGAAACGCGTCCTCAAAGGAATCTTCAAATGGACCGTCCGCGTCCTTCTCTTCGTGCTCGTGGGAGCATTCGTGTGGGGATTCATCGCTTATTGGATGTCGAGCAACGACTGCGACCGCAGCATTCCTGTCGACGCGGTGCGCATGAAAGCGATCAGATACTGCGAGTACGGACCGCCGGATAAGGTCCTCAAGCTTGAACAAGTCGAAAAGCCCGTGCCGAACGATAACCAGGCGCTCGTTCGTGTGCGCGCTGTTTCACTCAGGTTTTTCGATGGCGGCATGCTCGGAGGCAGCATCCCCGGCCGGATTCTCTTTGGACTTCGCAAGCCGAAGAACATCTGCCCCGGGTCCGATTTCGCCGGAACCGTGGAAGCGGTCGGTCGGGACGTGGCCGAGTTCAAGCCGGGCGATGAAGTCTTCGGGGTAAGAGCGGGAGCTCTCTCTGAATACATCTGCGTCGGGCAGGCCGGGGCGATGGTCTTGAAGCCGGGCAACGTGAATTTCGAGCAAGCCGCGACGATCCCTACTGCGCTCGTTGCCT
>Ga0081539_10004704_pt1 | contig 14799 bp, 15 predicted proteins | sample TabmetS4T2R2_FD_71023 | JGI IMG/M metagenome (GOLD analysis project Ga0081539, IMG submission 71023) | Tabebuia heterophylla rhizosphere microbial communities from the University of Puerto Rico - S4T2R2 | ecosystem: Host-associated > Plants > Roots > Rhizosphere ...
GCGGCGACCGCGAGCCCTGGTGCCCTGAGATATTCTGAGTGCGGCTTACTCGCACTCGCGAGCTCGTGCGAGCGCCTTGATTACCGGTCTCGAGGTTCTTTAGGGACCCGGCCGCCCTCGGCGCCGGTCTCGGTGGCCGGGCCGCGCGGGGCGGCGATTCCGAGCACGCGCATCGCCTTCAGGCCGAGGCCGAGCTTCTCGCGGCCGTCGGTCGAGGCGACGTCGAGGCCCGTGAGGTCGCGCACGCGCTCGAGCCGGTAGCGGATCGTGTGACGGTGCGTGAACAGCCGGGCGGCGGTGCCGGCGACGTTCGCGTCCGCGTCCAGGAACGTCTCGAGCGTCTGCACGAGGTCGGTGTCGTACTGCTCGTCGTACGTCACGAGCGGCTCGACCGTCTCGGCGAAGAAGCGCTGGAGCTCCGCCGGGTCCTCGCTCATGGCCGGCAGCAGGAGGCGGTACGCGCCGGTCTCCTCGAATGCGAGCACCGTGTCGTCCGGCCCGGCCTCGGCGACGTTGGCGGCGAGCAGCGCCTCGTTGCCCGCCCGGTAGAGGTCGACGGGATCGGCGGCCACGCGCGAGTGCCCGACCGCGAAGGTGAAGCCGTGCAGGCTCGAGCGCAGCTCGCGGGCGACCGCGGCGGCCACGCGGCGTACCTCGGGATCGGCCTCGGCCGGCAGCAGCACGACCACGTGCCCGCTGTCGACGACCGCGGCCAGCGACCCGGGCGCGCTCGACCGCGCGGCGCGCTCGGCGGCGGCGAGGACCCGGACGCGCCAGTCCTCGTCGGCGGGCGCGTAGTGGTGGGCGCGCACGACCACGACCGCCGCTCCGGCGCCGACCTCCACGCCCAGCTCGGCGGCACGGGCCACGATGTCGCCGCGATCGGTGACCTGACGGCGCAGCACCGCGGCGAGGAACGCGGCCTGGGCCGCCTCCGACGCGCGCTCAGGCGCCCGCAGGCGCTCCACCTCCGAGCCGATCAGCGTGGTCACGATCCGCAGCAGCGCCGCCGGCGGCTCGCCGCCGCGACCGCGCATCCGCAGGCGCCCGACGATCTCGTCGCCGACGCGCAGGTCGTGCGTCACGACGCCTGCCGCGTCGGCCATCAGCGCCCGCTCGTCGGCCGTCGACCGGGCCGCGACCGCGAGCACCGAGCTGGAGCGGTCGATGAGCACGAGCGACGCGTCGAGCGCGCGCGCCGCGGCGCGCACGACCTCCGGCAGCCCGAGCCCCGACTCGACCGCGTCGGTGACGGCGCTGAGCGCGTCGAGGTGGCTGGCCGGCGCGACGTCCGGCCGGATCGGGATCGGCTCGGGCATCTCTACAACCGGTCGTAGTACCAGAGCACGAGCGCGCCGGCGAGCGCGCCCGCGAGTACGAACGCGGCGAGCACGTAGACGCTCATCACGAGCGCCAGCACGCGTTCGCGCAGCCGCCAGTAGGACCGCCACGCGGGCACGGCGATCAGGGTGAGCCAGGCGACCAGCGACACGAGCGCCGCGACGCCGATCACGATCTGGGTGACCCGGTCGTGGATCATCGCGGTGCACCATTCTGACGCACGTGCCCGGCGACAAGCGCGATCGTGCCGACGAGCGCCCAGATCGCCGTACCCAGCGCGACCCCGCCGATGACGTCGGTGAGGAAGTGCACGCGCAGGTACACGCGCGACGCGGCGACCACCACGACCGCCGCCACGGCCACCGTCACCGCCGCGAACCGCGCCGCCCAGCCCGCGCCGCCGCGCACGAGGATCGTCGCGCAGGCGACGAGCGTGACCGCGTACAGCGTGTGTCCCGACGGATAGGCGTTCAGCGTGACGTGGACGAGCCCGCCCTCCGGGCGCGGCCGCCCGTACGCCGCCTTGGCGACGTGCACGAGGATCACCGACAGCCCGACGCCCGCCACCAGCGCCACGACGTCGGCCCAGTGGCGGCGCACCGCGCTCCACGCGGCCGTCGCGAGCGCGACCGCGATCACGATCGGCAGCGCACCCATCCAGGTCAGGACCTTGGCCGCGTCGACGGCCATCGGGGTCCCGAGGTCGTTCGCGATGGTCGCGGCGGTGTGGTCGAGCGGCGGCATCCCCGCGTCGGTGGCGATGTCGCCGACGAAGAAGAACGTGAACGCGCCGACGGCGAGGAGCGCCACCAGCGTCGTGAGCTCGAGCCCGAGCTCACCCGGCATGAGGCGCGCGAGCCCGAAGCGGGCGGTGACGTCGGTGACCGCCGCCGTGGGCCGGCCGACGAACCGCCACAGCGGGCCGGCGACCCGGACGACGATGCTCCAGCCGGGCTGGTCGCTGCGCTCCTCGAGCCACGCGCGCACGCGCTCGCGGCGCTCCGGGTCGCGCCGGAACCGGACGAGCCAGACGAGGCCGGCGACCACCACGACGAACGTGCCGAACGCGAACAGCCCGCGCGAGACGTACTTCGTCAGCGTGCTGAACGAGTGCCAGAAGACGAACCCGAGCGTCGCGAACGTGGCGGTCCAGGCGCCGGCGCCGAGCACGTCGTAGGGCAGGAAGCGGCGCCACGGGAACTTCGAGGCGCCGGCGAGGAACGGCAGCAGCGGCCGCACGAATCCGATGAAGCGCCCGATGAAGATGGCCGGGCCACCGTGGCGCTCGAAGAACCCCTCGACCTTCTCGAGCTTGTCCTCGGTTATGTGAAGCGGCTGCCCGTGGCGCAGCAGCCAGCCGCGCCCGAGGCGGCGGCCGAGGGTGAACGAGGTCATGTCGCCGGCGACGGCGCACGCCCACGTGATCGCGATCAGCACGAACAGGGAGATCCGGCCCTGCCCAGCGACGAGGCCGCCGACGATCACCGCCGTCTCCCCCGGCGCCACGAAGCCGACGAACGCGCCGGTCTCCAGGAACGCGAGCGCGCCGACGAGCAGGTACGTCCACGGGCCGAGCGTCTTGCCTGCGTCCTCGAGCAGCTTCTCGAGGTTCGGCAGCGGGATCACCCCCGTGCCGATCAGCGCCGCGGCCGCGACGACCACCCAGCCGCCGATGAACGTCAAGCGCCCCAGCTTGTGGCGCCGAATCACCAGGAACGCCGCCAGCGCGACGGCGCCGAGCATCCAGCCCCACTTCATCGGGCCGGCTCCACGGCGATGGCGCCGGGCATTTCGACGGCGGCGGCGCGGGCCGCGTCCGGTGTCGGGAACACACCGAAGACGGTAGGGCCGGAGCCCGACACCAGCGCGATGTCGGCGCCCGCGGCGCGCACACGCTCGAGGGTTGCGTCGATCGCGGGGCAGAGCGAGCGGGCCGCGTCCTGGAGGTCGTTGACCGGCGGCGGGGGCTGGCCGGCGCGCGCGGCGGCCGCCCGCGCGTCGAGCTCAGCGAGGGAGCGCGCGCCGCCGAGCGCGTCGAACTCGCGATAGACCGCGGGGGTCGAAAGCTCAGCGCCGGAGGGGAGGACGAGCAGGCCGAGCGGCGCGGGGTCGGGCAGGCGCTCGACGTGCTCGCCGGCACCGGTCATGAGCACGCGGCCGGGCGCGAGCAGGCTCGGCACGTCGGCGCCCAGCGTCACCGCCAGCTCGTGCAGCACGCCATCGTCCACGCCGCCGGCCGCGCGGGCGGCAAGGCGCAGCACGGCCGCAGCGTCGGCCGAACCGCCGCCCATGCCGCCGGCGACCGGGATCCGCTTGGCGATCGTGATCCGCTGCGGCGGCCCGTCCCAGCCGGTGCGCTCGCGGAACGCGGCGAGCGCCTTCGCCGCCAGGTTCGGGCCGTCGATGCCGGGGCAGACGACCTCGTCGCGGTCGGCCGGCTCCATGGTCAGCTCGTCCGCCAGCGAGACGGCCTGTACGACCGAGACGAGCGGGTGCAGCCCGTCCGCCCGCGGGGCCCCGACGAACAGCGACAGGTTGACCTTGCCCGGCGCCCGCTCCGTCATCGCAGCGCCTCGTAGAGCGCCTGCCAGTCGCCGGGCGCGAGCTTCTCGGCGCGGGCGTCCGCGGGCTTGCCCATGGCCTCGAGCGCGGCGCGCACGCGCTCGCGCGAGTCCTCGCCGGTGGCGAGCAAGACCGAGCGCGCAAGCGCCTTGCGGCGGTGCGCGAAGCCCTGCTGCACGAGCGCCCGCAGCCCGGGCTCGGGCGCCGGGCCGCGGCGCTCGAGGCCGACGAGCACGCTGTCCACGTTCGGGACGGGCACGAACACGGTGCGGGCGATCGGCCGCAGCACTCTCACGTCGCAAGCGAGCTGGGCCAGCACCGACGGCACGCCGTAGGCCGGCGTGGCCGGGCGCGCCGCGAACCGCTCGCCGACCTCCTTCTGCACCATCGCGACCCACAGGCGCGCGTCCGGAAGCTGCTCGATCGTGCGCAGGATCACCCCGGCGGCGACGCCGTACGGGAGGTTGGCGACGACCTTGGTGGGCGCCGGGTCGAGTGCGGCGAGGTCGAGCTTGACGGCGTCGGCGAGGTGCAGCGTCGCGTTGGCGTGGCCGTCGAGCGCGTCGCGCAGCGGCGGCTCGAGCCGGCGGTCGACCTCGACGACGTGCACGTGCGCGACGTGCGCGGCGAGGTGCTCGGACAGCACGCCGAGGCCGCCGCCGACCTCGAGCACCACATCGTCGGGGCCGAGCGCGGCGGCGCGGCCGATCACGTCGAGGATGTTCGCGTCGATGAGGAAGTTCTGGCCGAGCTCGCGGTTCGGGCGGATCCCGAACTCGCGCATCCGGCGCAGGCTCGCGCTCACCAGCCCAGCAGCCGCGCGGCGTTCGCCTCGACGGCCGCCTCGAGCTCGTCGTAGGCGATGCCCCGGCGCTCGGCCACGAAGCGCGCCGTGTGGACCACGTACGCCGGCTGGTTGCGCTCCTTGCGCACCGCCTGCGGCGTGAGGTAGGGAGCGTCGGTCTCCACGAGCAGCCGGTCGAGCGGGACCTGCTCGGCCGCGCGCGCGAGGTCCTCGGCCTTCGGGTACGTCACGTTGCCGGCGAACGAGATCCACCAGCCGTGGTCGAGGCACTCGTCGAGGCGGTCGGGCATCGAGAAGCAGTGCAGCACGACCTCGAGCCCGTCGGCGTGCTCGGCGAGCGTCGCAATCGTGTCGTCCTCGGCCGCGCGCGTGTGGATGACGAGCGGCTTGCCCAGCTCGCGGGCGACCTCGATGTGCGCGTGGAACGCGCGCTCCTGGTCGGCGCGGGGCGCGTAGTCGCGGTAGTCGTCGAGACCGGTCTCCCCGATCGCGAGGCAGCGCGGGTGGGCGGCCAGCTCGCGGACCTCGGCGGTGACCGCGTCGTCGTAGCCGGTGGCGTTGTTGGGATGGTGGCCGATCGCGGCGAACACCTCGGGGTGCGCCTCCGCGGCGTCGAGCGCGGCGCGCCGCGAGCGCTCGTCGATGCCGATCGTGAGGATCTTCGTGACCCCCACCGCGCGCGCGGCCGCCACCAGCTCGGCCTCGGGCGCGGGCCCGCGGTCGAGATGGGTGTGCGAGTCGATCACTGCGGTTTGGGGAACAGCGGCGGGAGCTTCTCGACGTGGGCGCCGCCGGGCTGGGCGCCGTACACCGCGTGGTCGAAGGTGGCGTCCGGCGCGCCGAGCGCGGCGAGCAGCTTCTCGGCGGTCGCGGGGATGTAGGGCGCGAGCAGGACCGTCACGACGCGCAGGCCCTCGGCGAGCGAACGCAGCGTCGCGTCGAGCTCGCCGGCCTTCGCGTCGTCCTTGGCGAGCTGCCACGGCGCGCGCTCCTCGACGTAGCGGTTCAGGCGCCGCACGCGCTGCCAGATGCGGTCGAGCGCCTGCGTGATCTCCGCGCGGTCGAGCAGCTCGCCGACCTCCTCCCCGAGCCCGTCGAAGTCTGCCGCGAGCGCGGCGTCGGCGTCCACCTCCGGCACGACGCCGTCGCGGTAGCGGTCGATCATCGACAGCGTGCGGCTCGCGAGGTTGCCGAACTCGTTCGCGAGCTCGGTCTCGTAGCGCTCGCCGAACGTGATCGTGGACACGCCGCCGTCCTGGCCGAACGAGACCTCGCGGAACAGGTAGTAGCGCAGCGCGTCGGTCCCGAAGGCGTCCATCACCTCGAACGGATCGAGCACGTTGCCGAGCGACTTGGACATCTTGTGGTCCGCGCCGGAGGCGTCCCGCATCAGCAGGAAGCCGTGGACGAACACGTGCTGCGGGACCGGCAGGCCGGCGGCGAGCAGCAGCGCCGGCCAGTAGATCGTGTGGAACTTCAGGATGTCCTTGCCGACGAGGTGGTACGTCGCCGGCCAGAAGCGGTCCGTGAGGTCGTTGCCGTCGTCGGCGAAGCCGAGCGCGGTGACGTAGTTGAGCAGCGCGTCGAACCAGACGTAGAAGACCTGGTCGGGATCCCACGGCACCTCGATGCCCCACTTCAGCCGCGCACGGGTGAGGCTGACGTCCTTGAGCCCCTGCGCGACGAAGGCGCGCGCCTCGTTGCGGAACTGTCGCGGGAGGACGAACTCCGAGTCCTCGGCGGTGAGCTTCTCGAGGTCCCCCTGGAACGCCGAGAGCCGGAAGAACCAGTTGTCCTCGCGCTCGCGGTCGAGCGGGATCTTGTGGATCGGGCACGTGTGGTCCTCGCCCGCCTCCTGGTCGGACTTGAAGTCCGCGCAGCGGGGGCAGTACCAGCCCTCGTACGTGCCCTTGTAGACGTGCCCGTTGTCGTGGACGCGCTGGAGGATCTCCTGGACGCGCTGCTCGTGCCGCGGGTCGCTGGTGCGGATGAAGAAGTTGTTGGTGACCTCGAGCCGGGGCAGCAGCGCCTGGAAGCGCTCCACGTTGCGGTCCCCGAGCTCCTTCGGCGTGATCCCCTCTCGCTCGGCGGCGAGCGCCACCGGCTCCCCGTGCTCGTCGGTGCCCGTGAGGAAGAACACGTCCTCCCCGCGCTGGCGCATGTGCCGGGCCAGCACGTCGGCCGCGATCGTCGTGTACGCATGGCCCAGATGCGGGGCCGCGTTGACGTAGTAGATCGGCGTGGTGACGTAGAAGGCCATGAGGGCGTCGAAGGCTAGCGGTGCGCGGTGGTTCGAACCCGGCGAACGTCAACGGCGGACGGGGTGGGGCGGCGAGGGAGCATTTCGTCGCAATCGCGAGGCCCTCGCCGAACGATTGCGACGTTAAGCACCTATAGCGAGCATTTCGTCGCAACCGCAGTCGGCCGGCGGACGATTTGCGACGTTAAGCACCCTCCACCTCCCTACCCGGCCGCCGTTGACGTTCGCCGGAGCCCACGCCGCGCGCCGCGCCGCGACCCGAGCCGCCAGCGCACGCCGGCGAGCACGAGCGCGAGGCCGGCCCACGCGGGCCAGGGCGCGTCGACGGGACGAGGCGCGGCGACGGAACGAGCGACACGCGGCGGGGAGGCTCGCGGCGCGACGAGGGGCGGCGCGGCTCGGGGCGCCGCCGGGCCGCGGCGGGCGGGCACGACGATCGGCGCGCCCGGCCGCGACGGCGCGAGGAAGCGCAGCGGGTCCACGTACCCGAACCGCGTGCCGTCCCGCCGCACGCCCAGGTGGACGCCCGCGTGCGCGCGCGACCGCGCGAGCGTGCCCACCCGCGTGCCCGGACCCACGACCGAGCCCCGCCGCACCCACACCGAAGCCAGCGGCAGCAGGCTCACCCGCCACCGACCGCAGAGCACCGTGACGACCCCGCCGCTCAGCCCCACCCGGCCCGCCACGACGACCTGCCCCCGGCACGGCGCCCGCACCACAGCGCCGACGGCCGCCGCCAGGTCGACGCCCCGGTGGCGACCGCCCTCGTACGGGTTCGAGCCGAGATCGAAGCCGCGGGTCACCGGTCCGCCCACCGGGGGCCGCCACGCCGCTTCCGCGGAAGCGCCGAGCGCGAGAAGAGCGAGCACGAGAGCGGCGGCGAGGCGCATGCCGAGCGACGATACGGCCGCGCTCCCCGTCCTCCCCTCCGCTCCGCTGAAAAGGCACGGAGTCGGCACGGATTTGTTGCAAAACGTGCTGCATCGGACCACATCTGTTGACGCGGTCAACCGAGGCTGGGAGGGTCGCCCCGGCGATGGACACCGAGGACGCCCCGAAGGAGCGCCGGGCCAAGCGGTTCGTGGCGGCGGGCGACGCGACGACGACGACGACCACCACGGCCATGGAGCCGCGCGTGCCGGACCTCAAGCTGATCGCCGACCCCGAGACGCGGCGGCGCGTGCAGATGGCGGCCGAGAGCGACCTCGAGGCGTCCCGCTACGCGTTCTGGCGCGGCACGGTGACGTTCCACGACGTCGCCGGGGCCTGGTTCAACATGTCCGACCCGAACCTGCCCGCCGAGCTGCGCGCCGAATTCAAGACCATCTACCCGGGCCTGCTCGACGCCTTCGCCGAGCCGCGCAAGGGCATCATCACCGCGTACTTCTGCCGGCACATCCGCGTCGCCGCCGCGCTCACCGACATCGGCCACGCCGCCGGCGCGCCCGAGGGAGTGCCCGAGGCGACACTCAAGGGCCCGCCGCCGGAGGGCATCCGGGATCTGCTCGTGCAACGCGAGGAGGCTCCCGACGCGGGCACGAACGGGAAGGGCGACCCGCACCGGCGCTGGTGGTCGTGGCACGACGTCCACAAGGACGACGAGGTCCCGTGGTACCGCCGCGCGCGCCGCATCCGCCTCTTCGAGCCGGCGCCCGCCTCCAGCAGCGCGATCCACATCGAGCCCACGTTCGGCGACCCCGCCGACTGGAAGGCCAAGGAGATCCTCTTCCACTGCCTGAGCCTGCACTACCGGGCGCTCGAGTTCCTCACCCCGCAGCCGCGCAAGATCTGCATGCGGATGATCTTCAGCGTCATCACGACGCTGCTCGGCACGCTCGACCACCGCCAGCTCGACCGCGAGAGCGGCGGCCCGGACGTCGCGTTCGGCGCCAACAAGGCCGAGGTCGAGACGCTCGAGCGCGAGCTCGCGCAGGCGCAGGCGTACTACAAGCAAGCGGCGCAGCGGCAGGCGCAACTCGACTACCTGGTCGGCATGCTGCGGTTCCTCGTGCTCGCCGCCGCGGTCACGGCCGTCATCGCGATCACGAGAGGGCTGCTCAAGGACCCGGCGACCGTCGCCGTGCTCGGCGGCGCCACCGGCGCCGTGGTGAGCGTGATGGCCCGCATGTCGAGCGGCGGGCTCAAGCTCACGCCGGAGTCCGGCCGCAGGACGATCCGCGCCCTCGGCTTCATGCGCCCCGTGCTCGGCGCGGTGTTCGGCGCGGTGATCTACGTGCTGCTCGACGGCGGCATCGTCGACGTCATCAACCCGCCGGCCGGGGACAGCGGCAAGCTCGCGTTCTACGCCGGGCTCGGTTTCATCTCCGGCTTCAGCGAGCGGTTCGCCCAGGACGTCATCGCCCAGGTCGATCCGAAGAAGTCTCCGCCACCTCCCGATACAGGGCATTCGCCGGCGCACCCGTGAGGTCGGCGACCACGCGCGCGGCCACGCGCGCCCGCGCGCCCGCGCCGATGAGCCGCCGCACGGCGTCGACCGCGCCGGGATCGAGCCCGGAGACCGGCGGCGCGCCCCCGATGACGAGCACGACCTCGCCGCGCGGCGGCGCATCGGCGTAGCGCGCGGCCAGCTCGGCCGCCGTGGCCCGCACGACCTCCTCGTGCACCTTCGTGAGCTCGCGACAGACCGCGACCGGGCGATCGGGGTCGAGCGAGGCGAGCACCTCGAGCGACGCCGCGACGCGCCGCGGCGACTCGAACGCGACCACCGTCTCGGGGGCCGCGAGAACCTCGACCAGAGCCGACCGCTTGCGCGGCAGGAACCCCACGAACCGCCAGGCGTCCGCGGGGAGCGCCGACGCCACGAGCGCCGCCAGCGCCGCCGACGGTCCCGGCAGCACCTCGACCTCGAGCCGCGCCGCCACGCACCCCTGCACGAGCACGTAGCCGGGATCGGACACCAGCGGCATGCCGGCATCCGAGACCAGCGCGACGACCGCGCCGCCGCGCATGCGCTCCACGAGCTCCGCCGCGCGCTCGCGCTCGTTGTGCTCGTGGTAGGAGATCAGCGACGCCTGCACGCCGTAGCGCTCCAGCAGCACGCGCGTGCGGCGGGTGTCCTCGCACGCGACGACGTCGGCGTCGCGCAGCGCGCTCAGCACCCGCAGCGTGACGTCCTCGAGGTTCCCGATCGGCGTCGGGCACACGACGAGGCGGCCGCCGGTCACGCGGCGACCGCCGGATAGCCCGCCCGCAGCAGCCCGCCGCCCTCGCGCGCCATCAGCGCGGCGCCGACGAGCCCGGCGTCGGCGCCGAGCGCCGCGAGCTCGATCCGCACCACGTCGCGGCTGGGCGCGAGCGCCCGCGCGTGCACGACCTCGCGCGCCGGGTCGAGCAGGAGGTCGCCGGCCGCGCTCACGCCGCCGCCGATCACGATCACCTGCGGGTTGAAGATGTTCACGAGCGAGACCAGCCCGATGCCGAGCCGGCGCCCGATCTCGGCGATCGCGTCGACCGCCACCGGATCGCCGGCCTGCGCCATCTCGGTCACCAGCGGCCCGGTCAGCTCGCGCCCCTCCTCGAGCGCGTGCCCCAGCGCCGTGTCCGGCCGCCGCGCGACCGCGACCGACACGAGCCGCACGAGCGCCGTCCCCGAGCACACGGTCTCCAGGCAGCCGTAGTTGGGGCAGTCGGACTGGCACGGCGGCCCGTCGATGTCGACGGTCATGTGCCCCATCTCGGCCCCGCCCCCGATCCAGCCGCGGTAGACCTCGCCGCCGAGCAGCAGCCCGCCGCCGATCCCGGTGCCGAGCGTGAGCAGGACGACTTCCGAGCAGCCCGCGGCCGCGCCGACGCGCGCCTCGCACAGGACCGCGCAGTTGGCGTCGTTGTCGACCGCGACCGGCAGCCCGGTGCGCGCGGCCATCACCTCGTGGAACGCGATGTCGTGCAGAGGCGCGTTGGCCGCCTGCACGGCCATCCCGGTGCGCGCGTCGAACGTGCACGGGATGCCGAAGCCGATCGCCTCGATGCCGCCGCCCACGGCGGTCCGGATCTCCTGAACCGCGTCGGCGATCATCTGCACGAGCCCGTCCTGGTCGAGGCCGTAGATCGGGCGGTTGGTACGGTGATGGATCGCGAGGTCGGCGTCGACCGCGCCGGCCAGGAGCTTGGTGCCGCCGAGGTCGACGCCTATGACGCCTCTCTCGACCACGCCGGCCACCATATCGCTCCCCCATGGCCGACCACGAAGACGAGCCTGAATACACCGTTTACCGATCCCGCCCGCGCCTTCCCTGGCGACGTGAGCCCGAGGGCGTCGAGGGGCTGCGCGAGCCCGGCGAGAAGCGCGAGGAGCCGCGGCCGCGGCGCCGGCCGCGCATCACGGTCGGCCGCGTCGTCCGCTACCTCGCGCTGGCCGTCGTCGGCTGGCTGCTGCTCTCGCTGGTCCTGTTCCTGATCAGCGCGCAGATCGAGTCGTCGAAGGTCTCCAACGCCGCCGAGGCGAAGCTGAGCGGCGGCCGCTACCCGCTGACGTCGGCCAACACGATCCTCGTGCTCGGCTCCGACGCGCGCGCCAAGGGCACCAAGGAGCCGGGCGCGCAGACCATCGGGCAGCCGTCCCGCTCGGATTCGATCATGCTGCTCCGGATCGGCGGCGGCGCGAACGCGCAGCTGTCCATCCTGCGCGACCTCGAGGTCGACATCCCCGGCCACGGGCGGAACAAGATCAACGCCGCGTACGCGTTCGGCGGCCCGTCGCTGGCGATCCAGACCGTCGAGAACTTCCTCCACGTCCAGATCAACCACCTCGTCGAGGTCGACTTCGCCAACTTCCCGGAGCTGATCGACGCGCTCGGCGGTGTGACCGTCAAGACGGGCTGCGTGGACTCGGAGATCAGCGGCGGCCGTCGCAACGGCGGCTACACGCTCAAGCTCAAGCCGGGCACGCACGAGCTCAACGGCCGCCAGGCGCTCACGCTCGCGCGCACGCGCAAGAACGCTTGCAAGCCGCAGGAGGACGACCACGCGCGCGTCCGCCGCCAGCAGCAGATCCTGACCGCGATGAAGGATCAGGTCACGTCGCTGGAGACGTTCGTCCGGCTGCCGTGGGTGTCCTGGGCGGCGCCCAAGGCGATCCGCTCGGACATGTCCGGCCCGACGCTGCTCGGCCTGATCGGCGCCGAGCTGACCGGCGGCGGGCCGAAGCGCTACGTCCTGCCGGACGAGCGCCTCGGCACCACCGTCGACGACGCCACCAAGCAGCGCGTCGTCAACCAGTTCATGAAGGGCTAGACGGAATGCAGTGCCGCGCCGCGCGGCGGCGGCGCCTCGCCCGCGGCCAGCGGGACCGTTACGCGCAGGTGCTCGACGCCCCGGATGACGCTCACCTCCAGCCGGCCGGCGCGCATCGCGGCGTGCAGCTCCGCGATCGAGCGCACCTCGAGCACGTCTCCGGTCCTCAGGCCGGCGGTGGCGGCCGGGCCGCCCGGCTCGACCTCGCGCACGAGCAGGCCCGCGACCGGCGGCAGACCGACGGCCCGCCGCATCGCGATCGTCACGTGCGCCGGTGAGAGGACCGCGCCCAGGCGCGGCAAGTCGCCGGCCGCGGACGAGCCCTCGAACGAGACGAGCAGGCGCCGGAGCAGCGCGGCGAGCTGCTCGCGCTCGCCCGCGTCGAGCGCGGCGAGCAGCTGCTCCTCGGCCGCGACGTGCGCCGGCGTCACGCGCTCGAACAGCTCGGCGCCCGCCTCGGTGAGCGACACCCCGCTCGCCCGCCGCTCCGCGAGCCCGCGGGCCACGAGCCGGTCGACCCGCACGCTGACGGTCCCCGCGGTCAGGCCCAGCTCGCGGGCGAGCGCGGCCTGCGGGACGTCGCCGCCGAGGCGCCGCAGCGTCACCAGCGCCCCGAAGTCCGGGCCCGTCAGCCCGTGCTCGGCGTACACCGTCTCCAGCTCGGCCTCGAAGATCCGGCGCAGGCGGCCGAGCCGCGCGACCACCGCCACCGGCGAGAGGTCGATGTCCGGCCGCGCGGCGGCCCAGCTCTCGAGGAGCCGGTCGACCGAGTCTGTTACGTTTGAATCCAAAGATTGAATTCTAAGAGGAGGTCGGACGGATGCGCATCGCGGTGATCGGACCGGGCCGGATCGGTGGGAACGCGGCGCGCCTGCTGGCCCGCGCCGGGCACGACGTCACGCTCGCGTTCAGCCGCGACGAGGAGCGCCTGCGGGCGCTCGCCGCAGACATCGGCGGCACGGCGACCGATCCCGCCGCCGCGGTCGCGGACGCCGAGGTCGTGATCCTCTCCGTGCCGTGGCGGCTCGTCGACGAGGCGCTCTCACAGACCGGCCCGCTCGACGGCAAGGTCGTGATCGACACCACCAACCAGTACGGCGCGGGCGGGCTGGAGGCGCTCCCCGACGGTCAGACCGCCGCCCAGGTCAACCAGCGCCGTATGCCCGGCGCGCGGCTCGTGAAGTCGTTCAACACGCTGACCTCGGCGTTCCAGGCGTCCGAGGCGCACCGGGCCGACCCCGACCAGCGCGTCGTGCTGTTCCTGGCCGGCGACGACGCCGAGGCCAAGGAGATCGTCGCCGGCCTGATCCGCGACGCGGGCTTCGAGCCGGCCGACGTCGGCGGCCTCGCCGACGCGAGCGTGATGGAGGCGCCCCGCCGCCACGGCGCCGTCTACGGCGAGGAGTACCGGCCGGCCGACGCGCGCGCCGTGGTCGAGGCGGTGCGCGCCGGCCGGCCGATCCCTCTCACGCCTACGTACTAGTCGTTCGGCTCGATCTGTGCGCGGATCTCGCCGCCCGGATACTTCGAACTGTGGACGTTGACGTAGGTCGCGCCGGCCTCCAGCGCGTCCAGGAACTCGTCGAACTCGCCCGGGGCGATGCCGAACTGCGACGGCCCGATGACGTCCTCGGCCCGCGCCGTGCCCGTGATCGTCGCGGGCGCGGCCGGGCACGGCTGCGTGCCGGCCGGGCCGTTGCCCAGGTTCGAGCACAGAAACACGCTGATCGGCGCGGCCTGGTTGTCCGAGCCGAAGTGGATGTGCGCCTGCGTCACCGAGCCCTCGAGATCGCGGTAGGACAGGCTGTACTCGAGCCGGTCGCCGGACCGCCTGAACTCGGCATGGAAGTCACCGCTGCCCGACGTCGACAGCGCCGCGGGCTGCTCCTCGTAGCCCGTCAGCCGCTCGTCGACTTTGCGGGCCCCGTTGGTCGCGACGGCAATGGCGACCACCCCCAGTACGGCGACGACCGCCACGAGCGCGGTCAGCTGGAGTCTCCTCCGCACCTTCCCCTCCCCTCGTCGGGAATCACCGAACGCAGGTACTACGCGCGGTCGGGCGCCGGGGTTCAGAGGCCGGCGAGCGAGGCGACGCGGTCGCGGTGCTCGGCCGTTTCGCCGTACGCGTGCGCGTTGGCCTCGCCGCGCTTGAGGAAGAAGTGCAGGTCGTGCTCCCAGGTGAAGCCGATGCCGCCGTGCACCTGGAGCGCGGCGCGCGGGACCCGCCGGCCGGCGTCGGCCGCGTAGGCCTTGGCGACCGACACCGCGAGCGGAGCGGTCTCGGGCTCGTGGTCGAGCGCCCACGCCGCCCAGTAGACCGCCGAGCGCGCGCCCTCGACCTCGAGCAGCATCTGCGCGCACGCGTGCGAGACGGCCTGGTAGGAGCCGATCGCGCGGTCGAACTGCTTGCGCTCCTTGGCGTACGCGACCGCCATCTCCATCGTCCGCTGCGCCAGGCCGACCGACTCGGCGGCGTTCGCCACGGTCGCCTGCCCGCGCCCCCGCGCCACGTCCGCTTCGCCCGCCGGCGAGCGCTCGCCGCCCGTGACGCGGAACCAGCGCCGCGTCGGGTCGCGCG
>Ga0081539_10004705_pt1 | contig 14798 bp, 10 predicted proteins | sample TabmetS4T2R2_FD_71023 | JGI IMG/M metagenome (GOLD analysis project Ga0081539, IMG submission 71023) | Tabebuia heterophylla rhizosphere microbial communities from the University of Puerto Rico - S4T2R2 | ecosystem: Host-associated > Plants > Roots > Rhizosphere ...
GAACGGGGAAAGGGTAAAGGGGAAGGGCAGAAACTTCCTCCCTTTGCCCCTTCCCCTTTACCCTTTCCCCGTTCCTCCTCCGGCGGCTGGACGCTCATCGAACTCGTCATAACGATGACCGTGTTAACCATCCTCACGCTCGGCGTCATCCCGATTCTTCGGACTTCGATACGACGACAGCGCGAGCAGCGTCTTCACGAAGTTCTGCGGCAGATGCGAAACGCCATTGACGAGTTCAAGCGCGACACCGTCGGGATGCAGTGCGTGCCGGGCGGCGTGGCGACAGGCGGCACCGGCCCGGTGCCGGGCGTTTACATTGACCCGCGCAGCCGCGTCGTCGTCTCCGACTGCAAACTCTTCGGCGTTGACAACCCCGACCGTTACCCGCCCGACCTCGAAACGCTCGTCAACGGCGTTGACGTAGTTCCGCGTCAGGCCGCAGCCGCGCAACTCACGGGCAGCACGAGCACGGAGAACGGCGGAGCGACGGCCAACAGCGGCGGCCTCATCCCGAAGAAGAAAGTCTATTTGCGCGAGATTCCCGTTGACCCGATAACGGGCAAGAATGATTGGTGCATCCTCTCAAACTACGACCCGCCCGACAGCGGCTGCTCGTCAAGCCCCAATAACGTCTTCGACGTGCGCTCGAAGTCAGACGGCGAGGCGCTCAACGGGGAGAAGTACAGTGACTGGTAAGCGGATTTTGGATTTTAGATTTTGGATTTTGGATTCCGTGAAAGGCGCGTCGCACGCTTCTCCCTTCCGCGCGGGTACGCGTGAGTTGGGAGACGGGCGGCGTGCCGTCGCCAATCCAAAATCCAAAATCCAAAATCTAAAATCGAAGGGCTTCACGCTCCTCGAACTGATGATCGTCATCTCTATCCTCGTCATACTCGCGTTGATAGCGATGGCGCAGTATAACAAGACGGTTCAGGCGGCGAAGGAGGCGACGCTGCGCGAAGACCTCTTCACGATGCGCAAGATGATTGACCAGTATGGCGCGGACAAAGGACACCTGCCCGACTCGCTCAACGCCCTGAAGGACGAGGGCTACATACACGAAATCCCCATTGACCCGATGACGAACGAAGCCGACTGGCAGGTTGAATACGGCGAAGACCCCGGCTCGTCCAATGGCGGTCAAGGCATCAGCAACGTCCGCAGCAACTCCTCCGACACGGCCTCCGACGGCACGCGCTACAACGAATGGTGAAGAAGCTGTTAGCTGTTGGCTGTTAGCTATTAGCTTAAAGAATGCGAACAAGGATTTGAACTATCAACGCCGACTCTGCCCGACGGCGTATGCCGTGAGCTAACAGCCAACAGCTAATAGCTATCAGCTTCTTTATGAATCCCTTCAACAAACTCGTCTCGCCGCGCTTCCCGCCCGCCGCCGTGGGGCTTTCGGGCGAAGGCGCGAGCGTCGTGCAGTTGGAGCGTCGCGGCGGCGGACTGAGCGTCCGAAGCGCCGGTTTCCTCCCGCTCCACGCCGGCCTCGTCCGCCCCGGCTTCGACGACGCGAACCTCTCCGACCCCGTAGAACTCGCGCGCGCGCTCACCGAACTCGTCTCCGACGCCGGACTCTCGCGCCGCCGGCGCTGGTCTGTTGCTCTCCCCGAAGCCTCCACGCGCACCTCGATTCTGACGATGGAGACCGCGCCCGCCTCCCGCGCCGAAGCCGAGGAGATGCTGCGTTGGAAGACCGAGCGCGCGTTGGGCGCGCACCTCGAAGAGTTGCGCGTCTCGCGCGAACGCTTGCAGCCAGACCCGCAGGGGCGCGCGCGCTACCTCGTCTCGGCTGTGCGATTGTCCGTGCTCGCCGGGTATGAACAGGTCTTCGCCGCGCTGGGCTGGCACGCCGGACTAATTCTGCCGCGCCACATGGGCGAGGCTTGGTGGCTCATGCGCGACCACACGGAAGACCGCGCCTCCGATTCGCTCCTCGTAAGCTCCCACGCCGAAGGCTTCACCGCCGTCATCCTGCGCGCGGGCCAGCCCCTCTTCGTACGCGCCGTCTCCTGCGACGTGGAAGACCGCGCCGACGAACTCTACCGCTTCCTACTCTTCTACCGCGACCGCAACGCGCCCGCCGCCGAAGGCGAGACGACGACAACGCCTGTGCCCGCCGTCATCACCGACCGCATAGGACGCCTTCTCGTCGCGGGAACTGGGCTTGACTACAACGACGCGAGCGCAATCGTCGAAGAGACTCTGAGCGCGCCGCCGCGCCCCGTCGGCGCAGCCGAACTCCGCCTCGCTTTCCCGACGCGTGAAATAGACTTCCAACAGATAGCCGCGCCCGCCGGACTCGCCGCGCTCGCGTGGGCCTGAAGTCAAGGTCGTAAGCTATGGCAACTAAGATTCACCGCCGCAGGCGCGGAGAACGCAGAGCTTACGCGGAGAAGTTCAACCTCTCTGCGTCCCCTCCGCGCACTCTGCGCCTGCGGCAGTGAATCTCTGTATCTTCGTCGCGCTCGCCGTCAACGAAGTCGAAGAGACGACGAGCGGCGTCGAATGCTGAAAAGTCTTTTCCGGTTTCTCTCAAGCGCGTCCTCGCGCGCCGAAAGTCAACGGTTTTCGCTCTGAAACTTTGCTCGCGGCGTGTTCGTAAAACCTTTGCGTCATGATCGCAGAAGCAGTCTCCTTAAAGAAGGCGGTTGCGGTGGCCGACACGGAGTTGGTCTTGCGCGCTCTGGCGGGGCGCGAAGACGGCTTCGAGGAACTCGTGCGCCGCTACCAGAGGCCCATCGTGGCCTACGTCTATCGAATGGTCGGCGACTACGACTTCGCGCTCGACCTGACGCAAGAAGTCTTCATCAAGGTCTATAACTCGCTCAGCCGCTACAGGCCGGAGTACAAGTTCTCGACGTGGATTTACCGCATCGCGCACAACTCGGCCATTGACCACCTGCGGCGCGACGCGTCGGGCCGGACTGAAGACCTCGAAGTAGAAGGCGAGGGAGGGCGCACGTTTGAGAAGCCTCTGGCGAGCAAGTCGCCCACGCCCGAACAGGAGAGCGAACGCAGCGAGCGTCGCGCGGAGATCGAAGAAGTCGTCGGCGAACTACAGCCCGCATACCGCGAGTTGATCGTGCTCCGACATTCGCACGACCTCAGTTACGACGAGATAGCCGAAGTGACCGGACTCCCCTTGGGCACGGTCAAGAACCGAATCTTCCGCGCGCGCGAGGCTATGCGCGAGCTTCTCGTGGCGCGCGGCATCACGGGCGTGTAAAAGTTTATGACGGACGGCGCGACGAGCACGGGCCAATGCCCGCAGACGATTCTAACAGCCGCCTACCTCGACGGCGAGCTGGACGCGCACGCCGCCATCGTCTTCGAGAGTCATGCCAAGACTTGCGCCGCGTGCACGTCCGCCCTCCTCGAACAGCGACGCCTCCTCTGCCTGCTCGACACAGCCTTCGACGACACTTTTGAAAAGCGCGTCGAACTCCCAAACGGTTTCACACGCGAGGTTCGCGCGCGCGCGCAGAACGACATGCGCGGCGTGCGCGACGCAGGCGAGCGCCGTCGCGCCTTGAAGATTTGCTTCGCGCTCGGCGCGGCGGCCTTCGCGCTGCTCGGCGCAACGGCGCTCGACGCCGTGCTCGCGCCCGCCTTCAACGCCGCGCTCGCCGCCGGGCGCGTGCTCGGAACGGCGGGCCGCGCGGCGGCTGACGCGGGCGCGGGCGCGGGACTGTTGATGCGCGCCGCCGGCGGTCGGCTCGTTGCGAGGTCGGACGCTTTGGCGGCGCTCCAGTTGGGCATCCTCGCAGCCGCGCTCGTCCTCCTGCTGCGGCTCATCGGCGCGTACCACCGGCGCGCAGCCGCGCGCGACTGAAAAGACCATTTCGGACGACCGTTTAGGCGGCCAGCGCCCGGCGAGCGACACGGGAGCGGGCCGCTCGTTGCATCAACTGTTCTTTTGACGCGACGGAAAGTTCGATTTGAATTTTTTGCTTGAGCGAATGGGATTGCTGAATCAACCACGGAGACACAGAGTATACGGAGGCGGCACAGAGTTGAAATTCTCTGTGCATCCTCAGTGCTCTCTGTGTCTCCGTGGTGAAATAACCCTGCCCGACACTCAAGATGAGACGTTGAAGCGCGCCGCGTCGTCGTTAACGAAGACCGCGTTCGTCGTCGTGCTCCTTCTACTCGTCTCCGCCGTCGCGCGGGCGCAGGTGGCCGACGCCGCGAAGGCGGGCGACGCGCTCGTCGTCGAGGGCAGCTACACGAGCGACGTGTTCGGTTTGGGGCGCGACGTACGCGTGCGCGGCGACGTGCGCCACGGCGTCATAGCCTTCGGCGGCGACGTGATAATCGAAGGGCGCGTCGAAGGCGACGCGGCGGCCATCGGCGGCTCAGTCATACAACTCGACGGCTCTTACGTCGGCGGCGACGTGATGGTCTTCGGCGGCGCGTACAAGCACGAAGGCTCAGCCGCGAGAAACCCCTCGGGCAAGACCGTAATGGTCGCGGGCTACGAACAGGAACTGCGCGGGCTGGCGCGCAACCCTTCCGCTTTGCTCGCGCCGGAGTTGTCGCTCAAGTTCGCCGGCCTGCGGCTTCTGGCCATCCTCTTCTGGTTCGTCGTCTCGATTGCGCTAACGGCTGTAACGCCCGGCGCGATAAGCCGCGCGGCGGCCCGACTTCAACTGACGTTCGCGCGCGTTCTCCTCATCGGCCTTGTCGGCGCGGTCGTCTTAGGGCCGGGCGTCGCGGCGTCTTTGCACGTGCTGCCGCCGATGGTGTGCGCCGTGTTGGGACTCACTTCGCTGCTTCTGCTTCTGCTCTCCTACGTCTTCGGGCGCGTCGTTATCAACGCGGCGACGGGCCGTTGGCTTCAACGCGTGTTGCTGCCCGAAGAGAAGCGCTCCGAGTCAATCGCGCTTCTGCTGGGCGCGGCCTTCTGGGGCGTCGTGCTCGCGCTTCCATACGTCTGGCCCTTCCTCGTCGTCGCGCTCGTCGTCATAAGCCTCGGTCTCGCGCTCACCGCGCGCTACCGCTTGGGCCGGCGCCGGGAAAAATGATGAATGCGGAATGATGAATGATGAATTAAGAGCGACAGCCCTTGATTTCATTCATCATTCGTCATTCCGCATTCATCATTTTTCTTTGCTTGTCGGCTTTCGATGGCGCGTGTTAGCATCGGCGCGTTCTTCCACGTTGCCGCGCTCGCGTCGTCAAGTCGTCACGCAACGACCTTCGCGCGGCTCGTTTCGTCTTCCGAGGAGGCTCGCGGCTGTAGAATCTTGCGCGACGTTTTTCCCCTCAACATATCTCCCCGCGCGCGGACGCTCCTCGTCGTCGTCTGCCTCGCCGCCTCGTCTCTGCTCGCCGCATCAACCGCGCGAGCGCAGCAGCAGACCAACCCCGTTGACCGCAAAGTAGAAAATCCCGTTACAGACACGCCGAGCGTCAACCCGCTCGCGCAGGAGCAGCCCGTCCCGCGCCGCAGGCCGCGGCAGGGCGCGGCGGGCGAGCAGCCCCTCGACGAAGTGAAGATTGACGCAGACCGCCACGAGGTAACCGGCCCGGAGGGCGCGCGCGTCGTCGTCTATGAGGGGAACGTTGACATACGCGTCGGCATCTACCGCCTACAGGCCGACAAGGTTACTGACTACGAGGCGCGAAATCGCGTCGTCGCCGAAGGCAACGTCGTCTTCGATCAGGGCGAGTTTCAGCGCATCACTGGGACGCGCGCCGAGTGGAACTACCAGACCAAGACCGGATTTTTCGAGAACGCCACGGGCTTTACGAACCAGACGCAGGACGGCACCATCATGTACTTCACAGCCGACCGCGTCGAGAAGGTTTCGGGCGACAAGATTGTCGTCGTCAACGGAGAGATAACCGCGTGCGGCGACGACGAAGTTCCGAAGTGGAGTTTCAAGGCCGCGCGCGCCACCATCACGCTCGGCGACCGCGTGCGCGTGCGCCGCCCGCGCTTTCTAGTCAAGCACGTGCCCGTCTTCTGGCTGCCCTACGCCTCCGTCTCCATCAAGCCGCGCGACCGCGCATCGGGTTTCTTGACGCCAACCTTCTCCGGCTCAGGCCAGAAGGGTTTCCGCGTCTCGAACGCATACTTCCAGACCCTTGGCCGCTCAGCAGACCTCACGCTTCGCAACGACATCTACACGCGACGCGGCTTGGGCTTCGGCGCAGACCTTCGCACGCGCGCAAACTCGCGCTCCTTCTTCAACATGGGCTTCTACACCGTCAAGGATCGCGTGCTCGGCCCCCGTAAGGACGCGGCGCACCCCGATCAAGGCGGCTCGTCGTTCTACATTGACGGCGTCCACTACTTCCCGAACGGCTTTCTAGCCGCCGCCGACGTGAACATCACGTCGAATCTGGCCTTTCGCCAAGTCTTCTCCGATTCGATTCAACTCGCAATCTCGCCCGAAGAACGCTCGCAAGTCTTCGTCAACAAAAACTTCGGCGACTACTCGTTCAACTTCATCGCGCGCACGCAGGTCACTTCAATCCCGACGGTTCGCGTCCGCACGCGCGAGCTTCCCGGCATCTCGGTTGACAAGCGCCCCGGCCTCGTCTCTTGGCTCGAAAACAAACTGCCCCTCTATTTCTCCTTCGAGAGCAGTCTCGGCGGCGTGAGCCGCAAGGAGGCGGTTGAAGACTTGGGGACGTTTCTCGCCGAAGGCAATCGGAATCCGATAATCACGCCCTCAATCGTCCAGCGCCTAGACATCTACCCGCGCCTGAGCGTGCCCTTCGACATCGGCGGCTGGGGCTTGACCTTGACGGCGCGCGTGCGCGGCACTTACTACTCGAACTCCATAGACCCGCTCACCAGAGTCGTTCTGCCGAAGGACGTTCTGCGCGGCTACGGAGAATTTTTGTTCGACGTTCGCCCGCCCGCGCTCGCGCGCAACTTCCGACACGACGACGGAAGTTTCTGGTTTCGACACGTCGTCGAGCCTTACCTCACCTACCGCAAAATCAGCGGCATCTCAAACTTCGAGAAGATAATCCGCTTCGACGAGTTGGACGCCGTAGCCGACACCAACGAGTTCGAGTACGGCGTCGCCAACCGCTTCTTCCTGCGCCGCTCCTCGGAGAGCGTGCGCGGCAAATCCGCCGCGAAGAAAACGGAAGAGGAAGAGAAGAGCGGCAAGGGCGAAAAGGACGCCGCGCAACGGGGGCGCGAGGCGGAGACGCCCGAAGTTCCGAAGAACACGCGCGTCAGCGGCGCGCTCACCGCGCTCAAGGCCGCGCAGTCGCCGCTCGCCAGTCAGCCCTACGAATTTCTCTCGGTCACGCTCCGGCAGAAATATTTCTTCGACCCGACCTTCGGCGGCGCGCTCACGCCCGGACGTCGAAACCAGTTCTACCCCATCAACACGTTTTCGGGCTTCACCTTCGGCGGCGTCGAACGACGCTTCTCGCCCTTGAACGTCGAAGCGCGCCTGCGCATGCCGACGCGCGCGACGAGCGAGTTGTTCGCCGACGTTAGAACCGACATAGACGTGCTCTCGGAAGGCGGCGGCGTGCGCGACCTCGCCGTCAGCTTCGGCCTACGCCGTCGCGTGATGGCGCTGCGCGCAATCGAAGCCTTCCAGACCTTCTACTACACGCGCGCCGTCACGCTCGCGCCCTCCCTGCAACAGTTCAGCGACCGGCGCGGCAAGGAGCCGGGCACGCTCCAAGGCTCGCAGTGGAGTCCGTCGGTTTTCATCGGCGACCGCAATCGAGGACTCTTCGGCGGCGCGTCCTTCTTCTTCGACTTCCAGAACCGACCGGGCAAGAACTCGCCGCTCATCAGTTCGGTCGTCACCCTCGGCCACGCTTGGGACTGCTGCTCGGTCGTCGGGCAATACTTCACCTTCAACGTCGGACTCCGGCAGGAGAACCGCGTCGTCTTCAGCTTCCGCCTCAACGGCATCGGCACTTTCGGCACGGAGCAGATAGGCCAACGCTTCAGGTAAAGTTAGAAAGTGAGAAAGTGAGAAGGGGAGAAGGGGAGCGGATAAAAGATGCGTGAAAGAATCATGCGTCATCAGGATTTGGAAGTTTATCGGAAGGCCGTTGAAGCGGCGATGGAGATTTTTGAGATTAGCAAGCAATTCCCGAAGGAAGAGATTTATTCGTTAACAGACCAGACACGCAGGGCTTCACGTTCCGTATGTGCCAACACTGCTGAAGCGTGGAGGAAACGACGCTACGAAGCCGCATTCATCAGCAAACTAAACGATGCGGAAGGTGAGGCCGCCGAAACTCAAACTTGGCTTGAGTTCGCCGTCCGCTGCGGTTACATGAAACCAGAGGACGGCAGAGCCTTGTTCAAACTCTACGACGAGATAATTTCGATGCTCGTCAGCATGGCAAACAAGCCACAGTCTTGGGTCTTGCCGTCGGGACTGAAGGAGAGGGGGAGAAAGTGAGAAGGGGAGAGGGGGAGAAAGTGAGAAGGGGAGACGTTTGACAACGCGACTTCTATCCCCCTTCTCACTTTCTCCCCTTCTTTCCGCTCGCTTCGCTCGCAGTTTCGATTCCCGTTGTGTTAGAATCCCGGCGCTTCACCAGAGTCGTTGTCTTTGACCCGCCTCTGAAGTCCAAAGGTCACAATTTTCCGCGTCTTCCCGCGCGTGAGGTTAAGGATGAAAAACCGAAAGTTTGTCCGCGTCGCCGCACTATCAGTCGCTTTAGTCTGTTTCGTGTCGCTCGCTTTTCTCGTCACCGCATCGGCTTCGAGGCAGGACAGACGCATCGCGCGCGCGAGCGTAGAGCGCGCGATTGACCGCTTCGACGAGTTGACGCTCGACCCCGCCGCCGTCCTGCGCGACGCGCGCAAGTCGGGCCGCCTTACGCTCGACACCTCGCGCGGGTCGCTCGAACTCGAAGTCGAACCCTTCGACATACGCTCCGACAACTACCGCTCGGTCGCCGTCGGAGAGGACGGCGTCATGCGCGACTTGCCGCGCACGCCCTCGCGCTCTTGGCGCGGGAAGGTAGCCGGGCAGTCGGAAACTTTCGTCCGCCTCGTCTTAGACGACACCGTTTTTGAAGGCATCGTTGTCACGCCGGACGAGACCTACTTCGTCGAGTCGGAGCGCCACTTTTCGGAGGCGGCTGGCACGAAAGACTTCGTCTTCTACGCCGCGTCGAGCGTGAAGCAGCAGGACGTGGGCGAGTGCGGAACGACTCTCGCGCAAAAAGTCGGCGCGGAGTCGTCACGGACGCCATTGGACACGACACACGCCGCGAAGGGCGTAACGGCTGACCCGCTGTTCGCGCCGAAGCCCGAAGCCGAAGTCGCGACCGAAGCCGACTTCGAGTTCACCTCTACTCGCGCGAGCGCGCAGGCCGCGAACGATGACATCGCGAACATAATGACGCTCGTTGACGGCCTCTACGACCGCGACCTCGGCATCAAGATTCGCATCGTCTTCCAGCGCGCCTTCACGTCGAACAACGACCCGTACACGGTAATGACAGACCCTAGAGGCGCGCTCAACGAGTTTCGCAGTGTTTACGACGGGAGCTTCGGCACGAATCCCGTCCCTGCGCGCGACCTGACGCATATGTTCACGGGTAAGAGCTTCGGCGGCACCATCGGCATCGCCTTTATCTCCGCCATCTGCGACGCGCCGGGGTTTGCCTACGGCCTCTCGCATAGCAACTTCACCAACGACGTGTCGCTAAGAGTGGGACTCACGGCGCATGAGATGGGCCACAACTTCGGCGCGAGTCACACAGGCCCGTCTCAAAACCCAGCCGACCCGCCCCAACAAATACCGGGTTGCGACCAACCTAATGCGGCCATAATGCAACCCTTCATCTCATCGTTCGCGACCGGCTTCTGCCAGTTCTCGCGCGACGAGATAACGGATCACACAGCGAACTTCTCCGACTGCCTGACGAGGGTGGGCACGAACGGCTGTACCTACACGCTCTCCTCAGGGTCGCGGTCGTTCCCCGTGGCAGGCGGGTCGAGCAGCGTAAGCGTGACAGCGGGGGCAGGGTGTGGTTGGACGGCATCAGAGGGCGCGACGTGGTTTACAGTCACCTCTGGCCAGTCGGGCACAGGCCCCGGCACAGTCTCATTCTCCGTGGACGCCAACACGACGAACACCGGGCCTCGCGCTTCGGCCATAGACATCGGCGGTCAGAAGTTGAATGTCTTCCAAGCCGCATCGGCCAGTTGCGCCTCAACTCCGATAGGCATCGGCCAGAGCCTCAACGGCAACCTCGCCACAAGCGACTGCGTCGCCGGGCAGCCCGGACGCCCGAATGCCTTCACTGACCTCTACACGTTCGTAGGCCGGGCGGGCCAGCGCGTGAAGATCGAAATGACGGGCAGCGGCAACCTCGAAGACACGTTCCTCTATCTCTTCGGGCCGGACGGCAGCATCGCCGCCTTCAACGACGATATAGACACGAACGGCGAGAACTTCAACTCGCGCATCCCCATCAGCGGCTTCTTCGCGCTGCCTGCGACGGGAGTCTATACGATTGATGCAACCTCTTTCGACAACAACGTAACGGGCGGCTACACGCTCGCGCTCACCGACAACTCCGCGGCCAGCAACGTCGCGCTCTCTTCGAGCGCGTTCTCCGTCAGCGAGGGCGTCGGCGGAAACGGTCTGGGAACGGACGGCACGGGCTTCCGCGTCGTCACGCTCTCGCGTTCGGGCGATGTGTCGGGCACGGCCACCGTTGACTTCGCGACCTCCGACGGCAGCGCAGACCGTCGCAAGGACTATGAGCAGACGCTCGGCACGCTCGTCTTCGGGCCGGGCGAAACCTCGAAGTCGTTCACCGTACTCATCCCCGACGACCGCTTCAGCGAAGCGCCGGAGACCATAAACATCACGCTCTCCAACCCCGTCGGGATGACGCTCGGCTCGCCCTCCACGGCGACGCTTACAATCAACAGCGACGACGCAACGTCAACTTCAAGCCCCGTGCAGGCCGCCTCCTTCGACAACCGCTTCTACGTCCGCCAACAGTATCTCGACTTCCTCAACCGCGAGCCTGACCTTTCGGGCTTCAACTTCTGGACGGGCGACCTAAACAGTTGTTCGACCGAGCCGTGCCGCGAAGTCCATCGCATCAACGTCTCGGCGGCCTTCTTCCTCTCGATTGAATTCCAGAACACGGGCTTCCTCGTCGAACGCATGTACAAGGTTGCGTACGGCGACGCGACCGGAACGTCAACCTTCCCGAACGTTCACCAACTCGCCGTTCCCGTCGTACGACACAACGAGTTCTTGCCCGATTCGCAGAGAATCGCGCAGGGCGTCGTCGTCGGAGAACCCGGCGCGAACGAACTACTCGAAGCCAACAAGCAGGCGTTCGCGCTTGAGTTCGTCCTGCGTCAACGCTTCCTGAACGACTACCCGTTGACGATGACCCCGGCGCAGTTCGTTGACCAGATGAACACGCGCGCCGGAAACGTGCTCACGCAAACCGAGCGCGACCAGTTGGTCGCGCAACTGACGGCTTCGTCAAACGTCGCCGCCGGGCGCGCGAGCGTCCTGCGCTCGATTGCCGAGAACGCCGTGCTCACGCAGAACGAGAGGAACAAAGCGTTCGTCCTCATGCAGTTCTTCGGCTACCTTCGCCGCAACCCGAACGACGCGCCCGACGCCGACTACACGGGCTTCGACTTCTGGCTTCAGAAGCTCAATCAGTTCAACGGAAACTTCGTACAGGCCGAGATGGTCAAGTCGTTCCTCGTCTCGACCGAGTACATAGACCGCTTCGGCACGCGACCGTAAAGGGGCTGCGAAACCGGCGCGGCCCGCGCGCGGGCCTCAAGACGAACGCGCCGGCGCAGCTCAAACGCTTGAGTTCGGTCGGCGCGTTTCGCGTGCAACCAAAGACGCCCCTAAAGCGTCGAATTGCGGACGTTTTCAGCCCCGGCGGCGCACAACAGCCGCAGCTTAACTCTTACAATCGTTCGTCAGTTTTCAGCCGAAGGAATTTCCAGCCATGAAAAAGTCTAAGAACAAACGTAAGGGCCGCACCGCGGCGAAGCGCGTGCGCGGCCTGCGCGCATACGTCCTCGCGTGCGTCTTGCTCGTCGTGGGCGCGGCCACGGCGATTGCGAAGTACGAGCAGGGAAGCGTCGCGCCGGCGCGCGCAAAGCAAACCGTAGCCGCGTCGCAAGCCGGGAACGATTTCGTCACGGTCGAAGTCGGGGGAAAGAAGTTGCGTGTGAACGCGCAAGCCTTGCAGCAAGGGCCGCTCACGCAAGCGCAGTCGGAGCAACTCGCCGGCGCTTTGAAGGACAACAAGAAGACCGACGGCCTCGTCGAAGTCGAGCACGCCAACGGCGCGGTCGAAGTTGACTTGCAGGGACGTTTCCAGAACGTGACGCTCGCTAAGAAGAACGACGACGGCACGCTCTCCGAGGCGTGCGTTGACAACCCGGAAGCCGCCGCCGAGTTCCTCAAAGGCGGGCCGACTTCAACGGGCGCGAGCGGCGGGGGCGCAACCAGAAAGGCGGTCTCGATACAGTGATGAAACCCGCATTCACCTCGAAACTAATCGCCGCCGCTTTCTTCCTCGTCGCCCTCGCCGCCACCTCGCGCGACGCCTTCGGCGCGGCGACCATAGTCATACTCAACAACGACTCGGCCAACACGGGCTTCAACGACCCGACGCCCGTCAATCCAGCCGGCAACAACACGGGCACGACGCTCGGACAGCAACGCCTCAACGCCTTCCAGTTTGCCGCGAACCTCTGGGGCGCGACGCTCAACAGCAACGCCACCATCACCATTCGCGCGAGTTGGGCCGCGCTCTCCTGCACTTCGACCACGGCGACGCTCGGCTCGGCGGGCGCGGTCAGCGTCTTCCGTGACTTTCCCGCCGCGCCCAACGCGGGCACACTCTATTCCGCCGCGCTCGCAAACGCCTTGAGCGGCACAGACCTCAACCCCAACTCGCCCGAAATCACCGCGCAGTTCAACGCGAACCTCGGCAACGCGGGCTGTCTCGACGGCGTGCACTTCTACCTCGGCCTCGACAACCGTCACGGCAACGACGTTGACCTCGTCGCTGTGCTCATGCACGAGTTCGCCCACGGCCTCGGCTTCCAGAGCTTCACGAACCCCTCGACGGGCGTGCAGTTCAACGGCTTCCCCTCCGTCTATGACCGCTTCCTTCTCGACGACGCGACGGGCAAGACTTGGATTCAGATGGCAGACGCCGAGCGTCAAGCCTCCGCCGTCAACACAGGCAACCTCGTCTGGGCCGGGGCGCAGGCCGATGGCGACTTGCGCGGCGTTCTCGGCACGCCGCGCCTCAGAGTGAACGCGCCCGCCCCGGTCGCGGGCAACTACGCCGTGGGAACGGCGGACTTCGGCCCGCACGTCACCGTGCTCGGCACGAACGCGGGCGTCACACAGGCCGCGCCGGCGGACGCCTGCTCCTCGCTCGCAAACGCGGCGGCGATGTCGGGTCGCGTGGCGTTGATAGATCGCGGCGGCTGTAGCTTCGTCGTCAAGGTCAAGAACGCGCAGAACGCGGGCGCAATCGGCGTCATCATGGTCAATAACGTTTCGTCGCCCGCAGTGATTCAGATGGGCGGCGGCGATGCGGCCATCACGATTCCGTCGCTCATGATTTCGCTCGCCGACGGCAACTCGCTCAAAAGTCAACTCGGCGCGGGCCTCAACGCCACGCTCCTGCTCGACCCCTCCACGCTCAGCGGCGTTGACTCTCAGGGGCGCGCTTTGATGTTCGCGCCGAACCCCATCCAGAGCGGCTCGTCGGTCTCTCACTGGGACGTTGGTCTGTTCCCGAATCAACTCATGGAACCCGGCATCAGCGGCGACCTCATCCACAGCGTCGCCGTCCCCGCCGATATAACGGGGTCGCAACTGCGCGACGTGGGCTGGTCGTTCAACCCGATTGGCGACGTCAACTTCTTCGTACGCCAAAACTACCTCGACTTCCTCAACCGCGAACCCGACGACGCCGGACTCAACTTCTGGACGAACGACGTTTTCGCGTGCGGAATAAACACCGCTTGCGCCGAAGTGCATCGCATAAACGTCAGTGCCGCCTTCTTCCTCTCAATCGAGTTCAAGGAGACGGGAAACCTCGTCTATAAGATGTACAAGGCCGGATTCGGCAACCTTCCGGGCAAGCCCGTCGCCGTCCAGCGCGCCAACTTCATCGCCGACACGCGGCAAATCCAGAGCACCCCGACGCAGATCATCGTCGGCGTGGGCGACTGGCAGACGCAGCTTGAGAACAACAAGCAGGCGTTCGCGCTCGCCTTCATACAGCGCGCGGCCTTCCAGTCGGCGCACGGCGCGCAGTCAGCCGCCGACTACGTTGACTCGCTGTTCGCAAACGCCGCCGTGACGCCGACCACCGCCGAGCGCAACGCGGCCATCGGCGCGTTCGGCGGAGGCGGCGCGGCGGGTCAGGCCGCGGCCCTTCGCTCCGTTGCCGAGAGCGGTTCGGTCACGTCGAAGACCTTGAACGAGTCGTTCGTCCTCATGCAATACTTCGGCTACCTTCAGCGCGACCCCGACGCCGTAGGCATTGACGGTCAACCCGACCCGGCCTTCAACGGCTACAACTTCTGGCTTCAGAAGCTCAACCAGTTCAACGGAAACTTCGTGCAGGCCGAAATGGTCAAAGCCTTCATCAACTCCGACGAGTACCGTGCGCGCTTCGGCCCGCTGCACTAAAGATTGGATGAAGCGGCTGGCCTCCGCTGACACGTGGTAGCCTAGTGCTCCACAAAGTAAGTCACGCGGTCACAGAGAGTGCCGCAGAGCAGGAGGCCAGCTATGGACTATGTTGGATTAGAT
>Ga0081539_10004706_pt1 | contig 14792 bp, 12 predicted proteins | sample TabmetS4T2R2_FD_71023 | JGI IMG/M metagenome (GOLD analysis project Ga0081539, IMG submission 71023) | Tabebuia heterophylla rhizosphere microbial communities from the University of Puerto Rico - S4T2R2 | ecosystem: Host-associated > Plants > Roots > Rhizosphere ...
TTCATTGGAAAACGCAAGTCAACCGATCATAACTTGAAACGGATGTGACGCAATTGCGCGTCCTGAAGCGGCAGTGCAAGCGAACTGATCATAAAGCCTAAATATACAAATTGAGGATTGTGTTCTATTGCTCTTACTCCTAGCTTATGCTGAAATGGTAAACGTGCCAATACCGAGTTAAACGGGAATGAGATTCACCTTGTATAAACGAACGCTGCTCATTTCTTTTGTCGTCCTGCTGCTGATCGCGTCGGTTGCCAACGCGCAGCAAGGCTCCACATCTGCTTTGCAGGTCGCGCATGTTACTTCGACGGCAGCTTCCGTCAATTTGCGTTCCGGTCCTGGTCAGGATTATGCAGTGATTCAGACTGTGCCCAATGGCACGGAAGTCACAATTACTGATGCAAATGAGGATCAGACATGGCTGCGCGTTCGTCTTGATGACGGTGCAGAAGGCTGGATTTCAGCGGTGCTGCTCATCATTGATGCGACACAGTCCACCGTTCCAACACCAGCGCCTACTATTGTCAGTACCAATAGCACCGTCTATGTCGTCCGGGGCAATCTGCTGGTGGATGCCGGGCATTATACGGAAGCAGTCGAAGCCTATACCCAGGCAATCGCGCTGGAGCCTGATGACGATGAGATACACATCTTTCGTGGGCTGGCGTATATGGAGATGGAAGAATACGAACAGGCGCTGGAAGATTTTACACGCGCGGTTGAACTCGATCCCGACAACGCGGATGCTCACTATGAAGTAGGGGTTGCATATTCATGGTTGCGCCAACATGAACTGGCGATTGAGAATTATGATCGTGCCATTCAGCTTGAGCGGGATGCCGCTAATTTCTATGCTGACCGGGGCAACTCTTACACATGGCTGGAAGATTATGAGCAGGCGTTGGCAGATTACAACGAAGCCATACGCCTCGACCGCAATAACAGTGTCTATTTCGACGCGCGCGGCACTGCTTACTTTGGGCTGAACGATTACGAACATGCGCTTGAGAACTACAATCAGGCAATCGCGCTCGATCCTCGTTACGCTTTAGCGTATTTTAATCGCGGTGTTGTCTACTACAACACCAAACGCTATGGAAAAGCGCTTACTGACTTCAACCATGCCATCGAGTTAGACCCGGACTATCCTGACTTTTACGGCTGGCGCGGCTTTGCATTCGCAGCAACAGGCGGGAGCGATGCGGAAATCCGGGCTGACCTGTGCCAGCATATAGCACTTGCTGGAGAGGCTGCCTACCCGGAAGTCATAGACGCTATCGAAGACAACGGCTGGCGTTGTTAGCTCACTCACTCATCGCCCGGATATACCGTTCCGCCGAGGCGTTGATCTTCCTCTTTGCGTCCCCGTCGATCACTGAGCCGAAGCTCTCGTATACACGGTCATAGTTGAACGGCTCAACCGCCGCTACAATCCGCCGAACTTTTGACGGCGGCAACGGGATCATATTCGGGTAGCTGTACATGAAGGTCGCCCAGCGTGTATCCTGCACCACGTCAATTGTGTCGCTGCTCAGCAGCACGCCCCGTCCTTCTGCACCGTCTCGCCAGTGCAGCACTGCCGAGCCGAGGAAATGCCCGCCGCAGTGCACCAGCGTGATCCCGTCCATAAGCAGCTCGGTCGCGCCTTCCCAGTAGTAGATTGCCGGGTCATCTCGCACCACATCGACCTTGTTGCCTGCATGGATGTAAATCGGCACGTCGCCAAACGCATGGCTCCATTCGACCATGATCGTGTGAAAATGCGGGTGTGAAATCGCAATCGCCTTAATGCCGCCCAGCGCGTTAGTTGCGTCAATCGTCTTCTGGTCAATATACGGCACACAGTCCCAGAGCACATTGCCATTCGGCGTTTGCACCAAGTGCGCCCATTGACCGATGCCGATTTTCGGCTCCGGCTTCAGGCGATACAGCCCCGGCTCGACCTGCTCAATTACCATATGGCGATCTTTTTGCAGCGCCTCCAGCGTTGTCCATTCCTGCCCATTTGGACCGATGTACTGCCGTTCGTCCTCGCAAATGGGGCAGTGGGCGGGCGGCTGCGCGCTTTCGGGGTACTGGGTGCCGCAGGTCACGCAAATGTAATTCGGCATAATCTTCGCTCCTGAAGAAGTTTACGGACATAGCTTACCGCACTCAGCAGCGTATGCCACCCGTCAACGGGTCAGCTACCACCTGTATGCATGTACACTGCATCGAAAACCGCTTTGTGCCTTCTCATTAAACCCCTTATTTTGTTTCAGACTTGCGCCTCGTGCACATATCCGCTATAAGCTAATCGCTCATTGCTAAAGGCTAATCGCTAACGAATGAAAATCCTGTTTGTCGCCTCTCTGCATCATCCCGAAGCCCTGCGCGCCGCCCGCGAAAAGGATAACAGCATTCTGTTTCCGCCCAGCATGGCACAGCATTTCTGGGAGAAGGCGCTCAAAAAGCGTGGGCATACGCTCGACGTGTTTTGGCGCAATAATCCCGGCGCGACTACCGAGCGCCACAGCACTGCTATCACCCCAGCAAAACTGGCAAAAGCGGCGATCAATCGCATCCCCCCGCAGCTTAACCCGGAAATTCGCGCCCGCAACGCGCGGCTGATCGCTCAAGCGCGCGAATTTCGTCCCGACCTGCTCTGGATGGTGGGCGACAACACCGTGATCTACCTCGAAACGCTGGCGGCGCTCAAAGCAGAACTCGGCTGCAAGCTGCTTTACGTCACCGGCACCTCACCGATTGTTTTCTCAAGGGCGATAGACCGTGCCGCCATGCCGCTTTATGATCTGGCGCTGGTCAATGACTACTATCACGGCATTCAGTTGCTTGAACTCGGCGCGAAACGCATGGAATGCCTGCCGCTTTCCGGCTGCGACCCTGATTTTCACCATCCCTACATGCTCACCGACGAAGAACGCACCGCCTATGCCTGTGACATCGCCTTCGTTGGCACGCTCGTGCCGAGTCACCTTTACAGCCGCCGTGTTCGCGCGCTCGAAGCCCTGCGCGACTTTGATTTAGGCATCTGGAGCGTCCACGAAGTGCCCTCCAGCCTGCGTTCGTTTGTGCGCGGAAAGGCGCTCGGTGAAGAAATGCTACGTATCATTTCAGCGGCGAAGCTCTGCTTCAATACGCACGGCAACTTTGTCTTTTACGGCGGCAATATACGCCTTTTTGAAGTAGCAGGCGCAGGGATTTGCCAGATCAGCGACGACCTGCCAGGGGTACGCAAATGGTTCCCTGAAATTGACGGGACGCCTACCATCGTCAACTATACCGATGAGGATGATTTGCGCGCCAAAGTGAGGCACTATCTTGCTCATGATGCTGAGCGCGTAGCAATTGCCCAAGCAGCACAGGCGCACGTCTATGCCGAACACACTTACGACCGCCGCGCCGAACAGTTCGAGGCGCTGCTTAGATGACTCAAACCTCGCCTGATCTCTCTATCGTCATTGTCAACTACAACACGCGCGACTATTTGCGCCAGTGTCTGGCGTCGATTGATGCCCAAAAAGGGGATGTATCAGTTGAAGTGATTGTGGTGGACAATGCCTCGAAGGATGGCAGCGCCGCCATGCTCCGCTCGGAATTTCCGCAGGTAAGGCTGGTTGAGCCGGGGGTCAACACCTGGTTTACCGGCGGCAACAATCTTGGCGTAAGTCGTGCGGAAGGAGACTATGTCCTGCTCCTCAACGCCGACACGCTCGTCCAGCCCGGAATGCTGCCGACGTCGCTCCAGTATCTGCACGCGCATCCTCGTGTCGGGGCGCTCACCTGCCAGCAGCGCAGCTTCAATGGCGATATTCTGCGGATTTGCTCACGTGTGCCTGCCTATCTTGACCTGCTGTTCGGTTATACCTTCCTCGGCGTGATTTTCGCATCCTTACGAGACCGCCGCCGTGCTGCGATGTGGTACAGCGAGTGGGGACGCGACACCACCCGCGCTGTCGAAGACATTCCCGGCTCGTCGATCTTCGCGCCGCGCGATCTGTTGGCGCACTTCGGTCCATTTGATGAGCGGCTCAAGCTCTATTTTCCCGAAGCCGACTTATGCAAGCGCATTTTAGCTGAAGGCTATGAAATCCACTTTCTCGCCGATGCTGTCTTGCTCCACGAAGAACATGTCAGCGTTCGCCAGGCACAGCGGCTTACTTCGCGCATTTACTTCGACGATTTGATTACCTTTACGCGCAAATGGTACGGCAGTATCGCTGCGTTCCTGCTCGCATTGCTGGTCATACCCACGCGCGCGGGGATGGATATTGCCCAGCGTATACGCGGCGAACGCGACAAATTCTAGGATAAATGATCATGAGTGACCGCTACGACAGCACACGCAAGGCGTGGGAAGACATTTGGGACAAAGCCTCGGTTGAGCAGGAGTTGGAAACTGAAGGCTATGCCCGCGCGCAGGAGACTATCCGCCAGTACACGCCCTACTTGCCCAAAGACCGACTGATCCTCGAAGCAGGCAGCGGCTTGAGCGCCGCGCTGATCACGCTTAAGCGTATGGGGTACCGGGTCACCGGGCTAGATTATGCTGAAAACGCCCTCCTCATTTCGCGCGACTACGATCCCTCGCTGGTGTTGGCAGTTGGTGACGTTCATGCACTGCCGTATGCCGAAAACAGCTTCGGCGCGTACCTCTCCTTAGGTGTGCTGGAGCATTTCGAGGCGGGTATGACAAAACCTCTTGCCGAAGCCTTCCGTGTGCTCGATCATGGCGGTGTGCTCGTGCTGACTATTCCGTATCCGAACATCGTTAATCGGTTGGTTGCGTGGCGTCGCAAACAGCAGGGCGTCAGCGTGCTCAACGACGATGACTTTTTCGAAAGCACCTACACCCGTGCCAAACTAGAAGCTAATATCAAAGGTGCTGGGTTTGAGCTACTGCGCACTGTGCCAACCAGCCATTCATATACGCTCTGGGGGCTGGGCAGTGTGTTTCGTGCGCCCGGCTACTATCAGACCAGCGCGCTTGCCGAAGGGCTGGGCAAGGCGCTGCGCGTTGTGTTGCCCTGGGCGTTCAATTTCACCACGTTGATTATCGCACGCAAGCCTTAGCGCAGGGGAGCAGTATGATTATGAGCGAACCAATTGAGTATGCCGACTTTGAGAAGGTCGATATGCGGGTGGGCGAAATTGTCACCGTCGAAGATTTCCCGCGTGCGCGCAACTCGTCCTACAAAGTTCATGTCTACTTTGGCGAGGAGATTGGCTACCGCTGGTCGTCCGCGCAAATTACCAAATTCACCAAAGAAGAACTCATCGGCAAACAAATCGTCGCCGTTATCAACTTTCCGCCCAAAAACGTCGCGGGCTTCATGTCCGAATGTCTCATCCTCGGCGCGTCAATGGCGGATGGCGGCGTGTCCGTTCTCACGCCCACACGTCCGGCAGTGGTCGGCAGCAAAATCTACTAACTGGACAATTGATGCTGAATGTATCACTGTTCTATTCGCAACTGAAAGGTTGCAAACAGAATTTTTGTGCGCTATACTGATGTAACTAAATGGTTGCACAAGGAGAGCTAGATCAATGACTGCGACAATGAAAGCCGAACGCAGCCTGGTCATTTCGGCAGCGCAGGATCGCGTCTGGAGAGCGATTACGAACGCCGCACAAATCTCGAAGTGGTTCGATGGCTCGATGCAGTGGGAGTTCGAGGCACGTGCGGGCGCAAACATGACCTTCCGCTACGACAGCAAGGTGATTGGTTATGGCAAAGTCGTCACTGCCGATCCGCAGACGCATTTCGCCTTCCACTGGACGCCGGAACCGGACGTGCCCGTCGAATCGCTCGTCACCTTCCGACTGGAACCCGCTGGCGACGGCACCCGTGTTACGGTCAGCGAAGAAGGCTTCGAGGCGCTGCCGGTCGACCTGCGCCAGCGTCGCTACGAGATGAACAGCAACGGCTGGGGCATTACCCTCAAGAACCTCGATGCCTACCTGCAAGCGCCGGATGAAGTAACTTTTGCCGTGACCTCGCTCTACCGCCGCCTGCTCGACTGCTGGAACTTTCGCAATGCCGCCGCTTATGCCGCTCTATTCATAGACGATTGCCATGTCGTCGGCTTTGACGGCAGCCTAATGAATGGCAAAGACGAAATCGAATCGACCCTCAGCGGCATCTTTAAGGATCATCCGACTGCCGCTTACGTCAGCAAGGTGCGCGGCGTGGATTTCCTCGCGCCGGAGGTTGCCATAGTTCGCGCGGTAGCGGGTATGGTTTCACCTGGCGAGAAGGAAGTCAAGTCGGAGCGCAACACCATCCAGACGCTCATTGCTGTGCGGCAGGGCGAAAGCTGGAAGATTTCTCTGTTCCAGAACACGCCAGCGCAGTTTCACGGTCACCCCGAACTGGTCGAGGCGCTGACGCAGGAATTACAGGCGCTGGTCTAACGAACATCGTTTTTGTAGGGGCACGATACATCGTGCCCTCTTTCCGCAAGCATCTAATCCAACACCCGTGCTTTCATCCAGTCGTTGCTATTGTGGAAGTCCGCTACTGCCGTGCCCGGATGCACCAGATCATCAAAAATGGCGCGGTCTTCATTGCTCAGCTTGGTTTCCGCAATTTCCAGTGCATCCTCGAAGTGATCCATCGTGCGTGGACCGATGATCGGCGAGGTGATGCCCGGCTGCTCCTTGCACCACAGCAGCGCCAGTTGCGAAACCGTCATACCGCGCTCCTGCGCGAGATCGCCCATTTTCTGCGCCACATCCAGCGCCTTTTGCGTGATCCGGTCGCGGAAGGTTGACCCCATCCGCTCGGCGCGGGAGCCTTCTGGATAGGCATTGCGGTCGCTGTAGCGCCCCGCCAGAATCCCGCCCGCCAGCGGCGACCAGGGCAAAATCGCCAGCCCGTACTGCTGACACAGCGGCACCAGTTCATTTTCGATACGTCGATCCACCAGGTTGTAGGGCGGCTGCTCGCTGATGTAGCGAACCAGGTTCTGCTGCTGGCTGGTGGCAAGGGCTTCCATCACTTTCCACGCCGGGAAGGTTGAGCTGCCGATGTAACGCACCTTGCCCGCTCGCATCAGGTCGTCGAAGGCGCGCAGGGTTTCGTCCTGGGGGATGAAGGCGGAAGGGCGGTGCAATTGGTACAGGTCGATGTGGTCGGTTTGCAGGCGGCGCAGCGAATCCTCGCAGGCTTTGATGATATGGTAGCGCGAGGCGTCGCGGTCATTGGGACCGGGACCGACGACGCTGAAGACTTTGGTCGCCAGCACGATGTCGTCGCGCTTGCCGTTTTGCTTGAGCGCCTGCCCGACGACATTTTCGCTTTCGCCTGCGTTGTAGACGTTAGCGGTGTCGATAAAGTTGATCCCCGCGTCGATGGCGCGGTTGATCATGGCGATGCCTTCGTCAGCAGGGGTGACGCCGCCGAAGTTCATCGCGCCGAGGCAGAGGCTGGAGACCATCACGCCGGTTCGTCCGAGGGGTCGGTATTCCATAACGTTTCCCTTGAAAAGACTATTTGAATGGATGCGGTAATGGTACTCAATATAGGGGCAGACCAACAAATGACCGGAGCAGGGGATAGTCTATTAATTTTAATGTTACGAGATGAAAATAAAAATGTTGAAAAGTGTCCGACTGTGCGAGGGAGGCTTCGGGTGGAACACGAGAAGAATAATGTGCGCTGGTGAGGGAAGAAATTCGGCGGGATGGGCGCGTAATGGCGCGTCACGGGACGCATCAAGAAGTGCTGAGAAAAAGCTGAGCAGCGCGTAAGCTGGTAAACAGGCGCGCGAATACCACTGGTACGGGAGTCAGTCTTATGGAACGGGCACGCTGGGCTGCGCTGATGCGTGTGCTGCGGACGCCTTACCGAGACGCGGGTGCGGTGGTGGCTGCCAGGGTTGCACTTCAATGCTCCCATACCCTCGGCTAGACACCGCAGCGGCGACGCCACTCCAAGAGTGGTTGCGGCAGGTGGTCGCGTTGCAAAGCAACGGCGCCACATAGTGACGTTGATACAGCACGCACGAATATGGCGTAACCATAGCGTGTGCAGTTCGTTTGTACATCTATTATACGAACAAATGTTCTTTTGTCAAGTAGGTAACTCATGAAATTCTAATCTGCATGTGAAAATAGGTGCAAAAGAAATGAAGTTAAAAGTAGAGAAAGTTAAAGGTTAAAAGAAAAACATGAACCGCCAAGAAAAATACCCTATAAGCTTGTGAAATAGCGATAATAATTAGAAATTCCAGTTACTATGCTGATTTAAATTTGTCAATGGAGCATGGCAAGTGACAACTGAAGGTAAATCGAGTGACTCCGCACGTAAAAAAGGTAGGCAAGCAGAAAATGAGTTTGTTGCATTTCTGTCGTCTTATGGATGGTTAGCTGAGAGAGTTACGGATGACGTTGGTGAAGATATATTAATTCGCGTTCTAAATCGCGGGGATAAACCAAGCGGAATTACATTTTGGGCGCAGGTCAAAGGAACAGACGAGTTAAATAATTACTTAGATAGCAACGGGCAAATAAGCTATCCGGTGCCAGTTTCTAAAGTAAAAACTTGGGAATTGTCTTCTGTTCCTGTATTGTTCGTCGTTTGGGATTTGGTGACTAAAGTAGGGCACTGGATGCTTGTCTCGCAAGCGGCATTAAAGCTCGATCAAATTAATAGCGGTTGGCGCGACAACAACAAGTATGTAGACCTAAAAATACCCCTTCTATTGAGTCAACCTGCTGAGGAAATCAGAACTCTGCGTATTGTGTTAGCAAATTATTTACTTAAAACCATACATCGGGATAGAAATTTTCAAATAGAATTAGCGGCTTCTTTTCCCTCAGACGCGCAAGGAAGCGAAGCTTTCAGAAAGTATCAGAGGATGCTTGAGGAGGGAGGCGACGTAAACATAAGTTCAACGTACATTCAACAATTCAGAGCCTCAGATTGGGTCGAAACACTTTTTGGCTTTGATGAGGATGAGGATGAAGGTGATATTCATCTTCGGGCTGTTCCCACTGAGAAAACACACGCCTGTCGGATTCAGGTATATACCCGTGACGGCAGAATTCACATTCAACCTTATGTTGTATTTAAAGCGGTTAAGGCTGGAATGAAGCAAGTCATTCTTTCAAATGAACATCAAGGAACTGCGCTAAGTATTGATATGGTCCTAAGAAGTGATCGACCAACCATTAAGTTCCTACCTTGGTTTGCTCATCTAGGTGATGATGTTACTGAAACACGAGAGTTACTATCGTTTTTTAGAGTAATGGAAAACGCGCAAAGAATTGTTGTGACTGCACACAACAAACCCGACTTTTTATTAGACTTTGATGTACCGCCAAATTTATACAATTTCCGTTTTTCGCAAGAATATGTCGAGTTTATCGAGACATTATGCACTATTCAGGCTAAAACAGGTCAGCCTATATCAGTGCGTGGTGCGCAGTTGACCAGCCAGATTTTAAGAGATATTAGAACCGTATTTAGCGCCATTACTACTGGCAAATGTAGTCTTTCTAACAGCAACGTTTCTATGGAATTCGGACAAAAAGACCTTATTGAACTGGCTGTAAATGCTGGGGACGGGTACTCCATAAATGTCAACAAATTCCAAAAGGAAAATACAATTTTTTCATTTTTAGGAGCAACGATAGATTTAGGACGCTCAACGGGATTTTTTGTAGGTATGCCGATTTCCGATTCAGCTAGTTTGCTGACCTTGGCGGAAACCTTGCGTAGCGGGGAAACGGTTGCAATTCAGCTACACATATTCGAGGGCGAAGTCAGCTTCGAGAATTGGATCGACAGCCACATAAGTACCGACTGAATTATGGGAATTTAGATTACCGCACTGTTGTGATTGGGTATAAATGCGGGCACGACATGTCGTGCCCTTACAAAAGCGATGGATAGGCGGAAGGAACTTACTGTTCGCGCTCTTTGCGGCGCTTGAGGAGTTGACCTGCGATGTTGCTTTCGCCTGCTGGCGTAGCGGGTTGGGTCGGCGCGACGGGCGTTGGCGCGGGGCGCGGTTGATCACTGGAGGGCGTTGGTGGGGGAACAGGCGGCGCACTCTGGCGGGTGGGGCGGCGGGAACGCAGCGCCGAGACGGTGCTGGTCGGGCTGGATGTTCCTTCGAGGTCGGTTTGCGCGCGGGCACGGGCTTTCGCGCCCATCAGCGAGGCGAGGCGTTCGGATTGTTCCTGCGTGATGCTGGTTCCGCGTTGGGTGACGGCGTTCCGCAGGCGCACGAGGTCGGAGCGGGTGACGAGCAGCCGACGGACGGCAACATCCAACGGCAGGAGCAGCAGCGCGATCAGCAGCAGGAGCGGCGCGACGGGCGTGAGCGAGGCTTGCGCCTGTAAATCGTGGCTGAATGCGCCTGCCGGGTCGCCTTCGAGCGATTTGCCGTTGGTCAGCGCGGCAATATCCGGGAAGATGCGGGGGTTGTTGGCGCGGTATTCGGGCGAATAGCTCATGACCCAGCCGGTGAGACCAAGCCGGGCGTTCTGGTCATCGACCACGTTGAGGAAATACGCGCCCTCGCTGGCGGGGTCGAAGACTGCTTCGTAGCGACCGGGCGCGACCTGCTGAAGCGGCAGGGTCGTGGCAGTGCCATCCGGCGAGACCAGCGAACTGCGGAGCACCAGCCCGTTGCGGAAACTGCCGTCTTCCTCGCGGGCATCCACCACCAGCCGTGCCTGCTCGCCTTCCATGACCACCTGCGCCTCGACGTTGTTGCTGGCGGTCTCGGTCATGGTCCAGCGAACGGCTTGACTCCAGAAACGGGCGAAGTCGTCCCAGCCGACCCAGTTGCTCGACCAGCGGGCAGTGGCGTCGCTGGTGAAGGCGACGGCGCGCCCTAAGCCGTACTGCCACGAGGCGAGAATGGGGTCGTTGAAGGCGTCCGGGGTGCGGAGGATGACCTGCGCGGTTTGTTTGGGCGTGGCAGCCACGTAGCCGAGCAGCGGCGGCGCGGCGTCGATGCCATCCATGATGGGGCTGATGGCGGTGAGCGCGGGGACGAACTGGTTTTCGATGATGTAGGAGCGGGTCGCCAGCACGGTCTCCTGCGCGAAGATGCTGGGAATGGTCTCAATGGTGTCGGTGGCGTGGTAATTGCCACCTCCGGCGCGCGCCATGTCGTCCAGGAACGGCGCAGCGCCCCCGCCAATGGCGATGACCGAAGTGGTCACGCCGTAGTCGGCGTTAAGCGCTCCCGTGAGTTCGACCAACCCGTTCGGACTGGAACCGCCGTCGGTCAGCAGGATGATATGCTTGCGCGCTGACGATTCGGCTTGCATGGCAGCGCCCGCGAGCTGCATCCCGGCGAGGATGTCCGTGCCGCCGCCTGCGCGGAGAGTGGCGACCAGCATTTGTAAGCCCCGACGGTCGAGCACATCCTGCACGTCGGCGATCCAGTAGCCCTGGGTGTCGAAGGAGACGATGCCCGCGCGGTCGGATGGCTGGAGGAAATCGAGCGAGCGGATGATAGCTTCCTTCGCCAGTTCGAGGTTGGTGACGCCGCTGGTGCCGGCAACCGCCATGCTGCCGGAACGGTCGATGACATAGGTGATGGTCAACTGGGGCAGTCGCTGCTGGTCGCGGATACGCATTTCGAGCGGCAGGGTCTCTTCGAGCGGCGTCTGGTAATACCCACCCGGCGCGTAGGATTCGGGGCCGCCGATGACGATTAAGCCGCCGCCAAGGTCGCGGACGTAAGTCTGGAGCGCCAGCATTCGCTGGTTGGTGAGGCGGGTGGCGGGGACGTTGGCGAGAATCACGCTGGTGTAATCCGCCAGCGCCGCGACGCCGCTGGGCAGCCCATCCGGGCGGGCGAGGTCAACCTCTAAGCCCTGCTGTTCCAGCGCGGGCAGGAGGTACTGGACTTCATCGTCGGTGGTGGAGACGAGCAGAACGCGCGGCGGTCCGACGACCTGGCTGAAGGTGGACAGCCCGTTGTTCTGGTAGAAGCTGTCGCTGCCGAGTGGATCGACCTGCACGCGGAAGTCACGGAAGCCAGTTGCGCCCGCTTGAAGCGCCAGTGTACGGCGGTTATCGCCCGCCTGCAAGTCAATCTGCTCGCGGTGGATGATGGTGCCGGAGGCGAAGACAGTGAGGGTGGCGGGGGTGGCTTGCTGAGCGTTGATGGTGAGGCTGAGGTCGAAGGACTGCCCCGCGCCGACAGAGGTGGGCACGTTCACGTCGGTCAGTTGAACTTCCGGCGCGGCGGCGCGGGTGAAAGGTACGTAATCGATTTGCACGCCGGTGGCGGCAGCGCGTCGGGCGGCGACCAAGGCATCGCCAACGGTGGGCTGCCCGTCGCCGAGGATGACCATGCGCTTGGCAGCATCTGCCGGGAAGAGCGCCAGCCCTAAGCCGATGGCTTCTTCGAGATCGGTATTGCCCTGCGCGGGCGTAGAACGGAGCGGCGCGAGTTCGCGGACGCTGCTCATGGGGCGCTCGACCAGCGCGTTGCCGCCAAAGGCGATGACGGCGGCTTGATCGTCGGGGCGCATCGCCTGAAGCGAGTCGCGGACGTAGGTAAGCTCGGCTTCCTGCGCCTGCTGCCCCACGCTGTCGGAAATATCGACCAGATAAACTACCGCCAACCTGTCCGCGCCGCGCACGAGTTGAACGCCTGCCAGTGCGAAGATGAGCAGCGAGAGGATGACCAGGCGCAGGAGCAGGCTGGCAAAGTCGCGCCCGCGCCGGAACTTGACGCGGGGCAAGCCGAGCGCAATCACGGGAATGAGAAGCAGGAAGAGCAGCAACGCCAGCGGCGTGGTAAAGGTCATCAGGATAACTCTAAAACCTCAATCAAGATTGTACCCCCGAACCGCTGTTCTGGGGTCTTTTTGACCTCACCCCTCGACGCTATGCGTCGGCGAAACGAAGTTTCGACCCCTCCGGCAACAAGTTGCCTGCACGCCGCTTCGCTAAGGTAGAGAGGGGAGGTCTCTCAAAACCGGGAGAGGGACAGGGCACGGCACGCCGTGCCCCTACAAAAGCGTGTTCCATAGCAGATTGGTTCAAAATTACCACTTATGTCGGTTCCTGTGTAAAGGCTTCGGTGATCGGGCGGCTGGCATCGCTTTCTGGCACGGGCAAGCCGAGCGCCCAGAGCACGGTGGCGGTGGTGTCGGCAATTGTGATGCCGCTCAGTTCTGTGCCGGGAGTAATGCCTGCGCCGTAGGCAATCCAAGGGATAGTCATGTCTTCGGGTAGGGTCGTGCCGTGCCCGGTATCGTGACCGCCGTGATCGGCTGTAATGATTACCAGCGTGGTCTCCAGCAGGTTCAGGTTTGCGAGTTCGTCGAGGATGCGCCCGACCTGAAAATCGGTGCTGTTCAGTTCGTTGATGTAAGTCTCGCTCATCCAGCCCGTGCTGTGCCCGAAATAGTCCGGGTTGGGGAAGTGGGCGAAAATGACCTCTGGTGGATCGGTTTGGAGCAGTTCAATCACGCGGTCAGCCACGCTGCGGTCGCCCTCGCGGGCGAAGGTGTAGTCAACTGCTTCGCGTTGAACGTAGATGCAGAATTTCTCCTTGCCGACGACCATTGCCGTGCTGAAGCCCGCATCCGACGCGAGGGTGAGGAAGGTGGACGCTTCGATAGGCGGGCAGTCGGGCGGCATGTCGTTGTAGGTGACGCCGTGTTCCTCGACGCTCAAGCCCGTGAGCATGGAGCTGTGGGCGGGCAGGGTGACGGAAAGCTCGACGGTCTGGGCGTTCCAATCGACCGCGCCTTCGGCGGCGAGGTGCTGCAACACGGGCGCGTTCGCCTGCTGGATGGCATCGGGGCGCGCGCCATCCAGCGAGATGACGAGGATGTGCTCGATGTCGGACGGTGGCGCGGGTAGAGGTTCGGAAGTGGCGTCCTGCGCGGCGGAGGGGAGGGCGAGGAGTAAGACGAGTAGGAAAATGAAGCGAGAAAAAAAGATGTTGAACCGCCAAGACGCCGCGATGCTTGCATCGAAGAACGCCAAGAAAAAAGGAGAGGGCACGACATGTCGTGCCCCTACGGAACGGCATTTAAAGGACGCGAGACGATAAGCGGCAGGGCGGGTTTTAAACCCGCCCCTACAAAGAATTTGTTTGTGAGCGCCGAGTGGCGTTTTGTCGTTGCGGTGGTTCATGCCTGCCGCCTTTGAGTGAGCGGGCGGAAGACGGTTGGCGCGCGCAGACGGCGGTGATAGGCGTACCACTCGATCAACAGCACCAGCAGCGCAGCGAGGACGAGCAAAGGCGCATACTCCCTTTGTCCGATTTCGGCTTCCCGCGCCTGTGTGACCACCGTATCGCCCAGGGTGATGGTCGGCTGCGGGGTGATGTCGCTCTCGCCCGCGTCAAACAGGTTGACGGCAAACGATGCGGATTGGCAGGGCGCATTATCGCTGAACGCCTCGACGGTGTAAATGCCGGGGCTGGCAGTGTCGGCAAACGAGAGCGGCGCACCGGTGTAGGCGAGATCGCGGGTAGAGCCATCCGGCAGGGTCACGCGGACGGAAGATGTATCTGCCAGCGGGGTAATCGCCAGCGACCCGCCGACTTTCAAGCCATCCGGCACGCTGACGAGGTTTTCGGGCGAGTACCAGTTGAGCAGCGAGGACATGAGGATGGGCCACTGGATTTGCAAGGGCAGGTCGCTGTCGCGCAGGTCGAAGGTGAGGATGGAGACCTGCCTGCCCTCGGTTTCGCCCGCCAGCAGCAGCGCGCCGCCATCGACCGAAATGAGCGGGTCCGCCCAGTTCGCGGCGACCTGCTTGAAGGCGAGGAGATTGACATTGTTGAAATCGACATAGG
>Ga0081539_10004707_pt1 | contig 14790 bp, 11 predicted proteins | sample TabmetS4T2R2_FD_71023 | JGI IMG/M metagenome (GOLD analysis project Ga0081539, IMG submission 71023) | Tabebuia heterophylla rhizosphere microbial communities from the University of Puerto Rico - S4T2R2 | ecosystem: Host-associated > Plants > Roots > Rhizosphere ...
GCCGCGACCGTCAACCCCTTCCAGACCGTCGAGCGCCGCGACGTGGGACTGACGCTGCGCGTGCGGCCGCAGATCAGCGAGAGCGGCACCATCAAGCTCGTCATCTACCAGGAAGTCTCGAGCGTGCAGGACACCAACAACTCCGCCGGCATCATCACCAACATGCGCGCCATCGAGACTAACGTGCTGGTCGACGATGGCGCCATCGTCGTCCTCGGCGGCCTGGTGCAGGACACCCTCACCAACACCACGGACAAGGTGCCGGTGCTCGGCGACCTGCCGTTGATCGGACAGCTGTTTCGCTTCGAGACGCGCCGCCAGCAGAAGACGAATCTCATGGTGTTCCTGCGGCCCTATATCGTGCGCGACGAGTCCGACGCGCGCAGCATGGCGGTCGACCGCTACGACAACATGCGGCGCCTCGAGAGCATCACCTCGCCGCCGCCGCACCCGGTGCTGCCCGACATGCAGCCGCCGGTCGCGCCGCCGCCCGAAACGGGTAAATGAGCGGCCAATGAGCGCCCGGCTCGTCCCCTTCGCCTTCGCCAAGGCGAACTCGGTGCTGCCCGCGGCCGAGCGCGAGGGGCGCCTCGTCCTCTGGGTGACGACCGCGACGCCGCCGGCGGCGATCGGTGAGGTCCGTCGCAGCCTCGGTCGCGAGCTCGAGCCGCGCCTGGTGGCGCAGCCCGAGTTCGACGCGGCGCTGAAGGCGGCGTATGCCGAGCCCACGAGCGAGGCAGCAAGCATCGTCGACGAGGTGCAGGGCGAGGCGGAGCTCGGCCGGCTGCTGCAGGACCTGCCCGAGGTGGAGGACCTCCTGGAAGCGCGCCACGACGCGCCGATCATCCGCATGCTGAACGCGCTCCTGTCGCAGGCGGTGAGCGAAGGCGCCTCCGACGTGCACGTCGAGCCCTTCGAGAGCTACTCCGTGGTGCGCTATCGCATCGACGGCGTGCTGCGCGACATCGTGCGGCCGCGCCGGGCGCTGCACGCCGCGCTCGTCTCGCGCATCAAGATCATGGCCAACCTCGACATCGCCGAGAAGCGCCTGCCGCAGGACGGCCGCATCATGCTGCGCCTGGGCGGCCGGCCGATCGATGTGCGCGTCTCGACGCTGCCCACCGGGCACGGCGAGCGCGTGGTGCTGCGGCTCCTCGACAAGGAGCGCGGGCGCCTCGAGCCCGAGCGCCTCGGCATGTCGGCGGAGCTCCTCGCGGTGTTCGACCGGCTGGTGAAGCAGCCGCACGGCATCGTGCTCGTCACCGGCCCCACCGGCAGCGGCAAGACCACCACGCTCTACGCCATGCTCTCGCGCCTGGACGCCGGCACCACCAACATCATGACCGTCGAGGACCCGATCGAGTACGACCTCGCCGGCATCGGCCAGACGCAGGTCAACCCGCGCATCGACATGAGCTTCGCGCGGGCGCTGCGCGCCATCCTGCGCCAGGACCCGGACGTGATCATGATCGGCGAGATCCGCGACCAGGAAACCGCGCAGATCGCGGTGCAGGCCTCCCTCACCGGCCACCTGGTGCTCGCCACGCTGCACACCAACGATTCGGTCGCGGCCATCACCCGGCTCCTCGACATGGGGATCGAGCCGTTCCTTCTTTCCTCCTCGCTCCTCGGCATCGTCGCGCAGCGCCTGGTGCGCAAGCTCTGCCCGGACTGTAAAGGCGCCGGCTGCCCCAACTGCCTGCAGACCGGGTACCTTGGCCGCACCGGCATCTACGAGCTTCTGGAAATCGACGAGCCGCTGCGCGCCGCCATCCATGCGCGCGAGAGCGAGGCGCGCCTCGCCGAGCGCGCCCGCAGCCGCGGCTTCCGCTCCCTCGCCGAGGACGGCGAGCGCTGGGTCGCCGCCGGCGTCACCTCGCGCGAAGAGCTGCTGCGCGTGACGCGCGATCGCTGATGCCTTCGTTTCGCTTCGAGGCCGCGGACAGCGCCGGCCGCATCGAAAAAGGACTCTTGGACGCCGACAGCGCCGCCGCCGCGCGTGCGGCGCTGCGCGCGCGCGGCCTCGTGCCCCTGGAAGTCGGCACGCTTGCACCCGCGGCGGGCGCACGGCGCGGCCTGCCGCGCCGGCGCTTCTCCGAAGCCGAGCTCGCGCTCGCCACGCGGCAGCTCGCGAGCCTGCTTGGCGCCGGCCTCCCCGTCGCGCAGGCGCTCGGCGCCACCGTCGACCAGGCCGAGAACCGCGCGGTGCGCGAAGTGTTCGCCGCCGTGCGGAGCGATGTCTTCGCCGGCCACCGCCTCGCCGAGGCGCTGTCGCAGTTTCCGCGCGAGTTTCCCGAGGTGTACCGCGCGAGCGTCGCCGCGGGTGAGGACTCGGGCGAGCTCGCGGGCGTCATGGAACGCCTCGCCGGCCACCTCGAGGAACGCTTGGCGCTGCGCGCCAAGATCCTCGGCGCCTTCCTCTATCCCGCGGTCGTCACCCTGGTGGCGCTCGCGATCGTCGTCTTCCTCATGACCTATGTCGTGCCGCAGGTCGTCGAGGTGTTCCAGCACAGCCGCCAGGCGCTCCCCTGGCCGACCCGCCTCCTTCTCGCGCTTAGCTACGTGCTGCGCGCGGCCGGCGTCTGGCTCGCGCTCGGCCTCGTGGCCTGCGTCTTTCTCTTTCGCGCCTGGCTCAAGCGCCCCGGCCGGCGCGTCGTCTGGGACCGCTGGCTCCTCGGCCTGCCGCTCCTCGGGCGCATCGTGCGCGGCGTCAACACCGCGCGCTTCGCCTCGACGCTCGCGCTCCTGACGAGCGCCGGCGTGCCGCTCCTTCGCGCCCTCGAGGCGGCGCGCGCCACGCTCGCCAACGCGGTGCTCTCGAACGCGGTCGGCGACGTCATCGCAGCGGTCCGCGAGGGCCAGGCGCTCGCGCCGGCGCTCGGCCGCGCCAAGGTATTTCCGCCGGTGCTCGTGCACCTTGCCGCGAGCGGCGAGGCGACCGGCGAGCTCGCGCCGCTCCTCGAGCGCGCCGCGACCAACCTCTCGCGCGAGGCCGAGCGCCGCGCCCTCGCCTTGAGCACGCTCCTCGAGCCGCTCCTCATCCTCGCCATGGGCGGCGTGGTGCTCGGCATCGTCCTCGCCGTGCTGCTGCCGATCATCGAGATCAACCAGCTCGTGCGCTGACGGCGCTCGCGCCTTCCTTTCAGATTTTTCGCGGATTTAGCGTCGCGCGCAGGTACAGCGGGTGCGCCGGCTCACCGGCGCCGGTGAGCCGCAGGGCGTGCAGCTTTATCCCGGCGTCCCGCAGCATGGAGAGCACGCTCGCCGAGCGCTCGCGATGCGCGCCGTGGTTCCCCCAGGCGCACACCACGATGCCCGCCTCGTGCGCCGCGCGCACGATGGCGCGGTCGTTGGCGCGACCGACCGGCTCGGGCGCGGCCTTCATGTCGCGCGGATCGGTGGCGCGCCAGGCGAAAAGATTGGTGACGATGAGCGCACCAAAGCCCCAGCGCTCGGCATAGAGCCGCGCGCGCGTGCAGGAAGGATCGAGCTTCAACTCGTCCGCCGTGCTGGGATTCAGCATCAGGAAGTTCGCCACCGGCCGCGAAGCGTCCCAGCGGCGCCAAAGGAGGTAGCGCCATCGGCGGCAGTGGGAGAACCTCGCGCCCGCGGCGCTCGCAGCGATCGCCATAAAATCGAATCTTATGACGAAGGTGTTCCTCGATTACGACCAGCAGGCGCTCGACGACGCGTACGACCAGGCGGTGTATGCGCGAAACCGCGACCAGGTGCTCGCGCGTCTTGCGCATACGAGCGAGCTCGTGCGGCGCCGGCTCGGCGCGCCCGAGCGCCTTGCGTATGGCGAGTCGCCGATCGAGGGCCTCGACCTCTACCGCACGAAAGCGCCGCGCGCGCCGATCGTCGTCTTCGTGCACGGCGGCGCCTGGCGCGGCGGATTGGCAAAGGACTATGCCTTCCCCGCGGAGCCCCTGGTGCGCGCGGGAGCGAACTATGCCGCGCTCGACTTCAACAACGTGACCGAGACGGGCGGCGATCTCTTGCCGATGGCCGAGCAGGTGCGCCGCGGCATCGCCTGGGTGTGCGCGAACGCCGAGCGCCTGGGCGCCGATCCGCGCCGGGTGTACGTCTGCGGCACGTCCTCGGGCTCCCATCTCTCCGGCGTGGCGGCGACGACCGATTGGACGCGCTACGCCCTGCCGGCCGATCCGGTGCGCGGCTATACGCTCGTTTCGGGCATGTACGACCTGCGCGGCCCCCGCCTATCGAAGCGCTCCGCGTACGTCAAGTTCACCGACGCGATCGAGGACGCGCTCTCGCCGCAGCGGCACCTGGAGCGCATCAACGCGCCGATCGTGCTGGTGTACGGGTCGCTCGAAACGCCGGAGTTCCAGCGCCAGTCGCGCGATTTCGCCGACGCGCTGACGCGCGCCGGCAAGCCCTGCGAGATCATCCGCGCCGAAGGCTACAACCACTTCGAGATCGCCGAGACGCTCGGCAATCCCTACGGCCCCGCAGGCCGCGCGCTCCTCGCGCAGATGAAACTGAATTCGGGGACGGAGCCCGATCTGGTTCGGGCTCCGTCCCCGATCTAGTTCGGGCTCTGTCCCCGAACTCAGCCGCGCATCTCAGCCTATTTCGATGGGCACGAAGATGCTCGCGTCGCCGCGACGCACGAGGAGCGCGATGGAGCCCTTGGCCTTGTCGACCTGCTTGCGCAGATCGTCGGGCGATTTCACTGGCGTTCCGTTGACGGCGGTGATGACGTCACCGGGGCGAAGGCCGGCGCGCGCCGCCGGGCCGCCGACCTGCTCGACGATCACGCCCTGCGCGCTACCCAACGCCTGCTTTTCTTCCGGCGAGAGCGGCCGCACGGCAAGGCCGAGCTTGCCGCCGCGCTCGCCCGGACCCTTGGGCGTCGCGCGCGCTATCGATTCCTCCTTCAGCTCGCCGACCGCGAGCGAGAGCGTCTGCTTCTTGCCGTCGCGCCACACTTCGACGTTGGCCTTCGAGCCCGGCTTCGCCGTGGCCACGAGCGGCGGCAGCTCGGCTGAGCGATCGATCGGTCTTCCGTTGAACGAAACGATCACGTCGCCGGGCTTCACGCCCGCGTTCTCCGCCGGCCCGCCCGATTCGACCGTGGAGACGAGCGCGCCCATCGGCCGCTCGAGGCCGAACGATTGCGCGAGCTGCGCATTCACGTCCTGGATGCCGACGCCGATGCGGCCGCGTTCGACCTTGCCGGTCTTCAGGAGCTGCTCCTCGACGTTCGCCGCGACATCGATCGGGATGGCGAAGGCGACGCCCATGTAGCCGCCGGTGCGCGAGTAGATCGCCGAGTTGATGCCGATCACCTCGCCGCGCAAATTGAAGAGCGGCCCGCCCGAGTTGCCCGGGTTGACCGCCGCGTCCGTCTGGATGAACGGCACGTAGGTCCCTTCAGGCAGCGAGCGCGAGGTGCCGCTGACGATGCCCGCGGTGACGGTGTTCTCGAAGCCGAACGGCGAGCCAATCGCGAGCACCCATTCGCCGACGCGGATCTTCGACGGCTCGCCGAGCTTGACGTTCGGCAGGCCCTTCGCATCGATCTTCACCACCGCGACGTCGGTCAGCTTATCGACGCCGACCACCTTTCCCTTGAACTCGCGCCGATCGGTGAGGCGCACGCGCACCTCGTCCGCGCCTTCGACGACGTGCGCGTTCGTCAGCACGACGCCGTCCGGATGCACGATGAAGCCCGAGCCCATGCCCTGCATCGGCATGCGCGGCATCGGGCCCTGGAAGCGGCGGAAGAACTCGAAGAGCGGGTTGTCCTCGTCGTCTTCGCCGGCCGCCGCCTGCGCCGGTACGTTCTTCGTCGCCGTGATGTTGACCACCGCCCCTTTGTTCGCATCGACCACCGCGGCGAAGTCGGGCAGCGCCTGCGTCGACGGCGCGCCGCTCGCCGACGCCGTCTGCGTCGGCAGCGTCGCGCCGGCGGCGGCCGGGGCGTTGGCGGCCGGGCCGCTCGGCGTCACCGGCTCCTTGGAGCAGGCCGCGAGTGCGGCTACAAATGAAATGAGCAGGAAAGGACGCTTCACCTGGGAACCTCCATGGGATGCTACTTAGACGGAACTTGGAGGCGCGAGTTGCCGCTCTCAAGGGGCGCGGGGCAATGCAGGGAGCGCTACAAATGAAAAAGCCCGGACTGGCGTTCGCCTTATTTTCCGGGCTTTTAGTGTCTCGATCCCCGAGGAGGAGGAGTTGAGCGAGGCACTGGGAACGCAGGTTACGGACGTAGCGGCAAGGCGTCTGTGTTCTTTTTCGCAAGGAGCGTCCTGCGCCGACGATTGGCGCACGAGTGTGGATACGCGGCAACAAAGGCGCTCGCACGAGTGAATTAGTTGCGCTGTCGACGGAGAATAAGTTCCCATGACCCCGGTTCCCAACCACGCCCTGCGCGAGCTGCGCGCGGGAAAACTTGCCATCGGCCTCGGACTTCGCCAGGCGCGCACCGTCGACATCGCGCAGATCGCGCACGGCTGCGGCTTCGACTGGCTGTTCATCGACTGCGAGCACAACTCGATGGACCTCGACACCGCCTGCCAGATCGCCACCGCATCGCTCGCCGTCGGCGTGACGCCGCTCGTGCGCGTCGCCGGCCTGGAGCACTGGCACGCCTCTCGCGCGCTCGACAACGGCGCGCAGGGCATCGTCGTGCCGCACGTCGATGACCGCGCCGAAGCGGAACGCGTGGCGTCGGCGTGCCGCTATCCGCCGCTCGGCCATCGATCGATGGGCGGCGGGTTGCCGCAACTCGGCTTCGCGACGATGGCGCTCGGCGAGGCGGCGCGCGTCACTAACGAAGAGACGCTCGTTGTGGTGATGATCGAATCGCCGCAGGGCGTCGCCAATGCCGACGAGATCGCCGCCGTGAAGGGAATCGATGCGCTGCTCATCGGCACCAACGATCTCTGCTTCGAGATCGGCATTCCCGGCCAGTTCAACGATCCGCGCGTCGCCGAGGCGTATCAGCGCGTCATCGCCGCGTGCCGCAAGCACGGCAAGTTCGCCGGCATGGGCGGCATGTACACGCCCGAGCTCCTCGAGCGCCACATCGCCATGGGCGTGCAGCTCGTCCTCTCCGGTTCGGATTTCTCGCTGCTGATGAACGCCGGCCGCGAGCGCGCATCGCTCGTTCGCGGATTCCAGCGCAAATAAAAAGAGGCCGCCCGAAGGCGGCCTCGAAGGGGTTGAGCCATCACACCAGGGGAGGAGGAGAGTTGATGGCTCTTGGGAGACTGCATTTTGCGAAACTGCGTTTCGCATGTCTGCCGCATGCGCCTTCATTTGGCGTCAGGTCGGCACGACAGGCGCAGCCTTACCGCAAAAAAAAGAAGCCGCCCGAAGGCGGCCTCTGGATGGAGCCACGACCCAAGGGAGGGCGGGTGCATGGCTCAAGGGGAAGCGCGATTGTGCACGTAGTGAGCGCGCCACGTCTGTAGGGGAAACCGTACGTTTCGCATTTCGAGGGGGCGGAACAAAAAAAGAAGCCGCCCGAAGGCGGCCTCTAGGGTTGAGCCATACCCAAGGGAGGGAGGGTGAATGGCTCAGGGGGAACAAGCATTCTCCGAAGGCGCGGCGCTCTTGTCTGTCGCCGCGTCTGCGTTTTTCGCGTCACGGGATGCCTACAGTCCGCGAGGTCGAGCCGGCATGAACTTCAGCGCGTAACGTTGCCGTACTAAAGCCGAATGCCGCTCCTCACGCTTACCGCTGCCGAGCTTGCTTACGGCGATTTGCCGCTCCTCGACCGTGCCTCGTTCGCGCTGGAAGAGCGCGAGCGCATCGGCCTCATCGGCAGGAACGGCACCGGCAAATCCTCGCTCCTCGGCGTCCTCGCCGGCGCTGTTTCGCTCGACGATGGCGAACTGAGAACCCAGGAGGGACTGCGCATCGTCCTCGTGCCCCAGGAGCCGGAAATCGGGGACGGAGCCCGAATTCCCGCCCACAAGCTCGCGGAATACCAGCAGCGCCTCGGCGTCGATCCGCAGCTCGATCCCGCGCGCGCGTCCGGCGGCGAGCGAAAGCGCGCCGCGCTCGCGGCCGCGTTCGCGCAGGAGGTCGATGTGCTCTTGCTCGATGAGCCGACTAACCATCTCGACATCGCCGGCATCGAAGCACTCGAGGCGCTCGTGCTGCGCACGCCCGCGGCGATCTTCGTCACGCACGACCGCGCGTTCCTCGACCGCGTGGCGACGCGCATCCTCGAGCTCGATCGCGGCCGGCTCCTCTCCTTCCCCGGCAATTACACCGCGTATGAAACGCGCAAGAGCGAGCAGCTCGCGGTGGAAGCGGTGGTGCACGCGAAGTTCGACAAGTTCTGGCGCGAGGAGGAAGCGTGGATCCGGCGCGGCATCGAAGCGCGGCGCACGAGGAACGAAGGCCGCGTGCGCCGCCTCGAGCGCCTGCGCGAGGAGCGCGCGGCGCGGCGCGCGCGTTCCGGCAACATCAAGCTCGCGATCGGCGAAGGAAGCCGCTCGGGCCGCCTGGTCGCCGAGCTCACCGGCGTGGCGAAATCCTTTGCCGGCCGCGCGCTCGTGAAGGACCTCGATCTCATCGTCAGCCGCGGCGACCGCCTCGGCCTCATCGGCCCGAACGGCGCCGGCAAGACCACGCTTCTCAAATTGATCCTCGGCGAGCTCGCGCCCGACGCGGGCCGCATCCGCTTGGGCACCAACGTGCAGCCGGCGTACTTCGACCAATTGCGCGCCGTGCTCGATCCCGAGCGCACCGTCGCCGACACCATCAGCCCCGGCTCCGAATGGGTGGAGACTGCCAACGGGCGTAAGCACGTGATGAGCTATCTCGGCGACTTCCTCTTCCCGCCGCGGCGCGCGAACGCCAAGGTCGCGATGCTCTCCGGCGGCGAGCGCAATCGCCTCCTCCTCGCGCGCCTCTTCGCGCGCCCCGCCAATGTTTTGGTGTTCGACGAGCCGACCAACGACCTCGACATCGAATCGCTCGAGCTGCTGGAAGCGGCGCTCCAAGATTACTCGGGCACGCTGCTTCTGGTTTCTCACGACCGCGCGTTTCTCGACAACGTCGTCACGCAAACCCTCGCCGCGGAAGGCGACGGTACATGGAAGGAGTACGCCGGCGGTTACACCGACTACGTGCAACAACGCTCCGCCTCTGCCCCCCTGATAAGGGGGGTGGCCGGCGACGCCGGCCGCGGGGTTTCGAGCGACGCTCGCGCGCCGCGCGACCGGAGGAAACTTACCTACAAAGAAACGCGCGAGCTCGAATCGCTCCCCAACGAAATCCAGGCACTCGAAGCCGAGCAGAAGGCGCTGTTGGAGCGCATGCACGCGCCCGACTATTACCGGCAACCGCCCGAGCTGCTGCGCGCCGATCGCGCGCGCACCGATGAGATCGAGCGGCTGCTGATGGAGAAGCTCGAGCGCTGGACCGCGCTCGAAGCGAAAGGCGGGAATTCGGGGCCAGGACCGTAATTCTTTGCCTGGCGCATCGTCGCCTACGCGGACGACTACTTATTGATCACCCGCGGCAGCGCGGCAGCAAAATATTCTGGTCCGGGCCCCGATTCCTACTCGAGGTTCCAGGCTTCGCGCGCCGTGGCGATCACCTGCGCGTACGCAAGCACGTAGACCTCCGGCTGCACGCCGGCGGGCGCGAGGACGAGCGAGGAAGACCAGTTGCACCCCGCCTCGTCCGGACGGTCGAGGCGCGTCACCTCGATCACCCGCACGTGCTCGCAGCCTTCGCAGCTCTGCACGAGCCGCGAGAGCCGCGCGAGGAGCTCGGTGCGCGAGACCACCTGCCGGTGAACCTCGCCGGCGCTGAAGAAGATATCGCCGTTGAACGTGGCTTCCGGATCTTTGTCGCGGGGATCTAGCGGCGAGGCGCCCATGTGCGGGTCATTTTAGCGAGCCGAATCTCGCCGAGGGCAAGAATCCGCCAAGGTTGGCCACAGCATCACGCTTCGGTATAGATTGCGCCGCAGGAGGAACCCCATGCGCCGCCTGCTCGCCGCCGCGCTGCTCGCTTTCGCCGTCTTTCCCGCGCTTGCCCAGTATCCGTCGAAGCCGATCCGCTTCATCGTCGGCTTCCCGCCCGGCGGCTCGGCCGACCCGACCGCGCGCCTCGTCGGCGCCGCGCTCGCCGAGCAGCTCGGCCAGCCGCTGGTGGTCGAGAACCGCCCCGGCGGCGACAGCGCCATCGCCGCGCGCTACGTCGCCGATCAGGCGCCCGACGGCTACACGCTCTTCTTCGGCTCGAACAGCTCGATGACCGCGGCGGTGTCGCTGAAGAAATCGCCGCCCTACGACCCCCTGAAAGACTTCACGCCCCTCGGGCTCATCGGCCGCGCCACCTTCTTCTTCCACGTACATCCCGACGTGCCGGCGAAGACGCTCGCGGAGTTCATCGCCTACGCGCGCGCCAACCAGGGCAAGCTCAACTACGGCACCGGCAACCCGCTCTCGATCCTCGCCATGGTGCAGTTCATGAACGCGACCGCAATCGAGATGCAGCACGTGCCGTACAAAGGCGAGGGGCCGCTCACGCCCGATCTCATCGCCGGCCGCGTGCAGTGCACGATCCTCTCGAACCCCGCCGGCATCAACCTCGCGAAAGAGGGCCGCCTGCGCATCCTCGGCGTGCTCGCCGACAAGCGAAGCCCGGTCATGCCCGAGGTGCCGACGCTTGCCGAGTCGGGCGTGCCGCAGGTGACCATCCGCCAGTGGGCCGGCCTGTACGGCCCGGCGAAGATGCCGCGCGAGATCGTCGAGCGCCTGAACCGCGAGGTGACCGCCGTGGTGAAGCGGCCCGAGGTGATCCAGAAGATGCTGAGCTACGGCTACATCGCCGAGAGCTCGACGCCGGAGAAGATGCTCGAGATCAACCGCGAGGACCTCGAGCTCTGGCGAAAGCTCATCGCCGACGCCGGCATCGCGCAGGATTGAAATCGGGGTCAGAGCCCTAATTCGATTTCATCCCGCCTCGTCGCTTTCGGCGGGATGTACTACGGCCTGCGCCGCCCCGCGGCGCGTTTCGCTGTGGGGTTGGGAAGTGCTGGAATCGTGGTGGTGCCGGCCCCCGTCAAGGGGCCGCGACGAGCCGGGCTTCCGCCTAGTCCGTCTCGACCAGCTCAGCCTTCTCGAACTTCGCCTGCGCGAACTCCTGCAGCGAGCTGATCGCTGACGCGACCTTGTTCCCGTACGCCGGGGCGAACTCGATCACCCGCTCGCCGTCGACCTCGTCCTTCTGCTTCAGGCAGATGTAGCCGGAGTCGGAAATGAAAATGTCGATGTCCTGCTGACCTTTGATGCGCATAAGGGATTGGCCTCCTTGCAGAACATCGTAGTCGGCGGCCGGGCGCGGCCAATCGTACGCAGGGCAGTCCAGATGGATCAGTCCCGAGGGCGTATGGCTGCGGTCCGCTTGGAGGATAGCTGCGTCACATTGTCCGGCGCTCACGCGGCTCGGCGAGGACCCTATGCCGGCGGTACGGCCAGCCTCTAGAATCGTCGCGCCATGCCCTACGACCTGCTCCTGCGCGGCGGCCGGGTCATCGATCCGGCCCAGAACCTGGACGGCAATTACGACGTCGCCATTACCGGGGGCCGCATCGCGGCGGTGCTGCCCTCGATCGCGCCCTCGAGCGCAAGCGACGCGATCGACGTATCGGGGAAGCTCGTGCTTCCCGGCCTTATCGATACGCACGCGCACGTCTTTCAATACGTCACCGGCCGCTTCGGCCTCGAGGCGGATCTCTGCGGCGTGCGCTCCGGCGTCACCACGCTCGTCGACCAGGGCGGCCCGTCGTGCATCACGCTGCCCGCCTTCCGCGAGTTCGTCGTCAACGCGAAGAAGAGCCGCGTGGTCACCTTCCTTTCCTCTTACCTGGTCGGCGGCCTGGAAGGCCACTATTACCCGTCGCTCTATGAGCCCGACTGCATCGATGTCGATGCGACGGTGAAGTCGGCGAACGAGAACCGCGACATCGTGAAGGGGTTCAAGGCGCATGCCGAGCTCGGCGGCTTTGCGCGCTGGGGAATCGAGGTGATGCGCCTCTCGGCCGAGATCGCCAGGCAGGCGAAGCTGCCGCTCTACATCCACTTCGGGCAGCTGTGGGAGCTGCCCTCGTCCGGCGCGAACGGCGTCGATCCCGATACGATCCTCGAGCAGGTGGTGCCGCTCCTCAAACCCGGCGACATCCTCGCGCATCCGTTCACGCGCCATCCCGGTGGTTTCGTCAACCGCGAAGGCAAAGTGCACCCGATCGTGAAGGAAGCGCTCGCGCGCGGCCTGAAGACCGACGTCGGCCACGGCTCGCACTTCAGTTACCGCATGGCGCGCATCGCGCTCGACGCCGGCATCGTGCCCGACACGCTCGGCGCCGACATGCACGGCTACAACACGCGCGTCCCGGCGCCGCGCGGCACGCCGAGCGAGCATCCCGACAAGGAGCACATGTTCTTCGGCCAGACGCGCTTCTCGCTCGTCTCGGCGATGAGCTCGATGCTCGCGCTCGGGCTTCCCCTCGAGCGCATCGTGCCGATGGTCACCACCCACCCCGCGGCGATGCTCCGCATGGAGAACGAGATCGGCAGCCTGAAGCCCGGCGTCGCAGCCGATGTGAGCGTGCTGCACGACGAGCGTGGCCGCTGGTCGCTGCGCGACAACGAAGGCACCGTCGTGCGAGCCGATCGCATGCTGCGTCCGTACTTCTGCCTGCGCGCGGGCAAGCGCGAGGACGCCGACGCTTCGATCCTGCCGCCGCTCGCGCAAGCTGCGTGACGGCGAAGGGCGTCGGGGCGCGTCTTCCGCGCAAGGAGGACCGGCGCTTCCTGCGGGGTGAAGGCGAGTATGTCGCCAACATCCGCCTCCCGAACATGCTCGACGTGGCATTCGTGCGCTCGCCGGTTGCGCACGCGAGGATCCGCGAGGTGCGCAAGCCGCCGGGCGTCTTCACCGCGCCAGATCTCGAGGGCGTCCGCCCGATCCGCGCCGTCTCGAGCCTGAAAGGCTTCAAGGCCTCCGAGCAACCGATCCTAGCGCACGACAAGGTCCGCCAGGTCGGCGAGCTCGTCGCGATGTGCGTCGCGCCCACGCGCGCCGAGGCCGAGGATCTCGCCGACGCGGTGGAAGTGAGCTTCGACGAGCTGCCCGCCGTCGTCGACATGATCGAGGCGCGCACCCGGCCGGGCGCGCTCGTGCACGAGGAATGGGGCGACAACGTATTCCTCGAATCGCTGGTGGAGGACGACCTCTCGTCAGTGAAGCGCCAGGCCGCCGTCGCGGTGCGCCGCACGATCCGCACGGCGCGCCAGCACATGTCGCCGATGGAAGGCCGCGGCGTGGTGTGCGAATGGAACCGCCGGCTCGATCAGCTGGTGATGTACAGCGCGGCGCAGATGCCGCACATCAACCGCGCCGGACTTGCCGAGTGCCTCGGCATCGACCAGGGCGCGATCCGCGTGATCGCGCCCGATGTCGGCGGCGGCTTCGGCTACAAGGGCATCCTGCTGCCGGAGGAAGTCGCGCTCGCGTGGCTCTGCCGCAAGCTCGGGCGCCCGGTACGCTGGATCGAGGACCGGCGCGAGCAGCTCTCGGCGAACGCCAACTGCCGCGAGCACCACTACGACATCACGCTCTACGCCGACGCGAGCGGAAAAATCCTCGGCCTCGATTGCGACGCGACGGTCGACTCTGGCGCCTATTCGTCGTATCCGTTCTCCGCCTGTCTCGAGGCGGCGCAGGTGAGCTCGATCCTGCCCGGCCCGTACAAGATGGAGCGCTACCGCTGCCGCACCTGGTCGGTGGCGACGAACAAGGCGCCGATCCTTCCCTACCGCGGCGTCGCGCGCACCGGCGTCTGCTTCGCGCTCGAGCTGATGGTCGACGCCGCGGCGCGCGAGCTCGCGATCGAGCCGCACGAGATGCGCCTTCGCAACCTCGTGCAGAGCGCGGAGATGCCGTTCAACAACATCACCAAGAAGCACTTCGACAGCGGCGACTATCCCGAGGCGGTGCGCCGCGCGGCGAAGCTGATCGACGTCGCGGCCGTGCGCGCGCGGCAGAAGAAAGGCGAGCCCGATGGCCGGCGAATCGGCGTCGGCTTCGCCATCTACTGCGAGCAGGCGGCGCACGGCACCTCGGTCTACTACGGCTGGGGCATCCCGATGGTGCCGGGACACGAGCAATGCTCGGCGCGCCTCACGCCCGATGGCGTGCTCGAGCTTCGCATCGGCGCGCATTCGCACGGCCAGGGCATGGAAACGACGCTCGCGCAGGTGGCGAATAGCGTGCTCGGCATCGATCCGGAAAACGTGCGTCTCATTCACGGCGATACGGGGCTCACGCCCTACTCCACCGGCACCTGGGGCTCGCGCAGCATGGTGATGTCGGGCGGCGCCGTGGCGACGGCGTGCGAGACGATCGCCGGCCGCGTGAAAGCGATCGCCTCCAGGCTCCTCGAGGTCGCGGCCGCCGATCTCGATCGACACCACGCCGGGCGCCTCGGATGGCGTGTTCGTCTTCGGGTCCATCTCCGCCGCCCAGGTCAGCGTCGGCGACAGCGTCCAGGTCACCGGCCGGGTGCAGGAGTTCCAAGGGGAGACCGAGATCAGCAGCCCGACGGTCACCAAGCTGGACACCGCGCTGCCGGCCGTGGTACCCGACGTGATCCCCTGGTCCGGCCTCGACACGAACGCCGAGAAGGAGGCCCACGAGGGCGAGCTGATCGCGCCGCAGGGCACCTTCACGGTGTCCGACAACTACGACGCCAACTGGTACGGCTCCTTCACGCTGGCCCCCCGGGCCCCCCCC
>Ga0081539_10004708_pt1 | contig 14788 bp, 17 predicted proteins | sample TabmetS4T2R2_FD_71023 | JGI IMG/M metagenome (GOLD analysis project Ga0081539, IMG submission 71023) | Tabebuia heterophylla rhizosphere microbial communities from the University of Puerto Rico - S4T2R2 | ecosystem: Host-associated > Plants > Roots > Rhizosphere ...
CCCGCTCCGTTGGTGATCTGATCCGCAGCCACGGCCACGAGGCAACGGACGTCCGTGACATTGGGCTGCGCAGTGCCCTCGATACCACCATTGCTCAGCACGCACAGCGAGAAGGATGGTGCCTGCTCACAGGTGACTTCGATTTTAGTGATATTCGCAGCTATCCTCCCGCGGACTACGCGGGGATCGTCGTGTTGGTCATTCCGCCCATGGTCACCAGTCTCTATATCACACAACTTTTGGCGATGTTTTTACAACAGCGTGACATCATTGAGCAATTGCCAGGAAAACTCGCCATTGTGGAAGCTGGACGAGTGCGCTTGCGAGGCGCAAGCGCCTCTGGCAAGGAGTCTTTAGAGAACTGATGAACTTCGTCCGACTCGTCACTCACCTCGTTTGGTCAAAATATTCGAACATGCCTTGACCCGAGTAATGACGCACGAGGCTGAGTGTCGCATGCCCGTGATTTGGTATTGACCTCCAGGTCGCCTCGAGGATTAGTCATACGGCTTCTCGACCTGCAACCCCTCAATAGGGGTGAAGTGCTGGAGATTCCGTGTCGCTAGCCGGAGGTGATGGATCAGAGCGGTCGCGGCGATCAGGGCATCCGCCAAGCGGGTGTGATATTGCCTTCGAATCTCTCCCCCGCGCCAGGCTATAGCAAAATTGAGGTCAATGTGCGTGAATAGTGCCAGCAATCGCTGCACTTTGGCCTCTTCTTCCGCTTGCCGCATTTGTCCCGCAGCCAGTTCTGCCACGGTGATGATCGAGAGGTATCCTTGCCCCTCCCCCGCCTCAAAGCGTTTGAGATACTGCCGCGCTGGCTCATACCCACGCAAGTGATCAATCAGAATATCACTATCGAGGAGGACCTCAGCCATTGGACAGACGCTCTGGGAGACGGGTGTCCCACTCATCCCGCAGGGTATCGATATACGTGGGGTCAGGCGGGAGATGTGCCCACAGACCAAAGCTGGCGTCGACGGGACTCTCAGGACGTTTTTCGAGAATTACACGATGTGCCTCGAGTGTAAGCACCACGACATCGCCTTGTTTTAATCCCAGCTGTGCCCCCACCTCTTCTGGTAATTGAATATGGGCAGGGTCCTCAATTTTCAACACACGCATACGCGTATCCTTCTCTACCAGCTATTCCCGCCATAGGGCAGCCATTGAATCCACAGGTTCATGCAGCCTCTCGCTCGTAGTATTTGAGCAGGCCGCCCAGCCGCTCACGGCATTGCATCGAGCCTTGACGAGCTGTATCTTGGCGGATCGTAGGAAAGAGCACCACATTACCCTTGCCCTGATGAGGCCGCTCGTGATGATAATGCTCCATGTACTCGTGGAGCGCATGCCGCAGCGTGGCTTCACCAAACAGGATCAGCCGCGAGAGGGCTTCGTCCTTCACCGAGCGTACCCACCGCTCCGCGTAGGCGTTGAGATTTGGCGACCGCGGGGGTAGTGGTACCCGTCTCACCCCAGCCGCGTCAATGATTTGTTGGAAGGCCGGGCAGTATTTCCCATCCCGGTCATGGATCAGGTAGTGCCCTGAGGCAAGAAAACCCCACTCCTCCATTGTAACGTTGCGAGCAATCTGCATCATCCAGGCTTCATTGGGATGTGGCGTTATCCCAGCTACGTGGACCTTCCGGCTGCTCAGATGGATGAAAAACAACACGTAGTACGTCACCAACCCACACGCCGTCCACACCTCGGCGGTGAAAAAGTCGGTTGCCACGAGCACGTCCATGTGCGTGCGAATGAACTCCGTCCACGTGGTAGTCGTCTTGCGTTCGGGGGCTGGAGGAATGCCGTGGCGCTTCAGAATGTTGCCGACGCTCTGGTCACTGATGGTGTAACCTAGATGCTGTAAGGCACCGGCAATGCGATCATAGCCCCAGGAGCGATTCTCCTGGGCCATGCGGACGACCAACGCTTCCAGTTCCTGGTCGATCGTGGGGCGACCGGGAGCTTCGTGCTGCTGAGAGCCATCAAACTTCTGGGCGACCAGCTTCCGGTGCCAGGCCAGAATGGTGTCCGGCGAGACAATGCTGGCCACCTCCTTCAGGGCCTGCTTGCCCAGTTTTTTCCCAATCTCGGCGAGGGTTTTCCGCTCGCCATCACTCAGGCGTATGCGGCCTTTGATCTGCGTGCGTAGGAGACGATTCTCTGTCACCAGATACTCATTCCGCAGGAGGAGCTCTTGGTCCATGGAGCCGGTGATATATGCCAGCAGTATCTTCCAGTCCATACGCGACTCCGCTTCAATTATGTGGGGCCCGGTGCTTGGTGAGTATGGGTCATCGTACGGCGGAAAGCAAGACAAGGCGCTCAATTTCTAGCAGTTTGTAGAAGGTCGAAGATGGGGGCTATGGGCACGAGAAGGCCGCGAAGAGGCCCACGTCTTTGCAGGCGATGCGCCCTGCACCACAGAGGAAATATGCCGCGCCTCCGCTCGATTTGACGCGCTACAAACTAATGGAATGGACCCATCCACTGGACACGTCATCGCGTCTAGGTCACGATGGTTGTGTGCATAAAAACCATGACCAACAATAGGAGGGTCCACCATGGCACAGGTTACAACACTGGGGATTGATCTTGCAAAGAATGTGGTGTGCGTCCATGGCGTCGATGTTCATGGGAACGTCGTTGTCAAAAAGCGGCTCGCCCGGCAGAAGGTGCGGCCGTTTGTCGCCCAACTCTCGCCCTGTCTCATTGGGATGGAAGCCTCGGGGAGCGCGCATTACTGGGCGCGCGAGTTTAGCCAACTCGGCCATACAGTGAAATTGATGCCCCCACAGTTTGTCAAACCGTACGTGCAGAGCCAGAAAAATGATCCCAACGATGCGGCGGGTATCTGCGAGGCGGTCGGGCGGCCTCGCATGCGCGGTGTGCCGATGAAATCGGTCACGCAACAGGATGTACAAGCGCTGCACCGCATCCGCGAGCGGCAGATCAAAGCCCGGACAGCCTTCATCAATCAAATTCGCGGGCTCTTGGCGGAATATGGAATTGTGATCCCTCAACGGGCGTCCCAGGTCCGGCATAAATTGCCCTTCCTCCTCGAAGACGCTGAGAATGGCTTGACTGCCACGGCGCGCGACTGGTTACAGGCCCTTGCCGAGGAGCTCCAGGCCTTGGATCAGCGTATTGCTGCCACCGACCAGCAGATCGAGCGCGTGTTCGAGGCCGACGAGGCCTGTCAGCGGCTGGCGCAGCTGGGGGGGATTGGCCCCCTGACCGCGACGGCCCTCGTCGCGGCAGTCGGCGATGCAACCGCATTCAAAAATGGTCGCCAATTTGCCGCTTGGCTGGGCCTTGTCCCCCGCCAGCATTCTCCCGGTGGGAAGACAACCCTCCTCGGGATGACGAAGCGCGGGAATCGCTACCTCCGCACCCTCCTCATCCATGGTGCCCGCGCGGTGCTACGGGTCGTCGATCGCAAGACGGATCCCCGGAGTCGCTGGCTCCAAGGGGTCAAAGCCCGACGCGGGAAGCACTGTGCCAGCGTCGCACAGGCCAACAAGACCGCACGGATCGCCTGGGCGTTGTTGGCGAAGGGTGCCCATTATCGCCAGGCCGCGTAATCATAGAGGAATGCGTGGTCCGGGGAGGCAGAGAGAGACGCCGCAGCTATTGGCTCCCACCAGACGATTGCGTGGGTAGTGATGTGGTGATGGCAAGACAGGTCAGACCGGCTCTTCCAGACCCTGTTTATCGCAGAGACCCTCAGAGGTCGTCAAACTGTTGAGGAGGGAGAGCGCGGAATCCATCAAGGCCATGAGGCACACGTGTCCTCACATGACAGGCCGTATATATGCGTGCAGTCGTGAGCCTGCGAGCTGTCACATGAAATTGTCCTTGCAAACCAGGGTGGGTCCATATATGCGATAAATTGAGCGGGCAGAGTTTAGCCGGCGCACCGGATCGCACTAATACAAAAAAGGGACCAGGCTATGCTTCTGCTGTTATGGTTCATCATCAAATAAAACGCTCCTTTTCATGGGCCATCACCTTCTGCAATTTTTGTCCATGTAAAAATAGTTGATATTAGTCTAGATCTAGGATACTATGCGGCGCGGATAGGAAATGCCAACGGCCTGTTGGCGCGACATATCCAAAAATCGTCGCTCGCCATCCGCCACGCACCAACGACAGGGGAGGAACACCATGAAACATGTCGCCATCCCAGGTTGTTTGCTCGCAGTGCTCGTGGCCGGAGCCGTGCTTCTGACCGCACACAATGCCCGTGCCCGTGCAGCCGATGTCCTACAGTGCAAAGAGGGTTTCTGCGCACAGTTCGAAGCAGGCAGCTCCCGCTTCGAGCTCCATTCCGTTATCGCGGTGATCCAGACGCCTTCAAGTCATCTTTCCTTGCAGGCCCACACCTGGGCGAGCTTCGAACAGTTCGATCTCGCGGGGAACCTCGTTGTATCGAACGACCAAAGCGCCTTCACACACGATCCGCAGCGGACCGGCGTAAGGAGACAACGATGCGGCTCAGTATTCTGAGGGCCACTCTCGCCCTCGCCCTTGGCCTCTTCTTGGCCCCGCTGGCAGCCGACGCACAGCAGCCGGGGAAAGCCTACCGGATAGGCGTTCTTGCAACGACACACTGGCCCCCGTTCGACTCATTCCGGGCAGGTCTCCGCGAGCTCGGCTACATCGAGGGACAAAATATGGCGATTGAGTACCGCTGGGCAGAGCAACGGACCACACTGTTTCCTAACCTCGCCGCCGACCTGGTGCGGCTCCAGGTTGACGTTATTGTGACGTGGGGTACACCCGCGGCGCAGGCAGCGAAGACCGCGACGAGCACCATCCCCATCGTCATGGCCTCCATCGGTGACGCGGTTGGAACTGGGCTCGTCACCAGCCTCGCACACCCGGGCGGCAATATCACTGGCCAATCCGCCCTGAACCCCGAGCTAGAAGGGAAACGGCTGGAGCTGCTCAAAGAGGCGGTACCCACGGCCTCCCGCCTAGCGGCTCTCTGGCACCCGGCCAATCCGATCGCCGCACTCCTGCTGAAAGAAACGCAGGTGGCGGCCCAGCAACTCGGACTGCAGGTGCAAGCCGTCGAGGTGCACAGCCCGATCGACTTGGAGGGGGCCTTTGCCGCGATGGCGCTCCAGCATGCTGACGCGCTGGTCGTTGTGCCAGACGCCTTCTTTGTTCTGAACCGCACACGAGTCGCGGAGTTGGCGATACACCACCGGCTGCCAGCGATATATCAATACGCGGAACATGTCCATGCGGGCGGCCTCATCGCGTATGGCCCAAATTATCATGAGTTGTTTCGGCGCGCCGCCACCTATGTGGACAAGATCCTGAAAGGCGCCAAGCCCGCCGACCTGCCGGTGGAGCGGCCAATGAAGTTCGACCTCTTTATTAACCTCAAGACCGCCAAGGCCCTCGGCCTGACGATGCCCCCAATCCTCCTTTTCCAGGCGGATGAAGTGATCCAATAGGCGGGCGTCGCGGAACGATGCCGTCTATCTGGCCCTACCCGGCCCAAACCCAACACTCGTGTCATCAACCGCCAAGTCATCCTTCGTGGCTGTGACCAGCATGAGTGCCACAGAGGGTTTCCGATTGTATGCGGCTGTAATCGCCACAAAATCAATAGACGGAATCTCCGCTACACCGTGTCAAAAAGGCTAAAGCCTATTTGACACCATGAAGACGTTCACAATGCCCGAGCAACCCACCACGTCACAACTCATTGCTTCATAACGTGTTCCAGGCAGTTGGTGGCTCATGGTTTAAGTGTTAATTTTAGGTCTATTACATCAAGAGCTACAGCGCTTGACCCGTGGGGCGGTCTGAAGTGGCGGCTTTACGGGTGTGCCCGGGAAGCGGAGCAGAAAGGGATACTGCTCGACGAGTTTCGGCATGTTCGTAGCGGCTATCTGGAATTTGACATGAATCGTGCCCGCCCCCGCATTGACACCTCCCCTCCCTGCTCTGTATTATGTATCTCACTCGTAACTTCTGAGGGCTGAACCGCACATTCCCACGCTGCTCCTGTCCGAGCCGACGTACAGCGACTGACACGCACCCCGAGCCGCCCTCTAAGAACCACCAAGTAATGATGGTCTATACTGTGTAGGTGGCACCCGCACGAGAGCACGCAGGGGAATGCGATCCCCGTGCAGTCTCACAACACGAGGAATGCCCGACGATGAGGGGGGTCAATCATGCACCGCAATGATGCGAGGTCGATGCTTCCTACGCTGCTCCTCACGGCCAGTGCCGTGGTGGTAGGCCTGCTCCATCCAGGGCTCAGCACTGCCGCTAGCCCCAAAGTGGATGTCTGTCATCAGGAGGGGAACGGCAGCTTTCAGCTTATCACCGTCGCCTACCAGGCGGTCCAGGCGCACCTCGGCCACGGTGATGCGCTGCCTGGGGAACCCGTGCCCGGCAACCCGGGCGCTCGATTTGACCCCACGTGCGCCCAGGTCGCGGCGAGTCAATGTCCGTGTGATTTTAGCCTGGCGGGTCTGGCAGCCGTAGGGATCGACGGGAGCGCTGACGAGCAGCTAGGATGCTATGAGGGCAACGCCAGAATAGGAGATCAAAGGACTATTCTCTACACCAGCCCCGAAATCGGGCTGGTGGCGAGTACGAGTACGGGCGAGAGCTTTTGCCGGGTTGAGATCGCATTGATCCAGCTCATCTCACGCCGAGTTGAGATCGTATTCCCCCGGCTAAGCCCACCAATAGTAGAGGTCACAGATTTAACCCCGTCCCAAGTCACAGCATGTGCGACTGACCTACGGGAGGCCGCAGAGGCGCTGGGTGCGGACCCACTCTGCCCCTATTGACCTTTTCAACGCCTACCAGCGAAAGAAAAGGCTATGCCGAGCAGCCTCTTTACGTGAGGAGCAATTTGGTCTATAATGGCCTTACAAATTGGCGTTAGCCACATGCGGCCCCCGCAAGGGGGCTGACTATTTCAGCAGCCTTCGCAACGCCTGCTTCACCACCTCGAACTGATCGTCGGGCAGTTGGCCCATTTTGTGCGTGAGGTGCTTGCCATCCCACAGCCGCAGTTGCGAGAGCATCACACATTGCTCACGGCTTCCCGGAAGAAGACGCGAAATTTTTGGCGGTAGCATTCTGTTACGATCTATGAGAACTACCTGTGTTTCTCAGGTACTCATGCCGCTAACACATTGATGAGACTTTGTTTGTTGAGACGGCATGTTGAGAGTGCTTCACCGACGTTCCTATGTCTCTGAAGGCATCTTCCTCAGGTTCTCATCAATTGTTTGTTTTTTTGATTGGGCTCATAAACCTACTGTATGTCTCGACATAATTTCTTTGGTGGCAAGTAGTTGTGGGTATAATGGAGGTGCAATCGCGCAACGCGTTGTGCAGTAATTCACGGCGCACATGGTGACACAGAGAGAGTGCGTGGAACGTCAACAACACCCCCATCCGCCGCGCGCTTCGCCCGTCGCACCCCTGCGGGAGTGTCACGGTGGGCGTCCACGGCTGACTCCGAGGCGTGGCACCGATCAGGCACCACGACCGCGAGCAGGGACACCCCAGAGGCTGCACACGGGAGGAGAAACGCTTTCATCGCATCACATGCCTCGTGATGCGGTGCTCGCCCGCCGATCTGATTTTCGCCTCCTGGCCATGGCCTCGCCACGACTGGTTGCCCGTCGGAACCTCTTGATATGACAACATCCTAGCGGAATTGTGAGCGGGGCAGACCGTAGGTTTAGCGTGTGCCGCGCAATCTGGGATCGAGCACGTCGCGCAGCGCATCCCCAAAGAAATTGAACGCTAGGACGACAAGAAAAATCACCAGTCCTGGGGAGACGGTGAGCCAGGGGGCCTGTGCGACAGTCTCAAAAGCGTGGCGCAGCATGCCACCCCAGGTGGGCGTTGGGGGTTTGACCCCTACGCCCAGGAAGCTCAGCCCGGCTTCCAGCAAAATGGCCGCGGCCACAGACAGGCTGGCCTGCACGATAATTGGCGCCAGACAATTGGGGAGCAGGTGTTTGACCATGATGCGGCCGGGCCGGGCTCCCAGCGCGCGCACTGCCACGATGAATTCACGTTCGCGCAGGGACAGCACCTGACTCCGGGTGACCCGCGCGACCCAGGGGGTGCCCACAATCCCGACCACCAGGATGATGTTCACCAGGGAGCCGCCGGTGATGGCGACGAGCGCCAGCGCTAGCAACAGACCGGGAAAGGCGGAGAGCCCATCCATGATACGCATGAGCACTTCATCCCACATGCCACCGTACCAGCCCGCAGTCACCCCAATGAACATGCCCAGGCATACGGCAATTCCCACCCCCCCAATGCCAATGACCAGTGAGACGCGGGCGCCATAGATGAGCCGGCTCAGTTGGTCGCGCCCGAGCCGGTCGGCGCCCAGCCAGTACTGACTCGACGGCGGGTGCAGCGAGTCCCAGGGTTTGGCTTTGACCGGGTCGTGGGGCGCCAGCCAGGGGGCGAGCACGGCAACGATGATCGTCCCACCGAGCACCACGGCGGCAAACTTGGTCAATCGGACCCGCATCAGGCTGCGCAACGTGTTCTTCCATTCCACGGCTGACTTCCTCGTCAATCGTAACGGATACGTGGGTCAAGATACGTATAGATCACATCAGCGACGAAGTTAGATAGCATCACCCCGACGGTGAGCACCAGAAGCCCCATCTGCACCACCAGGTAATCCCGGCGCAGCACGGCATCGACAATGAACTTCCCCAGACCCGGGAGGGTGAAGACCGTCTCTGTGACCACCGTACCCCCCACCAGGGTGCCAAATTGCAGGCTGGCGATCGTCACCACCGGCAGCAGGGAATTTTTCATGGCATGCGCCCAGATGACGCGCTTTTCTTGGAGCCCCTTGGCGCGCGCCGTCAGCACATAGGGTTCACGGAAGACTTCGAGCAGCGCAGCGCGGGTCTGCCGCATCAAGATCGCTGCCAGGCCCGTACCCAGGACAAACGTGGGCATGAGCATTTGTTTGACCCAGAGCCACGGGGAGGTGAACAGGTGGGCGTCAAAGCCGCCGTACGGTAGCCAGCCGAGCCACACCGCAAATACCACGATGAGCATCATGCCGAGCCAGAAGTGCGGGATGGCCACCCCGGAGATGGCAAAAGCCGTTACGGCCATGTCGAGCGGCGAGTTGCGCCGCACTGCCGACACCGTCCCGAGGGGGATACCGAGTAGAAGACCAACGAGCCAGGCGGTCAACGCGAGTTGCACGGTGAAACGCAGCCGATGCACGATCTGGGGCAAGACTTCCATGCCGCTCAAGTAGGACCTGCCCCAGTTCCCACGCACGACGCCGGCCAGCCAAGAGCCATACTGCACGAAGATGGGTTGATCGAGCCCCAGCTCGTGTTTAATTTTGACATACAGCGCCGGGTCGATTGCCCCACTCTCATCTACCCCTGCTAGCAGGCGAGCCGGGTCACTGGGTAGCCAGCGCACTAGCGCAAAGACGCCCAGGCTCACCAAGAGCAGCGTAGGGATCATGTTCAGGAACCGGCGTACCAGGTATTTCCGCATGGTATTCCTCCTCGTGGACCCTCACCCTCAGCTTCACTCAGCGAGAGAGGGTGGCTAGCGCTTGCGCCAGAAGTCCCCTGGCCGAATGTGCCCGTCGCCATGCAGAGGATTGGTGTCACAGCCTCCCGTCGTGAGCATATGGCAGCCAATGTAGTTCACCCGCAGCATGGCTGGTACATACTGCCACAGATTCTCCAGCGCCAGACGCTGCACCTTTTTGTAAAGATCGAGAGCCTGATCCACGTCCATCTGTTGCGTCGCCTCGTTCAGGAGGCGGTCGATCTCCGCCTGTACTTCGGCGTCTGCTGCGCTGAATTTGTGTCCTTTGTCCTGGCAGACTCTGGCCGTGACGTTTCCCGTACTGGTTGAGAGCAGCGCTCCCTCCATGTCGTGCGGGGCGGACATCAGCCCACCGGTCTGGGTGACGTGCGTTTGGCACTGTTCCATGACTGCCAGGCGCTCGGCCGCATTGGCGACAATCTTGAACGTGAACTGCACCCCGATCTCGCTCCAGGCCGCCTGCAGGAACTCGCAGAAGAGCTGTCGGTCGGGCCGCTGCTCACACACCCCTTGCAACTCAATGGGCAGTTTTAATTTCTTGTCGCGGGCCACTTCCTGCACCAGCTTTTTGGCAGCCGGGGGATCGAATTTCAGCCACTCCCCATCCCACAAATCCGTGGCATCGATGCCGTACGACAACTCGGTGGGAAAGGTGTGCGCCTTACTGACCTGCAAAGTGTTGAGGTAAATGGCCTTATTAAGCGCATTACGGTCTACGGCTTTGACCAGGGCGCGGCGCATACGCAGGTCATCGAGCGGCGGCAGCCCGGCGGCCCAGGCCCAGCCATCATAGCCCAGGCCGCCCCGCGACCAGACTTTGATATTGGGGTCCTTCTGAGCCTCGGGTATCTGCTCCGCCTGCAGCCAGGCGACCTGCACCTCGCCGGTCTGCAGGGCCGCGAGCCGCGTGCGCGTTTCCGTGATGACCTTGATCACCACCTGGTCGGCCATCGGCTCACCGCGCCAGTATTTGGGATGTTTGACCCATTTCTGGTCGATCCCCACCTGCCAGTCCACCAGTTGATAGGGACCGGTGGCAATGGGACGAATCTTATGCTGCACAGCGCCACCAACGGCTTCCCAGTGTTGGCGCGAGTGCACAATCGAACCGCGGTCGAACATGCGGATGATCAGGTTAGCGTCGACCTCCTTGAGCAGGACGTCCACCGTGTAGCGGTCCACTTCGACGGCACGGTCAAACGCCCGGAAGACGCTCGACCAGCGCGAGCCTGTGTCTGGTTGATGGATACGGTTGAGGCTCCAGGCGGCATCAGCAGCGGTCATCTCGCCCAGGCCGCCCTGGAATTGGACGCCCTGGCGTAGGTGAAAGCGATAGCGCTTGCCAGCGTCGAGCACGTCATAGGCGTACGCCAGGGATTCGGCGGGATCGTAGTGGCCGTCTTTGCCGACGGCCACCAGCACTTCATTGCCAGTGAAGAAGTACATGCGGTCGAAGGAGCCCACCGCCTGAAAGCCATCCGGGCTGCTCGGTTCACGCAGGTACGCGATGGTGAGCGTACCACCCGTAGGAGGATGTGGGAGGGGACGGGGAGGCACCAGGTCAGCCGCCAGGGCAAGTGGAGCTAGCTGCCCCCATATGAGCATCCATACAAGGCCATAGAGGAATCGGTAGCGCTTTGTGGTCCAGACGGTAGGCGGCATACTCTTCTCCTGATGGGCCATCCTGGGAAAGCGAGGCGTCCAGATGCGTCGCTCGGACGAGCACCTGGATGGTGCGCAGGGGTAGCAGGCCAGTCAGCTGGCCTGAGGTGGCGGTTATAGCACAGACACAATCCGTGAACAAGTCCGTGCGTACCATGGGCCAGAAGATCCTGTCCAAACTCTTTTGACCTTCTGGCGTGTCCCCCAGCTTTTCCAAACCGGTCGTCCCGAGGCCCTCGCACCGGGAAACGCCTGAGTCCTCAGCCTCACTCATCCTGCGCCGCCAGTCCAGACCGTACTATACCGACTGTGTCTCCTCTTTTGACCCCGATTGCATCATATAATTGGTGGTGTTTCAAACGTGGATAGAGATGGAAATAATGCCTTGCAGATGAAAGCCATAGGAGTCGTCATCTCCACTTTTGAAACACTATCGGAAGAAGAACCCCAGCCGCACGCGGTTTCCTTTCCCGGCCGCGCGCCTATGCCCCGAGAGGCTCCATGAGCCAGGCGCCGCGTGGTGGCGTGCGGGTCCGCCTGCTGCACGCCACCACGCGGCGCCCGCCCCAGGGCAACCCCCGCAGCGATGCCCCCTGGTACCAGGCCCTCTGGCCCATGGCGGGCTCTCTTGCGCAGGGTGGGCATGCGCTGCCAGGCCCCTATACAGCCGCAGCCCACTGTGGCATACTCGGGTCACCCACGCAGCGTGTCCGGCACGGAGTGCGTGCGGCGCAGACCATAGGGGCCTGGAGTGGAGCTGTCCGCACGCCCGTCGTGACCAAGCCCTCTACACGGCCCCTCGACGAGCAAGAAGGAGAGAGCGATGGAAGTGACACCCGACGCCACGCGCGTGGTGCATCCCGCGGCCGAAGATGTCCGTGAGCCCTCCCGCCTGGCCCCGCGCTTGGCCACCCTCCAGGGCACGACCCTTGGCCTCATCGATAACCACAAGCGCAATGCCGATGTCTATCTCGAGGAGCTGGGCCGGCTCTTGCAAGCGCACTACGGCGTGGCGCGCGTCGTCACGTACCGCAAAATCAGCCAGAGCCTCCCGACGCCAGCCGAGGTGTTGGACCACCTCGCCAGGACCTGCGACGCGCTGATCCATGCCGTGGCCGATTGAGGCTCTTGTACCGCGTGGGGTCTCCACGACGGCATCGAAGCGGAAAACCGCGGGCGCGCTGCAGTCACCGTGATCACGCACGCCTTCACGCACGCGGCGCAGCAGCGGGCGCAGGCCTTGGGGCTCCCCGCACACCCGGTCGTGGTGGTCGAGCATCCGCTTGCCAGTAAGACCCGGGACCAGGCTCAAGACCTGGCTCGCCACAGCCTGGAGGCGGTCGTCCACGGGCTGGTGGCGCACCAGGAGGCGCCCGGCAGGGCCAGCCCGGTCCGCCCGCCGCCACGGCGGGCGCGGGCCAGTCATCTGCCGGTCTCCGGCACCGTCAGTGCCATGAATGACTATTTGTATGATCAAGGGTGGACGGACGGGCTGCCCGTCATTCCCCCGACGCCCGACCTCGTGGCCGCGATGCTGGAGGCCGCCCCGCTGCCCGCTGAGGAGGTCCTAGGCACGTTACCCCCGCGAGACGGGACCGTAACGGTGGAGAAAGTTGCAAGCAACGCGGTGATGGCGGGATGTCAGCCGGCGTACTTCCCCGTCGTGCTTGCAGCCGTCAAGGCCGTCTTGCAGCCGCAGTTTAATGCCGGCGCCATTACGACCACGACCGGGGGGGCCGCACCCGTCGTCATCATCAGTGGGCCCATCGCCCAGCAGCTCGGTATCCACAGTGGGACGGCCGTCCTGGGCTCCGGCCATCGCCCCAATGCGACCATTGGCCGGGCCCTGCGGCTGACCATGCGCAACCTGGGCGGGGCCACGGCCGACACCATGGAGAAGTCGACACACGGCTGGCCGGGCAAATACACGATGTGCTTCGCCGAAAACGCCGCGCGCAATCCCTGGGAGCCCCTGCACGTGGCGCTGGGCTTTGCCCTGGAGGTCAGCATCGTGGTCGTCGTGGCGGCCCGCGGCCTCATCACGATCGTGGAAGCCAGTCAGGAGACGGGCCTGGGGAACCTGGAGACCCTGGTCAGCGCCATGCGGGGGGAAGGCATCTCCGGCTACTATTACCAGGCCCGTGGCGCCTCGCCCATCGTGGTGTTAGGACCGGAGCACGCCGCCGAGATCGCCGCCGCAGGCATGGGGCGCCACGCGGTCAAGGAGTATATTTTTCAGCATGCCCGTATGCCCCTGGGGTCCCTCCGGGACCGCGGCCACTGGGGTGCCCGCTCCTGGCCGGAGGCGTGGGAGCACCGGCCGGACGACTTCCCGGTGCCGCTAGTGACGGACCCGGGCAAGCTGATCGTGGTAGTTGCCGGTGGCGACGGGCGGCATTCCTCCTGGTTCCCTGCGTGGTCCGCGACGCAGCGGGCCATGGAAGTGATCGAAGCGCCGCCGGAACGGGGCCCACGGGCGGGCGCGCCCTCGCCCTGCGGCTGATGGGCCCACCATACCCCCAGTGCCGCGATTAAGAGAGGCAGAACGGGCACCATGCGCACAGCACGTGCCCCGCTCAGTCGTGTACCATTACAGTCGCTAGGCGGAGCGCTCCGCCTAGCGACTGTAACCGTGAAACAAGGTGGTTTTCCCGGCGCCATTTGGACCGAGGAGGGCGCGGCGCTCACCAGGCTTGACCTGCAGACTGACGCCGTCCACAGCCATGAGGCCATCGAAGGCCTTGAACAAAACGCCCTGCGGGCGGACTATGACTCTTGGTTGACGTATTCCATGTCACTGGTTGCAAGTTTTCCATAGCGCAGATGCGGCTCGTCGCGGCTTAGAGAGGGGGCTACCGCTCAGATGTGAGCAGTGGACAGAGAAAAATGTGCGAGACTTCGAGCCAGAATATGGCACAGTGATGCGGAGGATCGCCACGGTTGCTGGTCTGTGCGCGGTTGAGGTTCTGCCCGCACGTATCTCGGTTTTCTACCACGCTTTCAAGAGCTTGGAGAGATTACCAAAACTTGCAACCAGTTAAAAGAAAAAGATCGGCATGCGGCTGATGTGAGGAGACAACCATGTGGGGTAGCGCCATCGGGTACATCGTCACGCTCACCCTCAGTATGTGCGTGGCGCTGCTTGCCGCCGAGGCGCAGCCCGCGAGGACAATGCCGCGCATCGGCGTGATCATGCCCGGTGTCCCTCCTGGAGCAGCTGGCGATGAGCTGGATGGTTTCCGGCAGGGGCTACGGGATCTGGGCTACGTCGAGGGGCACACGATCACCCTTGAAGTCCGCTGGGGCGAGGAGCAGCGCGAGCGATACCCCGCGGTCGTGTATGGCTATGTAACGGATAATGCAGGAGTGGGCGAATGCGGTACAATGGGCCTCTTTCATCCCCGTGGAAGAGGCCCTTCATCATGGTACCGAACCCGTTGGTGTACCAATTCCTCATGGTGGCTCTCATCCTCATCTGCCTCCTCATCCATGTCGGGTTGCCCGATAAGCC
>Ga0081539_10004709_pt1 | contig 14787 bp, 12 predicted proteins | sample TabmetS4T2R2_FD_71023 | JGI IMG/M metagenome (GOLD analysis project Ga0081539, IMG submission 71023) | Tabebuia heterophylla rhizosphere microbial communities from the University of Puerto Rico - S4T2R2 | ecosystem: Host-associated > Plants > Roots > Rhizosphere ...
GACGGCTGGCAGACCCTCGGTCAGAAGCCGAACGACGTCGCCATTGACCTCGCCGCCTGAGCCGATACCGTCGCTATGCCGGAGGCGCCCATAGCCATTTCCAACACCCTTCGCGACGGCACCCCATAGCGCGCCAGTTTCTCGTCCAGACAGCCTTCCGCTTGCGCCTTGGCCAGATCGGTGATCAGTGTCATCGCCGCGGTGAACAGCACCGAGTAGCCCTGCCGCACCGCCTCGCGCCCGAGGGCGACCGGAAAGAACCTGGGGGTCTGCGCCGGCCGGTCAGCCGGGCTCATGCGCGCTCGGCGGGAGGGGCAAGCCCAGATGCTCGCGCAGTGTCGATCCTTCATAGGCCGCGCGCATTAGGCCCCGACGCTGCAGGATGGGCACCACTTGCTCGACGAAATCGTCGAGGTCGCGCGGCGCGACAGGGGTCATCAGATTGAAGCCGTCGCACCCACACTCCTCGATCCACTGCTCCAATGTGTCGGCGATCTGCTGCGCGGTGCCGATGGCCGGCAGGAAGCCCCGCGCCGCGGCAACCCGCTGGTAGAGCTGGCGGATGGTCAGATTGTCGCGCCGCGCCATGTCGATCAGCACCCGCCGTCGGCTGACGCCGCCCGCGGTAGCCGGGATTTCCGGCAGCGGCCCGTCCACGTCGTAGGGCGAGAGGTCAAACCGCCCGAGCAGCTCGGACAGCTGGGCGATGCCGATCGCGGGATGGATGAGCTCCTGCAGCTCCTGGAACTTGACCTGCGCCTCCACCTCGGTGGCGCCGAGGATCGGTAGCAAGCCGGGCATGACCTTCAGCGTATCCGGATCGCGCCCGTGCCTGCTCATCCGGCCCTTGAGGTCGCGGTAGAAGGCCTTGGCCGCGGCGAGAGTGGGTTGCGCTGTGAAGACTGCGTCGGCGGTCCGCGCCGCGAGCGCCTTCCCCTCTTCTGACGCGCCGGCCTGCACGATGATCGGCCGTCCCTGGGGCGAGCGTGGCGCGTTCAATGGGCCGCGTACGCCGAAATGCGTACCGCGGTGGTTCAGGAAGCGGAGCTTCGCGGGGTCGAAGTAGCGGCCGCTGGCCTTGTCGCGCGGGAAGGCGTCGGCCGCCCAGCTATCCCACAGGCCCATCACAACGTCGGCGAATTCTTCGGCGCGCCCGTAGCGGTCGCCATGCGGCACCTGCCGATCGAGATGGAAGTTCATGGCCTCCGACTCGGTCGCCGAGGTCACCAGGTTCCAGCCGCAGCGCCCCCCGCTCAGCATGTCGAGGGAGGCATATTTGCGCGCGATCGTATAGGGCTCGCTGTAGGTGGTGGAAGCCGTGGCGATCAGCCCGATGTTCTTTGTCACCACCGTCAGAGCGGCGAGCAGCGTCAGCGGCTCGAACACTGCGGCGCGGGCAGTGCGGCTCAGCGCGTCCAGCTCGAAGTCGCGAATGCCAGTGCTGTCGGCCAGGAAGATGAGGTCGAAGCAGCCGCGCTCCGCCGTCTGCGCCATGCGGGCGTAGTGAGCGAAGCTGAACTCCTGGTTGATGTCCGTCGAAGGGTGCCGCCAGCCGGCCTGATGGTGCCCGAACCCATGCAGGAACGCACCAAGCTTCATCTGCCTGGAGGCCATCACGACCCTCTCTTCATACCTCCGTATGACCGCCTCGCCGGCACGGCGTGTCAAGTGGCTGCGCGGCACTGTGGACGCCGAACGAGGCTCGCGTGATGCTGCCGGCCGATGCGCCGAGAGGGAGACCGCATGACTGACATCCTGGACAGTTTCCGCGCCGTCTCCGTGCCGACGGTGATCGCCGGCCTGACGAAGCAAGGCCTGCGCTCGCGGCACTTCACCGGCTTGAAGCCGATCGACCCGGCGAATGCTCGCTTCGTGGGTCGCGCCTTCACCGTGCGCGCCATCCCGATTCGGGAGGATCTGCGGGATGCCGCGAATTCCGGTCGCGCACCGAACCTGCACCGCCTGGCCATGGCGGCGGCGAAGGCGGGCGATGTGATCGTGCTGGATGCGCGCGACAGCGCCGGGGTCTCACCGCTCGGCGACATCATCGCGCTCGCGTTGAAGATGCGCGGGATCGCAGCCTTCGTGACCGATAGTGGCGCGGGCGACATCCCAGGCATCGTGGAGGTCGGGCTGCCCGTGTTCTGCCACGGCTCGGCCCCGGTACCCGGCTCCACGAGAATTTCCGTCGTGGATTGGAACCTGCCGATCGGTTGTGCGGGCGTCGCAGTCTATCCGGACGATATCATCCTGGGTGATGCGACGGGCGCGGTCTGCGTGCCGCAGGAGATCGCTTCGCAGGTTGCCGAGGAAGCGAGGCGGCGGAGGAGCTGGAGGCCTTCCTCGTCGCACGCATCCGCGCGGGCTTCCCGCTCGAGACCACCTATCCGCCGGATGCGGCGACGCTGGAGGCCTTTCGTGCAGCGCGATCCGCTGCGGCGAAATGAAGGTGGCACGCGCATTGCGGGCACGCGCCTTGCAATCACGCGCCTTGCGAGGGGAACGGGCGACAGGATCGGATCATGGTCATCGGCAGGCGGACATCACTGCTCCTCGGCGCCGGCACGCTGGCGCGTCCGGCGCTGGGGCAGGCCAGCTATCCGAGCCGACCGGTGCGCCTTGTCGTCGGCGCCCCGCCGGGCGGCGGCAACGATATCGTCGCGCGCCTGGTCGCCGACCGGCTTGGCAAGCGCTTCGCGCAGAATGTCGTGGTGGACAACCGCCCCGGCGCCTCTGGCGCGCGCGCTGCGGAATGGGTTACACAGCAGCCGGCGGATGGGCATGTGCTGCTGTTGGCGAATGTCGCGACACACGCAATCAACGCAGCGTTGGTCAAGGACTCGACCTTCGATCCGGACCGCGACAGCGCCGCCGTCGCGTCGATCGGCACCAGCACCAACATCCTTGTCGTGCATCCGGGCTTGTCGATCATCTCGGTCGAGGGTCTGCTCGCCTATGCACGCGCCAATCCGGGCCGCTTGAACTTCGCCTCTGCCGGGTCCGGCGGCTCCGTCCACCTGGCAGGCGAGCTGTTCAGACTCCTGACTGGTCTCGACGTGGTGCATGTGCCCTATCGCGGCTCGGGCCCGATGGTGACAGACCTGATGTCCGGCACCGTGCAGTTCGCCTTCGACAATTTCCCCTCCTCCATCGGCGCGGTGCGGGCCGGATCGCTGCGCGCCCTGGCCGTGACCTCCGGCGCGCGATGGCCGCTCGCGCCGGAGCTGCCGACGATGGTGGAGATCGGACTGCCCGACTTCGTCGTCACTACCTGGTTCGGCCTGACCGCACGGAGGGGCACGCCGGAGCCGCTGCTGGCCACGCTGTCCGAGGCGCTCGGCGCGATGCTAGACGACGCGGAGTTCCGCCAGTCGCTCTCCGCGATCGGGGCCGTGCCCATGCCGATGTCGCGGGCCGATTTCGCCGCCTTCATGCGAAACGAGCGCGGCCGCTGGCGGGATATCGTGACACGGGCGAAGGTGACCCTCGATTGATCTTGGGCTGCAAAGGCAACGGGGGTCGTTGGGCTGCAGTTCTCCGCGTCCCTTGCTCAGGTAGGGGTTAGGACACGAAAGTGATGGGTTGGACGGCGCTCGCTCCCGGCATCGCCGGGACAGTCGAGGCGTAGCAGTTGGCGGTCAGCCCGCAGCCAATGCCGGCCTTTTTGAGGCCTCGCCGCGCGCCATCGTGTGGCGATTGACATGCGCCTTCAGCCCCAAGTTCGCCCGAAGCGTCGTGCCCTCATAAGCCCTACGGAAGCGCCCACGCCTCTGCAGCTCTGGCGTAATGAACTCGATGAAATCTTCACAGCCTGCGGAGAGATAGGTGGGCGTGATGTTGAAACCATCCGCAGCCTCGCTGTCGATCCATTCCTCCATCACGTCCACGATGTCGGATGGTGTTGTCGGTTTTCGCTAACCAGGCTCTGCCTCATTCTCGGTGCAGGGGGAAGCGAGATGGTCGCCGGCAACCCGTTGCGTCGCGCGGGTTCCAGAGCTGTCGAGGCATCCCGGCACGCGGCATACCTTCAAATCGCACCGACTTCACCAAACCGGCCGCGTTCTCAGTAAGTTACGTTGCATCGCGCCTGTCAGCCTGCACCGAGAACGAGGCAGAGCCTGGTTAAGGAAATCCGACAGGCGGATTGCGTTCAGAAGGACTCTCTGCTGACGTTCGCCACCGACGAGCAGTGAATGGCCCTCGTGGATGATAAGAATTCGTGCACCAATGATCCACAGGGCGTCGCGCGCCATACGTCGGGCTCGGCAGCTGCATCATGACGACCGGCGTCTTGGCAAGCGCAAGCCGCGGATCCACCACCTTCGGGTGCTCGCGACTGAACTTCTTCAGGGTCATGGTGTTGCCCATGCCATGTCCGGCCATGGATCAGGAGGCATGGCATGCGTTTGCGCTGCGGTAGGTTAACAGCTCGCTCATTCGAGCAGGTGCCGATCGACGGCTTCGTCGAGCTTTGGTTCGGCCCGGTTGATGATGTGGTGTGTGCGGATTTACGCACTAGCGGGCCCTTATACGGATAGCGCTTGACAACCCTCGGCGGACTGTGGACTGCTGACCTCCGTCCAAAGGAAGCAGGAAGCAAAGGGATGAATGTCGAGGTAGCGCCCGTCGTGAAGGAGCAGGACGCCGCCTTCGCGATCGCGAGGAGCGTCGTCAGAACAAGGTTTGAAGCCTTGCCCTCCAAGGCAGTCGAGCTCACCAAGCAGGACATTTTGGACACCTTGGGATGTTGCATTGCCGGCAGTTCGGCCGCCGCGGGCAAGGAAGTTGTCGAACTTGGCCGGGAGTTCGGAGGCAAGCCGGAGAGCACCATCATCGCCTTTGGCGACAAGATGCCGGCCCCGATGGCTGCCTTCATCAACGGCACGACGGGCCATGCTCTGGACTTCGACGACACCCACGACAAGGCCGTGCTCCATGTCGGCCCTGCGGCAGTCTCCGCAGCCCTGGCGGTCGCGGAAAGGATGGGCGAGGTCAATGGCAAGGCACTGATCACCGCGGTGGCTCTCGGTGCCGACCTGATCTGCCGGATGGGCCTGGCGACCAAGATACCGCTTCAGAAGGGCGGCTGGATGTTCAGCCCTCTCTATGGATATTTCGGCGCCACGGCAGCTGCAGGCAAGATGCTGGGGCTTACCGAGGAGCAGCTCATTAACGCCTTCGGCATCGCCTATTGCCAGGCAGCAGGCAACCTCCAGGTCAATATCGACGACGAACACGCTCTGACCAAGAGGATGCAGATCGGCTTCGCGGCCAAGGGAGGCGTCATGGCCGCCCTGCTCGCTCAGAAGGGCCTGACAGGTGCCCGTGCCAGCATGGAAGGGCGCTGGGGAATCTACAACCTGCACCACAGGGGCGAATACGACCGCGCACCTCTGGTGGAGGGGCTCGGCGAGGAATTCGAAGTCGCCAATCTCAGCTTCAAGCCCTATTCGTGTTGCCGGCAGATCCATGCTCATGTTGATGCTGCGTTGCAGCTACGGCGCGAGCACGGCCTCCAGCCGGACGACATCCAGGACGTCACCATCTACGTCAATACGGATCCACATTGGCTGTGTCATCCGCTCGAGCTGCGGCGCCGGCCGATCGAGGAGGTGCACGCGCAGTTTAGCATCCCCTACTCGGTCGCTGTCGCACTCACCAAGGGAAAGGTACTGATCAAGGACTACAGCCTTGCGGCGTTGAAAGAGCCATCGGTGCTTCGCGTTGCCGACAAGGTAACGCCCAAGTACGACCCGTCTCTTCCCACCAGGGTCATTCCTCCCGCCAGGATCGAGATCGTCACCAGGGACGGACGCAAGCTGACCGCGGAGGTCGTCGATGCGAAGGGGCACCCGAACAACCCGATGAGCTGGGATGAGCTCGGGGACAAGTTCAGGGACTGCGTCTCGCATTCGGCAGAGCCGCTGGCCAAAGATAAAATCGAGCAGGCGATCATGCTGTGCGCTCGCCTCGACGAGGTGAGCGACGTGAGCGAGCTCGCCCGCCTGCTCTCCCCAGACAGCTGAAGGACCATTTGAGAATGCGCCGGCCGGCGCATTCTCAAACGCTCAGCCTGACCTGGCCCCAACTGGCGATCCAGGGAAGCGCCCGGTGAGGGGGAGGCGCGGGACTTCGCCGCACGGGCCCTGAGCGCGGCGCGACCAGCAGCGAGATCGCCTCAGCATCAATGGCGTGTGCGCCGCACGATGGCCAGGCGATCGGCTCAGGCCGTGAGTGAGCCGCCAAGGCTGGGAGCGAGATACGCGGCAATGCCCGCTCCCTATTCTCTTAATCTGAGCAACAACGAGATTGCGGATCGGATGGTCGGGTTCTTGGCGAGGAAAGCGCTGGACTGAACCATGTGATGCTTGAGCAGGTGCTGCTGAATTCCCGTCTGGCGGCAGGCCAGATCTCCGGCATCCGCCGTCTGAGTTAACCTGGGAGGGCGACGAAGGATGGATAGCCTCGGTGGCAAGGTGGCCCTGATCACTGGGTCCGCCTCAGGCATGGGGAAAGCCTCGGCACTGCTCTTCGCCGAGGAAGGTGCCAAGCTGGCAGTGGTGGATATCAACGACACTCTGGGACAGGAGACGGTCCGGCAGATCCGGGAGAGGGGTGGGCAGGCGGCCTATATCCACGCCGATGTCTCGCAGGTGCAGGAGCTGGACAGGATGGTCCAGGAAACGGTCAGGGCTTTCGGCAAGCTGGATATCTTCTGGCACAACGCCGGCAATGCCGGCCCCGGCAGCATCGAGCGCACCACCGAGGACGAGTACGTCCACACCATGGATCTCCACGTAAAGGGGGGGTTCTTCGGAGCGAAATACGCGATACATGAGATGAAGAAGGCGGGTGGCGGCGCGATCCTCTTCACCAGCTCTCTGGCCGGGCTCAAGGCCTCGCGCAGCTCTCCGGTCTACTCGCTTGCAAAGTCGAGCCTGGTGATGCTGACCAAGTGTCTGGCGCTGCACTACTCGAGGCTCAATATCCGGGTGAACTGTCTCTGCCCGGGCGTCGTCGAAACACCCCTCTGGCCGTCGTTCATCGGCCGCGACTCGGATCTCTTCGATCCTGAGGAGGTGACCAAGATGTACAAGCAGAGAACTCCCATGGGGCGCTTCGGGGAGCCCGAGGAAATCGCACGCGCGGCGCTATTTCTGGCTTCCGATGCCGCCTCCTATGTCAGCGGCGCGGTGGTGCCGGTGGATGGCGGGCTGGCGGTCACCTGAAGCCTTGTGCCAGTTCGACGCAAAACGCAGGCGGAGCGCGAAGCATCGACCTTAGGAAAGCCGAGGGAGTTCGACGCCAGCCCCGGAGGAAACCCGTGGATCGCCGCCCCAACCGCGGGGTGAAATGCTCATCACCGACCAGGTCGGCGATATCGGCGACGGCCTTGGCTGAGGATTGGGGTGCCGGCAGAAGGATCAGGAAGGGCCGGCGGGGTCGGCGCGGTGTGGATCAATCGGAGGACGGCCATGAAAGCAATCGTGAACGCCCTGCTGCTGATCGGTGCACTCATCCCTTCCATCAGCAGCGCTCGGGAGTATCCGACAGGGCGAGTGACCCTCGTAATTCCCTTCACGGCAGGAGGGAGCAACGATGCGATTGGCCGCTATGTCGCAGAGAATTTGAGCAAGCTGTGGAGGCAGGTCTTTGTGGTCGAGAACCGCGCCGGCGGGGGCTCGGCGGTAGGCGCAACCCGTGTGGCCAGGTCGGCACCTGACGGCCATACACTGCTCCTCGTCTCGAGCTCATACACCACGAATGCGGCGACGCGGACTGATCAGCCTTTCGATCCGGTCAGGGATCTCCAGCCGGTCGGCATGATCGCTCGTGGTCAAGTCGCGATTGTCACCGGTTCGCGCGTGCCCATGCCGACGCTTGCGGACCTGGTCAGGGAATCGAGGGCCCGGACGATCTTCTACGGCACGGCCGGCGTCGGCAGTACCCAGCACTTCAACGGGGAGCTGGTGAACGATGCCCTGGGCATAAGGATGACGCCTGTTTCCTATCGCGGAGGTGCGGAATCGCTGATCGACCTGGCCGCGGGGCGGATCGACGTGATTGTCGGGACCCTAGGGGGCTTGCTGCCCAGCATCCAGAGCGGGACGGCGAGACCGGTGGCCGTCCTGGGCAGGACACGTTCCGACGCTTTGCCGAACGTCCCGACCACGGCTGAAGAGGGCTATCCTGCCGCGACGATCATGAACTATTGGGCGATCTTTGCCCCGGCCGGAACCCCCGCGGCAGTCATTGCCAAGATCAACGAAGGGATCAGGACGGTGACCCATTCTCCTGAGGGGCGCCAGTTTCTGGCCAGACTGGACGGCGAGCCGACCGAGCTGAGCGTGGATGAAGTCACGGCCTATGTGAGGACTGAAATCGAGCAATGGACCAGCCTCGCCAGGCGGCTCAACATAACCGCGGACTGACTGTGCAGCCTCGGAGTGCTGGGGTGGTGCGGGCGGCGCCGGACGGGGCGACGCTGATGTCGGGTACGATTTGGATCTTGCCCAGCATGCAGCCGCGGCTCGGCCTCATTTTCCGGCCTGGCGGCGGCGCTGGTGGTGCGGACGGCTTCACCGATACCCGATCTCGCAGCGACTCTCCCGCGAAGCGGTTCCGAGCCATCCTGCAAGGGGCTGACAGGAAAGTTCACCGATTCAGTCCGCAGCGGCATGCGGTTTTACAGAGGACCGATCCCACCCCGGGTCCGCGGCACCATCGTGACCTTCCGGTCGAGCCCATCGGATGACGCACTGGGTCCGTCCTCGCCAAAGGTCGCGGGCCTGACCGCGCATGCCAACTCGCCCTTGGCTCAAGCAATCAAGTATGACCAAAGGAGAGGAAACGTATGGGCACGATCTTTCATCGCGCCGTGGCGGGCGGACCCGCGGCGGCGCTGAGCCGGCCAAGCCTCATCCGCGCGCATGCTGCTTGCGCGCCTGTGATTCGACGTCGAGGCGTGCTCCTCGGGGCGGCCGCGCTGGCAGGCGTCGCGGGCCGTTCTGCGGTGGCGCAGCAGGACGTGCCATCCTGGCCGCTGCGCCAGACGCGGATTGTCGTGCCCTTCAGCGCGGGTGGGGTACTAGACGTTTTCGTGCGGATCATGGCCGAGCGGCTGAGCCGCCGGCTGCAGGCGATCTTCGTCGTCGACAACAAGCCGGGAGCGGGCGGCGGACTTGGGGCGATGGAGGTGGTGCGGGCGATGCCGGACGGGGCGACGCTGCTCTCACATTCGAATGCGATTTCCATCTTGCCAAGCATGCAGCCACGGCTCGGCTTCGATCCAAGTCGCGACCTGGTGCCTGTCAGTCTCATTTTCGACCTGCCAGCGGCGCTGGCGGTGCGGGCGGACTCGCCCATACGCGATCTCGACGACTTAATAGCGAAGGCGAAGGCCGCACCGGCGCGATACACCTATGGCTCGGGCGGGGTTGGGTCGGGAAACCATCTGGCAACGTCGCTGTTCGCGGCAATGGCGGGGTTAGAGCTTACCCACGTGCCCTATGGCGGCGTCGCCCGCGTGGTCACCGCGCTCTATGCCCGGGAGATCGACCTGGCCATCAGCAGCACGCCAGATGTGCTCCCCCTCGTGCGGCAGGGGAACGCGCGGTTGCTCGGCGTGACGATGCCGGAACGCGTGCCCGGGATGCCGGACGTGCCAGCCATCGCCGAAAGGGTGCCGGGATATGCGGTGCTGCAGTGGGGTGCGCTGTTCGCGCCGAAGGGAATGGCGCCGCCGTTGATCGATCGGCTCGCGGTGGAATTGGCGGCGCTGCGCGATGACCCGGCCCTGAAGGTTCGGCTCGCTGAAGGCGAGGGCATCGTCCGCCTCGACGGCTCGGCACCGCTGGCCGCGCGCCTGTCCGAAGAAATTGTCAAATGGCGCTCGGTGATTGCGCGCGAGAACCTCCGCCCCGAGTGAGCGGATAGAGAAGCCCGTGACAAGCGGTGCAGTCTTCGACTTGACGCCTTCAGGCCCGAACGGAAAGCTTGTCGTGGCTACGGCCAACCATTAACTTGACCCCCCCCCACCCCTATGATGTTTCGCTTCCGTGCCATCGGTCGGGCGCAGGAGCGCATCGCTGCCTGGGTTGCTGCACGTGGTTGCACGCGTGACGTCTGCCCATCGCCGCGCGTTGTCGCGAACGGTTGGGGAGGAAAGCGGATGAGCAACGGAAACTCGTTAGCACGCCCCTAGCCTGCCCGTTCCGATGCCGGGCCTGACGCGGAGGCTGTAGGCATGGAAGAGGACCTTCTACGCGCGATTCCTCGACAAGGCGGCGATCGCCACGGACGCGGAGTCCGTCGCCAAGGGCTTCAGGAACGGGCGGGCCGCCTCGGGCTTGCTGGCGCATCAGGTCACGAAGGGCGCAGGCGCCCCGCTCCACATGATGAAGGCCTCGGCGGACGGGCAACGCGCCGATCGAACGGCATGAATGGCGGATCAGGCGCGGCGACCTGCCACCCGCATTCACCTCGGGGGGAAACACGTGACCACTAGCTTCCGAGCGCAAGACACGCATCCCCAGGCAGCCGCCACTTCACGGCTAGGCCGTCGAGCCACGCTGATCGGCGGCGCGGTCGCGGCGGCCAGTCATCGGTTTGCGGACGCACAGACGCACACTTCCGTCTGGCCTGTGCGCCAGGTGCGCTTCGTCGTTCCCTTCGCCGCCGGCGGCGGCCAGGACACCTTCTGGAGAATCATCGCCGAGAGGCTGAGCCGGAAGTTCAGGGCGACCTTTGTCGTGGAGAACAAGCCGGGCGCCGGAGGCGCGCTGGGCACACAGGAGGTGGCGAGGGCACCCGGCGAGGGCGCGACATTCCTTTGCACCTCCAATGGCGTTACCGTATTGCCGAACCTGTATCCGAACCTCGGCTTCGATCCGGGGCGCGATCTGGCGCCGGTCAGTCTTCTCTGCGACCTTCCCGGCGGCATCATGGTGCGCCGCGATTCCCCGATACGCGACCTGCCCGATCTCATCGCGCGCGCAAAGGCGCAGCCGGGCCGACTGACCTTCGGCTCCGGCGGCGTCGGCACCGCGAACCACCTGGCGGGCGCGCTCTTCGCCTCCATGGCCGGCATCAACGTCCTGCACGTTCCCTATCGGGGGGTGTCCGTCGCCATCAACGCCCTCTACGCCCTTAACATCGACTTCGTGTTCACCAGCACGACCGAGCTGATCCCGAACTCAACACAGGGCCAGGCACGCGTGCTTGGTGCGACAACGTCTGAGAGGATCTCGGCGCTGCCCGACGCATCGGCCATCGCCGACGTCGTGCCCGGCTTCACCGCCACCAATTGGGGTCAGGACACGAAAGTGAGTTGAGTGTCCGGCTCGCGCGAACGGATCGGGAACCTACGCGATGAGGAGCGAAGGCCTGTCGCGCAGCGGCCTGAGCGCGCCGGGGGCGGGCTGGGCGTCGGCGGCCCAGACGTAGTCGCCCGTGAGGCCGATGTGCTCCCAGCCGAGCGGGGCGACGTGGCGGACGAGCTCCGGCGGGACCGCGACGCCACGGGCGCGCATCGCGTCGAAGGCGGCCTGCAGGTATCGTGTGTTCCAGAGGATGATGGCCGCGACGAGGAGGTTCAGCCCGGAGGCGCGGTAGGCCTGGTTCTCGAAGGAGCGGTCGCGCAGCTCGCCGAGGCGGTGGAAGAAGACCGCCCGGGCGAGCGCGTTGCGGGCCTCGCCCTTGTTCAGCCCGGCGTTGGCGCGCCGGCGCAGGTCGCCGCTACGCAGCCAGTCGAGGGTGAAGAGCGTCCGCTCGATCCGCCCCACCTCGCGCAGCGCGACCGCGAGGCCGTTCTGGCGCGGGTAGGCCGCGAGGCGGCGCAGCACGTCGGAGGCGGCGACGTGGCCCGAGCCGACGGAGACGGCGAGCCGCAGCGCCTCGTCCCAGTGGGCGCGCACGTGGTCGGCGTCGAGTGTGCCACCTGTCATGCCGGCGAAAACCTCGGGGACGGCCATGCCGCGGAATGCGTACAGCCACCGGTCCTTCAGGTCGCGCAGGCGCGGTGCGAAGCGAAAGCCGAGCAGGGAGAACAGGCCGAACACTTGGTCGGTCGCGCCGCCAGTGTCAGTGTAATGCTCGGCGATGCGCAGACCCGTGCCGTAGCGCAGCAGGCCGTCGAGCACGTGCGGCGCCTCGGAGGCGGTCGCGGCGATGACCTTCGTGTGGAACGGCCCGAACTGGTCGGAGACGTGCGTGTAGAAGGCGACGCCGGGCTCGTTGCCGTGTCTCGCGTTGACGTCGGCGACCGCCTCGCCGCGGCCACCGGCGCGGAAGAACTGGCCGTCGGAGCTGGAGGTGGTGCCGTCGCCCCAGGCGGCGGCGAGCGGCAGGGCGCGGTGCGCCTCGATCATGCGGGCGAGGGCGGCGGCGTAGCACTCCTCGCGGACGTGCCAGTCGTGGTTCCAGGCGAGCTGGCGGAGCGTCGGCCCGCGGCAGGATTCAGCCATACGTGTGAGGCCGAGGTTGATGCCATCGGCGAGGATCGCGGTCAGCAGCGCCGCGCGGTCCTCCGCGGGGCGGCCGCTCCGCGCGTGCGTGAAGCACTCGGTGAACCCGGTTCAGCCGTCTACCTCGAGCAGGAGGTCGGTGACGCGCGGCCGCGGCATCATGTCGTAGGCGTCGGCCGCGAGGAGCCGCGCCTCGGGCGGTGTCTCGGCTCGGAGCGGCGCGACCCTCAGCCCGTCCGCGTCGAGGGTCGCGTCGGGCAGCTTCCCCGCCTTCGCCAGAGCCGCGGCCTCGGCCATCGCCGCCGCGAGCGCCTCGCGCCGCCCGGCGAGGTAGGCATGGGCGTCCTCCGGCACGCCGACCGGCAGCGGCCCCTCGGCGCGCAGCGCGGCGATTGTTGGCCGCGGCAGCAGCAGGTCCTCGAAATTTCGGTAGCGGCGGCTGCCGCCCACCCAGACGTCACCGGCGCGTAGCCGGTGGCGTAGCTCGGAGAGGACGCAGACCTCCCAGGCCCGGCGGTCGGGCCTGCCGTCGGTATTGATGGCGAAGGGGCGCCAGGCGCGTCGCATGAAGCCCGTCGGCGCGTCCGCGGGCAGGGTGCGCCGCCCGTCGGCGTTCATCTCGCGCAGCAACGCGACCGCGCGGAGCAGGCCTGCGGTGCCCGGCGCGCCCTGGAACTCGAAGGCTTCCAGCAACGTCGGCGCGAAGCCCCGCATGGCCTGCCAGCGCCCGACGAGTTCGGCGCGCATGTCGACCGCCTCCGGCCGGGCGAGGTCCTCCACCTCGGCGACGGCGCGCAGGAACGGGGCCCAGCCCACGGCCTGTTCGACGGCCTCGGCTGCGTCAGTGCCGGCCTCGCGCGCGGCGATCACCGCGCGGCCGGCCCGGGCGAGGAGGCGGAGGTGGACGCCCGCCCCGCGCAGCGCGCCGGCGGCGCCCTCCGTTGCGCCCCGCTCCGCCTTGCGGGACAGCGCACCCATGAGCTTGTCGAACATTAGCAGCGCCGCGTCCGTCAGCTCCGCCTCGAGCCGCAGCACGGCGGCGACGAGCGTCGCGGCACGCCGCGGTCCGGCGAGGTCGCGCAGGTGCTGCGACGTCATGCGCAGGCCCTCGCCTGCGAGGGCGTCGAACGCGGCCGGCGGCACGGCCGCCGCGTGGCTCCGCTCGACGCCGAGCGCGCGCACGGCCCGCAGCCGCTCGACCAGTCCAGCCAGGTTGCGCGTTGCCGGCGAGCGCGACGCGCCGCGCAGCCAGGCGAGGCGCGACACGCCGGCGTCGGGCATCGCCGTCAGCGGATCGTCCAGAGCGGCGAGCCGCGCGGGATCCAATCCCGCGGTCATGGCGCGGTGCACGACGCGCTCGGCGCGGGTGCGCGCCTCGTGCACCAACCGCTCCAGCACGCCCGGCGTCGGCAGCAGGATCCGCCGGCGGCGAAGCTCCTCGACGAGTGCCGCGGCGAGCTCCGTCGGCGCGCGACGCGAGCCCGCGACGGCGGTGAGCCAGCCGGCCATCGCCCGCGCCTCTATGCGGCCGAAGGACCGGAACCTGCCGTGGCGCATCAGTTCGGCGAGCTGCTCGCGCCGCGTCTGCGGGCGGAGGTGGTGAGCCTCCAACGCGGCGGGGTCGGCGCCGACCTGCCGGGCGACGTAGGCAACCATCGGTGCGGGCGGTACCTCGCCGGCCTCCAGTGCGCGGCCGGGGTGCCGGAGGGTGAGGAGCAGCAGCGCATAGGCAAGGCGGTTGTGCGGGCTGCGCTTGGCCGCGACGAGGGCGAGGTCGTCGGCGGTCAGGGTGCAGTGGCGCACCACCTCCCGCTCCTCCAAGGGCAACGCGAACGCCCCTGCCCAGAACGCATCGTCGAGCAACCGCCGCCTAGCCATCCGATCCTCCCCTCCAGGCGGGGCGAGGCTACGGGCGGCTGTCCGGCAAACGAACCCCAGGCGGCCAGTACCGGAATGTCCGGTAACCCTGGCGCGGTGACGAGAAAGCGGACATCCTTCATGCCGGACGGCAATCCGGACAGGCGCGGCGATGGCGGCAGTTGGCTACGCCCGGGTGAGTACGGCGGACCAGGATCCGGGGCTGCAGCTCGACGCGCTGCGGGCCGCGGGCTGCGCCAAGGTGTTCGAGGACCGCGCTTCCGGCGCCCGGGCCGACCGTCCCGGACTGCGCGCCGCGCTCGACTACGCGCGCGAGGGCGACGTGCTGGTCACCTGGAAGTTGGACCGGCTCGGCCGCAGCCTGCCCCACCTCATCGAGATCGTCGCGGCGCTGGAGCGGCGCGGGGTCGGGTTCCGCTCCCTCACCGAGGCAATCGACACCACC
>Ga0081539_10004710_pt1 | contig 14785 bp, 14 predicted proteins | sample TabmetS4T2R2_FD_71023 | JGI IMG/M metagenome (GOLD analysis project Ga0081539, IMG submission 71023) | Tabebuia heterophylla rhizosphere microbial communities from the University of Puerto Rico - S4T2R2 | ecosystem: Host-associated > Plants > Roots > Rhizosphere ...
GGGGATGACGCAGCTCACGGTGTGCCCTTCGCCCGCCGCCTCCGCGATCCGCACCTCGACCTGCGTGCCGATCCGCAGCCACTGTCGCCGCGGCGTGTGGTCGACTTCGATCCGCGCGCTCCGCACTGCGAGCGTCTCGCTCTCCTTCCACGCCCACGGGAAGTGCCGGAGCGCGTCGCCGCCCTCGCGCCCGCGCCAGATCGCCTCGAGCGCGCCGCGCTGCGCCTCGTCCGCCCGCTCGTCCAGCCACAGCACGAACCGCCACGGAGAGCCCGGCTCGTCGTCGTCGTACCAGGTCGCCATCGCGACGCCGAGCCCGTCGAGCGGCACGCCGTCCGCGTGGCCGTCGCGGACGATCCAGCTCAGGACGCCCATGCAGATCCCGTGCGTCGAGCGGCCGCCGGCGCGGCCGTCGATCCGGCGGCACGGGCAGATCGGGTCGCAGTTGCACGACTCGAAGTAGGAGCCTCCGACCGACCAGCTCACGCCACCATCATCGCGCGCTCGGGCTGCGTGAGCCCGGGCCGCTCGTTACGGGCGCCAGCCGAAGCCGCGCAGGAAGCCCTGCGCCTCGGCCGTGTCCATCCGGTAGTCGACGTTCGTCGAGACGCACGTGTTGTCGCCGCCGATCGTGGTTGCGGCGATCACGCCAGACGTGCCGAGGAAGTTCGGCCCGCCCGAGTCGCCGCCGCACGTCCCGCCGGCGCCGACCGAGCTGTTCTGCGTCAGCCGGAGCCACGACGCGCTCAGCGAGTTGAAGAACGAGGTCGCGAACCAGCGGAAGCCGTCGTAGTAGAAGGCGTGCAAGCCGCTGCCGGGCGAGTGCAGGCGGCTCCCGTCCCCGTACCCGACCGCCGTGAACGCCGTCGACTGGTTCAGGGTCTTGTCGGCCTTCATCCGGTCGAGCTGGCCGATCGAAGGCAGCGTCGCGAGCGGCGCGCTAACCGCCTCGTCGAGCACGAGCACGGCGATGTCGTGCGGGTCCGAGCTCGGGCCCGGGAAGAGCGCGCTCTGGTGCATGACGCCGTGGACGTACGGCCCCTGGGAGCTGTCCGGCGAGAACGTGACCCAGACGTCCGTGATCCCGAGGTCGTGGAGCAGGAAGTCGGTGCAGTGAGCCGCCGTGAGGAAGATCCTCGGCGCGATCAGCGTCCCCGTGCAGAGCTCCTGGAGCGTGTTCGGCGTCGACGGGTCCCAAAACGCCATCATCGCGCCCACGTTCGGGTGCGCGTTCCCGTCGCGCTGGCCGCCCGTGATCGCCTGCCCGGCCGACGCGAATGCGAGCGCGGCGGCGACCGCCGCTACGACCCCGACGAGCTTCCTCACGCGGCAATCGTAGTACAGAAGTCGATATCTCTCTAGATTTCCGGGCGTGTTCCTCGAGAACGGCGTCATTCGGACGATGGAGCCCTCGCTCCCGGTCGTGCGCGCGCTCGCGATCGCGGGCGAGCGCGTCGCGGGCGGCGTCGGCACGCACGAGACGGTGCTCCCGAGCCCCGAGCGCGTCGACCTCGGCGGGCGCTGCGTCCTCCCCGGGTTCAGCGACGCGCACGTGCACTTCCCGACCTGGTCGCTCGCGCAGCGCCAGGTGCGACTCGAGGGCACGGCGACGATCGAGGAGGCCGTCGCCCGCGTCGCCGACGCCGCTGCCGACGTCGAGCCCGGCCGCTGGCTGCGCGGCACCGGCTGGCGGAGCGGCGACTGGAGCCCTTCCGTCGAGCCGACGAAGGAGGCCCTCGACGCCGTCACCGGCGAAACGCCCACGGCGCTCATGGCCCGCGACTATCACTCGCTCTGGCTGAACTCCGCTGCGCTCGCGCGGGCGAACGGCGACCTCCAGGTCCCGGGCGGCGTCGTCGAGGTCGACGCGCAGGGCGCGCCGACCGGTGTCCTGCGCGAGGAGTGCGCGTGGCACTTCCGCGACACCTACGTGCGGCCGACCGACGACGAGATGGTCGAGGCCTCGCGCGACGGCGTGCGACTGGCCGTGTCTCGCGGAGTCACGTCCGTCCACGACAAGGACGGCTGGCTGGGCGCGCTTCGGGTCTGGCAGCGGCTGGAGGCCGAGGGCGCGCTGACGCTGCGCGTCTGGCAGTCGCTGCCGCACTACCAGGTCGAGGAGGTCGCGGCGGTCGGGATCCGGAGCGGCTTCGGAACCCCGCTCGTCCGGGTCGGCTACCTGAAAGCGTTCATGGACGGAACGCTCGGGTCGCAGACCGCGCGGCTACTGGACGGGAGCGGCGTCGAGATCACGAGCCGCGAGGAGCTCGAGCGGATCGTCCGCCGCGGCGCCGAGGTCGGCCTGCCGGTAGCGGTTCACGCGATCGGCGACCGCGCGAATCGTGATGCGCTCGACGCATTCGAGGCGAGCCGCGAGGCGTGGCGGCCGCTCGGCCTGCGCCCGCGGATCGAGCACGCGCAGCTCCTCGCGCCGGAGGACGTGCCGCGCTTCGCGGCGCTCGGCGTCGCCGCCTCCGTCCAGTTCAGCCATGCCCCGTCCGACCGCGACATCGCCGAGCGATTCTGGGGCGAGAAGACGGCCAACGCCTACGCCTACCGGTCGCTCCTCGACGCAGGCACGGTCGTCGCGAACGGCTCCGACGCACCGATCGAGGAGCTCGACCCGCTCGCCGGCATCTGCGCCGGGGTCCGCCGCACGCTCGACGACCGCCCGCCCTGGCACCCGGAGCAGCGCGTCTCGGTGGAGGAGGCGCTGGCCGCGACGATCACCGCACCCGCGTGGCTCGCGCGCGACGAGCACCACCGCGGGAAGCTCGTTCCCGGCTACCTCGCCGACCTGGTCGTGCTCGACCGCGACCCGCTCGCCATCCCCGCAGACGAGCTCCCCGACGTACGCGTCGTCGCCACGATGCTCGGCGGCCGCTGGGTGCACAACCCCCCGCCCTGGGATTGAGCTGCTGCCGGGGCCTCTACTCCAGCAAGGCCAAGACTGAGTTCCAGAACGCTCCGAAACGATCGTCGAGGTAGAAGCTGACCGTGTAGGCGCCGTAGCCGTCGGCCCGTGGAGCACCTCGGTTGTTGACCCCGACGATTCCCCAGCTTCCGTCGCTGAACTGGACGAATACGGGGCCGCCGCTCTCGCCACCGTTCATTTCGCACGGTTCGAGACGGATCCCGTAGCTCGACTGGTAGTACCGCGCCGTGGAGGTCTCCCCGTCCCAGCGGATGTCGCAGAAGTACTGACCGTTGCCCCAGAACCACGCGGGGCCGCCGAAGGGGCCGCTGGCCGGGTAGCCCACGTTGTAGAGCCTGGTTCCGAAGGGGAACTTCACGCCCCAGTCCGCGTCGAAGGTGCCGACGAGATCGCCCGGGTATCGGCCCTGCGCGTTCGGCGCGACGACCGCGATGCCCCAGTCGAGGCCTCCATCCTCGCCTGCCCACCGCTGCGGGACGAAGGTCCGCACGACCTGCCAATAGCCATAGGGCGCATAAGGCTTGCCGTTGACGACACTGTTTCCGGGCACGATCGAGAGCTGGCTCGGTGGGTAGTAGCCGTATCGGAAGCCTTCGCTCACCCCGTCGGTTCGGTTGGCGAAGAGGCAGTGGGCCGCGGTCAGCACGATTCCCCTGCGGATGAGCGTGCCCGAGCACCAACCTTTGTTCGAGTTCAGCGCCCCCTGGAAGTAGAAGCGAACGACTGGCGTGATGATCGGATTCGTATAGCCGCCGTTGTTCCTGAACGTGGGTGCGCGCACCGAGCCGGGAACGACCGCAGCCGGTCCCTGCTGCCACGCTTCGAAGAAGCGGCCCCTCCTGCACGTCTCCTTGCGCTTGCCCCGCTTGACGCAGACCTTGACGATCCGCCCGCCGTCGTAGTAGCGACAGATGCGCACGCCCCTGCGCGTGACGCAGCGCTTCGAGATCGTTGCGGTCGAGCCCGGAGCGACGTTCGCGGGTGCGGTGCCGGTGCTGCCCGTGGCGGTCGCACCCGTGTCCGAGCTCCCTGCGCCTCCGCTCGCGGGTGGCGACGTGCTCACCCCAGAGCTGCCGGGAAGCGTGCCCCAGCCGGGATCGGCCCCAGCCGGCGCTGCTGTGGACGCGGCGATCAGGACAAGGGCAGCGAGCGCCCCGCTCACCGACGTCTTCCTCACCGCCCGCCGAACCTCCGCAGTCGCCACAGTTCGTTGCGGAAAGCTCGATCCTAGCGCGCCGCCGCGGCCGCGCCAGCAGGCGCCGAACTCACACCGGGGGCACAGGCTGCGTCCACGGGCGGCTGAGCTGCGGCCGCCATCGTCATGACGTCCACTCGAACGAAGGGAGAAACGCATGACGAACGTCTTGAAGGTCGCCGTCACCGTGGCAGCCTTCGTCGGCGTCGCGCTCGGCAGCTACGGCGTCGCGAGCGCGGCGAGCGGGTCGGGCTCGAGCACGGCCTCCTCGCTTGCCGCGACTACGACGCTGCCCCAGCCCCCGCAGGGCGGCTCGCCGTGGGGCCGCCAGCGAAGCGACGAGACGCGGCTCACGGGCGAGGCGCTCGCGAAGGTGACGGCGATCGCGAAGGCGAAGGTCCCCGGCGGCACGATCGTCCGCGTCGAGACCGACGCCGACGGCCACGCCGCCTACGAGGCGCACATGACGCGAAGCGACGGAACGCCGGTGACGGTGTACGTCGGCAAGAGCTTCGACTTCGTCAGCGTCGAGACCCGGTAGCGGCGCCGCGGGCGGGGTCCCACGAAGGGCCCCTCCCGCGCTGACTCCTGAACCGCTTGACGGCGCCGCTTCAGATCCGAAAGCATCGCCGCGAACAGGCGTCGTCACAGGGAGGCGAGATGGCTGCAGTCGGAGCTCAGCCGGAGCGGCGGTTCGACCACCTGCGCGAGCACTCGATCGGGCTGCCGCAGGTCCTCTTCCAGTCGATCACCCACATGGCGCCGGCGGCCGCCGTCGCGTACTCGCTGCTCCTCTCCGTCTTCAACGCCGGGCCGGTTCTCCCGCTCGCGGTGCTGCTCGCGCTCGTGGCGTGCCTGCTCGCCGCGAGCTCGATCGGCCAGCTCGCGCGCGAGATGCCGTCGGCGGGCGGCCTATACACGTACTCCGCGCGCACGCTCGGCCCCGAGACCGGCTTCTTCGTCGCCTGGCTGTTCCTGTTGTTCGAGCCGCTCGTCGCGCCGTTCCTCTTCCTCGAGGGCGGGTGGGCGATCCGCGACGTGTTCCAGACGGAGGTCGGCTGGCACTACACCGGCCAGTGGTGGATCTGGGTGGTCGCGCTCGCCGCGATCGTGTTCCTGCTCACGTACCGCGACGTGCGGATCTCGGCGAACGCGGGGCTGATCCTCGGCCTCTTCGAGATCGCCGTCTTCGCGGCGCTCGCGATCTGGATGCTGATCTCGAACGGAGAGCACCTGAACCTCGCCGCGTTCAATCCAGACCACTCCGGGAACGGCTGGACGGGCGTCTTCAAGGGGATGGTGTTCGCGATCCTCGCGTTCATCGGCTTCGAGGCGGCAGCGCCGCTCGGCGAGGAGGCGCGGAACCCGCGGCGGACCGTGCCGCGCGCGGTCGTCTACTCGTGCCTCGCGATCGGGCTCTTCTACCTGCTCGCGTCGTACGCGTGGGTCTACGGGGCCGGCTTCGACGGCTTCGTCAACCAGGCGACGTCGAGCGCCGACCCGTGGCGCGCGCTCGCGAAGGTCTTCTGGGCCGGCGGCTGGGTCCTCGTCTTCGTCGCGATCGTGAACTCGATCATCGCCAACTCGAACGCGGGCTTCAACGCGGCGACCCGCGTCTTCTACGCGATGGCGCGGAACGGCGCGGCGCCGGCGCCGCTCGCGCGCACGCATCCGCAGTTCAAGACGCCGCACGTCGCGATCGTCGTGAACACGTTCATCGCGGTCGCGCTCTCGATGATCCTCGGCTGGAAGTGGGGGCCGCTGAACGGCTTCTACATGCTCGCGACCGCGGCGACGATCGTCGTGATCCTCGTCTACATGCTCGTGATGCTCGGCTGCGGCGCCTACTACTACCGCGCCGGTCGCTTCCGCCCGCTCCTGCACGGGCTGTTCCCGCTCGGAGGCATCGTGCTGTTCGCGTTCCCGCTCTACTACCAGTTCCACCCGATCCCGCCCGCGCCGATCAACTACGCGGTGTGGTGGGCGGTCGGCTGGGTCGGGCTCGGGATCGTTGTCACGCTCCTGATGCGGCAGACGCGGCCGGAGGCGCTTCGCGCCGCGCGGCAGATCTACGTCGAGGACGAGTACTTCCCAGGTGCCGCGGCGCCGGTGCACTACGGCGAGCAGCCGACGTGAGCGCCGTCGCGGCCGCGCACCGGATCGGTCGCGACCAGGTGATCTGGTCGTTCGGGCCCGACCTCGAGCCGGTGCTCGAGGTCGACCCGGGCGACACCGTCACCTTCGAGACGAACGACTGCTTCACCGGTCAGATCCGAAGCGAGGACGACCTCGTCACCGAGATCGACATGTCGCGGATCAACAGCGCGACCGGCCCGGTGGCCGTCCGCGGCGCGGAGCCGGGCGACTCGCTCGTCGCCGAGATCCTCGACGTCAGCCCGATCGAGTGGGGCGTCGCGACGCTGATCCCCGGCTTCGGGCAGCTGATCGACCAGGTGCGCTCGCCGGTGACGCGGCTGTTCGAGGTTCGCGACGGGACGATCCGGATGAACGACCGCGTGAGCTTCCCGGCGCGACCGATGGTGGGGGTGGTCGGCGTCGCGACCGACGGCGAGGAGCTCTCGAACGGCCTCGCCGGCCGCCACGGCGGCAATCTCGACGACCACCTGCACGGGCAGGGCGCGCGGATCTTCTTCCCCGTGCGGCAGCCGGGCGGGATGTTCGCGGTCGGCGACATGCACGCGTCGATGGGCGACGGCGAGGTCTGCTTCACGGGCGTCGAGATCGCCGGCGAGGTGACGATCCGCTTCGACCTCCTCAAGGGCAAGCAGGCGACGTGGCCCGTGACGGAGCTCGCCGACCGCTGGATCCCGCACGCGACCGCCGACGACTACGGCGACGCGCTGAAGCTCGTCTGCGAGGAAGCCGCGAAGCTGCTGGTCGACGAGCACGACTTCACGCCCGAGGACGCGTTCGTCTTCCTCTCGGTCGCGTGCGACGCCGGGGTCGCGCAGGCGTGCAAGCCGGCGCCCGGGTTCGGGACGATCGCGCGCTTCTCGATCCCGAAGCTCGACGCGACCCCGAGGCCGTTTCGGTAACGGCGGAGAGTAGACTTCGACACATGCGGACGATGAACCCGGTGCACGAGGTGAGCTCGTGCTCCGTCGCGGCTTGCGCCGAGATCGTGGGCGCGAAGTGGACGGCGATCCTCGTCCACGACCTCTCCGAGGGCGCGCGGCGCTTCTCGGAGCTCGAGCACTCGTGCTGCGGGATCAGCCCCCGCACGCTCGCGGAACGGCTCCGGGCACTGGAGCAGGAGGGCATCCTCGTCCGGCGCAGCTACGCGGAGTCGCCGCCGCGCGTCGAGTACGAGCTGACCGAGAAGGGCTACGGGCTCCTCCCGATCATCGACGCGATGCGCGAGTTCGGCCACGACTGGCTGGTCGAGGGCGAGGCCTAAGCGTCTAGAGCTTCGCGAAGCTGACGAAGAGCTCGGTCGCCGCGCGGACGGCGAGCGGTAGGTAGTCGACCAGCATCCGCTCGTTCGGTGAGTGGATGTTCGAGTCGGGCACGGCGAACCCGGTCACGATCGTCGGGATGCCCTTGGCGACGAGAGCCGGGACGATCGGCAGCGACCCGCCGATCCGGATGACCAGCGGCCGCTTCCCGACCGCCCGCTCGAACGCGTCGAGACCGATTCGGATCGGCTCCGCGTCGGGCGGCACGACTCCGGGCAGGGACGACGACCAGTGCTCGATCTCCAGGTCCGCGCCTTCCGGCGCCGCCTCGCGCAGCAAGCGATCCAGCGCGCCGCCGATCTCGTCGGGGTGCTGACCCGGCGCGAGCCGGATCGACACGTTCGCCTCCGCGACCACCGGCAGGACCGTCTTCTGCAGGTGCGGCGAGCCGGTCTCGATCCCGTTCACGTCGAGCGAGGGCCCCGCGAACGTGCGGAGGTAGAACTCGTCCGCTGCGGCCGGATCGGCCGGCCGGGCGCCCTGGCTCGACAGCTCCTCCTGCCCCGGTGGGAGCTCGCGCCAGCTCTCGAGCTCCTCCTCGGTCGGCGGAACGACTCCCGCGAGGAGCGGCTCCGGTAAGCGGCCGTTCCGCGGCAGGACGCCGGCGATAGTCTGGGCGAGCGCGTGCGCGGCGTTCAGCGCAGCGCCGCCGTAGAGCCCCGAGTGCAGGTCGCGCTCGCCGGTGCGGACGGTGACGTGCAAGTACGCGAGCCCCCGCGTGCCGATCGCGAACGACGGCACCCCGCGCCGGATCATCGCGGAGTCGAAGATGACGCCGGCGTCCGCGCCGCGGTCGTCCTGCTCGAGGAACTCGACGACGGAGTGGCCGCCCACCTCCTCCTCGCCGTCGCAGACGACGCGGAGGTTCACCGGCAGACGGCCCTCGGCGGCGAGCGTCGCGCCTGCCTTGAGCAGCGCGTAGAGCTGGCCCTTGTCGTCGGCGACGCCGCGGCCGTACGCCCAGTCGCCGCGCACGTCGAGCTCGAACGGTTCGCTCTCCCAGTGCTCGAGCGGCTCCGGCGGCTGGACGTCGAAGTGGCCGTAGAGGAGGACGGTCGGCGCGCTCGCTGCGGTTCCGTCGGACGCCGCGATCTCGCCGACGACGAGCGGCCGCTGGCCCCAAGGCACGAGCTCTGCTTTGCCTCCGGCCGCTCGGACGAAGGCCGCGACCCATTCCGCCGCCGCCTCGACGTCCGCAGCGTGCGCGGGGTCCGCGCTGATGCTCGGGATGCGGACGAACTCGGCGAGCTCGTCGAGCCAGGCCTGCTCCATCGGCCGCCGAGTGTACGGGCTCGGCGTGGTCCGAACGGATACTTGCGGAACCTTTACCTAACCGTCGTCGAGCTAAAGGGAAACCGCATTCCCTTTAGTTGCTACGCGACTTCCCGCAGCTTTTGTGCGTCCGCCAGCGCGCGCAGCTTCTTGAGGCTCTGGTTCTCGATCTGGCGGATGCGCTCGCGCGTCACGTTGAACGTCCGCCCCACCTCGTCGAGCGTGCGCGGGTGCTGGCCGTCGAGGCCGTAGCGAAGCTCGAGGACGCGGCGCTCGCGCGGCGCGAGCGAGGCGAGGATCTTCCGGAGCGTCTCCTTGCGCAGGGTGACCTCTGCAGCCTCCTCCGGGAGCGGCAGCGACTCGTCGGTCAGGAAGTGCCCGAACTCCGACTCCTCCTCGTCGCCGACCGGCTTCTCGAGCGAGACGGGCGTCTGCGCGCTGCGCCGGATCTGCTCGACCTCGTCCACCGAGAGGTCGAGCTCGCGGCCGATCTCGGCCGACGACGGCTCGCGGCCGCGCTCGGCGCGCAGCTTGCGCTCCGTGCGGACGATCTTGTTCAGCTTCTCGACGACGTGGACCGGCATCCGGATCGTGCGCGCCTTGTCCGCGAGCGCCCGCGCGACCGCCTGCCGGATCCACCAGGTCGCGTAGGTCGAGAACTTGAAGCCCTTGCGATAGTCGAACTTCTCCGCGGCGCGAACGAGCCCGATCGTCCCCTCCTGGATCAAGTCGAGGAACGGCAGGCCCTGGTTGCGGTACTTCTTCGCGATCGAGACGACGAGGCGGAGGTTCGCCTCGACCATCTCCTGCTTCGCGCGATGGTCGCCGCGCTCGATCCGCTTCGCGAGCTCGACCTCCTGCGCGGCGGTGAGGAGCTCGACCCGCCCGATGTCCTTGAGGAAGAGCTGGAGCGAGTCGGTCGAGACCTCGCGCGCCTCCTCCTCGAACGACGCCTCGTCGACCGCGCTCTCGGCGCCGAGGATCTCGACCTGGAGCTCGTCGAGCGCGTGGTAGACGTCGTCGATCTGGCCGGCGTCGAGGTCGAGCTCGTCGAGCGCGAGCGCGATCTCCTCGGCGCTCACCGAGCCCGACTCCCTCGCAGCCTCGAGCAGGTTTCGCGCTTCCTCGGTGTCGAGCACGTCGGCGACGGCTCGGGACCCCACTTCGACTGCGCTCACGCGATATCCCCCTCCCGGCCCCGCTGCCCCGATCTCACTCTACGTGCGTCCAATCGAGCGTCAACGGGATGTTCGAGATGCGGCACCCTTACAAACGGACAGTCCGGTCGCTATAGGCCGAACGGCTCATTTTTCGGGGTCAACTGGTCCCAATGCCTGCCAGACGCAGGAGGAAGCGATTTGCTTCCCTGCCGAGGATCGATTGCGGAGCGTCAGCACGGGCCATGGCCAGCTCTTGCTTCGCCTGAGCGGCCTGGCCTAGCCACAAAAGGAGCAGTCCGAGGTGGAAACGGACGGTCGCCGCGTGCGGAAACGTCCGCACCAAGGGGCCCAGGCGCGAGAACGCTCGCGAGGGGTCCGACTTCACGAAGAGTCCAACTGCCGCGGCGACGCGAGCCTCGGGATCGCGCGGTGCGAGCGCCGCCGCGGCGCGGAACTCGCGCTCGGCGCTCACCGACCGGCCGAGCCGCTGCAGCGCCACCCCGTAGAGCAGCCTCGCATGCGCGTCGCCCTCGCGAGCGCGCCGTGCGAGGAACGCGAGCGCCTGCGGCGGCGCGAGTCGCGCGAGCGCGGGCGGCGCGGCAAATCCGGGGACGAAGATCGGCCGCCCCCGGAAGAGCTTCGGATAGAGCAGGTTCTCGGCCTCGATCGCGGCCGGCGAGTCGGGATCGACGCGAACGGCGCGACGCCACTGCGCGACTGCGTCGGCGTCGCGGCGCGACCAGAGCAGCACGAGCCCGAGGTGCAGCCGCACGAGCCCGCTCCGCGGATGCTCGCGAGCCAGCCGGTCGAGCGTCGCGAGCGTCCCGTCCGGCCACCCGGCGAGCGCAGCGCCGACCCGAGCCTGGAGCGAGCCGTAGCGCGCGAACACGGTGCCCGCCTCGTGGAGACGGCCTTTCGAGTACAGCGACTGCGCGCGCCGCAGCGCGACGGCCTCCGGGTCCACGCGTACGCCGAAGTCGAAGACGAGCGGCGGCCGCCCCGAGCGGAGCCCGGCGCTCGCCGTCCCCGACGTGCCCTGCCCGCGGGAGAGGAGGACCGTCCCGCCGACGGTCGCGAGCGCAACCGCCGTCGCAATCGTCCCGACCACCACGAACACGCGTGTGCGACGGCTCACCGCGCACGAAGATAGCTGCACCTCGGCGGCTATACTTTTGAAACCAATGGCTTCCTACCGCGAGCTGCTCCAGCGCGTGCGCGCAGAGATCGACGAGGTCGACGCCCTGCAGGCACGCGAGCAGCTTGACGGCGCCGAGCCCCCGGTCCTCGTCGACGTCCGACGTCGCGACGAGTGGGACGAAGGCTTCATCCCCGGCGCGATCCACATCCCACGCGGCTCGCTCGAGTCCCGGATCGAGCGCGCTGTGCCGGAGCGCGAGCGCCCGATCCTCCTCTACTGCGCGAGCGGCGAGCGCTCGGCGTTCGCGGCGAAGACGCTCGAGGAGCTCGGCTACACCGACGTCGCCTCGCTCGCAGGCGGATACACCGACTGGAAGCGGAACGGCTTCCCGACGGAGGTCGCGGCCAGCCTCGACCCGACGAAGCGGGCCCGCTACAGCCGCCACCTGCTGATCCCGGAGGTCGGCGAGGAGGGCCAGCTCAAGCTGCTCGCCTCGCGCGTGCTCCTGGTCGGCGCCGGCGGGCTCGGCTCGCCCGCGTCGCTCTATCTCGCCGCGGCGGGGGTCGGCCGGCTCGGGATCGTCGACGCCGACGTCGTCGACGCGTCCAACCTCCAGCGCCAGATCGTCCATTCGACCGAGGCGCTCGGCGAGCCGAAGGTCGACTCGGCCCGGCGAGCGATCGAGGCGCTGAACCCGGACGTGGAGGTCGTCACGTACCGCGAGCGCCTGACCTCCGAGAACGTCGACCGGATCCTCGGCGACGGCTGGGACGCGATCGTCGACGGCGCCGACAACTTCCCGACGCGCTACCTGGTGAACGACGCGTCTGTGTGGCACGGCATCCCCGTCGTCCACGGCTCGATCTACCGCTTCGAGGGCCAAGTGACGGTGTTCAAGCCGCACGAGGGACCTTGTTACCGCTGCCTCTTCCCGCAGCCGCCGCCGCCCGAGCTCGCGCCGTCGTGCGCCGAGGGCGGCGTCCTCGGTGTGCTGCCCGGGATCATCGGCTCGCTGCAGGCGAGCGAGGCCCTCAAGCTCGCGCTCGGGATCGGCGACCCGCTCGTCGGCCGCCTGCTCCTCTTCGACGCCCTCGCCGCCGAGTTCAGCGAGGTCACGCTCAGGCGCGATCCGGACTGCCCCGTCTGCGGCGAAAGTCCGACGATCACGGAGTACGTCGACTACGTCGAGTTCTGCAGCGGCGCCGGCGCGCGGGTGCACTCGTGACGCGCGTCCGCATCCCGCCCACGCTTCGGCCGGACGTCGGCGGCGAGAAGCAGGTCGAGGCCCGGGGCGACACCGTCCGCGAGCTGCTCGACGACCTGATGGGCCGCTTTCCCGCGCTGCGCCGGCAGCTTGTCGAGGACGACGACCTCGCGCCGTTCGTGAACGTCTACGTCGAGGGCGAGGACGTCCGCACGCTCGACGGGCTCGAGACGCCGGTGCGCGAGGGATCGACGGTGATCCTGCTACCGGCCATGGCGGGCGGCGCCGGCTAGTGGCGACGGTCCGGGAGCTCTACGAGCTCTGGGCCGGAGAGTCGGAGGTCCAGGCGGAGCTGAAGCGGAGCCTCGCGCCGCGCGGGCGCGACTGGCTGTTCGAGGTCTTCGCCGCGCTGGGGCCGAAGCCGGGGCAGCTCGTCGTCGACGCCGGCGCTCGCGACGCGCGGCACGCGATCCGGCTCGTGCGGGAGCACGGCCTGCGCGCCGTTGCGCTCGACCCGGTGCCGGTGCACGCCGACCTCGCCCGTCGAGCCGTCGCCGAGGCGGAGCTCGAGAGGGAGATCGAGGTCGTGGAAGCAGGCCTCGAAGCGATGCCGCTCGACGACGCGTACGCCGACTGGATCTGGTGCCGCGACGTGCTCACCCACGTCGACGTCGGCCCTGCGCTCGCCGAGTGCGCGCGAGTGCTCCGGCCCGCCGGGAAGCTGGTCGCGTACGTCACGCTCGCGACCTCCCGCCTCGAGCCGCGCGAGGCGGCGGAGCTGGCGGAGGCCGTCGCTGTCGTGCTCGAGAGCATGGACGCGACCGGGCTCGAAGCGGCCGCCGCGGCCGCCGGTCTCGCGCCGGTCTCCGTGACGCGGCTCGCGTCCGAGTGGCGCGAGCGGATGATCGAGGACGGCGACTGGGACGCGGGGGCCGACGCGCTCGAGCTCGCGCGCCTGCGCCGCCGCGAGACCGAGCTGGTCGAGCGCTACGGGGAAGCGACCGTCGCGGCCGCGGCCGGTGGGCGCCTCTGGGGCCTCTACCAGTTGCTCGGCAAGCTCTGCCCGTCGGTGTACGTGTGGGAGCGACGTGCGTAGCCTGCTCGCGTCGAGCCTGCTCGACCTCGTGGGCGACACGCCGCTCGTCGAGCTCCACGCGGGCGACGGCGACGGCGCGCGAATCTTCGCGAAGCTCGAAGCCGAGAACCCGACTGGCTCGATCAAGGATCGCGTCGCGAAGGCGATGATCGAGGCGGCCGAGGCCTCGGGCGAGCTCGAGCCCGGGCGCCGCCTGCTCGAGCCCACGAGCGGGAACACGGGCATCTCGCTCGCGCTCGTCGCGAAGCTGAAGGGCTACTCGCTCACGTGCGTCATGCCCGAGAACGCGACCGAGGAGCGACGCCGACTGCTCCGGCTCTTCGGCGCGGAGATCGTCGAGAGCCCCGGAGACGAGGGCTCGAACGGCGCCGTCCGGCTCGCGCTCGAGCTCGCGGAGCGCGATCCGAGCTTCTACATGCCGTTCCAGTACGCGAACCCCGCGAACGTGCGCGCCCACTACGAGGGCACGGGCGCCGAGATCGCGGAGGCGCTCGACCGCATCGATGCGCTCGTCGCGGGCCTCGGCACCGGCGGGACGCTGATGGGGACCGGCGAGCGCCTCCGCGAGAGCTTCCCCGACGTGCTCGTCGTCGCCGCCGAGCCGCTTCCCGGCGACCCTGTGATGGGCCTGCGCTCGCTCGACGACGGCTACGTCCCGCCGATCCTCGACGTCTCCAAGCTCGACCGGAAGCTGCTCGTCTCGAACGAGGAGGCCGTCGCCGGAGTCCGGGCGCTGCTCGACCGCGACGGGATCTTCGGCGGCGTCTCGTCGGGCGCCGTCGTCCACGTCGCGCGGAAGGTCGCCGCCGAGCTCGACGACGACGCGCTCGTCGTCTGCGTGCTCGCCGACGGCGGCTGGAAGTACCTCTCGGCCGACTTCTGGGACGCGAAGGACGTCGAGGCGTCGATGGAGCGCGGCGTCTGGTGGTAGTCCCCGAGGGCGTGCGCCGGGCGCTCGTCGACCACGCGAGCGCCGAGGCGCCGAACGAAGCCTGCGGCCTGATCGCGTTCCGAGACGGCGTCGCCGACCGCTACCTGCCGGGCGCGAACCTGGCGGCGAGCCCCTACCGCTTCGAGCTCCAGCCCTCGTCTCCGGAGGACTGGTTCCTCGAGGACGAGGGCTACGAGCTGGGCGTCTTCCACTCCCACCTCTCGTCGGAGCCGCGCCCGTCGAAGACCGACGTCGAGAACGTCGGGCTCTGGGCCGGCCGCCCCTACCTGATCCTGTCGCTGCGGACGGGCGAGCTCGCCGCCTGGCGGATCACAAGCGGGGGAATCGAGCCGATCCCGATCGCGCCGGCTATCCCCG
>Ga0081539_10004711_pt1 | contig 14777 bp, 19 predicted proteins | sample TabmetS4T2R2_FD_71023 | JGI IMG/M metagenome (GOLD analysis project Ga0081539, IMG submission 71023) | Tabebuia heterophylla rhizosphere microbial communities from the University of Puerto Rico - S4T2R2 | ecosystem: Host-associated > Plants > Roots > Rhizosphere ...
CACGCATGAAGGCGATGAAGCCAACCTGGTGATAGTCGGCATAGCGCTCGTTCAGGCGGATGACGGTGATGTCCTTCACGCGTCGGACCAGGTACTTGGAGAAGTCGCCGAAGAGCACGGATTTGTTGCCCGTCGCGACGCTCGCCATGTCCTGATTGATCGTGTACGGTTTGCCGAGGATCGTATCCGGCACACCGGCGGAGAGACCCGCCATCCAGAGGTAGTTGCCAACGCCGGCGCCGCCGGTGTTGTCGACGAGTTTCCGCACGGCCTTCAGCGTTCCGTCGTTCAACATGAAGCGGACCTTTGGTCCGGTGCGATATGCGGGATCCACGGAATGGAAGAGATCGATCAAATCTCCCGACGTGATCGACGCCGCATTTGCCGCGGCCTGCGTGCCTGCGGCGGTGACGGCGCCCTGCGGCTTCGACGAATTGTCCCCCGTGGTGAAGTGCGTGTTCGTGATACGGCCGAGGCGCTCGCCAAACACAGCCCCAAGAATCGCATCGAAGCTGAAGGCGGAGTCCTGCAGCAGCTCGACGGGCACGAGGACCAGCTTCGAGCTGTACTTATATGCCTTCAGGACGATCTGGCCGAACGTCACATCCTGTGCGCTGACCTGGGTGTTTTCCCCGAGCAGCGCGCCCGTATTCGACGTGTCGTCGTAGGTCGGGATTGGCAAGTCATTGCCGGCATCCGTGGGGATCTCCGTCGCGGCTTCTTTCATGCCGCCGAACGCTTTCATGGATGCCTCGAGAGAGGGCATGAAACCCTGCGGAATGGTATATCCGCCAGCCGTCGAGGACGTCGACTGGGCGCGTGTTTCGGCTTCATCGCGGCGGTAGCCGGAGCGGATGATGTCGCGCTCTTCCCCATTCAGTTCGGATAGACCGACCTGGATGTACTTGGTGAACGCCTTGCGATACGCGGCCGCGCGCTCGTCAGCCGTGTCTTCGGTCTGCCGCTGGGGTCTGGCCGTTTCCAGCTTGCGCTGCTCGGCGCGTTCTGCGCGGTCGATATCTTTGGTGAGGTTGTCGACATCGATATCGATTGTGTCGAGCTTCTGCCGCTCTTCCGCGGTGAATCCTCGGCCTTCCTTCTTCGCCAGGGCGATGATGGGATTGTGGTCGTTTTCAATGATGCGCTGCCGCTTCTCGCGCAGCGTGTTGGATAACAATTGGTCCATTCGAGGCTCTCCTTAGCCAGTTTGGATTTCTTTTGATCGATCCGTCTACCGAGGGATGGGGTCCGGCCGAGCTACCGCTCGGACAATCGTTACCAGCGCCGGCGAGCGTACACGTCCACCAGAGCAGGATCGGAATGCTGTTGTTTCTTGCGCTCGGCGAGCTCCGTGCGGCACGCCTGTTCATGCGCGGCGCGTACGCTCACCGATGTCTGCTCGTATGCGGGGAACGTGACGACGGACACATCGAGCAGGTCGACATCCTCGACGATCCGCGTTGGGATTTGGCCTTCTTCTTCAACCCATGTCGTTCGCCGCGCGATGAACGCGAAGCTCATCTGATCGAGGTCGCCGCGGCGCACCGATTCGACCGTGTCGCGGCCAATTGACGTGTCGGGCGGTGTGATTTCGACATACAGGCCCTTTTCGTCTTCTTGGAGCGTGAGGGTCCCCGCTTTCGAGCGACCCAGAATGAGCGCCGGGTCGTGATCCACGAGGGCGCGGACGTCCTGCTGTTCCTTCAAGGCGCGTGTAAAGCAGCCGGGTTTGAGCTGTTCCTTCATCCAGCCGAGTTCTGCCGTCTGGTTGAACACCGCCGCATAGCCGCGCAGCTTTGGCGGCTGATCACCTTCCGCCCTCACTTCAACGCCAGTACCCAGCCAAACGCGTTTAACGACTTCCATGTGCCCGTGTCCTTTCCGATAAAAAAGCGTCCATGCGCCGGAATTCATCGAGCGCTTCCCCGCCAGTCCAAGTGGCCGCTCGACTCGAAACCTGGGAAATGAAGACATCCTCCTCCGACGTCGACAGGACCTGGTCGCGATCCGCCGCACAACTGCGCAGGATCGGCAACCATCTGGCTTTGATCCAGGCGGCATCCCGTTTGGAGCTCCTCCCGATCGTCGTCACCACGTCCTCGACTAAAGGCAGGAAAACGCGCAGGGCGTTGCTGCCATTCGCCGTCGACCGCTGTTGCTGCGCTTTGGGATCCGGTGTCGTTCCGTAAGGGACGAAGTTTGCTGGCTGCAGGTGCGCATCGCCGCCGTCGAACCCGTTTTCATCCTCGAGGGCCAAGATCCGGTTCGCCGTGTACGCGCCTGTCGCCGACATGATGTTGTAGAAGGCGGCGCGCGCGGCGAGATCGCCCCGCTCGAAGCCGCGCATATCGAGCTTCGCGTACATCCGCGTCACGTTGGGAAATAGTTTGCGATTGAACTCCTGCTCAATGCACTGCAGCCACGGCGCAATCGTGAACTTGCCGAAAGACAGCAGGAACTGTTCGACGCTCGCATATGTGGCAGTGCTGTCGGTCACGCCGATCAGCACGCCGGGGACGCGAAACATACGAGCGATATCCGCGACCTGGAAATTGCGAGTCTCGAGAAACTGCGCGTCGCGCGGATCGATGGTGATCGGTTTCCACTTCAGCCCGTTTGTGAGGACGGGCGTCTTGCCGGAATTGTTCGCGCCGCTGTAGGCGAGCTGCCAGCGGTTCTCGAGATCCGTGCGGGTATCGGCCGGAATCGTTTGGTCGCTTTCGAGCACGCCGCTCGGCCGCGATCCGCGCGCAAAGAATCCGGAGCCGAATTTCTCGGCGGCCAGCTCCATTCCAATCTTGTTCCGCGCCTGGGTGAGAATCGATTCGCCGAATGTGCCATCGAGAGCGATGCACGGGACATGGATCACGTCCTGCATCGGCAGCCGTTCGCTCGAGCCGTCGAGATACTTGACGGAATACCCAACGAGTCGCCTGGTGTCATCGCGCAGCAGTTGGACGTCGCAATCGATCAGCGGCCATAAATATCGAGTCCGGCCGGCGGCGTCTCTTTCGATGCGGCAGTAGAAATTGCCGTGAAAGCAGAGCGTCATCATCATCGCGTACCGAAACGCGTACGACGTCATCTCCGGATTGGGTTCGCTGTGGAGAAGATAGTCCTCGATGCGATTGGACGCGGGTTTGCGATTGTCACCCTCGCGCACATATACATCCCAAGGCAATTGCGCGACGGACTGTGACAACACGTGCCCGCATGCGAATGCCGCCGATTGCCGCGCGGTCTTCGCATTGACGGTAATGCCGGCTTCGCTCCGGCCGCCCCCGAGTGCATCAAAGAGCCAGTCGGCGGGGTTCGCCAGCGACGTCCGCGGATTTTCGAGCGATCGTTTGGCGATCGGCGCGAGTAAGCCCATTAGCGCACGCTCCGGGATTCCAGGAGCCAGGCTGCCGCGATCAGCTGGAGGCCGGCGGCGATGACGCCTGCAGGCAGATAAACAAATCCGATGCCGGCGATGAGGCAAACGGCGCCGGCGATCGCCGCGATGTTGGCGATGGTGTCTGGCTTCATAAAACAAAAATCTCCGGATGCGGCGCTTTCCCGGGATCGACCAGCGCCCGGCCGATGGCCATGATTAAGGCGACGACGCCGTCGATTTTCTCTGTCGACTTCGCTTTGCTTGGTTTGAAATTGCCGGCCGCGTCCTGCTCGGCCGCCACGTTCGACATCATCCAGCGCAGAACGGGATTGCCGAAATGACAGATCCGCCTCTCGAGGACCTTTCCCATCAGCTGCTTCATCGGATCCGAGAGATCCTTGAAGCCCTGGCCAAACTGCACAACGGTGAAGCCGTCGCCAGCGAGCTGGGTTTGCAGCTGCGTGGAGTTCCACCGGTCGATCGCGATCTCCCGGATCTGGTATTGCTTCCCGAGTTCATTAATGAATGCGCGAATCACGTCGTAGTCGATGACGTTACCTTCAGTCCCGTTAATGAATCCCTGCTGCATCCACAGCGGATAATTCACGCGATCCCGTTTATGCCGCCGCTCCGCGTTCTCCGTCGGCACCCAGAAGAAGGCGAGGACTGGCCAGACGCGAAAGGTTGGGAACACCAACACCAGCGCGGCAATGTCGGTTGTGGAAGCAAGGTCCAAACCGGCAAAGCAAATCTGGCCAGCCAGCTCAGGCGGGGGCGTAAACATCGCAGAGATCCCAGAGGTCCATGGGCATCCACCGGACATCCTGCTCGGTCCAGATGTTCAGATGCAGCCGCTTGAATGTGTTTTCGTACGCGGGGACGTTCTGCGCCTTCTTGCACTCGCGCTCAAAATAATCGAGGCTCACGGACACGCCGAGGTTCGGATTGGCTTTCTTCCAGGTCTCGGGACTCTTCCAGTCGTCGTCTTCATCGGCCGCGAAAATCAGCGGCAGGAACGACGTATCCTCGACGATGCCGTCGCGCACCTTGATGGCGTAATCGTGCAGCTCCCAGCAAATAGAGTTGCGGTCGTAGCCGGCCGTCGTGATCGCGATCGTGAGCGGCTGCCGGCGCGAGCCGGTCGACGTCACGAGAACATCCCAGAGGTCCCGATTGGGCTGCGCGTGGAGCTCGTCGAAGATGATTCCGTGCGCGTTCAATCCATGTTTGGTGAACGCGTCGGCCGACAGCACCTTGTAGACCGAGTTCGTCTCCGGAACCGTGATCGCCTTCTTGAAAATCTTCGCGAGGGCGAACAGCTGCGCATCGGCTTCGACCATGCGGCGGGCTTCGGTGAAACAGATGCTCGCCTGGTCCGTGTCGGCCGCGGCGGAATAGACCTGAGCGCCGAGCTCCTTATCCGCAAAGAGCAAATAGTTGGCCAGGCCTGCCGCGAGCGTCGATTTTCCGTTCTTGCGCGGGACCTCGAGATAAACGGTCCGGATCTTCCGCGCGCCGTCGCCCTTGCGTTTCCATCCGAAGATGGGACGCACGAGCTGGTCCGACTGCCACTTCTCGAGAACGAACGGCTTGCCCGCAAAGGGGCCGATCGAATGCCGGCATTTCAGCCGGAAGAAATCACACGCGCGCTGCGCGGCTGCTTCGTCGAAATAAAACTCATCCGAAGTCGAAGCCGTCGTCATTCTCCCCGTCCGTGGGTATCGCCGTCACCCGGCTGCGCGCGCTGGGCGTGAAGCCGAATTCGATGAGCATCTTCGTCATCTGCTCATACGCCTTCGATTGAATCAGGACCCAAGGGTTGCGAACCGGTCCGCGCGGCGACTGGATCACTTCGCCTTCCACGTCGACCTGCTCTTCGGCCTTGCGCCACCGCGCGTAGGCTTTGCACAACGCCTCGAGCGCCATGAGATCGAAGCTCGTCAGCAGGCCTGCGGCGTAGAGCTGGGGCGCCAGGCGGTCCCATTCCCGGCTGGCCACGGCATTCAGATAGTCCGGCGCCGGCGGCAGCTCGGCCGCCGGCTGCGGCTCATTGGACTGGGCCCGATCGGGCCGGAAGGTTCCCTGCAGCAACTTCAGGTGGGTGGGTGTCGGCTTCCTGCCGCGCATGGGGGTAAAACTCCCTTCCGTGGGGTGTCACAAAAAAGTCGAATTTTGACGAGACGCGCAAACGACTGGGGCGCGGTCTATAAAGTGGTTGGTCCCGAAGATCCGACCCGCCCCTGGGGGTTCGCGGCGTCTTACCTCTTGCAGCCATTGCGAGTGATGCAACTTCGCCAGACGCTGATCTTGAGACCTGGACTCTCCGTCGACGTCCCGCGATACATACACTCGACCATTGCCGCGAGCTCATGAGGTCCAGCCACATCCTTCGCCGCTGCAGCCGGGATCCACCCGAGCTGCTCAACGTGGCGATCGCCGGCACAGTCGATCCATTCGCCGATCACTTTGATGGCGTTTCGGTCATAGCGATTGGACGGATCGCGTTCGAGCTCGATGTGCCGTTCCGTTCCTTCGATAAACGACGTCAGCGCGGCGCAGGCCTGCGGCTTCGAGGTTCCGGTGATGCTGAGATAGCGGTATAGCCGGTTCGTGAATCCCGCCGGCTTTTGATCATTGAAGCGAACAACCTTCTCGGAATCATTGATGCGGCGGAAGTCGTGCCGGCCACGTTCTTTCGGCTCTGCAATAATCGGAGCGGGCGATTTCATCGGTCAATCCGTTCGCCTTGGGATTTCGCCCCATGGTGCGAAGCACAAAGGGCCTGGTGATTGTTCGTATCCCAGAACAGAACGAGATCGCCGCGATGCGGTTGAATATGATCGACGACTGTCGCCGCGCCGAGCTTTCCCTCGCGGTGACATTCGACGCATAAAGGATTCTGTTGGAGAAACCGAACACGGTATTTGCGCCAGCGTGCATCGTATCCGCGAGCTGCGGCGTTTCCGCGTTGATGATCACCGTAACGGTTCCGTTTGTGGACGTCGCAATAACCGTCGCCCGTTAGCTGTCCGCAGCCTGGCGCGTTGCAGGGCCTCAATGCCGCATGCGGCATCTACTTCGAGAATCGCCGGTAGTTCACCGGCATCGTCTGTGAGACACAGATTGAGGCGTCACGAAAGCTCGTGTGCCAGCCCGGATGTTCCCTCCGGATGCACTTCTTTTCTTCCATGCCGCATTGGAATAAGCGGAGGTCCATCAGTCGCCGACGAGGTCGCCGGCCTACTGCTCCCTTTTCAATCATCGGGCGCTCTGCTGAACGGCCATGTCGAGACGAAACAGGTTCAGCTGCTCGATTTCATGAAGAAGCAGCGCCGCATCGTCATTGCACTTCCGGCAGCCGCACTTCACCGTCGCCGGGCCGCTGAGATCCGAACCGAGCACGCGGCGGAGTTCGCCCGCGATTGCGTCGTATTCCGGCTTCATGAACTCGTGCACGGTAAGGGTGAGCTGATGGCCGTGCAGCGCGACGTTGTAGGCGAGTACGTTCAATCGTCGCATCAGGACAAGCAGGCTCGCGGGGACCCGAATCTCGTTTCCTTCCAGGTCGTAAACACGGTGTCCCCATTTGAGGCGCACGTCGGCTCTCTGTCGGCTCATGCCATTAACGCGGGGTTTGTTGTTCTCCGGATCCCGGCTCCGGATTATTGAGTAGGTTGTAAAGTCCGAGGTCGTGGGAAGGAGGGCTTCCGTCGTGGTTGTCATCCTTGACGACCGTTGGGCGCCTGCCATCGTGGCTGCGCGATCGACCGCTACTATCCGCAAATTCGGAATTCAATTGAAGACCTTTTTCTTTGTGGTAACGCGAATTGTTGATTCCACCACGCGCGCGCGGCGCCGGCTTCCGCCGGGACTTTCTCATTTCGCGGATGTTGTCGATTTGGTCTCGAGTCCAAAACTTCTTCTCATTGGTCTCGCCTTCGAAGATGTGGGGCTGCTCTTCAGCAGCGCCCTCGGCATAGCGGTCGAACCAGTCGGCAGACATACCGAGTTCGCGCGCCGCGGATTCGCTTGAGTAGAAGTACTTCATGCCCGAGCGTTTTTGGCTGGAAACAGTGTGTTCAATTGCACTTTTCTCCTGTATTCGCCGAAGCGTCGGCGCGATTGATCAGGTAACGGTAAGTTGGAAAATGGATCAGACGTCCGCGTGGAGTGCGTTTCGGCGGACGGTCACGATAGGAAAGGAAAATGAGAAGCGCAACGCCAGCGAGCGCTACGCCGCGTACAAAACGATCGGTCGACATCCTGTCTTCAGCTCACTTCTCAGCTCCGACACATCATGTGTCGAGCGAATTCCTCTAGCCCGCCAGCCAGGGACGGCAGTTTCAAGATGCGGGCCGCGAAGTTTATACACCGAGTCTGTCGGAGAAATGCGGACTATTGGTGACGCGGCGCTCGCGTCGGGAAGGGCCGTGGACAGATCGTCAAGCCGCTGATTTCCGGCGGCGCTCCGTCTTTCGTGGACGGGTTTTGTTATACGCGCGGTTCTGATGGACCCGCGAACAGAATTGTTGGTACTTCGGATTCACCGGCCGGTCACAGTCCTCGTACTCGCAGATGTCGACGCGGATTTCGCCGTGTCCCACGATAGCCGTGCCTTTCAGCAGAAGTGACCCCATCGCCTTTGAATGTAGCATTAGGCCGACAGCCAAGTCGCGTGTTAGACCAAGACCCGGGGAGGTTTACTGCGCCGACTTCTTAAGCATCGGTGCAGATCTTCTGAAATAAAGACTTTGAGCAGTTTCATCACACCAATCATTGTACTCACGGTGCCATGAGGTACACGACATGCTGCCTAACCAATCAGGCCGTTGGCGCTGGGCCAATACTGCTTAGTTGATGCTGCTTGACAGACGTATATACGTGACGTATAGTTTCTCCATGATCGCAATTAAGCGATGACGATTTCCGCGCAACGCGCGGCCCAAAAGGAAAAGAAAATGAATATCTACACGGTCTATGGGTATCGCTATATGGCGGATGGCTGGAGCGCCCAGCCGCGTGCTCTGTTTCAATTTCGAGCGGCTCGCGAACTGTCAACCGGAGAGGCTATGATGGTCGCCCACCACATCCGGCGTGCGGGAGTGGATGGCGCTGCAACTCTCGGCATGGAAGATCCGACAACCGTTCGACCTGAGCGGCGGAACTCAGCGCTCGATTTGCGGTAGGGAAAATGGCAAGTAAGCACCGAGAGCGCAAGGCTATCGCCGCCGTGGAGTGCCCGGACTGCCGGGCTCCACGCGGCGAAATCTGCCGGCCAGGCAAGGACGGCCGATCGCGATTAACCTACGGTCGGCCGATGATCTGCAAGGGTCGCCTTGTTGCGTGGCAAATGATCCGGGATGGCGAAGTCAAACTGCATGACTGCCGATGAGTATCGAGCAAGGCGCGAGCGGCTCGGCCTCACACAAGCTCAACTCGCGGAAGAGCTAGGACTCTCACCCAACACTGTCGCGCGCCGCGAGAGGGACGAGCTCCCCATTCCGCGGGAAGCGGAACTTGCTATTTTTTACCTCGCGTCGATCACACATCGAAGGACATTCAAAAAGGAGACACGGCTATGAAATATGGGATCAAGCCGCTGTTTTCTTAAGGTTTGCCCCACGCGGTGGTCGAGGAGTAAAGAAAGTGTGCCGTCTGCCAATACCGCGGTTCGTCATTCTTCAACAGCAGATATTCAGCGATCATCCGATCACAGCTCGGCGCCGGCGTCGTCAGTTGGAGACACGCCTTGGCGATTTCATGGCCGTTTCGAAACACAATCGTTAGTCCGTCTTCACGGATTTGATACACATTCCCGCTCTGCCCCTCCATGGTGACGACGCTGTGCTGTCCTTCGAATTCATGGCGGACGAATGGTGGAAGAATCCGCTGTAGTAAATCGCGAGCTTTCTTGACAGCGGTCCGTGATGGTATCAGTCCCGTCGATTGAGCGCGGGTTATGTGCCGTGGCCGAGAGGGCTCATTTCCGTTGCGGTCCGCCGGACTAGCCTGACTAGCCACCTTGCACTCTCGGAATCATCAATATTTCGGCGTCAGGATCGAACTTATCGATCAGCAGATCTCGCCCGTCGGTGATGTCTGCCGCGAAGTAGCCTTTCTGCTGCAGGAGATTGAATTCTCGTTCGATTTCTTCGAGACGGCGCCGTCTGACGGTTGTCGGTTCCCACTCGGCAATCAGTTCATCGCCTTGCTGGGAAAGCTTGCGCAGTGTACGTTTCATCGAAAATACCCCCCCCTCTTGATTAGACCTGAGAAGAAGCCGTTAGCGGCCACGCTGAGCGTCTAGCTACAGTTCCGCGCGGGCCCAGCCGTGCTCGTTCCCAGAGCTGAGCCCGCACGCTATGTGATCGTTTTTTCGGTAACTTGTTCCCCCTCTACCTATCACCTCCTTTCGCAGCTCGGTTCTACGTGTCCCACTCTTGTCCCACGCGTGTCCCACTTGTGAACGTGCTTTGTCCCGCTGTCCCACGGGTATATAAGTGGGACAGCGGGACAAACTGCTCTTTCACCTTGAATTTCAGCGGCTTAGCTGTCCCATCGCTTGTCCCACTGGGACGCCCGCTGGGACAAGGTTGTCCCGCTGTTGTCCCAGCAGCGTCCCGATTATTTGGTCTCATCGTCGATCTTCTTCTTCAGCCGGCCGGCGGCGGATCTGGAGATGTTCAATTCCTCTGCGACCTGGCGCACAGTCTTCCCCTCCTCGAGCAGGTCCGCAGCTTTCGCCTTCGTCGGATCGCCAACGGTCGCCATCGACCAATGAATGGCGCCCTTCTCGCTTTGCATTCGCACTTCGAACGGCTCGGCCGCGTCGCCGTAGATGTTGCGCACCTTTGGGAAATGCACTTCCACGCGGACCCCATCGCGTGGCCTGTAATCGTCGGGATGGCGAAGTGTGATCATCGTCTCGAGTGTGTCTTCACGCATGCTCGTGCCGCGCTGTTCGCCGTTTCTGCCGGCGTGGTGAATCATTAACACACACAGGCCGGCCCGTCGGAGACGGAGAACCCACTCCTGAATCTGTCCCCAACTCTCGGCGTCGTTTTCCCGCCCGCCGCGACACAGCGTGCTCAGATTGTCGAGGATGAGCAGATTGGTGTCGGCGAGCTGGTCCTCGACGTAGACCTGGCCTTCGGTTCTCGACAGGCTCCATATCCCGAATTCTTCGAGATCTGGAGTAATGAGCCGGAAGTATCCCGGCGCCGGCTGCGCGGGCATGCCTTTGAGGATCTGCTTGAGGCGGACCTGCATCCCTGCCGCGGGCATCTCTCCATCGACATACAGCACCTTTCGCGGCTCGGGCGGCGCCCAACGCAGAATCGGTTGCCCTGCGGCGACGGCACAGCCGATCGCGAGCGACAAGAACGTTTTCCCGGCACCGCGTTTGGAATAGAGCATCGCGGCCGATCGTGTCGACAGGATCGGATCGAGCAGCAGCTTCTGCGGCGGCAGCTCCATCTTTAAAAAATCGAATAGGTCGACGGGGTGCAAGCGCGGCGGTTCGGGTATCGGGTCCCGGTCCCGAGTCGCTATAAAAACGAATTGGAGACCTGTGAATCCCAATGGCCGCGCCGCGGCCTCAATGACGTCGATGTGATCGTTCAGCCAATCCTGAAAGAAGCCATTCGGCACCGTCATGTAGACGGCATGCGCATCCGCTTTCAGGAATTCAGCGGGAACAAACCATGTGTTGTAGCTCTGCGCACTCATGCTCGATTGGAGATGCTTCAATACGCCAGCCCAATCTTGCGCGTTGAATATGCGCGGCTGTTCGGCCGGATAGAGCATCCGCTCTTTTGGCTCCTGCGGCGGTGCCGATAGAAGAGGCTCAGGTGTGGCTTTGGCGGGAGTGGCTGGAGCCCGTTTTGCTTTCGTCGTCAATTCAATTCCCCCGAGCCGGCACGCCGCGTGTTGGGAATTCTCTCGACAGTGATGCAAAATGTCCCTAAGCTACGCACGCGCGGCGACTCCGATTGCGGGGGGGGCTTCGATGGAACGGCCCCGCGCCCCGGAAATTTCAGTTTTCAACTTTCCCAAGGGTTGAACTAAGTTTCGAGTCATCCCCCGGGTCAACGCACTCGATCTTGGGGAAAAAGCCAGCCGGCCGGGCTGAGCGGGCTGAGCAGTGATGCCTCAGTTCGGCCGGTTTCTTTTTTCCGTCGCGAAAACCGAAACTTCCCGTCGAGCTTCTTCGGCCCGTTCGGGTCCTTCAAAAAAACATCCAAAGAGTTCAGCGTGGAGTGGCGGAGCGGCGGGAATTCTATCTGGCCAAAATCTGTCCAAGATGCAGCGGAAATGCGGCTATCCGCGGCTGCCGACGGGGCCTCGAGGTCTGCTACAACAACGAGTTACCAATCGGATAGCGAAATGAGTTTTTACTTCACACGCAGGAGGTCATCGGTTCGAGACCGGTCGGTCCCATTGCCGCTAAACCCCTGATGTGCATGTAGTTCATCCCTCAATCAGTTCACCCAATTGAGCGCAAGCTGCTCTGCATCTGTCCAAAATCTGGCCAAATTTTCGCCGATCCGCTCCGCCGCCACCCGTTTCATCCCATCTGATGGTGCTTGGATGTAAATGAGCTGGGTGTCCACGTTCGCGTGACCCATGATCGCGGCGATCGTTTTTGCCGGGACGCCTTTCTCATGGGCCTGGGTCGAAAACGTTCTCCGCAAGGTGAGAAAGTTCACCCGGGGTAATCCGAGCCGATCGCACGCGGGATACACATAGCGATGGAGGATGTTCGACGGGTTATCGATCTTTCCCTTGCGTGTGCCAAACACGAAATCGTCGGCGCCGGTGCGCTTGGCTTGCCGTCGCCAGTCGTGTAGTAATCCGAGCGTCCACGGGTCGAGTTCGTTGATGCGCACGCCGGCGTCGGTCTTCGGTGGACCAACCCGGCCGTGATAACTCGCCTCTCGAACCTCGATAGTGGCCTTTGCCTCATCGATGCGGCCCCACCGCAGCGCGAGCAGTTCTCCGCGCCGGAGTGAAGTAACGATTGCGAGTGCGACCATCGTTCTGACTTTTGCTGAACGGATGGCTTTGAGGAGCTTGCAGGCCTGCTCGGGTGTGAGGGCGAACGTCTGCCGTTTGTTTTTCAACTGTGGCAGTCGCACGCCGATCGCCGGATTCTTCGGGAGGTTGTACCAGGTCACCGCTTCGTTCATCACCACACGCAAAACTTCCTGATAGTGGTGGATCGAATGCGGCGCGTAGTTTTTATCCCTTAGTCCCGTGATCCAGGCCTGCACTTCTTTAGGTCCGATCAGCGACACGAGCCACTCGCCGAATTGCGGGACGAGATGGTTTTTCAGAATGCTCGCGTAGCTGACTTGCACCGAATAGCGATACATCGGCAGAATGTCGGCCTCCCACCGTTTGGCGTGTTCGGCAAACATCGGCGGCTTGCCGTGATCCATCGCCGATTCGCGGCGCCGGATCTCGGCAAGCACATCGGCCAAGATCTGCTTTGCCTGCCGGTAGGTGACCGGCCCTAAAAATTTGTAACGTCGTTTGCGTTTGTGCTGGCCGTCCTTCAGGAGAATCGTTTCCGACCAGCGAATGGCATATCCCCGCTTTTCTTTGAGAATGGAGCCTTCGCCCCAATCCCGGTCACGTGCCATGGAGTCATCCTTTCCTCCAATTGGCCCTCGTTGTTGTAGCGGGGACAGTCTAATGGATTCTTTTTCGATGATGAGCGCGCGCGATTCGGAACGGTTCTGCTTCATCGGCTTCAATGAATCCGTGGGACCTCGGTTGTCTGTTCAGGCGGGAATACTGAAGGGGACCGACTTCGGTACTCCGGCCAAAATTAAAAGGGGAGCGCGCCAACGCTCCCCTTACTGCTCAATTCTTCTTTGAACGTCCTCGTGAGCCGCTTTTCAGAGCGGCTGTCTGTTTCACGTCGTTCGGATCAATGCCTGTTTTCAACCAGACCAGCTCGCCACAGTCGCGACAGCGCCACGCGGTGCGATCGCCGGATGTTTCTGTTTTCTGACCGCCGACGTCGATAGTCAGGCTGGCGAATTGGAATTGTCCGCAACGGACGAAGCGCACGCACGTATGATTGGCCGCCCTCGCGGTCATACGCGAATCCTGTCGAGCAAATATTGAGTCGTTTGGTGTTGCCACTCCGACAATGCAACAGAGCCCTTATGAAGCAAGTCGACCAGCTGCGTCGCGTGCAGCATGATTTCGATGTGCTCGCCCGGCGCGGATCGAGGATTGAAAACGAGGCGGAAGCAATGTGGTTCGCTCAGGTCGGTAATCTCGACCTGGATGTTGTCGCTCATACGCGCAGCCTTTCCAGCTGGCCACGTCGGGAGCTTCCGAGGCCTTTCTCGCTTGGAACAAATAGCGGCATGCCGTCTTCATCGACGCCGGCGACGTCGAGATAACCCTGCTCGACGAGCTCGAACAGCTCGGCATTGTGCTTGGTCACCTCCGCCCACAGCATCACGAGTTCTAAGTGCTCGGCTTCAAATTTGCCGGACATCCCGCGATGCAGAGCCTGTGCGAATTGGTGTTTTTGAAGTTTGGTGAGCGTCGCGATCATCAGTTCCTCCCGGGTGCCCGGCCTATACTGACAGCCGCGTTAGCCCAGTAAAAAAACCAAACACCCCAGGAGGAGACCGTGCGAATTGTGTGCGTCATGATCTTTCGTTCCAGCCGTTCAATCAAACGAGCGCCGGGCGATTCGAGCCGGAGAGCGGCGGTTTCTTGATTGAGTGCCTGAACGGCAGGATTCATCTGCGGGCTCCCGTCGTCTGTTCTTCTTCTTCGGGAATCCAGAGCTCTGCCACCTTCACCTTCAATGCGCGTGCAATTTTTTTGGCCATCCCCGGCGTCGTCCGTTTGCCGTTCTCGAAATTCGAAATGATGGTCGTGTGCACGCCGGCTCGATACGCCAACTCGGTTTGATTCCAGCCCTTCTTTTCGCGCAGCTCGCGAACGAGTTTGATGTTGTAAGGCATGGCCAAGTTTAGGCTTCGCGCATAGTTCTATGTCAACATCTTTTTGTTGCTGAGCGCATTTTCAGACGTGCCACACTGCCGACGTGTTCGATGCGGCGCAGGTCTCTGAAAAACTACGCAAGCTGCGGTTGGAGAAATTCGGAGAAAATGTCTATTACTTCCAGCGGCAGAGCGGCGTCAGTCGTGGCACGGTCGAGAATGTAGAAAAGAAGAAAGGCTTTCCGCGGTTACCTGTTCTTGCAAAATGGCTCAGGGCCTGCGGTGTATCTTTCGCGCACTTCTTTAGTAGCCCATGACCCGAAACAGCCAATAACCGAGCAGGCAAGGCCAGCCAGAAGCCGACTCCGGAGAGGCGGCTGGTGAGGGCAGACGAGGGAATCGCCGACTAGGGTGGGCGGTGAAACAGT
>Ga0081539_10004712_pt1 | contig 14773 bp, 10 predicted proteins | sample TabmetS4T2R2_FD_71023 | JGI IMG/M metagenome (GOLD analysis project Ga0081539, IMG submission 71023) | Tabebuia heterophylla rhizosphere microbial communities from the University of Puerto Rico - S4T2R2 | ecosystem: Host-associated > Plants > Roots > Rhizosphere ...
CTGCGTCCAGGTGGCCGCGCGTTGCCGTTCGTCTGCCGTGCGCAAAAGCTGCAGATGCTCGCCGAGGCGGGTCGGCTCCGGCAATCCGAACGGCGATGTATCGCCGCAACGCCGGCGGAAATCGGCGACCGTGGCCACGGGGTCCTGCGGAAGGCGGGTGATCATGCGATCGAGCAGGCGCGGCGCCACGCCTGCCGCTCCATCCAGGGCCACGAAGTGATCGAATCCGTTGATTGCGACCAGACCCATGCAGTCGGGCGGAGGCGAGCGAAGCGCCAGCAGCGCGCCGGTGGAATGGCCGACAACCACGACCGGACCGTCCAGCCGGAGAAAAGATGGCGGCCCAAAATAGCCGAGATCGGCGGCCATCATCGGCACTTCGGGCAGCGCGCCGCGAAAAGCATCCCAGAAGGCCGGGCCGAACCCCCAGCCGTGGATCAGCAGCAGGCTGGGGGTCATGCGGCTTTCGGGGCACGTTCGATCAAGGATCCCAGCAGCCGCTCGATATCGGCGGCATCGTGGGTTGCCCGAAGCGCCAGGCGCAAGCGGCTGGAGCCGGGCGGCACGCTGGGCGGACGGATCGCGGCAGCGAGAATGCCCAGCTCTTCCAGCCTTCGGGTCAGCGCCAGCGTCTCGGCGGCATCGCCGATGATGAGCGGCACAATCTGGCTCGTAGACGCACCGGTATCGAAGCCTGCAGCGTGCAGACGGCCGCGCACATGCTCCGACATGACTGCCAGATGGGCGCGTTCGCCATCCAGGGCAGGGATGAGATCGAGCCCGGCATCGATCGCGCCGAGCACCGCAGGGGGCGGTGCGGTGCTGAAGATGAAGCCGCTGCACGCGTTGACCAGATAGTCGCACAGCAACTGCGAGCCGGAGACATAGGCCCCGAATGCACCGAACGCCTTGCTGAAGGTGCCGATCACCAGATCGACCCTGCCCGGCAGGGCCGCGGAAAGACCGGCCCCGCGCGGCCCGGTGACGCCGGTCGCATGCGCCTCATCAAGGATGAGGAAGGCATCATGGTGCTGCGCCAGCGCCGTGAGGCGAGCCAGATCGGGGCCGTCGCCGTCCATGCTGAAGATGCTCTCGGTGAGGATGATCCTTGCCCCCGCCTGATCGCCCCGCGCCGCGAGCAGCTCCTCGAGATGATCCAGGTCGTTGTGGCGAAAGCGGACCTGCCGCGCACCGGCAGCGGCGCAGCCGTGGTGCAGGCTGGAGTGGACCAGGCGGTCCGTGAAGACTTGCGCGCCGGGTACCGCCTGGACAATGGCGGGGATGACGGCGGCATTGGCCTGCCAGCCCGAGGCGAAGATCAGCGCCGCTTCACTGCCCTTGAAGGCAGCGAGCTTGCGTTCAAGGGCCATGTGCAGCGGGCTCGTGCCGGTCACCAGGCGGGATGCGCCCGCGCCGGTGCCGTGGCGCTGCGTCCATTCGATCGCCCGTTCCTTCAGCAGAGGATGCTGGGAGAGGCCGAGATAATCGTTGCTCGAAAAGTCGAGCAGGGTGGTGCCCTCGCGTTCAAGTCGTCCGCGTCCCATCGCGGTGAAGGGCCGCAGCACGCGATAGTGATTGCGTGCGCGGATCGCATCGAGCGCGTCACGGATCAGGCGGGTCACGGTGGACATGGCGGAGGATTAGCGCTTTCCGGGTCCTCCCGTCCATTGGCCCGCCGCGTAAGGCGGCTGAACGAGCGCCGCTTGCACGACTCGCTGCAGAGGCGGAAGGACACATCTTCCCCACTTGAAAGAGGAGTTTGAGCCGTGGCTGTAAGTTACATCCCCGAAGGCTATCAGAGCGTCACTCCCTATTTGATCGTCGACGATGCCGCCAAAGCGATCGACTTCTACAAGCGCGCTCTCGGAGCGGAGGAGAAGTTCCGGATGCCGATGGGCGACAAGATAGGCCACGCCGAGATCCTCATCGGCGACAGCCATGTGATGCTGGCCGATGAATTCCCGGAAAGGGGTCATCTGGGGCCGCGCTCGCGAGGAGGGGCGACCTCGAGCATCGTGCTCTATGTCAAAGACGTAGACCGTTCGTTCCGCCAGGCGATCGAGGCCGGCGCAACCGAGCAGCAGCCGATTCAGGACCAGTTCTGGGGCGATCGCATGGGAACGCTGGTCGATCCGTTCGGTCATGCCTGGAGCCTGGCGACGCACAAGGAAGAAGTCCCGCCCGAGGAGATGCAGCGCCGGATGGAGGAGTTCCAGCAAAAGCAGGCGGAGCACGCTTAGAGTGATTTCAAGTCGGGTGGAATCACCCGACGACTTGGAAATCACGGCAAACAAAAGAGACCAAACTCCTGCCCCAAAACTGCAGGCAGGAATTGAAGCCTACGCTGCCCTGAGCTTCGTCTTGGGATCGCCCGCCGCTTCGAGCAGGCGCTTGCGCAGGACGTCGAGCTTCTTTTGTTCGACGATCTTGCCGCCGTCGAAATCGGTCACATAGAAGACGTCGACCGCTCGCTCGCCGTAGGTTGCGACATGGGCGCTGCGGATGTTCGCGTCGGACTGATAGATCGCCTGGGCCAGCGCGCTGAGCAGCGCCGCACGGTCACGCGCATTGACTTCGACCACGGTGTAGCGGTTCGAGGCCTCGTTATCGACGAAGACGGCGGGCTGGATCGCGAAGGCTTCGGCGCGCGGCAGTGGCAGGGCCTTGGCTTCCAGGCGTTCGAGCGGCGGCTCGGTGCCGGCAATGGCGTCGATGACGCTTTGCTCCAGCCGTCGGAGCTGGTGCCGGTCGGCGAACAGCTGACCGCTCGCCGTTTGGATCAGGAAGTTGTCGAGCGCCATGCCGTCGACGGTGGTGTGGATTCGCGCATCGATGATGTTGCCGCCAACCAGGCTGATCGCGCCGGCGAGCCGATAGAAGAGACCGGGCTGGTCGGTCGCATAGACGGTGAGCAGGGTTGCCCCGCGTTCCTCCTGAACGCCGATCCAGATCGGACCTTCGACCTGCTCGCGCTCGATGCCGTCGATGAAGCGCGCATTCTGCTCGAGGACATCGATCGGCTCGGCGAGCCAATAGCCGTCCGACAGCCGCGCGGCGTGGGTTTCGAACCGGCTGCTTTTCCAGCCAAGGAGCTCCGCAAGCTGCTCCTTGATCGCGACCACCCGTTCCTGGCGGCCCGTCTGCTTGTGGCCGAGGCGCAGCAATTCCTCGGTGCCTTCGAACAACTGGGTGAGCAGCTGGCGCTTCCAGCTGTTCCATACGCCAGGGCCAACCGCACGGATATCGACGACGGTGAGCATCAGCAGCAGGTGAAGCCGCTCCAGGCTTTTCACCTGCGCGGCAAAATCGGCGATCGTCTTGGGATCGGACAAGTCGCGCTTGAAGGCGATCGCCGACATGATCAGGTGATTGCGCACCAGCCAGGCGACGCTTTCCGTCTCCGCGTCGGTCAGGCCAAGGCGCGGGCAGAGCCCGTAGGCTATCTCCTCACCCAGAAGGCTGTGATCGCCGCCGCGCCCCTTGGCGATGTCGTGCAGAAGCACGGCAGTATAGAGCACGCGGCGCGATTCGATGCGTCTGAACAAAATGGTCGAGAGCGGGTGATCCTGCTTGAGGTCGCCGCGTTCGATGCGCGCGAGCAAGCCAATGGCCCGGATCGAATGCTCGTCGACCGTATAATGATGGTACATGTCCCACTGCATCTGGGCGACGACGCGACCGAAATCGGGAATGAAGCGGCCGAATACCCCCGCCTCGTTCATCCAGCGCAAGACCGTCTCAGGATCGCGGGGCGACGTCAGCACCGCGAGGAACAGGGCGTTGGCGCGCGGATCGGCGCGCACCGCCGAATCGATCAGCTTGGCATCGCGGCTGGCCGCGCGCATCGCCATCGGATGGATTTCGACCTGGTGTTTGTCGGCCACCGCGAACATGTCGATGAGCCGCACCGGATCCTTCTTGAAGAAATCGTCCGATGGCAAGGCAAGCTTGCCGCGATCCAGCACGAAGCCATCGAGGTTGCGCACCTTCCTGCGCAGCGCCGGCAGGCCAAAGCGCGGTGCGCGTCGGACGAATTGCTCGTCGAGGTGGGTGAGGAACACCGAGGTCAGATCGCCGACCAGCTTCGCCTGCAGGAAATAATGCTGCATGAAGCGCTCGACCGGCGATTTGCCTGGCCGGTCGGCATAGTTCATCCGCTCGGCCACCTCGCGCTGGAAGTTGAAGGTGAGCCGGTCCTCGGCGCGTCCGGCGATGATGTGCAGATGGCAGCGCACCGCCCAGAAGAAGCGCTCGGCCTTCTGGAACTGGCGCAGTTCGTCGGCCGAGAACAGGCCAACATCGACCAGCCCTTCGACCGATTGGAGCCGGTGGATGAACTTGCCGATCCAGAACAAAGTGTGCAGGTCCCGGAGGCCGCCCTTGCCTTCCTTCACATTGGGCTCGACGACATAGCGGCTGTCGCCCATGCGGATGTGGCGCTCCTTGCGCTCGGTCAGCTTCTCGGCGACATAGCCGGCGCCGCGGCCCGCAGCGACATCCTTCCAGTAGCGGGAGCGCACCTCGTCGTAGAGCGGCTCGTCGCCCCAGATGTATCGCGCCTCCAGAATCGCCGTGCGGACCGTCTGGTCCTGCTGGGCGATGCGGATCATTTCGTCGACGGAGCGGCTGGCATGGCCGACCTTCAGGCCCAGGTCCCAGAGCTGGTAGAGCATCGCCTCGATCACCTGCTCGGTCCATGGCGTCAGCTTCCATGGCGTCACGAAGGCAATGTCGACGTCGGAATAAGGCGCCATCTCGCCGCGGCCGTAGCCGCCGACAGCCAGCAGCAGCAGCCGCTCGGATTCGGTGGGATTGGGCCGGGGATAGAGGCGGGTGAGAGTGAAATCATGGACCAACCGGAGCAGCTGATCGACCAGGAAGGCATAGGCAGTCGCCGTCTCCGTGCCCTGATAGGGCTTTTCGGCAAGCCGCCGGGCAATTTCGGCGCGTCCGTCGGCCAGCGCCTGCTTGAGGATCGGCGTGGCCGCGCTGCGCAGCCCACCCGTGTCGCCGGCATCCAGCTCCGCCAGCTGGTCGGCCAGCGCCCGCCGATCGATGATCGCGCGCTGGTTGGTCAGGGTATGGAAGCGGCTTACCATGTGCGGAGATTTAGGACGGCGCCTGCTCGGCCGCCAGTTGCTTCAGGCGATAAACAAGCTCGAGCGCCTCGCGCGGGCTGAGCGAATCCGGATTCGTCTCGGCCAAAGCTTCCAGGATCGGATCGGCTGCGGCGGCGGCGGATTCGGTCTGGGCAGCGGCGAAGAGCGGCAGATCGTCGAGCCCGGCGGCAATGCCGCCGGTCGCGGCACGGCCTGCTTCGAGCTTGGCCAGGACCGATTTTGCGCGGGTGACGACGGGAGGCGGCAATCCGGCGAGCTTGGCAACCGCCAGCCCATAGCTGCGGTCGGCCGGGCCGGACGCAAGCTCGTGCAGCAGAACCAGCTCGCCTTTCCATTCGCGGGCGCGCACATGATGCAACGACAGGGCATCGAGGCGTTCAGCGAGCCGGGTCAGCTCGTGATAATGGGTCGCGAACAGGCAACGGCAGCGGTTGCGGTCGTGAATCGCCTCGACCACGGCCCAGGCGATCGCCAGGCCGTCGTAGGTGGAGGTGCCGCGGCCGACCTCGTCGAGGATCACGAAGCTGCGATCGGTCGCCTGCGCAAGGATGGCGGCGGTTTCGACCATCTCGACCATGAAGGTGGAGCGGCCTCGCGCCAGATTGTCCGATGCGCCGACACGGCTGAACAATCGGTCGACCAGCCCCAGCACCGCGCCGGACGCGGGCACATAGGAGCCCGCCTGGGCAAGGAGGGCGATCAGCGCATTCTGCCTGAGGAAAGTGGACTTGCCGCCCATGTTGGGGCCGGTCACCAGCCAGAGGCGGCTCTCTTCCCCCAGCGAGCAGTCGTTGGCGACGAAGCGGGCGCCCGCGGCACGCACCGCCTCCTCGACAACCGGGTGCCGACCGCCGATCACCTCGAAATCGTTGCGGTCGGCGAAATGCGGGCGACACCAGCCGCCTTCCACGGAGCGCTCCGCGAGGGCGGCGGCGACGTCGAGCCGCGCCAGGGCGTCGGCACTGGCGGCGATCGCCTCGGCGCGCGCGCAAGCCGCCTCGGTGAGCTCGGCGAGGTGCGCTGCTTCAGCCTCGAGCGCGTGCGCACTGGCCTGGCCGACCCGCAGCGCCTGCTCGTGCAGCTCGGGCGCGTTGAAACGGACCACGCCAGCCAAAGTCTGCCGATGGGTGAAGCCCGCCTCCGGATGCATCAGCGGGTCGGCATGTTTGGCGGGGACCTCGATGTGATAGCCGAGCACGCCGTTGTGGCGGATCTTGAGGGGAGCGATACCCGTCCTGGCGCGAAACTGCGCTTCGAGCGCGGCGATCGCGCGCCGCCCTTCGCCGCCGGTGCTGCGCAGCGTATCTAGCGCGGCATCATAGCCCTCGGCGATGTAGCCGCCTTGCGAGGCATCGATTGGCGGTGACGGGACCAGCGCGCGGGAGAGCAGGTCGATCAGGGCGCCATGGCCGGTCAGCACGGGCAGCAGCTGCTCGAGCAGCGCGGTGCGATCGTCGAGACCCTGCAGCCATTCGCGCAGCCGCTGCGCCTCGCCAAGACCGTCGCGCAGCTGGCCGAGATCGCGCGGGCTGCCGCGCCCCGCGATGATCCGGCCGATAGCCCTCCCGATATCGGGCAGCGCCTTGAGCTGACGCCGCAATCGCTCACGCACGCCGGCATTGCCCTCGAAAAGGGAGACCAGATCGAGCCGGTCTTCGATCGCGGCGCGATCCAGCAGCGGCGCGGCCAGGTCGGCAGCGAGCAGGCGGGCGCCGGCCCCGGTCACCGTGCGGTCCGTGGTGCCGAGCAGACTTCCGGCGCGTTCCCCACTCACGGACTCGACGATCTCCAGGCTCTCCCGGGTTGCCGCATCGATCAGCATGTGATCGTTGGGCCCGCGCGCCAGCGGCGGGCGCAGGAAGGGCAGCGATTCGCGCGCGACCTCATCGAGATAGGCGAGCAGCCCTCCCGCCGCAGCGAGCGCGGCTCGGTCGAATTGGCCGAAGCCGTCGAGAGTCGCCACGCCAAAGCGCTCGCGCAAGCGGCGTTCGGCAGCGATGCTGTCGAACCCGGCGGCGCGCAGCTGGGCAAGCGGCATCGGCTCGGAGGCGATGATTTCAGCGGCATCGAGGCGCGCCAACTCAGCATCGAGCATCGCCGGCAGAATCGACGACAGTTCGAACCGGCCGGTCGAGATATCGGCCGCAGCAACTCCGATTCGCTCGCCGACCTTGGCCAGGGCAACCAGCCAGTTGGCAGCGCGGCTGTCGAGCAGCGTCTCCTCGGTCAGAGTTCCGGCAGTGACCACACGGATGATCGCGCGCCCCACCAGCGCTTTCGACCCTCGCTTCTTCGCCTCGGCCGGACTCTCCGTCTGCTCGGCAATGGCGACGCGGTGGCCGGCCTTGATCAGGCGCGCCAGATAGGCCTCGGCGGCGTGGACCGGCACGCCGCACATCGGGATCGGCTTGCCCTCATGCTCGCCGCGGGCGGTCAGGGCGATATCGAGGCAGGCGGACGCGATCCTGGCATCCTCGAAGAACAGCTCAAAGAAGTCCCCCATGCGGTAGAAAAGCAGGCAATCCGAAGCCTCGGCCTTGAGCGCCAGATATTGCGCCATCATCGGCGTAGGTGCCGGTGCGCTGTCGGATCGGGCGGTGGCCATTGCCGCGACGATAATGGCTTATCCGAGGCGAAGAAACCGGCCGCGACCATTTAATATGGACCGAAATGGATGCATTTGCGCATGATCCGGAATGCATCCTGCAACCTTTGAATACTTGCGGCGACGGCGAGCGCAGGCCAAGGGGAGCGCTTCCGGGATGGCTCGCTCATGCAGACGCGAAGACGGACTGGGGGTTAAGGGAAGCGATGAGCGAAGGCAGTAACGTCAAATTTTCCGATCAGGAGGCCTTGCAATACCATAGCGAGGGCCGGCCCGGGAAAATCGAGATCATCGCTTCCACGGCGATGGCGACGCAGCGCGATCTCAGCCTTGCCTATTCGCCGGGCGTCGCCGTGCCGGTGCGCGCGATCGCCGCCGATCCGAGTTGCGTCTACGATCTCACCGCCAAGGGCAATCTCGTTGCAGTCATCTCCAACGGCACGGCGATCCTGGGCCTGGGCAATCTCGGCGCGCTGGCCTCCAAGCCGGTGATGGAAGGCAAGGCGGTCCTGTTCAAGCGCTTTGCCGACGTCGATTCGATCGACATCGAGGTGAAGACCGAGGACGTCGATGCCTTCGTCAATGCGGTCGAGCTGCTCGAGCCCAGCTTCGGCGGCATCAATCTGGAAGACATTGCTGCTCCGGCCTGTTTCGTGATCGAGCAGACGCTGCGCGAGCGGATGAACATCCCCGTGTTCCACGACGACCAGCATGGCACGGCGATCATCACCGCGGCCGGCGTGATCAACGCCTGCCACCTGACCGGCCGCGAGCTGAAGGACGTGAAGGTCGTCGTCAATGGCGCGGGCGCGGCGGCGATCGCCTGCAGCGAGCTGATCAAGTCGATGGGCGTGCCGCACGACAATGTGATCCTATGCGACACCAAGGGCGTGATCTATCGCGGCCGCGAAAAGGTCGACCAGTTCAAATCCGCGCATGCTGTCGACACGCCGCATCGGACGCTCGCCGAGGCGATGGAGGGCGCGGATATCTTCCTCGGCCTGTCGGTCGCCGGCGCGGTCACGCCGGAGATGGTCGTGAAGATGGCGGAGAGGCCGATCATATTCGCCATGGCCAATCCCGACCCGGAGATCACGCCACCCGATGCCAAAGCGGCGCGCCCGGATGCGATCATTGCCACCGGCCGGTCCGACTATCCGAACCAGGTCAACAATGTGCTGGGCTTCCCATTCATCTTCCGCGGTGCGCTCGACGTGCGCGCCACGACGATCAACGATGCCATGAAGATTGCTGCGGCCGAGGCACTCGCGGATTTGGCCCGTCAGCAGGTGCCGGAAGAAGTCGCCCAGGCCTATGGCGGCAAGGCGCAGAGCTTCGGGCCCGACTATATCATCCCCGCACCGTTCGACCCGCGGCTCATCGAGGTGGTGCCCGCCGCCGTTGCCCGCGCAGCGATGGAAAGCGGCGTCGCGCAATTCCCGATCAAGGACATGGCGGTCTACCGCCAGGCGCTGAAGTCGCGGCTCAATCCGACCACGAGCGTGCTCAGCCTCGCCTATGAAGCCGTGCGCGCCGCGCCCCGCCGGGTGCTATTCGCCGAGGGTGAGGAGGATGTGGTGCTGCGCGCGGCCATGGCGTTCCATGAGAATGGCTATGGGATACCGGTGCTGGTCGGGCGCGAGGATGTTTATGAGCGTCTCGGCCAGATGGGCGTCGAGGATCCGCAGAGTTTCGAGCTGCACAACAGCCGCAATTCGCCGCTGGTCCCCAAAATGGTCGATTACCTCTACGAGAGGCTGCAGCGGCGGGGCTATCTCAGGCGCCAGGTCGAACGCATGGTCAACCAGGACCGCAACACCTTTGGAGCGCTGCTGCTGGCGCTTGGACAAGCGGATGTGATGATCAGCGGCGTCACCCGCCCCTATGGCCAGACCTTGCGCCAGGTACGCCGCGTGCTGGACCCTGCGGAAGGCCACACGCCGTTCGGAATCCACATATTGGTGAGCCAGAAGCGCACCGTCTTCATGGCCGACACAGCGGTGACCGAGCGGCCCAATGCCGAGCAGCTCGCCGCGTTTGCCCAGGAGACTGCTGCGGTCGCCCGGCGCATGGGCCATGAGCCCCGGGTTGCATTTCTCTCCTATTCCACGTTCGGCAACCCTGCCGGCGGCGTGGTCGAGCATGTGCGCGGCGCGGTTAAGCTGCTCGACGAGCGCAAGGTCGATTTCGAATATGAGGGCGAGATGGCGCCCGATGTCGCGCTCAATCCCGAGCTCAGCCGGATCTACCCGTTTAGTCGCCTTTCCGGCCCCGCCAATGTGCTGATCATGCCGGGCCTGCAGTCGGCCAACCTTTCGGCCAAGCTGCTGCGCGAGCTTGGCGCGGATACAACGATCGGCCCAATCCTGGTCGGGATGGAAAAGCCGCTGCAGGTCGCTTCGATGACGGCGAATGCGTCGGATCTCGTGACGCTCGCCGTGCTTGCTGCGAGCGGGATCGTTCGCTGACGGGCGACTTATTGGCCGGTCGGCGCGCCCAGGCCACCGGCGCCAATCGTGCCGATGTTACCAAACAGCTCGCGGAAAAAGCCGCGCTTGCGGCCCAGCGTCGGCGTCGTCGCATGCATCGGCTCGACCTTTGCGACCTTTTCGAGCCCGGTGCGCTCGACCCCTGCGACATTGCCTTGCGGATCGAACCGGACATGCAGCACGGTCGTGCCGGTTGCCTTGGGCATGGAGAAAGCGAGCTGGCGGGTGTCGCGCGAGACATAATACCAGTCGCGCTGGTCGAACTGGCCGGTGAAGGTCGGCCTGCCAAGCGTCGATTCCACCGAATCGCGATTGTCGACACCGGGCCGGATGGCTGCAGCAAGAGTCGAATCCATCATATAGCCGCGATGCTCGTGGATCTTGGCGCAGCCGCCGGTCAGTCCGAGCAGGCTGATCCCGATCAAGGCGGTTCGACGGAAACACACGGACATGCAACGAATCTCCTGAAAGCCCCACCCCTGCCTGGCATCGACCTTGCGTCTGGCGGCGCCTATCTCAATATGCCGGGAGCAGCGGCCCACGCAAGTGTGTGTCGCGACAAAGAAAAGGACCGGATGTGACCTTCTGGCGCCGCCTGCTGCGCGGCCGACGCGATAGGACGCGAATGGATGCGCTGTACGGCGCGGTGGTGGCGGCCGGGCGGGACAAGGAATGGTACCTGCGCGGCGGCGTGCCCGATACGGTGGACGGGCGCTTCGACATGATTGCCGCAGTGCTGGCTTTGGTGCTGCTTCGGCTCGAGGCGGAAGGCGAGGCATGCCGGGACGCGACGGTGCTGCTCGCCGAAAAGTTCATCGACGATATGAACGGCAATCTGCGGCAGATCGGCATCGGCGATCTGGTGGTCGGCAAGCATGTCACGCGCATGATGGGCGCGCTCGGCGGCCGGTTGGGCGCCTTTCGCGAGTCTGCCGCCGACGGCGATCTGCGAACGCCCGTCCGGCGCAATATTTTCCGCGAGAACCCGCCTTCCGAGGAGGCCGTCGACTTCGTGGTGGAACGGCTGGCCAAATTTCGCGAGCGCCTGAACGCGATCGACAGCGACGTATTGATTGCGGGCGAACTCCCCGGCCCATGAGCGAAACGAATGAGTTCAGCCGGCCGGTGCGGCTCGAAACGATCGGCTCCTCGCCGCGACCCATGGTCATCGAGGCGGAACCGGCCGAACGCAAGGCGTTGGCGAGGCGCTTCGCAGTCCCGGCGATCGATCGGCTCGCCGCCGAGCTCAGCCTGTCGCGTACCGGCGATGTCGTGCAGGCCAGTGGCTGCATTCACGCCCAGGTCACGCAAAGCTGCGTTGCAAGCGGGGAGCCGGTCCCGGCGACGATCGACGAGCCGTTCAGCATCCTCTTTACCCCTCCCTACGAAGGCCGGCCCAGCGAAGAAGAGATCGAGCTCAGCGCCGCGGATTGCGACGTGGTCTTTTATGAGGGCGGCTCCATCGACCTGGGCGAAGCGGTTGCCGAGACTTTGTCGCTGAGCCTCCCCCCCTGGCCGCGAGCGCCCGGCGGCGACGAGGCGCTGCGCGAGGCGGGGGTCAAGAGCGAACAGGAAGCGGGACCGTTCGCCGGGCTGGCCGCACTGAAGGATAAACTGCGGAAGTAGGACCGGTGCTGCGCCGCGCGTCAGGCGAGGAGCAGCTCGACCTGCCGCTCGAAAGCGGCGGGATCGATCGTGAAATTCGTGCCTGAATCGAGCCGCGAACCGACGATCGCATCATAGCGCTGTGCCCCCGTCATCTGCAGCATCCAATAATAATGCGGGTTCACATAGCCTTCGGGCAAAATCTCCAGACAGCGCACGGACGGGATATCGGCAAAGAGGAGGTTGGTGAGACCAGCCCCGTGAATTCCAATGATATTTTTCACCTCGGCAAGAAGCTTGATTTGCCCGACATAAGGCAGATCCTCGGCGAAGATCGTCTCGAAGCCATATTTTTCGAGGATTCGCTCCAGCCTCGGCTTGTTCGAAACCCGTCGACCATATCGTGAGCGGCGATCGAGGAAGATGTTGCGATGCGGCTGCTTCTCGACGAGTGGCTCAAGCAGCGCGTAGCTTTGCCGGAAATAGGCCTGTGTCGCCGTAGCCTTGTACAGGCAGGATGTCCTGATCCAGCTGCGGTCGTCCTGGACCACCCACCTGCGGTTCTGGATCGGCGGCCGGTTGAGGACGAGCTGGGCGAGCGGCGAGTTCCAGATGCGCTGATGGATCAGGATCGGCATATCGACCGGGACCAGCCCGCTCTTGTCGACCAGCAGGAGACCATGCAGCGCGTCGGCGAAGAAGTGCCAGAGATTCTGGCCGAGAAATCCGTCGAAATGAAGCAGTGCATCAAAGTGCCGCACCGGAGCGCCCAAGGCTCGATGGAGGGTCGATCTGATCAGCGAAGGGACAAGCTCAGTGTGAACGCCGCGTAGCGGCTCGATGAGGCGGCGCCCCGGCAGATAGGCGAGACTATGGCCCGGTTCGATCGTGATGTTTCCTTGGACCCGATAGACCAGATCCTCCTGGTAGCGCCATTTGCGATCCTGCACGGCAAAATGCTGCCGAGCCCGCCGATCACCAATGGCGGAAACCCTGTTGGCCCCGAAGACGTCATACCGATCGGAATAGATGATTTCGACGCCATCGTCCGGCCCCGCGGCGGGCCAGCACAGGCTGCGCCATCGCCGTGCAGCGGCCGAATGCACGAAGAGCCGTGCCCTCGCCCGCGCCGCCCGGCTTCGGAGATGCTGCCATGGCGGGGCCTGTTCACCCTTGTTCAAATCTGTGTCTCTTCGCTTGCGTGCCCGCCGAACAGCCAGGTCTTGTAGGGGACGTAGCAGTCGTGAAACAGGCTCGATACCGACATCCAGCCCACGAACACGGCCAGAAACACGGCATAGGGCGTGAGGAAGTACAAGGGCCTGCCGCTGCGAATGGGCAGATACGGGATTCGGGCGAGCATCGCCGCCTGCAGCGGGATCAGATAATAGCCCGTTCGATCGGCAATCACCGACGAGAGCAGCAGCAGTGCGCCAGTACCGATCATCATGAGGGCGCCGATCAGCATCAGCGGAAAATCATATGGGTAGAGCTGCTGCCAGGCTCGGCGAAGAAAAAAGAGGAAGACAAGTCCGGTCACGAAAATGAGCGCGACCCGATAGTTTGCCCCCGCAGCCTCGATGTCGGTCTGAACGTAGCGACTGAACGCCACATCGGCCGCCGACCCGGTGAGCAGAAGATAGAGTCCGGGAAGCGCCAGGACTGCTGCCGCCAGCATTTGCACGCCCGGACGGAGCCTCAGGCAGAAAGGCACAAGCAGGAGGAAAATGATCGCGCTCGAATGGATGCTGCCGGCAATCGCCGTCCAGATCACGAACTTCACCACCCGGCGATCCATGAAGGCGGTGAAGGCGATACACATCAATCCGACCGCAACGCCTTGCCGGATGCCGGACATCGGCAGGTTTATGATCAGAACGGGAAAGAGAAGGACGAGGAAGCCGACGGGATCATATTGACGCTTGGCAAAGACATGGACCCCCACAAAGAATCCGGCCGCCGCAACCACATTGATCCACACATAGTCCAGCCCGACACGGGCAACGAAATGGAGGAAGAGGAACCACAGCCACTCTCGATTGGCGAGGGTCTGTCCGAGCCCCCGCTGTGTCTCCTGATCCAGCTGGGCGATGTATCCGCCCCAATCGCATCCGACCTCAAAGCGGAAACCGGCGATCAGGAACAAGGCTACCAGGATGACCCGGTAGATGCCCGGATTCGTTCGGGCATATTCCCCCATCGCCAGCCGCATGACGACGATGACCAGATAGACCGCCAGGTAGAACAGCAATGCCCGCAACCTTTACTGTAGGAAATGCCCAAGCGGGCTAGATCGTGTCGGAGTCCAGATAGCTGAGATACCAGTTCCTGAGGTCCGCCGCCGCGGTGCCCCGTCTAGAGTAACTTTTGGCGCCGAACCAGATTTCGATGGGCCGCAATGCCTTGGGAAAGGGAAGGAACCCGCACTGGCGCAGCGCGCGGTAGTTGGGCGACCAGGGGAAGCTCCAGGCAAGCACCAGCTCGGTTCCCCGGTCGCGCAACCGGGCCAGTTCGGATTGAAGCATTTCTCCGAGGCCCGATCCCCCCATCGCTTCCATCAAATAAGCGATGCGTCCGCCGTGTTTGGCTGCCTCCCTGGTCGCAACTAGGGCGCCGCCGTCGCGACCAGCCTGCGGATCGCCGACGATCCTGTAGGAAGCGGCATGCGGTCCGTTGAACAGGCGGTGCTCGATGGCGGCGCGATCACGAACGCCCGCGCAGCCGATCGTCTCCGAATAACCGTCCCAGAGATCGTCGATCCAGGATTCTGCCCTGGTCAGCGCCGCCAGTCCGCGGTCACGCGCCAATGTCAGCCGGAAATCGCCCGGCAGCTTGAATCGGCGCAGGAAATAGCCGGCGCGCAGCGGGCGGATCAGAAAGGGCACCTGGCCGAAATTGGCCCAGCCAAGCTTTCCGAACCAGGCGGGTGCCGCATTGGCGTTGGGAAATCCCCA
>Ga0081539_10004713_pt1 | contig 14772 bp, 11 predicted proteins | sample TabmetS4T2R2_FD_71023 | JGI IMG/M metagenome (GOLD analysis project Ga0081539, IMG submission 71023) | Tabebuia heterophylla rhizosphere microbial communities from the University of Puerto Rico - S4T2R2 | ecosystem: Host-associated > Plants > Roots > Rhizosphere ...
AACCCCCCGACCCCCGCCACCCCCGCCAGCGAGCTCTGGAACCGCTCGATCTCCGCCTTGTAGGGAAGGCGCGCGTCGCCGATGAGCAGTCCGGCGAGGAAGACGGCCAGGAATCCCGAGCCTCCCGCCACCGACGTCGCGCCGTAGAGGGTCCCCGCGAGGGTGAGCGCGAGGATCGGGTACATGCTGCCGCTCGGGAGACGGACATTGCGCAGGAGCGGCCCGATCAGTCGCCCAGCGAGCAGGCCGAACACCGCCCCGACACCCATCTCCACGACGAACTCCCGACCGACGACCAGGATCGTCGCGTCGTCGTGCGTCGCCAGCTCGATCATCCCGATCATGAGCGCGATGCCGGCGGGGTCGTTCATGCCGGCCTCGCCTTCCAGCGTCGTGCCGGAACGGCCGCCGACCTCGCGGCGACCGAGCACGGAGAACATCACCGCCGGATCGGTCGGGGCGAGCGCGGCGCCGACGAGGCCGGCGAGAATCCAGTCCATGCCCAGCACCCAATGACCGACCGCAGCGATGCCGCCGGCGGTCAGGAACGTGCCGAGCAGACCGAGCGACAGCACCGGCCCGGCGGACCCGCGCAGCCGTCGCATCGTGATGTCGATGCCGCCGTTGAAGAGGATGACGACGAGCGCCACGACGGCGATCCGCTCGACCGTCCGGACCGGCAGGTGGTCGTAGATCTCCGGCCACGCGTCCGACACGAGGGCGGCCGCGACCAGGAACAGCGCGGGCGCCGGCACGGGCAGGCGCTCGGCGACGCTGGTCGAGATGGCGGCGACGGAGAACCCTCCGGCGACGATGAGGACCAGCGTGGCGAAGTCGGAGATCTCGGACACGGCGATATCCGCGCCGACCAGACTTCCCGGCTCGCCCGGCGGGAGCCTATTCCATCACAAGGCTCTCGTCGTCCGCGTGCAGCAGGAACCCGGCCGCGTCGAGGATGCCGCGGTCGCGCAACCGGCTCAGGCGGTCGACCGCCGCGTCCGACGGCCGCCAGGCCGCGACCGCGGCGGTGTCCCTCAGCGTCTGCAGCTCGTGCAGCTCGGGCTCGTCGACCGCGTCGCGGAACCACGCGAGGTCATCGGAGATCCGGCGTGGACGGCCGGACGTGTCGGGCTTCCAGTGGTCTTGTCCGCTGCGGCGCTCCGGTATCCCGGGCGGGCGCGTGAGCGCGACGCCCAGCGCCCCGGGCCAGTCGGGGTGGTCGCGGACCAGCTCGAGGATCGCCATGCGCGGAATGGTAGGTGGCCGCCGCGCCGGCAACGCCGTTAGTGGGCCTTCTCGCAACGAGAAGACCCACTAGCTGGCCTCGACCTCCTGCTCGCCCAGGTAGCTCGCGACCAGCAGCTGGCGGTTCGCGCGCAGCGCCTCAGCCTTCTCGTGCATGAGGATCTCGCCGTGCGAGAGCACGTAGCCGCGATCGGCGATCGTGAGCGCGAGCTGCACGTGCTGCTCGACCAGCAGGACGCCGCAGCCGCTCTCCCTGGCGTAGTCGCGGACCACCGGCAGCAGCCGCTCGACGATCACCGGCGCGAGGCCGAGGCTCAGCTCGTCCAGCAGCAGCAGCTTGGGGTGCCGCGCGAGGGCGCGCCCAACGGCGAGCATCTGCTGCTCGCCGCCCGAGAGGAGCCCAGCGCGCCGCTCCTTCAGCTCCGACAGCGCCGGGAAGTAGCGGTAGGCGGCGTCGGCGTCGAGGGTCTCGCCGCGGTGGCCGAGCCGGAAGTGCTCGGCGACCGTCAGGCCGAAGAAGATGCCGCGGCCCTCGGGCACGTGGGCGATGCCGTCGCGCGCCCGCGCGCTCGGCGACATCCGCTCGAGGTCGCTGCCGTGGTAGAGGATGCGGCCCTCCATCGGATGCACGAGGCCGGAGATCGCGCGCAGCGTCGTCGTCTTCCCCGCGCCGTTCGGGCCAAGCAGCGCGACGATCTCGCCCGCGTCCACGCGGATGTCCAGCCCGCGCACGACGGCGGCCTCGTCGTATCCCGCGGACATCCCCTCGATCGAGAGCAGCGCTCCCTCATTCATGTGAGCTCCTCGGCTGCGCTTCCCAGGTACGCCGTGATGACCTGCGGGTCGCGGCGGACGGTCTCCGGCGGTCCATGGGCGATGATCTTGCCGAACTCGAGCACGTAGACGTAGTCGGAGATGCCGAGCACGAGGCCCATGTCGTGATCGACGAGCAGGATCGAGGTCCCGTTCTCGACGACGCGACGCAGCCGGTGGCCGAGCTCCTCGCTCTCCTGCGTGTCGAGGCCGGCGGCGGGCTCGTCGAGGCACAGCACGCGCGGCGTCGCCGCCAGCGCCCGCGCGACGCCGATGAGCTTGCGCTGGCCCTGCGGGAGATCCGCGGGCAGCGCCTCACCCCACTGCTGGAGGTCAAGGAGATCGAGCGCCCGCTCGATCTCGGGGGAGCTGCCGCGCGGCCGCGAGAGCGTCTCCTTGATCGTCGAGAAGAACGACGGCCGGTGCGCCGCCACGGCCAGGTTCTCGCGCACGGTCAGGTCGTCGAAGAGCTCGATGCTCTGCCACGTGCGCGCGAGCCCCAGTCGCGCCCTCCCGTGGGGCGGCAGGCCCGTGAGCTCCTGGCCGCCGATCTGGAAGTGCCCCGCGCAGGGGACGAATCCGGTGAGCGCGTCGATGAACGTCGTCTTGCCGGCGCCGTTGGGGCCGATGAGCCCGACGAGCTGGCCGGGCGCGACCTCCAGGTCGACGTCGTCGAGGGCCCGCAGGCCGCCGAACCGCACGGACACGCCCTGGGCGCCGAGCAGCGCCGTCGTCGCGGGAGCGCTCACGACTTACCAGCCGTCGTCGTCGCCCCCGGCTTGCCGCGCAGGACGGCCGTCACGCCGCCCCTGCCGCCGCCCGCGCCGCTGGCTGCCGCCCGTCGTTTCTTCTGCTGCTTCTTCTTGTAGTTCGCCCCCGCGATGCCCTCCGGGTTCTGGATCAGCGTGACGATGAGCGCGACGCCGCCCAGCAGCAGGCTGTAGGTGCCGGTCTTCCCCTCCGGGATGATCCACTTGGAGAAGATGAACGGCATGATCGCCTCGGTGGTGATGAGCGCCCCGAAGATCGCGCCCGACACCGTCGTGATGCCGCCCAGGTAGGCGAAGGCGATCAGTCCCAACGCGGTGAACGCCGCGAAGCGCGTCGGGCTCACGGACCCGAAGTTGTAGGCGTACAGGACGCCGGCCGTGCCGGCGAGGAACGCGCTGATCCCGAAGGCGGTGAGCTTGACCGCGCGCACGTTCACGCCGGCGGCCGCCGCGGCGCGCTCGTTGGACCGCACGGCGAGCATCCGCTGACCGAGGTTGCTGCGCCGCAGGTTGGCGACGAGCAGGCAGACGGCCACCGTGACGGCGAGCACCAGGAACCCGAGCACCGGGCTCGGCACCTTGTCGTCGAGGCCGCGGAACCCGTTGCCTGCGCCGAGGTTGATGCCGAAGAGCGTCGGGTCGGCGACCGGCGAGCCCACGCCGCCGCCCGCGCCCCAGTTCGGATTGGCGAACACGAACGTCTGGATGGCGACGGCGCCCGCCAGCGTCACGACGGCGAGGCTCACGCCGCGCACGCGCAACGCGGAGACGGCGACGATCATGCCGACGAGCGTCGCGATGACGATCGCGAAGATGGGTCCGAACGGGAAGAAGATGTCCGCCTCGGTGGCGAGCTTCGACACGCTGAAGCCGGCGATGCCCGACAGCGCGAGCTGCACGACGGAGATCTGCCCGACGAAGCCGGTGATGACCACCAGCGAGAGCAGGATCACCGTGCCGATCATGGTGTTGATGAGCGCCTGCCGGAAGTCGAAGGGCAGGACGATGAGCGCGACGACGCAGATCACGGACATCACGATCGCCGGCTGGGCGAGGCGCTCGGGCCGCGGCACGAACGGCAGCCGCTGCTCGACGAGCTCGCCGCGGCCGGGGAGGCTCGCGCCGCGCAGGAACAGCGCCAGCACGATCACGACGAAGACGAACAGGTCCTTGACGCCGGGGATGGCGGCGTCGTCTGCCGTGGGGAACCAGCTCAGCGTCTGCAGGTAGTCGATCTCCGACGTGATGATGCCGATGCCCAGGCCCGCGGCACACGCGATGGCGAACGACGTGAAGTTCGCCAGCAGCGCCGCGGCGAGCGCCGGCACGATCACGAGCGGGAGCACCTGCGCGTCCAGCTGCGTGAGCGATGCCGCCAGGACCCCGAGACCGCCGGCGACGAGACTGGCCAGCAGCGTGTTGACCATCGAGAGCTGGTTCGGCGACAGCCCGGCGAGCATCCCGTTGATCTCGTTCTCGGACGCCGCGCGCGTAGCCAGGCCGAAGCGCGTGAAGCGGTAGAGCGTCGCGAGCACGATCGCGGCACCGATCACGATGCCGGCAAGGACGAACCGATTGGAGGGCATCGGCACGTCGAAGAGCGTCACGGTGCCCTCCGCCAGGATCCCCGGAGCGGACTTGTTGCCGGTCCCGAACAGGAGCACCACGCCGGCCTGTGCGATGAGCAGCACGCCGAGCGAGGCGACGAGCTTCGCGAGCGGCGAGGCCGTGCGCAGCGGCCGGAACGCGATCAGCTCCATCAGCGCGCCGAACACCATCGTGACGATCAGGGTGAGGACGAGCGCGGGTACGTTGGCCATGCCATTGCCGATCTCGCCCGTCTTGAGCGCCCAGAACGTGAAGCCGCCCACCATGGCGACGGCGCCGGTCGCGAGGTTGATGATCCCCGAGCCGCGATAGGTCAGGACGACGCCAAGGGCGACGCCGGCGATGAGCGCTCCCTGCCCGAGGCCGAGCGCCGCGAAGAGCAACAGCTCCTTCATGTCCTAGTCACACCCTCCCCTGCGCGCGGGGCCGGCATGCGGCCGGCCCCGCGATGCGCGTGGATCCGATCAGCCCGCGGTCGGCGGACGGAGCCACTCCGCGACCTTCTCGAACTGGCCCTTGCCCTTGTAGTCGTAGAACTGCGACTGGTCGTTGCAGACGGCGGGAGCCTTCGGGTACTTGCCGCACTGCAGCGACGGCGGGCCCATGATCACCGGGCCCTTGAAGGACTTGAACGCCGCGCCGATGTCCTCGGCGGAGGCGTCCGCGCCGGTCTCGTTCATGATCTTCACCGTCGCCAGCAGGTCGGCGAACGCCAGCGCGGAGAACACGTTGCCGGCGTCCTCCGGCTTCGCGCCGTGCTTGACGACCGCGTCGGAGTACGCCTTGACGGTCGGGTTGGACACGTCGGTCGGCAGCTCCTGCGCGATGCCGTAGGTCCACTGCGGCAGGTCCCCGAGCGCCTTCGCCACGGGAGGGGCCAGGCACAGCGGCGCGGACAGGACCGGCTTGCTCGTCAGTCCGGCGGACTTCAGCGCCTTCGCGTAGTTGATGCAGTTGGCGGTGTCGGTCACCGGCAGCAGCACGTCGGCGGTCTGGCTCCCGGCCGCCGTGACGGGTCCGACGAGGTCGGTCGTCTGCGGGTCGAAACCGACGGACTTGACCTTGATCCCGGCGGCCTCGATGCCCTTCTTCGCCGCCTGGGCGATCGAAAGCACGCCCGGCGCCTGGTTGAACACCATCGCGCCGGTCTTGGCCTTCAGCTTGTCGCGCAGATAGGTCCCGAACGGGCCGAGGACGTACTCGGTCGAGCCGTTGAGCGCGTAGGTGTTCGGGGCACCGAGGTCAGCGGGCGAGTTCGCGACGCCGAAGACCGTGACCTTCTGGCCCTTGATCTGCGCGTGGTAGGACTCGTTGCCGACGATCATCACGCCGACGTTGATGACCTTCATCTCCGAGTCGTTGGCGAAGCGCTGGCCGCACTTCTGGCCCTCTTCCTCAGCGGCTCCGATGAAGCACGTCTCGAGCTTGATCGGCCGGCCGTCGATGCCGCCGAGCTCGTCGTTGATGAGCTCCGCGGTCGCCTTCGCGACGCGCGTGGCCTCGGGGATGGGACCCTGCGCGGCGCTGTCGTTGTTGATCCAGCCGATCGGGATCGGGTCGCCGCTGGCCTTCCCGGCCTCGCCGCCGACGTACTCCTGGAAGTCCGTGATCGGCTCCGATCCGGCGTTCGTCGACGTGCCGCCTCCCGCCGGCTGCGTCTCGGCGGGCGTGCTCGTCCCGCCACCCGCGGAGCCTTCGTCGTCGTCATCGTCGCCGCACGCGGCTACGACAAGCACCGCGAACGCCGCGACGAGGCACAGCAGCAGACGCCAGCCGCGGCGCGGCGTCCTCTCCTCTGCGTCCATCCCGCTAACCCTCCTCCTAGAAGACAGGCCCGTGCGGTCGCGCTGGCGGCGCGGCGCACCCTCTCCCTGTGGACGCGCATCCCCCATCAGGATGGCATCGTCGCCGGCCTCCTGCGGCCGACCGTCCGATTGTCCGACAGCGGGCACAGTAGGCTCGCCGCCGCCAGGAGTCAAGGTGCCTGACAAGCCAGCGGTGCGACCTCCGACGTGTCCGCTGATCCCCTGCGCGCGCGGGTAACGTGCGGGCTGAGAACCAGCGCCGTGGGAGGGCACACGTGGCAAGCACGGACATCGACGCATTGGAGACTCGCGAGTGGCTCGACTCGCTCGACGGCGTCCTAGAGCACGACGGGCCCGATCGCGCGAACTTCCTGCTCGACCGGCTCGCGGGCCGGGCGTCGCGCGCGGGCGCGCACCTGCCGCTCGGCGGGCAGACGCCGTACGTCAACACGATCCCGGTGTCCCAGGAGCCGGCGTACCCCGGCGACGAGGCGCTCGAGAACCGCATCAGCTCGCTCGTCCGCTGGAACGCGATGGCGACGGTGCTGCAGGCGAACAAGACGTCCTCGGAGCTCGGCGGGCACATCGCGAGCTTCCAGTCGGCCGCGACCCTCTACGAGGTCGGCTTCAACCACTTCTGGCACGCGCCGACCGCCGAGCACGGCGGTGACCTCGTGTTCTTCCAGGGCCACTCGGCGCCTGGAATGTACGCCCGCGCCTTCCTCGAGGGCCGAGTAAGCGAGTCCCAGCTCAGGCGCTTCCGCCAGGAGGTCGACGAGCTCGGGACGTTCGACGGGGGCGGCATCTCCTCCTATCCGCACCCGTGGCTGATGCCGGATTTCTGGCAGTTTCCGACGGTGTCCATGGGCCTCGGTCCGATCATGGGCATCTACCAGGCTCGGTTCATGAAGTACCTGCAGGGCCGCGGGATCCTCGACACGTCCGGACGCAAGGTCTGGGTCTTCCTCGGGGACGGCGAGACCGACGAGCCGGAGTCGCTCGGCGCGATCTCGCTCGCCGGCCGCGAGCACCTGGACAACCTCGTCTTCGTCGTGAACTGCAACCTGCAGCGCCTCGACGGGCCCGTGCGCGGCAACGGGAAGATCATCCAGGAGCTCGAGACGGTCTTCCGCGGCGCGGGGTGGAACGTGCTGAAGGTGATCTGGGGCTCGCGCTGGGATCCGTTGCTGGAGGCCGACCACGAGGGCCTGCTCGTGCAGCGGATGGAGGACGCCGTCGACGGCGACTACCAGGTCTACAAGGCGCGCGACGGCGCGTACGTGCGCGAGCACTTCTTCGGCGCCGATCCGAAGCTGCGCGAGATGGTCGCCCACATGTCCGACGAGGAGGTCTGGGCGCTCAACCGCGGCGGGCACGATCCCAAGAAGATCTACGCCGCCTACGCGGCGGCCGGCAAGCACACGGGCCAGCCGACGGTGATCCTCGCCAAGACCATCAAGGGCTACGGGATGGGCAAGGCGGGCGAGGGCCAGAACATCACGCACCAGCAGAAGAAGATGGACGAGGAGGCCCTGCTGAAGTGGCGCGACCGCTTCGGCCTGGAGCTCACCGACGAGCAGGTGCACGACGCCGCCTTCGTCAAGCCGCCCGACGACGCACCGGAGATGGTCTATCTGCGCGAGCGCCGCGCGGCGCTCGGAGGCGGGCTGCCGGCGCGCCGCCGCCGGTCGAGCTCGCTGGAGGTGCCGGACCTCTCGGCCTTCGGCTCGCAGCTGGCGCCGACCGGCGAGCGCGAGATCTCGACGACGATGGCGTTCGTCCGGATCCTCAACACCCTCCTGCGCGACAAGCAGATCGGCAGGCACGTCGTCCCGATCGTGCCCGACGAGTCGCGCACGTTCGGCATGGAGGGGATGTTCCGGCAGTTCGGGATCTTCAGCCAGGTCGGCCAGCTGTACCAGCCCGAGGACGCCGACCAGCTCATGTTCTACAAGGAGGACAAGCAGGGCCAGGTGCTGCAGGAGGGCATCAACGAGCCGGGCGCCTTCTCCTCGTGGATCGCCGCGGGGACGTCGTACTCCAACCACGACGTCCCGATGATCCCCTTCTACATCTACTACTCGATGTTCGGCTTCCAGCGGGTGGGCGACCTCGCGTGGGCGGCCGGCGACAGCCGCGTGCGCGGCTTCCTCCTCGGGGGGACGGCAGGCCGCACGACGCTGAACGGGGAGGGCCTGCAGCACGAGGACGGGCACTCGCACGTCCTGTCCTCCGCCATCCCCAACTGCGTCTCCTACGACCCCACGTACGCGCACGAGGTCGCGGTGATCATCCAGGACGGGCTGCGTCGGATGCTCGTGGAGCAGGAGGACGTCTTCTACTACCTGACCCTCATGAACGAGAACTACCGGCACCCGGGGCTCGTGGAGGGCAGCGAGGAGGGGATCCTGCGGGGCATGTACCTCCTGCGCGAGGCCGAGGCATCAGGGCCGCGCGTCCAGCTCCTCGGATCGGGGACGATCCTCAACGAGGTGCTCGCCGGGGCCGACCTCCTGGCCGAGGACTTCGGCGTCGCCGCCGACGTCTGGAGCGTCACGAGCTTCAGCGAGCTGCGGAGGGAGGGGATCGATGCCGACCGGTGGAACATGCTGCACCCGGCCGAGGAGCCGCGCGTCCCGTGGGTGACGGCCCGGCTCGCCGAGCGCGACGGGCCGGTCATCGCGTCGACCGACTACCTGCGCACGTTCGCCGACGGGATCCGCCCGTTCGTCGACGGCCGCTATCGCGTGCTCGGCACCGACGGCTTTGGGCGCAGCGACTATCGGCGCAAGCTCCGGCGCTTCTTCGAGGTCGACCGCCACTACGTCGCGGTGGCCGCGCTGAAGGCGCTCGCGGATGAGGGCACGGTGGAGCCCGCCAAGGTCCAGGAGGCGATCGACCGCTACGAGATCGTGACGGACCGGCCCGCCCCCTTCCATGTCTGAGGTGGCGACGCAGGCGATCGAGGTCAAGGTTCCCGACATAGGGGACTTCACCGACGTCCCGATCATCGAGGTGCACGTCGCTCCGGGCGACGCCGTGTTGCCCGAGGACCCGCTCGTCACGCTGGAGTCCGACAAGGCGACGATGGACGTTCCCTCACCGCTCGAGGGCGTCGTGGCCGAGCTGAAGGTCGGCGTCGGTGACGCCGTCTCGGAGGGGTCCGTACTGCTGCTCGTCACGCCGGGTGGCAAGGACGGCGGGACGGCCGAGGCGTCGCTCGCGGCACCCGCCGCATCGGAGGCAGCGGCGGTCGAGGCCCCCGCCGCGCCGTCGGCGCCCGAGCCGCCGCCGGCGCAGCCCGCGGCCGCGGAGGCGCCCAACGGGGTGATCTACGCAGGACCCGGCGTGCGGCGACTGGCCCGCGAGCTCGGCGTCGACCTGACGACGGTCAGCGGCACCGGACGCAAGGGCCGCATCCTGAAGGCCGACGTCGAGGCCGCGGCGGGCGGCGCTCCGGCACCGGCGGCCGCCGCGCCGGCGCCGGCCGGGGCCGCGGCGGTCGGCGGCCTGGAGCTCGTGCCGTGGCCGAAGGTGGACTTCGAGAAGTTCGGCCCGGTCGAACGCGTGGCGCTGTCGCGCATCAAGCGCATCAGCGGCCCGGTCCTGCACCGCAACTGGGTGATGATCCCGCACGTCACCCACAACGACGAGGCGGACATCACCGAGCTCGAGGCGTTCCGCAAGCGCACGAACGACGAGATCGCCAAGTCCGGCGTGAAGATCACGATGGTCGCGCTGCTCCTGAAGGCATGCATCCCCGCCCTGCAGCGCTTCGGTGAGCTCAACGCGTCGCTCGAGGGCGACGAGCTCGTGCTCAAGCGCTACTACCACCTGGGGTTCGCGGCCGACACGCCGCAGGGGCTGGTCGTGCCGGTCATCAAGGACGTCGATCAGAAGGGCCTGGTGGACATCGCGCGCGAGCTCACCGAGCTGTCGGGCAAGGCGCGCGAGGGGAAGCTCGGGCCCGGCGATATGGCAGGCGGGACGTTCACGATCTCCTCGCTCGGCGGGCTGGGCGGCACGAGCTTCACGCCGATCGTCAACGCGCCCGAGGTCGCGATCCTCGGCGTGACCCGCTCGGCGATGAAGCCGGTGTGGGACGGCTCGCAGTTCGTCCCGCGCCTAATGGTGCCGCTGTCGCTCTCCTACGACCACCGGGTCATCGACGGCGCGCTCGCGGCGCGCTTCACGACCTTCCTGGTGTCCGTCCTGTCCGACCTGCGGAAGGCGCTGCTGTAGATGGCTCCTCTCGAAGTCAAGGTTCCCGACATAGGGGACTTCTCCGACGTCCCGATCATCGAGATCCACGTCGCCGTCGGCGACGAGGTGGCGCCCGAGGACCCGCTCGTCACGCTGGAGTCCGACAAGGCGACGATGGACATCCCGGCGCCGAGCGCGGGGACGGTCGCCGATCTGCGCGTCGCGCTGGAGGACAAGGTCTCCGAGGGCTCGGTGATCCTCGTGCTCGACGCCGTCGACGGCGCCGCGGCCGCCACCGAGGCTCCGCCGGAGCCGACGGTCGAGCAGGAGCCGGCGGCGGCCCCCGCCCCGCCCGCGTTCTCCTTCGACGGGGAGGTCGACGCGCGCACGCAGGTCGTCGTGATCGGCTCCGGGCCGGGCGGCTACGCCGCGGCGTTCCGCGCCGCGGACCTCGGCCTGCAGACCACGCTCGTAGAGCGCTACGCGTCGCTCGGCGGCGTCTGCCTCAACGTCGGCTGCATCCCGTCCAAGGCCCTGCTCCACGCCGCGAAGGTGATCGGCGAGGCGCAGGACATGGCGGCCCACGGCATCACGTTCGGGGAGCCGCGAATCGATCTCCCGGCGCTCGCGGGGTGGAAGGACTCCGTCGTCGGCAAGCTCACCGGCGGCCTCGCCGGTCTCGCCAAGCAGCGCAAGGTCACCGTGGTGCAGGGCACCGCGACGTTCGCCTCCGACCACGTGCTCAGGGTCGCCACGGAGGATGGCGAGCGCACGATCGGCTTCGACCACGCGATCATCGCCGTCGGCTCGAGCGCGGTGCAGCTGCCCGGCTTCCCCGACGACCCGCGGATCATGGACTCCACCGGTGCGCTCGAGCTCGCCGACGTGCCCGACCGCCTGCTCGTCGTCGGCGGCGGCATCATCGGCCTGGAGATGGCCACGGTCTACGAGGCGCTGGGCTCGAAGGTGACCGTCGTCGAGCTGCTCGACGGGCTCCTTCCGGGCGTCGATCGCGACCTGGTGCGCCCGCTGCAGCGCCGCATCGAGAAGCGCTACGCGGAGATCCACGTGTCGACGAAGGTGACGGGCGTTGAGGCCTCCGACGACGGCCTGACGGTGACGTTCGAGGGCGGTCCCGAACCGCAGACCTTCGACCGCATCCTGCTGTCCGTCGGTCGCCGGCCCAACGGCGCGCTCGTGGGCGCCGAGAACGCGGGCGTGGCCGTCGACGAGCGCGGGTTCATCCGCGTCGACGAGCAGCTGCGCACGAACGTCGCGCACATCCACGCCATCGGCGACGTCGTCGGCGAGCCGATGCTCGCGCACAAGGCGACGCACGAGGGCACGACCGCCGCGGAGGTGATCGCGGGGGAGAACGTCGCCTTCGAGCCGCGCGGCATCCCGTCGGTGGCCTACACCGACCCGGAGGTCGCGTGGATCGGCCTCACGGAGACCGAGGCGAAGGCGCAGGGCGTCGCGTTCGAGAAGGGCAGCTTCCCGTGGGCCGCCTCCGGGCGCGCCCTCGGCCTCGCCCGGGAGGAGGGGCTGACGAAGGTCCTCGTGGATCCGGAGACGCGACAGGTGCTCGGCGCCGGCATGGTCGGCCCGGGCGCGGGCGACCTCGTCGCCGAGGTCGCGCTCGCGATGGAGATGGGCGCCGACGCGGAGGACGTCGGGCTCACGATCCATCCGCACCCGACCCTGTCGGAGACGGTCGCGTTCGCCGCGGAGGCGGTGGAGGGCACGATCGTCGACCTGTACGTCCCCAAGAAGAAGGCTCGCAGTGGCTGACAACGGCCCTGGGCTCCTGCAGCCCTCGGCGTCCTACAGCATCACCATGCGCGTGCGGCTCCCGCAGCGCCCCGGCTCGTTCGCGCTCGTGGCCGGCGCGATCGGTGCGCAGGGCGGCATCCTGGGCGCGATCGACCTCGTCCGCGTCGAGCGCGGCGGCGTCGTGCGCGACGTGACGGTGTCCTGCGTCGACGCGGCGCACGGCCAGGCGGTGGTGGCCGCGGTCGAGCAGCTCGAGGGCGTCAGCGTCCAGTCGGTCTCCGACCGGACGTTCCAGCTGCACCTGCGCGGCAAGATCGCGGTGCACGGCACGGTCCCGTTGAAGACGCGCGACGACCTGTCGATGGCCTACACGCCCGGCGTGGCGCGGGTGTCGCAGGCGATCCACGAGGATCCCGAGCGCGCCTGGAACCTCACGGTGAAGGGCAACACGGTCGCCGTCGTGACGGACGGCACGGCGGTCCTCGGCCTGGGCGACATCGGCCCCGAGGCGGCGATGCCCGTCATGGAGGGCAAGGCGTTGCTCTTCAAGGAGTTCGCGAGCGTCGACGCGTACCCGTTGTGCCTGGCCACGAAGGACGTCGACGAGATCGTGACGATCGTGAAGGCCGTGTCGCCCACGTTCGGCGGCATCAATCTGGAGGACATCTCGGCGCCGCGCTGCTTCGAGATCGAGCACCGGCTGCGCGCGGAGCTCGACATCCCGGTGTTCCACGACGATCAGCACGGCACGGCGATCGTGCTGCTGGCGGCGCTGCTCAACGCGCTGCGCGTCGTGGGCAAGCGCGCGGAGGACGTCCGCGTCGTCGTGACGGGCGCGGGCGCGGCCGGAACCGCGTGCACCGACATCCTGCTCGCGCACGGCGTGGGCGAGATCGTCGTCTGCGATCAGCACGGCTCGATCCATCCGAGGCGCGGCGATCTGGACCCCGCGCGGCTCGCGCTCGCCGAGCGCACGAACCCGTACGACCGCCGCGGCAGCGCGGACGAGCTGCTCGCCGGCGCGGACGTGTTCATCGGCGTGTCGGTCCCGGGCGCCGTCTCCGCCGAGGCGATCCGGACGATGGCCGACGGCGCGGTCGTGTTCGCGATGGCCAACCCGACGCCGGAGGTGCAGCCCGAGGCCGTGCGCAGCGACGTGGCGATCATGGCCACCGGCCGGTCGGACTACCCGAACCAGATCAACAACGTGCTCGCGTTCCCGGGCGTGTTCCGCGGTGCGCTGGACGCGCGGGCGACCGCCATCGACGAGCGGATGAAGCTCGCGGCGGCGGAGGCGATCGCGCGGGTGATCCCCGAGGACCAGCTCGATCCCGACTACATCGTGCCGAGCGTGTTCAACCGCGATGTCTCGCCGTGCGTCGCGCAGGCCGTGTGGCGGGCGGCGGCGGAGAGCGGCGTCGCGCGGCGGCCGGTGCCGGCGTCGCACGAGGAGGCGCGCGTCTGAGCTTGCATCGGAAGTGAGTGATCACTATCTTTGCCGCATGGCGAACGAACCCGACATCCGTGCCTCAGATGCCGAGCGCGAGCGGGTCGCGACGCTCCTGCGCGACCATGCGGCGGACGGCCGACTGAGCGTCGACGAGCTCGATGAGCGCCTCCAGCGCGCCTACGCCGCGCGAACGCGAAGCGAGCTCGACGCGCTGACCTCCGACCTGCCGGCCCGACCGCGGCCGGGCGGCCCGCCCGCGCCCCGTCGCGCCTCGCACCTGCGCGAGCGGTTCGCGGCCTATGCCGCGGTCATGGTCCTCCTCGTCGTCATCTGGGCGGCGACCGGCGCCGACTACTTCTGGCCGATGTGGCCCGCGCTCGGATGGGGCATGGCCCTCGTCACCGGCAAGGGGCACCACCCCCGGCCGCGCAGGCTCTCAGCCCACCGCTGATCCCGCCTCGGCGAGGTAGCGCTCGTGGATCGGCTCCCACGCCGGCTCCGGGTGCGCCAGGTCGACGGACCGGCCCTGAAGCGTCGCCTCGAGCGCGTCGAGGTGGAAGTGCCACCCGGCGCGCACCGAGCTGCGGTGCTCTGGAGGCACCGGGCTCGTGCACCGCAGCTCCAGCTCCGTCGCGTCACCGTCGGCGCGCAGCTCGAAGCGAAGCGTCCCGTGCGGGTCGCCCGTGATCTCCAGGAGCTCGGGCGCCCGGACCTCCGTGATGGTGGCGTCCATGACCACGCGCTCGCCCTCGCGCTCGTTGAGCCAGGTCACGCTGTAGCGGGAGCCGGGGGCGAGTCCCTCCACGTCGACGTCGCCCCACCAGCTCACCAGCTCCTTCGGCTCGGTCAGTGCGGCCCAGACCCGGTCGATCGGGTGTGCCAGGCGCCGCCGGTACCGCAGGATGACGTGATCGCCGCGGTCCTCGCACGTGCCGAGATCGCTCATGGCTCCTCCTTCGTCGCGTCGAGGTGGTTCTCCAGAGCGTCGAGTCGTCCGCTCCAGAGCCGGCGGTAGGGCGCGAGCCAGGCGTCGAGCTCGGCGAGCGGCTCGGGCCGCAGGGCGTAGAGGCGCCGCCGGCCGTCGGGCCGGGCCTCGACGAGGCCC
>Ga0081539_10004714_pt1 | contig 14767 bp, 10 predicted proteins | sample TabmetS4T2R2_FD_71023 | JGI IMG/M metagenome (GOLD analysis project Ga0081539, IMG submission 71023) | Tabebuia heterophylla rhizosphere microbial communities from the University of Puerto Rico - S4T2R2 | ecosystem: Host-associated > Plants > Roots > Rhizosphere ...
CGCCCGGCCCAAAACGGGGCCGCGGGGGGCGTGGCCGGGGGGGGCTTGCTCGGCGTCACGGAGCCGTTCTCGTCGGGCATCGGCGGCGGCGGGTTCATGGTGATCCGCACCCGCTCGGGCAAGATCACGACGATCGACGGGCGCGAGACCGCGGCGGCAGCGATGGGCCCCACGTCGTTCTTCGACGAGAGCGGCAAGCCGCTGCCGTTCGACAACGCCTACGACACCGCCCGCTGGACCGGGATGTCGGTCGGCGTGCCCGGGACGGTGGCGACCTGGGACGAGGCGCTGGACCGCTACGGCACGATCTCGCTGGCTCGGGCGCTGGACCCCGGCGAGCGCGTCGCCCGCGACGGCTTCACCGTCGACAAGACGTTCTTCGACCAGACGAACGCCGTGAAGGACTGGTTCGACGACGTGCCCTCCACCGCCGCGATCTACCTCGACCGCGACGGCACTCCGCGCGACATCGGGACGACGCTGCGCAACCCGGACATGGCGCGCGCGTACGACTACATCGAGCAGCACGGGGCGAGCGGCTTCTACCGCGGGCCGATCGCGCAAGCGATCGTCAAGGCCGTCCAACGCCCGCCGATCGCGCCGACGGCCAACCACCGCTGGCGGCCGGGCGTGATGACCGCAGACGACATGGCGGGCTACCGCGCGATCGAGCGCAAGCCCACGCACGTCGGCTACCGCGGCCTCGACGTCTGGAGCATGGGCCCGCCGTCGAGCGGCGGCTCCACCGTCGGCGAGGCGCTGAACATCCTCGAGGGGTTCAACCCGCTCGGCAAGGATCGCGCGCAGGCCTTCCACCGCTACATCGAGGCGTCGCGCTACGCGTTCGCCGACCGCAACGCCTACCTCGCCGATCCGGCGTACTACGACGTTCCGCTGACCACGCTGCTGTCCGATGACTACGCGGCGAAGCGCCGCGCGAACATCGGCGACAAGTCAGCGAACGCGGTCGTCGCCCCGGGGCCGGCCGACCAGGAGAAGGGCACCTCGACGACCCACATCTCGGTGGCCGACCGCTGGGGCAACGTGGTCGCCTACACGTTCACCATCGAGTCGACCGGCGGCGACGGCATCGTCGTCCCGGGCTGGGGCTTCCTGCTCAACAACGAGCTCACGGACTTCAACTTCGACTCGACGACGCACCCGAACCGCGTGGAGGCCGGCAAGCGGCCGCGCTCCTCGATGTCGCCGACGATCCTCACCCGCGCCGGCGCGCCGTTCCTCACGGTCGGCTCCCCGGGCGGCAGCACGATCATCACGACGGTGCTCGAGATCCTCGTCGACCGGCTCGACCTCGGCGCGACGCTGCCCGAGGCGATCGTGGACCCGCGGGTGTCGCAGCGCAACTCGGCGATCAGCGGCGCCGAGCCGGCCTTCATCAGCTCGCCGTTGGCCGCGCAGCTCGTGTCCGACTACGGTCACAACCCGTTCAGCAGCGCCGGCGAGATCGGCGCGGCGACCGGCATCGAGTTCCTGCGCGGCGGGAAGCTCGAGGCCGCGGCCGAACCGGTGCGCCGCGGCGGCGGCAGCGCGGGAGTGGTCAGCCAGAAGTAGGTGGGGGTCCCGCCCAACGGGCCATTCCGTCAGGAGCGATGTCCCGTTGGGCACCCCCAAGGAAGTCCTCGAGCACCGGCAACAGGGCGCGGGCGTCGTCGACGACGGCGTCCGCGTCGGCCAGCGCCGCGACCGCGAACGGCCCCGTGGCGACGGCGGCCACGCGCACGTCGTCGGCCCGCGCGCAGGCGATGTCGCGCGGCGTGTCGCCGATCACCACCGTGCGCTCGCGCGGCCAGTCGCCGGCGCGAGCGCGGGCGATTCCCGGCAGCCGGGCGCGCGACGCGTGGTCGGAGCCGAACCCGCCCTGGCCGGGCTCGAAGTAGCCGCCGAGCCCGGCCCGCGCGAGCTTGAGGCGCGCGATCGGCTCGAGGTTGCCCGTGACCAGCGACAGGCGGAAGTCGTCCGGGCGCGCCGCGAGCGCCGTCAGCAGCTCGCCGACGCCGGGGGCCACGCGACCCGAGAGGTCCGGCGGGCACAGCTCCTCGTAGGCCGCCATCGCGACCTCGCACACCTCCGGCCAGCGCGCGTCGAAGTCGTCGGCCGGCACGAGATCGCGCATGATCGCCGCGTCGGTGCGGCCCGCGACCTCGACGCCGCGGTCGACCAACTGCACGCCGTAGACCTGCGCCGCCGCCTGCCGCAACGCCTGCCCGTGCTCGACCCCGGCGCCCACCAGCAGGGTGCCGTCGATGTCGAACAGCAGGAGCAGCCGGCTCAGCGCTTCAAATCCAGGCCGGGCTCGAGCCGCCGGACGAACGCCGCGATGAGCCTCGCCGCGCTCTCGACGTCGTCGAGCTGCACCATCTCGACCGGCGAGTGCATGTAGCGCAGCGGGATCGAGACGACGGCCGACGGGATGCCGGCGCGCGCGATATGGAAGGCGTCGGCGTCGGTGCCCGTGGCGCGCGCGCTGGCGGCGACGGTGAACGGGATGCCCTCGGCCTCGCCGGCCGCATACAGGCGCTCGAAGACCGCAGGGTGCAGCGTCGAGCCGCGGGTGAGCACCGCGCCCGAGCCGAACTTGTGGCGCCCGATCTCCTTCTCCTCGGCGCCCGGCGAGTCGGTCGCGAACGTCACGTCGACCACGACCGCGATATCGGGATTGAGCGAGTAGGCGGTCGTGCGCGCGCCGCCGAACGAGATCTCCTCCTGCGTGACGGCCACGGCCGCCACGTCGCCGCGCGCGTCGCCCGCCTCGGCCACGAGCCGCGCGGCCTGGAGCGCCACGTAGCAGCCGAGCCGGTTGTCCATCGAGCGCGAGACGAAGCGGTTGTTCGGGAGCTCGACCGGCTCGGCCGCGATCACTGCGACGTCGCCGATGCGCACGCGCGCGCGGGCGTCGTCGCCGTCCTGGGCACCGATGTCGATGTGCAGGCCGCGCAGCTCGGGCGCCTGCTTGCGCTCCTCGTCCTTGAGCAGGTGGATCGGCTTCTTCCCGACGACGCCGGGGACGCGGCCGTCGCGGGTGAGGACCTCGACGCGCTGGCCGACGAGGATCACCGCGTCCCAGCCGCCGACGCCCGTGAACCACAGGAAGCCGTTGTCGTCGACGTGGTGGACGATCAGGCCGATCTCGTCGATGTGGCCGACGACGGCCACCAGGGGGCCGTCGCCCGTGCCTTTCACGCGCGCGACCGTGGAGCCCACGGAGTCGTAGGTGATCTCGGCGAACGCGCCGGCGGCCTCGCGGAACACGGCGGCGGCCGGCTGCTCGTAGCCGGACGGGCCGGGCGCCGTGAGCAGCCGGCGCAGGGTCTCGGGTAGCGGCATGGGGCCGGGCAGGTTACTCGGAGTCGAGCAGCCCGCGCAGCACGAACTGGAGGATGCCGCCGTGCTTGAAGTACTCGACCTCCTTCGGCGTGTCGATCCTCACGCGGGCCGTGAACTCCGTGTCGCCCGCCCGGACCGTCACCTCCTTGGCGTCGCCGCCCTCCAGGCCGCTGATCAAGAACTCCTCCTCGCCGGTGAGGCCGAGCGACTCGACGGAGTCGCCCTCCGCGAACTGGAGCGGCAGCACGCCCATGCCGACGAGGTTCGAGCGGTGGATGCGCTCGAACGACTGCGCGATCACGGCCTTGACGCCGAGCAGGTTCGTGCCCTTGGCCGCCCAGTCACGCGAGGAGCCGGAGCCGTACTCCGCGCCCGCCAGGACTACGAGCGGCGTCCCCTGCTCGGCGTACTTCATCGCGGCGTCGTAGATCGGCAGCTCGTCGCCGTCGTAAAGCGTGAGGCCGCCGACGAGCTCCTGGCCTGCGATGAAGTTGCGCAGGCGGATGTTCGCGAACGTGCCGCGCATCATCACCTCGTGGTTGCCGCGCCGTGAGCCGTAGGAGTTGAAGTCCTTGTTCTCGACGCCGTGCTCGTTGAGGTACTTCGCGGCCGGCGAGTCCTTCTTGATCGCCCCGGCCGGCGAGATGTGGTCGGTCGTCACGGAGTCCCCGAGGATCGCGAGCACGCGGGCGCCCTCGATGTCCTCGACCGGCTCGGGCTCGCGCGGCAGGTCGTCGAAGAACGGCGGCTTGCGCACGTACGTGGAGTCGTCGGCCCACGCGAAGCGGTCGCCCTCGGGCACCTCGAGCGAGTTCCAGCGCTCGTCGCCGTCGAACACGCCGCTGTAGGACGACGTGAACATGTCCGACTGCACCGCCTCCTCGACGGTGTGCGCGACCTCCTCGGCGCTCGGCCAGATGTCCTTGAGGTAGACGTCCTCGCCGTCGGACCCCTGGCCCAGCGGCTCGTCGAGCAGGTCGACGTCCATCGTCCCCGCGAGCGCGTAGGCGATGCACAGCGGCGGCGACGCGAGGTAGTTCATCTTCACGTCGGGGTTGATCCGACCCTCGAAGTTGCGGTTGCCCGAGAGCACGGAGACGACCGCCAGGTCCTCCGCGTTGACGACGTCGGAGATCTCCTCCGGCAGCGGGCCCGAGTTGCCGATGCACGTCGTGCAGCCGTAGCCGACCAGGTGGAAGCCGAGGTCCTCGAGGTAGGACACGAGGCCGGCGCGCTCGTAGTACTCCGTCACGACCTTCGAGCCGGGAGCCAGCGACGTCTTGACCCACGGCTTGACCTTCAGGCCGCGCTCGACCGCGTTCTTGGCCAGCAGGCCGGCCCCGAGCATGACCGAGGGGTTCGACGTGTTGGTGCAGCTCGTGATCGCCGCGATCACGACGTGGCCGTGGTCGAGCTCGGTCTGCGTGCCGTCGGCGAGCGTGACCTGCGCTTTGACCGACGCGCGGTCGGCGACCTGCACGCCGCCCGTGCCGGCGCCCGCCTCCTCGCGGTGGTGCTCGTGCGGCGTCTTGGGCTCCTGCGGCGCGGTCGGGTCCGACGCGGGGAACGTCTCCTCGAGCGGCTCGTCGCACCCGTCGGCCTCGGGCACGAAGCCGTCGAGCGACAACCGGAACGACGCCTTGGACTCGGTCAGCGACACGCGGTCCTGCGGGCGCTTGGGGCCGGCGAGCGACGGCACGACGTCGCCGAGGTCGAGCTCGAGCGTCTCGGAATAGGTCGGCTCGTCGCTGTCCTCGTCGTGCCAGAGGCCCTGCTCGCGCGCGTACGCCTCGACGAGCTCGATGCGCTCCCGGTCGCGGCCGGAGAACTCCAGGTAGCGCAGCGTCTCCTCGTCGATCGGGAACATCGCGCACGTGGAGCCGAACTCCGGGCTCATGTTGCCGATCGTGGCCCGGTCGGCGAGCGGCAGGTTGTGCACGCCCGGGCCGTAGAACTCGACGAACTTGCCGACGACGCCGTGCTCGCGCAGCATCTGCGTGACGGTGAGGACGAGGTCGGTGGCCGTCGAGCCCTCGGGCAGCTCGCCCTCCAGCCGGAAGCCGACCACGCGCGGTACGAGCATCGACATCGGCTGGCCGAGCATCGCGGCCTCGGCCTCGATGCCGCCGACGCCCCAGCCGAGCACGCCGAGGCCGTTGATCATCGTCGTGTGCGAGTCCGTCCCGACCAGCGTGTCGGGATACAGCACGCCGTCCTGTTCGAACACGACGCGCGCGAGGTACTCGAGGTTGACCTGGTGCACGATGCCGGTGTCGGGCGGCACGACCTTGAAGCCCTCGAACGCGCCCTGGCCCCAGCGCAGGAACGCGTAGCGCTCGCGGTTGCGCTCGAACTCCTTCTCGGCGTTGATGCGGAACGCGTCGCGCGTGCCGAAGACGTCGACCTGCACGGAGTGGTCGATGACCAGCTCGGCCGGCACGAGCGGGTTGATCTTCGCGGGGTCGCCGCCGAGGTCGGCCATCGCGTCGCGCATCGCGGCGAGGTCGACGACGGCGGGCACGCCGGTGAAGTCCTGCATCACGACGCGCGCCGGCGTGAAGGCGATCTCCTTCGAGGGCTCGGCCGTGTGGTCCCAGCTCGCCAGCGCCTCGACGTCCTCCCTGCGGACGCCGGCACCGTCCTCGTTGCGCAGGACGTTCTCGAGCAGGACCTTCAGCGAGAAGGGAAGGCGTGCGACGTCGTAGGAGGACTGGAGGGCGTCGAGCCGGTAGATCTCATAGGTACGCCCGCCGACCTCGAGGTCGCCGCGGGCGCCGAACGAATTCTCGGAGGACATGCCACTGAGACTACCCCGGCATGCTCAGCGACCCGGCCTTGTAGTCGACCCGCGCGGGCTTGCCGTCCTTGTCGTGCCAGGCGATCGTGACCGGCACCTCCTCGCCCGGCGAAAGGAGCGCGATGCGGCCCGTGCGCAGGAGCTCGGAGTCGGGCACCTGCTGCGGCCCGCGGCCCGCCGCCCACAGCGACTTGCCGAACGTCTGGAGGAAGACGGGATTGGACGGGACGACCTCGCCGCCGGAGCTGACCAGCCGCACATCGCCGATGTCGACGCGCAGCGTGTGCGTGCTGGAGTTCTTGAGCTTGCCGGTGAGCACCCGGTCGCCGGGGATGGTGGGGTGCGTGAAGACCATGGCGTCGCCGGTCCAGGTCAGCGGGCCGGAGGCGCTGCCTCCGCCGAGTCCGACGAACGCGATGACGGCGACGAGCCCGACGGTGGCGGCGACGATCATGACCACCGCGCGGCGGGTGAGGGCTTCGGCGCGCGAGGCGGGCGGCGCCGTGGAGATGATCGTGCTCACTTCGGTTCCTTCGGTCGGGTGAACCAGTCGCACCCGGGCGGATCCGGGTTCGAGTACGGGTCCCACGTCGCGCAGGACGCCTGGCTCGCGGTCTTGGTCGGGATGCCGGGGCTGAAGACGGTCGAGCCGGGGCAGCCCGGCAGGCCGGTCAGCACGTTCGACGACGGCTTGGCCCCGCCAGGGCCGGAGTTGGCCGCGAAGCAGTTGCCGCGGCCCTCCTCGTCCCACCAGAAGTCGTTGCCGTTGGGGTCGCGCAGGCCGCTGGGCCGCACCCCCATCTTGTTGCCGGAGAACGTGTTGTCGAACGACGTGTCGATGCCCTTCTCCGGCTGGCCGCGGAACGCGGCGGGCACGTACAGGAGCTTCACTCCGTCGCGCCAGTTGTCGTAGATCCAGTTGTTGCGCACGATGTCCCCGTTGCCGCCGAAGATGCCCAGGCCCGTGCCGACGGGAACCTGGAACGTCGGGCAGACGACCTTCGGGTCGCGCTCGGGGATCGGCGTGTTCTTGCAGTACGCGTCGCGCTTGGCGTTGAAGTAGTCCGCGTTGTTGGAGTAGATGCGGTTGTGCTCCCACTTCGCGCAGTCCTGCGGCATGCCCGGGTGCCCGGATGCGAACGAGTCGGTCGTCATGCCGGTGGCGTTGTGGTGGAAGCGGTTGTCGTGCGCCCACACGCCGTTGCCGGCCGTGCCCGAGTAGCCGATCGTGTTGTGGTGCGAGTTGACATGCCTGATCTCGATGCCATAGCGGGCGCAGTGCCCCTCCGGCCCCGAGCCGGGGTACACGCCCGAGTCGCCCGAGCCGAACGCCTCGAGCCGGTTGTAGAGGCCGTGGTCGGACGTGAACGAGAGGAACCCGTACTCGCGCGAGTAGCGCGACTTGATGTCCTCGAGCCGGAAGCCGTTGGTCTCGAGGACGTAGATGTTGTTGAAGTCGGAGTACTCGACGGTGAAGTTCTTGAGGTAGATGCCGTCGGCCCGGTCGGCGCGGATGACGTTCAGCTTCGTCCGCCGACCCGAGATCAGCACGTCCCTGCGGCGCCGGCCCATGCCCTGGATCTGCAGGTTGCACTTGTGGTCGCAGACGCGGTCGGCGTCGGGCCCGTCGCCGATGATCGCGATCAGGTTCTGCGCGTTCGGGCACTTGCGCTGGTACTCGTAGTTGGCAACCGGCGCGCCGCCGCCGGTGCCGGCCATGCCCGAGGCGAGGATCGCGTTGCCGATCTGCTCGTAGTCGTCCTTGCAGCGCGGGTCGGGCTGGTGCTCGCGCCGGGAGGGCCTCTCCCGGTAGACGCCCGGCATGATCCGGATGATCGCCCCGTTGTGGGCGCGGTTGACGGCGGCCTGGATGTTGCGGAAGTGGCAGCGCTTGAGCTGGCGCAGGCGCTTGCGCATCAGCCGCCTGTGACCCTTGAAGGAGCGCCGGATGCGCTTGGCCGAGTTCTTCTTGCACACCACGAGCACCTGGTCCGCGGTGCTGCGATACGTCGGGACGGAGCCCACGGCGCCGTTCGGGAAGTAGGCGTGCCGCTCGGGGTGGGCGACGGCCACGGGCGCCGTCAGAGCGAGCAGGAGGAGCGCAACCAGCGTTGGCCTCATGCGGTCTGCAACGAGATCGAGCGCCGAAACTGGCGGTCAGCCTCAGTGGACTTCCGAGGGGACGCGGCGCGTGCCGGTCATCTCGAAGATCCAGAAGTCCTCGCCCATCACCGGGACGGAGACGTTGTACACCGGCACCTCGCCGACCCGGCCCTCGAAGGTGCCGGCGTGGGCGTGCCCATGGAGCACGAGGTCGGGGTTGTGCTCGAGGATCGGCGCGGCGAGCCGGTCGGTGCCCAGGAAGGCCCAGATCTCGCGGCGCTCGCCCTCGAGCGTCTGTCCCGACGGGGAGTAGTGCAGAAGCACGATCCGGAACGGGCACATCGTGACCGCGCGCAGCCCTTCGTCGAGTGCCGCGACCTCGGCCATGCCCTCGGCGTAGACCTCGCGCAGCAGCGGCTCGCCGAAGTCGGGAATGTGGCTGCCGGGGAAGCCGCCCACGAAGCCCTTGGTGCCCACGACGCCGAGCTCGACGCCGCATACCTCCAGGACGCGGTGCGACCGCTCGAGCACGCCGACGCCCGCCTCCTCGAGCACCGCGGCGACCTCGCCCGCGCGGCCTGAGTGCCAGTCGTGGTTGCCCAGGACGGCGAGCACGGGGATGTCGAGGTCGCGCACGGCGTCGCCGAGGATCGCCGCCTGCTCGGGCTCGCCGTGCGTCGTCAGGTCGCCGGCGAGGAGGACGATGTCGACGCGGCCGGCGAGCGCCCCGAAGATCTCCGCCGCCCGCTCGCGGTCGCCGTCGCGGCCGAAGTGCACGTCGCCGGCCGCGGCGATGCGGATCCGGCACTGCTCCTGGTCGCCCACGGGCCGGTTGCTGGTGTTTATCGTCATCCCTTGTGGCGGGTACCCACCCGGCAGTGCCCTCAGACGAGCAGCCGTTCGCCCGGATCGAGCACGCGCTCAAGCGGGCCGCGGCCGCCCTGCGCGAGGCCGGGATCCCGTTCCTGCTCGGCGGCAGCCTCGCGAGCTGGGCGCGCGGCGGGCCCGAGACGCGCCACGACCTCGACCTGATCATCAAGCCCGAGCACGCCGAGGATGCGCTTCAGACACTGCGGGAGGCGGGGATGCGCCCCGAGCGGCCGCCGGAGGATTGGCTCCTGAAGGCCTGGGACGGCGACACGCTCGTCGACCTGATCTATTGTCCCAAGGGCCTGCCGGTGGACGACGAGCTGTTCGCCCGCGGAGAGGAGCTGTCGGTGCTCGGCATGGACATCCGTGTGATGGCCTTGGAGGACGTGATGGCGACGAAGCTGCTCGCCCTCTCGGAACACTCGCTGCGCTACGAGAGCCTGCTCCAGATCGCCCGCGCGCTGCGCGAGCAGATCGACTGGCCGGCGGTGCGCGCCCGGACGCACGACTCGCCGTTCGCGCGCGCGTTCTTCGTGCTGCTGGAAGGGCTCGGCATCGTCGCCGAGCCCGAGGCCGCCGCGCGCCCCCAGACGCGCGTGCGAGTGGTCACACCCCACGGTTCCACCGCGACACAGGGAGGGTAGGCGCCCCTCATGGCAGCCAACACGATCACCCGCGACCTGCTGCGGCGGCTCGCCGATGTGCGTCCGGATCGCGGCCGCGTCCTGTCCGTGTTCCTGAACCTCGACCCGGCGCAGTTCGCCACCCCGGCCGCCCGCTCGACGGCCATCACGTCGGTCCTCACGGAGGCGACCCACCGCGTCGAGGAGGCCGAAGGCCTCGACCACGACGAGCGCGAGGCGCTCAAGTCGGACGTGGAGCGCGTGCGCGAGGCCCTCCAGTCCGGCGACATCGCGCAGGACGGGACGCGCGCGGTGGTCGTGTACGCCTGCTCGCCCGCCGACCTGCTCGAGGTCGTGCGACTGCGCCGGCCGGTCGACTCGGGCGTCGTGCTCGACCGCACCCCGCACGTGGAGCCGCTGGTGGCCGACGCGGGCGCCGAGCGCTGGTGCGTCGTGCTCGCCAACCGCCGCAACGCGCGGCTGTTCCTCGGCGACGGCGGCGGCCTGGAGGAGACCGACCGCGTCGAGGACGACGTGCACAGCCAGCACGACCAGGGCGGCTGGTCGCAGTCGCGCTACCAGCGCGGCGTCGAGAAGGAGAAGGACGACCACCTCGTGCACGTGGCCGACGCGGCCTTCGACCTCTACAAGCGCCGCGGGTTCGACCGGCTGCTGATCGGCGCCCCGGACGAGCTCGTGAACGAGCTCAAGGCCAAGCTGCACCCGTACCTGCGCGAGCGCATCGTCGGCCGCCTGCACCTCGACGTCGAGAACACGAGCCTGGACGACGTCAAGGGCGCCGCCGGCAAGGCGACCGAGGACTGGACCCGCCGCTGCGAGCGCGGGGCGCTGGACCGCCTGACCGAGGCCGTGGGCCGCGGCGAGCGCGGCGCGGCGGGGCTCTCAGGCGTGCTCCAGACGCTCAACGAGCAGCGCGTGGAGATCCTGCTGGTGGCCGACGGGTTCCGCTCCGCCGGCGGGCGCGACACCGACACCGGGATGCTCTTCGCGGGCGACCACGGGCCGGACGGCCAGGAGCTCGAGCGCTGCGAGAACATCGTCGAGCCGGCGATCGAGAAGGCGATCGAGCAGTCGGCGAAGGTGATCAAGGTGCGCTACCACGACGATCTCGGCCCGCTGGGCGGGATCGGGGCGGTGCTGCGCTACTAATAGCTCGTGAGCCGCGCGCTCGTCATCGTCGACTTCCAGAACGACTTCTGCCCGGGCGGCGCGCTCGCGGTGCCGGACGGCGACGCGATCGCGCCGCGGCTCAACGACCTCGCGGGCTCGGGCGAGTACGACGTCGTGGTCGCGACGCGCGACTGGCACCCGCCCGACCACGGCTCGTTCGCCGAGCAGGGCGGGCCGTGGCCGGTCCACTGCGTGGCGGGCACGCCGGGCGCCGAGCTGCACCACGCGCTCGACCCGACGCCGATCGACGCCGTGGTCGACAAGGGCCAGGCGCGCGACACCGAGGGCTACTCCGGCTTCGAAGGGACGCAGCTCGCCGCGATGCTGCGCGACCGCGACGTCGAGCACGTGACCGTCGTCGGCCTCGCGACCGACTACTGCGTGAAGAACACGGCGCTGGACGCGCTGCGCGAGGGGTTCTCCGTCACGGTCGACAGCACCGCGACCCGCGGCGTCGAGGTCGAGCCGGGCGACTCGGAGCGGGCGCTCGAGGAGGTCCGGACCGCGGGGGCGAGCGTGGCGTGATGCCCGCCGCGCCGGACTCGCTGATGCGGGCGCTCCGGCGGCACGTCTCCGACGAGCGGGTGCTGGCGGCGATCGCCGACGTGCCGCGCGACCGCTTCGTGCCGCCCGAGCTGCGCGAGGAGGCGTGGGAGAACATCCCGCTGCCGATCGGCGCGGGGCAGACGATCTCGCAGCCGCTGGTCGTGGCGCGCATGTGCGAGGTGCTCGAGCTCACCGGCGAGGAGACCGTGCTCGACGTCGGCACGGGCTCCGGATACCACGCCGCCGTGCTCGCGCGGCTGGTCCGGCAGGTGCACTCGATCGAGGTGCACGCCGAGCTGTCCCGCCAGGCGGGCGAGAACCTGCGCCGGGCCGGCGTGGAGAACGTGTCGCTCACGGTCGGCGACGGCTCGCGCGGCCTGGCGGAGCACGCGCCGTACGGCGCGATCAACGTCGCGGCGGCGGCGGGCGGCGCGATCCCGCGGGCGCTGGGCGAGCAGCTCGCGGTCGGCGGCCGGCTCGTCGCCCCGGTCGAGAGCGGCGACGACCAGCGGCTGGTCGTCGCCCTCCGGACCGACCGCGGCCTCGCGGTCACCGACCTCGAGCGCGTGCGCTTCGTGCCGCTGGTCAGCCGCTGAGATCGACCCGCACGCCGGCCAGCCAGCCGCCCCAGCCGTTCTCGGGCCGCGCGTCCCCGATCCGCACGTAGAGCGTGTGCCCGCTGAACGCGAACGAGCGCTCGCTCAAATTGGAGAGGTCGCGCACGTCGCCCGTCTCGCGCAGCGTCTCCTGATACGTGGTGCCGTCCGCCGACGTCTCCACGAGGAACTGGTTGCCGATGTCGAGCGTCACGGTGCCGCCCGTGACGTCGGCCGGGAGGTCGAAGCGGTACGTGAACGCGGCGGTGCCGTCCGCGTAGCGCCCCTCCCGGTTGTTGACGTTGGTGAGCTGCGAGCCGCCCGTATCGAACAGCCAGTCGGCCTCCTCGGCCGTCCCGGACGTGAAGGCGATCGTGTTGCCGACCACCCGCACGGTCCCCGACGCGCGCGCCACGTCGTCGCCGGCGGTCGCGGTCACGTGGACCGGATAGCTGCCCGCCGCGGTCTTGGCCGGCACGGTCGCGGTGAGCGACACGGTCGTCGACGCGCCAGGGGCGAGCGGCCCGAAGGCGGCCTGTGCCGGTGTCACGGCCCACCCTGCCGGCCCGGTCGCCGAGACGCTCCCGCTGACGCTCTTGGTGCCGCCGTTCGTCACGGTCACGCGCACGGGCACGCTCGAGCCGGAGCGCCCGGCGCCGGCGTCGACCGTCGCCCGCAGCGCCGGCGCCGGGGTGGCGTCGCGGGTCAGGAGCTCGACCTCGGAGAGCGTGGCCTGCCCGGTCAGCTCGATGCGGTAGAAGCGGTACGCGCCGGGCTGGGCGACGCGGAACGGCCGCGTCTGCGTGCGCCACGGGAAGGCCTCGTTCTTCCGGCTGTCGAGCGTCGTCCAGCTCCGCCCGTCGCCGGAGCCCTCGAGCGTCCATGTCTTCGGGTCCTGCCCGTCGGCGCCGTTCGTGAGCGTGTAGAACGTCGCCCGCTGCGGCGTGGCGAAGCCGTAGCGCACCTCGCTCGTCGTGGTCTCGGTGCCCGAGAGGTTGTCGAACAGCGCGTCGGCCGACACGGTGCCGGCGGCGGGATCCGTGGCGTCGTGCAGCGGCGCCGGCGGCTTGTCGCCGGTGGTGATCGACGGCGGCGCCGCGTCGGGGGCCGTGCCCCACTTCGACGGCTTGGGCCCCATGCGGAACTCCAGCGTCCCCCCGCGCGCGAGATCGGCGTGGTCGATGTACGTCTTGTCGTACGCGCGCCCGTTGAGGCGAACGCTCTGCACGTAGACGTTGCGGTCGCTGTTGCCGGGCGCGGTCACCACGAGCGTGCGGCCGCCGGGCAGCCGGACCGTCGCCTTGTCGAACAGCGGCGACCCGATCGCGTAGTTCTGGCTGCCGACCTGGAGCGGATAGAACCCGAGCGAGGCGAACAGGTACCACGCCGACGTCTCGCCGTTGTCCTCGTCGCCGGCGTAGCCCTGGCCGATCCGGCTGCCGGAGTACAGGCGGCGCAGCGCCTCGCGGACCTTCTCCTGCGTCTTGTAGGGCTGCCCGACGTAGTCGTACATCCACGGGATGTGGTGCGAGACCTGGTTGGAGAAGCCCCACTGCCCCATCCGCACGTCGCGCGCCTCAATCATCTCGTGGATCGTGCCCCCGTAGGAGCCGGGGAACCTGGCGGTCTCGGGCGTCGCGAAGAACGCGTCGAGCTTCGCCGCCAGCGCCTGGCGGCCGCCGTACAGGTTCGCCAGCCCCTGGCCGTCCTGCGGCGCGTGGAACGCGAAGCCCCAGCCGTCGGTCTCGGTGTAATCGCGGTCGTGGCCCCACACGCGCGGGTCGAAGTCCGCCGGCGAGGACTTGAACGCGCCGCTCTCGTCGCGGCCCTGGAAGAAGCCGACGCGCGGGTCGAACACGTTCACGTAGTCGGTGGCGCGGCTGCGGAAGTACTCCGCCTCGTCGCGGTAGCGCGCGCGGTCGGCCGCGGGGGTCTGCGGGTCGGCCGCCAGCACCGCGGCCATGTTCGAGATGCCGTAGTCGTTGATGTCGCCCTCGAGCGCCCACGAGACGCCCTCGTCCACGCGGTCGGGCGTGTAGCCCAGGAACAGGGCCTCGATCAGGCCCTTGCGGCCGACGCTCGGATCCCAGGGATCCCCGGGCGGCGCGACGGTCGCGTTCTTGAGCGCGGCGTCGTAGGCGTCGCGCGCGTCGAAGCCCTTGATGCCCTTCACGAACACGTCGGCGAACGAGACGTCGGAGCTCGTCCCGGTCATCAGGTTCGCGTAGCCGGGGGACGACCAGCGGGCGATCCAGCCGCCGTCGCGGTACTGCTGGAGGAAGCCGTCGACGAGCTCGCCGGCGTCCTGCGGCTCGAAGAACGCGTAGCCGGGCCAGACGGTCCGGTACGTGTCCCAGAACCCGTTGTTGACGTAGAGCTTCCCGGGGCGCACGGGCGCCGGGACCGCCGGGCTCGACGCGGCGGTCGACTGGAGCGCGTGCGCGTACGCCGGCTTGTCGCGGGTGCCGGTGTTCTCGAACGCGGAGTTGGGATACAGGTTGAGCCGATAGAGGTTCGAGTACAGCGTGGTCATCTGGTCCTCGCTCGCGCCCTCGACGCTCAGCACGGACAGCTTGGCGTCCCACGCGCGCTGCGCGCGGTCGACCAGGTCCGCGAACGTGTCCGACGGTGCGATCTCGAGCCCGAGGTTCTTCTTCGCCTGGTCGAGCGAGATGAACGACGTCGCGATCCGCAGC